>Ga0315289_10001510_pt1 | contig 36227 bp, 32 predicted proteins | sample YL17G11_40_MG_FD_203452 | JGI IMG/M metagenome (GOLD analysis project Ga0315289, IMG submission 203452) | Sediment microbial communities from Yellowstone Lake, YNP, Wyoming, USA - YL17G11_40 | ecosystem: Environmental > Aquatic > Freshwater > Lake > Sediment | place: USA: Wyoming | collected...
CCGATGGCACCCTCTGCATCCGTCTTCGCATCGTCTTTGTTGATTAAGGCTTGAGATATCGCGGTGTCAGCCATTCCCTTAGCAGTTATCAACAGGTTCTTGGCTTCTCCATAATTTTTTTGGGCAATCAGATTCTCTGCCTCTTTCAAGGAGTTTTCCGCTTGAGTAAAAATATCCGAGGCATATCTGTCCGCCTGCGCCTCTTTGGCTTTCTCCAAAGCATTCTGGGCCGCGGCTAATTCTTTCTTGGGTTCACGCGCACAGCCCAAAATTACCAAGAAGAAAACAAGAATGATCAATGGGATAACAAAAATCTTCTTTTTCATATAAGCCTTTCACCTCCTTCTTTTTTTATTTTTGGGTTTATGGATTTGCTTTTGTGACTTGGTTCAAGGGGTCTTGAAACTTCATAATCTTGCACTGAAACAGGATAATAAGACGAAGCTTGAAATTCTCCGTCTTTAGGTCCTGTCGAAAAAATCTGTTAATTAGCTAAATGGCTTTTAAATTCGTCTCATTTCGTTTTAAAAAAAGACCCAAGTGATCTTCTTGTTGTTTGGTGCGGACTAATATATAGACCTAACTTCCTTTGTCAAGAAAAATTTTCTTGAGGCTCCCCATTTTTTAAAAATTGACACCCCGTCCATATGGCCACTCTGCAGACTAAAAGGGCGTGTTGAAAAACCCCGAATCGGAGTGTTCGCACGGGCGGTTTTTATCAAAAATTAATTTGTTGAGAGACAAGGTCATCTAAATTTCAAAAAATCGCCCAGATGGGCACTCCAAAAACCACTTTTTCAACAGTCCTTAAACGTCTGCGCTACCAACCTCCCCTCCCTCCCGAAATTTTCTTGGTTTCTGAAAAAGTTTCTGGACAGGCGAGAATGGTTCGACAAGCAGGGACGGAAAAGCGGCTTTGCATTGCAAAACGTTAATCGTCAAGCTAAAGCTTGACACTCTAGAACGACTTTCAAGGTGACTGCTTTTGCGAATGACTCCCCATATGGGAGGCATCTATTAGTGTCCCCGAGATTTTCCTATGGCAAAAACGCTTGTTGCCACAGGGTTTTTGGGGCTTTGGCGTAAATCTGTTCATCGTTTTTCGGTTTGGGTTTAGTTCGACAAGCTCACTACAAGTCGGCTACGTATCGGTTTCGGTTCTCGATTTGGTCTTAAGACCACAAACGATGACGATCTTACGACAAACGATACGTAACCGCAAACGAAGCCTTTATTAACGAAAACGGTTTAATGGAAGTTTCGTGTTGGTAAAAATGTGGTAATTCGTTGGATAATATGCCATAATGGAGCAAAAACTGAAAACGTTTTCAGTTTGGAGCCAAATTATGGCAAAAAAAGGCGATGTTTAGCTGATCCTAATCACCGATTTGCTTGTCTACTATTTGATGGCTCTGTTGTAACCAACCAAGAAATACCAACACGTTTTTGCCATTAACCCACGAAAACATGAGGATAACACTTGACGCCAGTCCTTTATAATCCCCTAAGTCATTGCAAGACACAGTGAATTTTGGGGACACTTGTGGGGAGCATCTGAAACCTTCTCTAAATCATGGTGTTGTCTTAGTCATTCGCAAGCGTATTGATAAAAGCGTTCTCTCGAATTGAATCCGGGTTATGATTAAAATAGTATTGTTTGAAAAATTTGTAATCCTCGAGGATGCGAGGCCGCGGAAAAGAGGACATTTTCTGGATATATTCATCCAGAAAGCGTTCAAAGTCGAAAAATGTGACCTCCTTGTAGATTTCCAATTTTCTCATCAAATTGCGGTCATAAACAATAATAGTCCCTCTAACGTCACCAAAATAGATCTCCGTGAAATCACCTGAAGGTGGAGGATTCCATAACCCGAATGCAAATGAAAAATTTACCCCTCTTCTAAGAAGATATTCTACGGGAGCCCCTTTTTCGTGACCGGGTCGGGTGCGTTTATTAATAGGTAAATGGGCAATATACTCGTCGGTTAACCCATTATGTCCCTCTATGACTGTTGGAAATTCGGCATAATATGCCAACATTGCCTGAGAACCGTATATTACCACCTGGGCCTCTGTATCTTTTAAATATTTTTTTAAAATCCCCCCCTTCAGTTTCGCCTCTTCTATCCTCCAGTTCGGGTAAAATTCTCTTTCATCAACGATATTATTTGATAGCGACTCAATCTCTTGGGGATACCAGTAAAAATAAGTGGTCAGGCATATTATTATCGCGAAGGGGATCAGGTATTTTTTATCTAATATCCTAAAAGCAAAAGCCTCCATCAAAAAAAATAAAAAGGGAGTTATCGGCACAAAAAACCGCGCAAACATGAAATCGCCGCCGATTCGAACCACGTAAAGGGAATAGACAAGTGAAAATAGAATGCTCAAAAAAATAGAATTTTGTATTGGGCTAAAGTGAAGCGGAAAGTGTATTAATCTTTTAAAGCTGACCTTAGTCTTAATTATGGAAATTACACCTAAGGCTGGCAACAACAAAAATACATAATACGACTTGAAATAAAGGATCAAATATCTTAGTCCCTGATCCCACCAGGACAAATAAGCTGATCTGGCATAATAAGTATTGGGAAAAGGGTAACGATAATATAGAAATCGCAAGACATAATATGGCATATATATCACCAGAAGTGGAATTAAGAAGTAGGATATTCTTTTTGGCGTTGACGAAGCGACCAAAATTAAAAAGACCACCGAGAGAACATAAAATATGATGCCATCCGGACGAGTCATCATGGCTAAAACAAATATGAATCCGGTGAGAAGGAAATAGTATTTGGTTTTTGAAAAAATCAAACCTCCAAACCCTATGGTTATAAGAAATGTGAAAAACGAAGTTTCCAAGCCTCCGGCTGCAAATACTTTGAAGTCACGATGAAGTAACAAACAAAGAGCAGTCAATGGAATGAAAACTCCAAAGGGACTTTGGACACCAAAAAGACGCCAGCTAATATAGATAAACGCAAGAATGATCAGGGCAAAGCTGGTTATTCCTAAAGCGCTGGTAAACTTTATGGGATCGAGGTTGAATTTCATCCCGAAAGCTATAAGCATGGTCCATAAGAAATTGGTATAACCTTCGACCCTCTCCCCTACGTTATAGACCAGCCCCTTGCCTTCGACCAAGTTTTCGGCATATCTAAATGAAATGAAAGCATCATCGCAGGTCCACGATTTCGAGATCGAATCAAAGAGCCCAAGAAAAAATACTAAAATTATGACGACCAAAGAAACATATAGTCCCAGATTCTCCTTCGAAACTTTCACCGGTAGCTTATCCAGAATTTTCGACATGCGAAAATCCTATCTTCTATGAAAAGGATAACTTTAAGGTTTCTTGTGTCTCAGAATAAATAGGTAATTCTTGTGGCATTTCGGCAAGAGTGTCAATATCCCGCCAGGGTTGGAGAATCGCTGAAGCTGATAGGCATCGGCATTTCATAATTCCGACGTATTTGGAGAAGTTAGTTGTGTCCGTAATTATGTGTCTTTCGCACTCGGTACAATCTGTCTTAGGATTTCGATAAATTGATTAGGCGATGTGGGTTCAGAATCTTTGCTCAAATAACCACTTTTTTGAGGAGTAAATATCGAGCGCGTCGCCTGTAACAACACGGCACTCTTTGTTTCTGGGTCATCCGTTGCTTTTACAAAAGTTTCGAAAGTGCTTAGTGCATTTTGTCGATGCTTATTTATTACTTCGTTGTGCTTATGAGCCGAATAATTTTTTCCAGACCAAACAAGTGCGTAAGAAAGGATCGATATAATCAAAATACGAGAAAGTGTAAAACGAATTATTTGATAAGTCGAGTCGGTGCTGGTCACATAGTGTAAGGAAAACCATGCGAATAGAATAGTAACAATTCCGATTATTCCCGTGGCTACCAACCATACTTTACTTGATTTTCTGTGATGTTCAGATTGCTTCATAAAGTGGACTGAGTGCTGCGCCACACCAACTTCAGCCGCAGCCTGACGGACTTTACCAAGGGTTGTCTCCATATCATCCAGCATTTGTTTGCTCTTTGTTTCCATATCTTTGATAATCTTTCTCTGGAGTTCCAATGTTTCTCTCCCGTCTCGCTCCAATTTCGCAAAGTCTGTGCCTTTTCTCACAGAATAAGCAATAATAGGAAATAATTTATCAAAGTGAGTAGAGTATTGATTTTCGATACTCTTAATTATTTCATCACGTGTCTGCCTAGGGTTCGTTTGTGCTTCAAGATTGAAATTCCGGATTCGGTCGAAGGTTCCCAAGGCTTGATCTGCAGACTGTTTCAAGCTATCCAAAAGACGCAAGGGGAAGTTATCAAAATTGCATTCTGAAAAGTCTCGAAATAATTTTAAAGTTCTTTCAAATACGGGTATTCCTTGTTCAAAACTGAATGCAGTTCCAATTTCCTTCGTCCTGCTCAAATCCTCTGCCCTAATTTGATTAAGTTTGTTCAGGCTTTCTCTAAGTTTTTCCATCGCCGTCTCTTCTTGCTCAAACATATTGGTTACCTCCTCACTTCTCTTTGTTCCCTCATATAAAATTTGCCACAGAGTTCCAACTCCGTTACATGTCTATAATCTCGTGTTTACAAATAATAGCACATTAACAGACTAAAATCAAGGGAAAAATTAGTTATTACCACGGGTGCTTCCTCTGAAACATTTCGATAATTTCAAGAAAAAAACGCAGGTTCTAAATCGAACCTGCGCCACAAATATTTTTCTACCAAATTCGGAGCCATGAAGGCTCCGCTACGTCGTTTTTATCCGTTTAATCCGCTCTTAATCCGTTGACCGAGTCTTTGTCTGCTTTTCGCAGGCTTTAACCGTATTGGAGAGAAGCATGGCGATGGTCATGGGACCCACCCCACCGGGGACCGGAGTAATAGCTTTGGCCACCTCTTTGACTGAATCGAAATCGACATCCCCCACCAACCTATATCCGGATTTGGTGGAAGGGTCTTCTATTCTATTGGTTCCTACATCAATAACCACCACTCCCGGCTTGACCATATCCGCAGTTACAAATTTGGCTTTTCCCATAGCCGCAATCAGAATATCCGCCTGTTTGGTTAGATTGGCCAAACCATTTGTAGCAGTGTGACAGATGGTCACCGTAGCATTTGCCCCTTTTGCCTTCTGGAACAGCATGGGAGCAAGGGGTCTTCCCACCAGGCTTCCTCTCCCCAAAATAACCACATGCTTGCCCCCGGGGTCATTTCCTGATCTTATCAATAGTTCTTGGATGCCCAAAGGGGTGCAGGGCAAAAAGGTGGGCTTTCCAGCTAACATCATTCCTGCGTTGAAAGGATGAAATCCGTCCACATCCTTTTTCGGATCAATAGCCAAAATAACCTTTTCTTCGCTTATCTGCTGGGGAGTGGGAAACTGAACCAATATCCCGTGGATACTTCCTTTTTGATTAAGCTCCTCAATTTTTTTTAAAAGATCCGATTCGGAGAATTCCTGGGGATATCTAAAAACCTCGGAGTAGATTCCTACCTCTTCACAGGCTTTCGCTTTCATGTTCACATAAACCTGGGAAGCAGGGTTGTCCCCGACCAATACGGCGGCCAATCCAGGAACAATTCCTTTCCTCTCAAGATTTCTCAGTTTCTCCTTTAAGGCGTCTTTGATCTCAGACGAGATTTTCTTTCCGTCAATTATTTCAGCTGGCATTTTTCTCCTTTAGCAAAAGTAACAAGACATGTTTTACGTCTTTCTAACGACGCAGAGCAAGCTCTGCTACTCCGATTCAGCTCTTTTCTTAGTCATCCTCTTCTGAGGGGGGCAAATCTATTTTGATTCTTTCGATGCTCAAAGCTTTACCAGACTCCGGATCTATCTTGATTAGTGCTCCGCAAAATTTGACATCATTTTTAGCCAAAGTAAACCTTCTGGGAATTTGAGTTAAAAAACGAGCTATGGCGTCTTCCTTGTTTACCCCGATTACCGAATCATGGGAACCGGTCATTCCAACGTCGGTAATGTATGCAGTTCCTTGGGGAAGGATGATCTCATCCGCCGTCTGCACGTGCGTATGAGTACCTAAGACTGCAGAGACCTTACCATCGAGATACCATCCTAAGGCCATCTTCTCTGAGGTGGCTTCGGCATGCAGATCCACGATAATGACTTTAGTCTGTTCTTTAAGCTTTTCTATCTCTTTGTCTGCTATCCTGAAGGGACAATCGATCTCCTTGATATAAACCTTTCCCTGAATGTTTATTACCCCAATTTTGGAATCATTTTTTAAGTCAAAGATAGCCGCCCCCCTTCCCGGGACATTCGGAGGGTAGTTAGCTGGTCTCAAGACGCGTAAGCTTTCCTCTAAATAAGGAAAAATATCCTTTCGATCCCAGATATGATTTCCACTGGTCAAGCAATCCACCCCGTAGGAGAGAATTTTTTGCGCGATCTCCTTGGTTAAGCCGAATCCACCCGCCGCATTTTCCACATTAGCAATGGTAAAATCTATCTGGTGAATTTTCTTAAGCTCCGGCAAAATTTGAGAAGCCGCCCACCTTCCCGGTTTGCCCATTATATCCGCAACAAATAATATATTCACATCTTTGTCCTGAGGATAGTTTTTTGCTTCCGGTTTCTTTTGATATATCTGCAAGCTAGCGCGACACCAGTGTCGCTACTCCTGACTTTTCACCTTTCACCTAACACCTTTATTTAGCATATTCCACGGCTCTGGTTTCTCTGATCAGAGTGACCTTGATTTGACCGGGGTATTCCAGCTCAGCTTCGATCTTTTTGGCAATCTCCACGGCTAACTCCTCTGCTGCTTTGTCATCGATCTGCTCGGGCTCCACTATGATTCTGATCTCCCTTCCGGCTTGAATGGCATAAGCTTTAGCCACACCCTTGAAGGAGTCGGCCAATTCCTCCAATTTTTCCAATCGTTTGATGTAACCTTCTAAGGTTTCCCTTCTGGCACCCGGCCTGGCACCGGAGATGGCATCTGCGGCTTGAACTAAAACGGAATAGACTGATTCCTGTAAAACATCTTCATGATGAGAAGCAATGGCATTCAATACGATAGGATTTTCTCCATATTTCTGTGCCACACTGTAACCTATCTGGCTGTGAGTTCCTTCAGTCTCCCGATCCACCGCCTTGCCTATATCGTGTAAAAGCCCAGCCCTTTTGGCCAAATTGGCATCCAAACCCAACTCCGCGGCCATCAGACCACAAAGATATGCCACCTCCTTGCTGTGCTGCAGAACGTTCTGTCCATAACTGGTTCGGAATTGGAGTTTTCCCAAAAGCTTGACCAGCTCCGGATGAATCCCATGTATTCCCACATCGAAACAGGTTTGCTCTCCAGTCTCCCGGATAATTACCTCCATCTCCTTTTCACATTTTGCCACCACCTCTTCGATCCGAGCCGGATGAATTCTGCCATCCATCGTCAGCTTCTCCAAAGCCATGCGGGCGACTTCCCTTCTTATGGGGTCGTAGCCCGATAATATGACCGCTTCCGGGGTATCATCCACAATCACATCGACTCCAGTCGCGGTTTCAAAGGAACGAATGTTCCTCCCCTCCCTTCCAATGATCCTTCCCTTCATCTCTTCATTGGGGAGATTCACCACCGAGACCGTGGATTCCACAGTGTGATCCGCCGCACATCTTTGAATCGCGGAAATTATGATATTTTTTGCTTCCTTCTCCGCAGTCTGTTCAGCCTTCTCTTTGATCTCTTTGATAAGCTGGGCGGCCTCCTGTCTGGCTTGATTCTCCAAATTTTCCATTAAAAGTTTTTTAGCCTCATCCGCAGTCATCTGGGCAATCTTTTCTAACTGCTTATTCTGATCTGCAATCAACCGCTTAAGCTCTTCGTCCTTTAATCTTGAAGCCTTGTCCCGGGCGTATAAAATCTTTTCTTTGTTTTGAACATCCCTTTCTTTTCGGTTCAGGATGTCCACCTTTCGGTCCAGATTTGCCTCCCTGTCGGAAAGCATTTTTTCCAGCCTTTGGATTTCTATCTTCCTGTTTTGGGATTCCCTTTCGAAGTTAACCTTGGCTTTGTACCACTCATCCTTAGCTTCTAAAATGGCCTCTTTTTTCTTTATCTCCGCTTCTTTTTCCGCATCCCGCACAATCTTTTGAGCTAACTCCTCGGCTCGGCCTATCTTTGCCTTTCCGATTTTTTGGCTGACCAGCCACCCCAAAAAGAAGGAAACGATCGCGGCTCCTAAAGCTATGCCGATAATCATTATGTTGGTCATATCCACTTCCTCCTTCCCGAAGGGTCCTTTAGGCGCAAACCGTACTACGCTTACCCTCCGGAGCAAAAATGAAAAACCCCACTTCAGTTTTTAGAATTTTGCTTTGTCTTCCTGCGGGCAAAACTTTCTTTTTTCCTCGCAAAACTAAAGCCAAAGCAAAATCAGACAACCTTTGTGGGGATCAAAAGCAAAAATAGATTTTTCAGATATCTTCTTGGGCTACCGTGGTGTCTAACCATTCCAGTAAGGTCTGAGCCCTCTTTTCTACATCCGAAAGTCTTGCTTCCTTATCTTCTCTTTCCTTGAATAACTCATCGGTTATGTTCATGGCGGCCAACACCGCCACCCTTAAAGGTGACTTGTTGGATAATCTCTCTGCTACCTCTCTCATCCTCAGGTCTACATATTTTCCCACCCGTAGTATATACCCACTATCGGCTTCCCCTTTAATAGGATAATCCTCACCAAAAATATTGACTTTAACCGACTGTTTTCTTTCTTCCATCTATTCTTAACTATTTTTAAAGAATATCCGAAAAATTCTTTGCTTTTTCCCCACACTTCAAATTTAAATATTCAAAAAACTCTGCACCAACGATAATACGAAATTTTAACCAGGTCGTCAACTACATTTATTCAAAATTTTCTATAAAGGTTAATTTCTCTAAAAGCTTCTCTAATTTTCTTCTGATCTTCTCTTCCTTTTGCTTAAGGTCTCCTTCCCTTTCCTTAAGCTCTCTTTTCAGTCTCTCATTTTCCAGGCCCAGGCTTTTGGTCTTTTCCTCGAACTGATAAATCTGGTTAGCCAAACCGCTATAAGAGGAGGAGATCTCTTGGTTCTCTTGCTTTAATTTGTCAATGATCTTTATGGCTTTGGTGATTTTCTCTTCCAGTTTTTCAAAATTTTCCAATTGCATAGCCGGTATTTTAGTAGATCCACTTTGATCCAAAGAGATCAATGATTAACTTTTTTTAAAGTATAAAAATCCTGATTAAACAAAGCTATAACCTTATTCACACCTTATTTTCTTAAAGTCGCCTTAAAACTTTCTTCCAGCCCCGAGACCACCTTCCGGTGAATTTTTTCCACCTCCTCATCTGTTAGGGTTTTATCCTTGGAGCGATAGCGAATCGAATAAGCCAAGCTCTTCTTTTTTGGGGGAATCTGTGTCCCTCGATACACGTCGAATAAAGTGAGCTCTTCGATAAGATCTCCTCCCACCATTTTTATCTGGTCCCTTATTTTTTCCGACAAGATATCCTCATCTACCACGATGGCCATGTCCCGATCCACGGGGGGGAATTTGGGCAAGGGGGAGACTGCTTTTTTCTTAGGGATGCAACCCAGAAGCTTTTCGAACTCTAACTCTGCGGTAAAAACCTTATCTTTGATCTCGAAAAGCTCCAAAATCTCCTCTGCTACCTCACCCCCCATGCCTACCCTTTCGCCATCTATTTCGATTTCAAAAGAGCTGTCTTTTTTTAACCGGGCGTCCTCTTTGGGAGCTAACCGAAATGACAAATAGAGATTATCCAAAAGCGATTCCAAAACTCCTGTAAGATCATATAAATCGACTTCACTCTCCTCTATTGCCCAATGGGTTGGGTTTCTTTTGCCCGAAAGAGCTAAATCAAGACAAAGTCTTTCCTGGGGCATTTCATTTTCTTTAGCGATGTAAACCTTGTCCAGCTCGAATATTCTCAAATTCTTTTCTTTTCGGTTTTTGTTCCAACTTATCACCGAAAGGAGATTGTAAGCCAAAGAGGTAGTGAGAACCGACATTTCCTGGCTTAAAGGATTCTCTAACTTGACGCTTAAACGATCGGGACACAGCTTATTTTGAATTCTTGGATCGACCAGGTTGTTGGTCAAAACCTCAAAGAATCCTTCTCCCACTAAAAGTCGCTTAAGCCTGGCGATTAATTTATCCTCTTCGCTCACCTGGGTAACTAAGTTACCGCTCGCTCTCAAGGAGATTTCTAATCTGTCATAACCGTAGATTCTGGCTATCTCCTCAATCAGGTCGATCTCACGGAGAAGATCGGGTCTGAAGGTGGGAATGGTCACTTTTAAATCTTGATTCTCCTTGACCTCCAGGTCAAGCCTTTTTAAGATTTGAACCATCTCTTTTGATTCAAGATTGGTGGCCAAAATTCGGTTCACCCTTTGTGGTCTTAAGGTCACACAAGCAGGGATAATGGGAGAGGGATAATTGTCCACCACGCCTTTCAGGTTCTTCCCTTGGGCTAATTCTTCCAAAAGCTGGCAGGCTCTATTGGCGGCAAATACCACTCCATTCGGGTCCACGCCCCTTTCAAACCTCTGCGATGCTTCTGTGGATATGCCCAAATATATCCTTCCCCTTCTGATAACCTTAGGGTCGAAATAGGCGCTCTCTAAAAGGACGTTCTTGGTATTAGCGCTGACTTCGCTTTCCATTCCACCCATTATTCCAGCAATGGCTACGGGCTTCTGGCCATCCGTGATCAGGAGAATCTCATTATTTAAAGTGCGTTCTATTTGATCTAAGGTAATGAACTTTTCGCCTCTTTTCGCTCTTCTGACCACCACCTTCTTTTGAGAAAAGAGATCATAGTCAAAGGCATGTAAAGGGTGTCCGGTCTCCATCATTACGAAATTGGTGACGTCTACCACATTATTAATGGATCGCATACCCACGGACTCAAGTTTTCTTTTCAACCAAAAAGGTGAGCTTGTTATTTTAACCTCCTGGATCACTCTAGCGGCATATCTGGGACAAGCTATAGAATCTGCAATTTCCACTTGCACCCATTCCTTGGTTAAGGTATCTGTTTCGTTGAATTTTTGTTGTGGTTTTTTAACCAAGCTTCCAAATAGTGCCCCCACCTCTCTTGCTACCCCAATGATCGAGAGGCAGTCGGGTCGGTTAGGGGTAAGATCCAAATCCAGAATCCAGTCCTCTAAATCCAAGGCCACAGATATGGGAAGCCCAATCTTAAGCTGAGAATCCAAGATCATAATACCCTTTTGATCTTCGCCTATGCCCAGCTCCTTTTCAGAGCAGATCATGCCGAAGGAATCTACTCCTCTCAGCGTGGTTTTAGTAATCTCCATTCCTATAGGCAATCTTGCTCCAATCAGAGCTACAGGAACTTTCGCTTTTTCTTTGACATTGGGCGCGCCGCACACAATCTCTAAGAACTCAGATCCGATCTCAACTTCGCACACAGATAAGTGATCAGCTTGAGGATGCTTTTGAACCCTTTTTATTTCACCTACCACCACTCTCTCCAGTTCCCCACCTAATGGGGTGATAGTCTCCACCTCCACACCGGCATCGGTTAGCTTAGCGGCTAACTCCTCAGGCGACCAATCGAAATCTACCAATTCCTTAAGCCATTTATAACTAACTCTCATAATTAAAACTGTCTTAAGAATCTTAAGTCATTTTCATAAAATAATCTGATGTCGTCGATTCCGTATTTGAGCATAGCTATCCTTTCCACACCCATCCCAAAAGCGTAGCCGGTGTAGACCTCAGGATCATAGCCCACGTTTTTGAAGACCTCAGGATCAATCATTCCTGCACCCAAAATCTCCAGCCATCCCCGATATTTGCAAAGACCGCAACCTTCACCTCTGCAATTCACACAGGCTATATCCATTTCCGCCGAAGGCTCAGTGAAGGGGAAAAAACTTCCTCGGAATCTTACCCCCACCTCTTTGCCAAACAGTTCCCACACGAAAGCAGAAAGGACTCCTTTCAGATCAGCAAAGGTCACATCGGTGTCCACATAGAATCCCTCCACCTGATGAAAGGTGCAAAAGCTTCTGGCATTTATAGCTTCGTGTCGATAGCACCTTCCAGGAGCGATGATTTTCACCGGGGGTTTCCGATTCTTCATAACCCGTATCTGCACCGGAGAAGTATGCGTCCTTAAAAGGATTTCATCATCTATATAGAATGTATCCTGCATATCCCGGGCCGGGTGATCCTTGGGGAAGTTGAGTGCCTCGAAGTTGTAATAGTCCGTCTCCACATCCGGACCTTTTGCTACCTCAAAGCCCATCCCGTAGAAAATCTCTATAATCTTTTCACTTATCTGAGTGATAGGATGGAACTTGCCGGACCAGCTTTTTCTTCCGGGAAGGGTGTAATCGAAGAGTTCGGTCCCCTTTCTCTTAGACGGCTCCGTAATCTTAAGCTCCTCGATTCTTTCCTTGAAAATCCCTTCAATCCGATCTTTAATTTCATTAGCCAATTTGCCTAAAGCTGGTCGGCTCTCAAAGGAAACCTCTTTTAGGTTCTTCAAAAGAGAGCTTATGATTCCCCTTCGCCCTAAATATTTAGCTTTAAGTTCTTCTAGATCTTTTACTTGGCTGAGTTGGGCTGATTCCTCAAAAGCTTTTCTTTGAGCTTCTCTAAGCTCATCTTCAAATTTGCCCATCTTTAAAACCACCTAAGAAATCATAATAAAGTTTTAAGCTTCCAAGTGGTCTGGAAGCTTTTGAAACAGTCCCGCCCAAAGGCGGGATTAGTTTTGATTAGCTGGAGATGGAAGGCTGGTCTTGTATTTCAGAGCCAATTCAGCCAGTTTGGCGAAAGTTTCTTCATCCTTAATCGCCATGTCCGCTAAATTCTTGCGATCCAAAAGAACTCCAGCTTTTTTTAGACCGTTGATAAACAAATTATAGGATAGCCCGTAGACTCTGGCGGCTGCATTGATTCGGGTTATCCAAAGTCTGCGGAAATCCCTCTTTTTTCTTCTTCTGTGTGCATAAGCATAAGCCAGTCCTCGCTGGACCGACTCTTTAGCGGTTCGATATAGTTTACTCCTCCCTCCATAATATCCCTTAGCGGCTTTTAAGATTTTTTTCCTTCTCCTTCGCGAAGCCACACCCTTGGTCGCTCTTGGCATCAGACTCCTCCTTAAACTGCTAATAATCTTTTTACTCTTTTTTGATCGGCTTTATCCACTAACCCCGCTTTTCTTAAACTCCTTTTCCTTTTGGAACTTTTTTTCGTCAGAAGATGCCCTTTAAAAGCCTTACTTCTTTTGAACCTTCCACTCCCGGTCTTTTTAAATCTTTTAGCGGCACTTCTGCTGGTTCTTATCTTAGGCAATTTCTATTACCTCCTTCAAAAGGGAACAAAACTGAAGAACACTTAAACTTATACGTTAAGTGACCAAGATAAGTTATTGATGGCAGTAAAATTGCGTCTAAACAATTAGATAGTTTGGAACTTGGCAGCAATTCTATATTCCTCCTTTGGGCATAATGATCATGGTCAGGTTACGCCCTTCCATTTTTGGCTTTTGTTCGACTATCCCCACATCAGTTAGGTCCGCTTGAAGTCTGTCCATAACCTTTTGACCAAATTCCTTATGGGTCATTTCCCTGCCTCTGAACTCCACAAAAATCTTTACCTTACTCCCATGGGACAAGAATTCTCGAATATGTTTCATCTTGAAGGTGTAGTCGTGATCCTCAGTTTTCGGTCTGAAGCGCATCTCTTTTAAATGTAAAGAATGCTGTTTCTTTTTAGCGTCCTTTGCTTTTTTGCTTAGCTCATACTTGTATTTCCCATAGTCCATTATTTTGCAGACAGGCGGTTTAGCATTAGGAGAAACCTCCACTAAATCATAGCCTTTCTCTTGAGCCAAACGAAGGGCATCTCTGGTTGCCAATATCCCTATCTGTTCCCCTTCTACTCCAATAACCCTCACTTGAGGGATTCGAATTCTTTTGTTTACTCTGATTTCCTTAGCTTTTATTTCTGCTCACCTCCTTTCTTAAGAAGCTAGTAGCTCGTTTATCAGTGTCGATGCTCGTATGGTTCGACTCCGCTAACCATAAATCGAAGCTCGTAATTTGGAAACTCGATGCTCGGAATGATTTTTTCGAGCTTCCAGCCTCGATACCAGCTTCGTCACCTTTAAACGAGCTTCGAAGACTATATCTTCATAAAAGATATATAGCAAATTCTACTGATTGCTTTTATTTTTTACTTCATGTTTTAATTTAGAAATGATCTCTTCCAGATCAAATTCTCCTAAATCACCTTGTTTATGTTTTCTTACCGAAACAGACTTATTCTGCACTTCCTTTTTCCCTACGATAAACATATACGGTATTTTTTCTTTCTCTGCTTCTCTAATTTTATAATTAATCTTCTCGTTTCTATCATCCAGTTCGGCCCGAAAACCCTCCTTTTGTAATCTATTTTTTATTTCGGCACAATAAAGATTTTGTTCATCCGTAATGGGCAACACGCCAATCTGCACGGGAGAAAGCCATAAAGGGAAGGCACCGGCATAATGTTCTATCAAAACCCCCAAAAACCGCTCCAAGGATCCCAAGAGTGCCCGGTGAATCATAATCGGTCTATGCAGTTTACCATCCTGTCCCACAAAAGTTAGATCAAACCTCTCCGGGATATTAAAGTCAAATTGGATGGTGGTACATTGCCAAGGTCTCCCCATAGCATCTATGATCTTTATGTCGATTTTGGGACCATAGAAAGCCCCACCACCTTCATCCACCTGAAACTGCAACCTATCCTTCTCTAAAGCCTGTCTTAAAGATTGGGTCGCTCTTTCCCAGTTTTGCGAATCTCCAATGAATTTATCTGGCCGGGTAGATAAATATATATCATACTTCTCAAATCCTAAAGTTCGCAAGATGGAAAGGGAAAAATCCAGAAGTCTCAAAACCTCCTTTTCTAATTGTTCCGGCTTACAAAATATATGGGCATCGTCCATGGTGAATCCCCTTACGCGCATGAGCCCATGCAATACCCCCGAACGTTCATAACGGTAACAAGTGCCCAGCTCAGCTAACTTCAAAGGAAGATCTCGATAGCTTCTGATCTTAGATTTATAAATTAGAATATGAAAAGGGCAATTCATGGGTTTGAGTTGATAGGCCACATCTTCTACCTGCATAGGTGAATACATGTACTCTTGATAGAAGCCGGTATGTCCGCTTTTCTCCCAAAGGTGTAAACGTGCTATATGGGGAGTGTAGACCAGTTGATACCCATTTTTCTGATGCTCTTCTACCCAGAAGTCCTCGACGATCTTACGAACTTGTGCACCTTTGGGATGCCAAAGAACCAGCCCTGGTCCCACCTCATCCAGAATCGAAAAAAGTTCCAGCTCTTTTCCCAAGGTGCGATGATCCCTTCTTTTGATCTCCTCCATTCTTTTCAGATATTCGTCTAATTCCTGTTTGGAAGGGAACGAAATTCCATAGATTCGCTGAAGCATTGGATTTTTCTCCGATCCCTTCCAGTAGGCTCCGGCAATGCTGGTAAGCTTAAAATTTTTAATCGAACCGCTGAAGGGAACGTGTGGTCCTTTGCACAGATCCACAAAATCGTCATGCTGATACAATATCACTTTCTCATCTTCGAGATCGGAAATTATCTCTACCTTATATTTCTCCCCTTTTCCCTCGAAAAACTTGATAGCTTCCGCTTTGGGAATTTCCTTTCTTACAAAAGGATGATTTTCCTTTACAATTTGGTGCATCCTTTTTTCGATCTTCTCCAAATCATCTGGGGTAAAAGGCTCTTTCTTGTCAAAGTCATAATAGAATCCCTCGTCGATGGACGGTCCAATAGCCAACTTTACTTCAGGGAAAAGGTTTTGTACTGCCTGCGCCATCACATGGGAGGTGCTGTGCCAAAAAACTTTTTTTCCTGCTTCGGAATCAAAGGTAAGTATTTGGATTTCTGAATCCCCTTCGATATTCTTCGACAAATCGACTATCTCGCCATTTACTTGGGCGGCCAAAGCATTTTCAACTACTCTTGGGTCGATATCTTTGAGAATATCCGAAACCGGTATCCCTTTTTTATATTCTTTTTTGGACTTATTGGGCAAGACGACCGTGATCTCATCCGCCATCTGTCTCTCCTGATCAAAATCCATAAAAAATTACCCCACTTTTTGGGATAGAAATATTTTCCTATTCTAACCAAACAAATTTTTTACTATGAACCATAAGCCATGAACCATCAACTGACTTAATGGTGGGCGATACTGGGATCGAACCAGTGACCCCTTGCATGTCAAGCAAGTACTCTAACCAACTGAGCTAATCGCCCCTGTCCTTCGGGCTGTTAATAGTTCGTCGTTCACGGTTCCTAGCAAACCCTTTTTACCATGAACTGTAAACCATTAACTATGAACCGCTAACAACTGGGTTCAGCAGGACTCAAACCTGCGACCCACTGATTATGAATATCTGCTCTGACCAGCTGAAGCTTTTCTCAACAAAGCCCCGTCTGGAGCTTAACATTTTTTGTTGCTTTAACTTACAATCTTCAAACTTTTTCAATATACCACTTATCCAAATCTTTGTCAAGAAAAAATCTCCTGTGGAGTTTCCTCATTTTTTCGATCCCTACCCCCGCCAAAGACGGGGCTACCAACTTCCCTCTCTCTATGCCACCCCGCAGACTGAAAGTCTGCGGCTACCAACCGCCCCCCTCATTCTATAAACTCCCTTTGTCCTACAATACTTCAACTCTCCCAAATACCTGTATTAGACTTTACACATTCTGAAATCAGCCCCCGCCTTCGGTGGTTCGACTTCGCTCACCACCCTGAACCTGTCGAAGGGCGGGATCTCCGACAAAAACTGCTTTCCACATGACAAATCATGTATGTCCTTATTTGTTGCTTACTTAGACCTCTACTCTCCAAAATTTTGGGGAAAGTCCAGAAAATCTCCTTTCTTCATCCCAGACGACTTATTAGGGCGAATGTCTTCATTGGGTTAGTTAGAAAATCATTTAATTTCTCAGATGTCTCGATTACCCTAAGTGGTAAAAATCAATTTTTCTGTCCCACATATAAATTCAAACCTCTCAAAATGCAAATTGTTCATATCTTGGAGTGACGCTAAATAAATAAAAAATAATGGGAAATCGAGGACCCATCCGGGATAAAACTATTTGAATTTACGGAGACCCGTCTGGAAAAGAATTAAAGGTAAGATTATGAATTTGCTCATTTTTAACTTTCGTTTTTTTATTTGGTAAAAGATCTAAAGATCAGTTTTGATGGCTTTTTTAAGACACATCGTAGAAATAACACATTTGCGATTATGCTCCAAACAACTCCATGATCCTTTGGGCAACTTTTAAAAAAACTTCCTGGCTGTCATAATAACCCTTCCGGCTTTTCTCTTTTGCCTCTTTTATCTTTTCTTTCCGTATAGGCAAGTTTGCTTTCGAGGTTCCCTTCCCAGTCGAATTGGTGTTTGACGAAAGTTTCGCTTTGTGAGTCTTAGCCAAACTGAAATCATAGACCACATTCCTAAGATCCTCGGATTGGACCAATTTATTTACAGTCTTCTCTTTTAACTCTTTTGTTTCATATAACTTACGGAAGATCTTATTTTTGACCTCTTGAACTTTTTCCTTCCTTATGGGGCAAAACGCATCCATGGATCTCCGCCTTTAACGATTTTTTTGTATCTCCTACTCTTTCCTCTCTACAATAAACTTATCGACTTATGCGCTTTAAAACTTTACCCACTATGTTTTTGGCTTCTCGTCTCTCAAATGATAATGATATAGCAGGGCTTATATCTCTTTATGCACTTTGAAAAAAAAGCAGGGGGTTTGCTTTGCAGAGAAATATGCAGGCAAATTATTTTCTGATACAGAAGAACATAATGGGCAGGATTGAACAATTGGATGAGAAAATCTGCGGTCTGATTTTCCATAGTATATATCTTCGCCGGATAAACAAAGGCAAATATGCTTAATCACAGAGTGCGATACGAAAGTCTCATCAACAAAGTCTTGTTAAGATTTTCGTTGCACTACGGAAAATAAGGTATTGTCTGGGGAATTTCTTGCAAAAGAGGGGATTAATCCGCATTCGCCAGGGGGAGCTACATTCATCCTGTGGTCAAATGAAATCTAAATGCATCTTATTTTCCTTTATCACCTGCCACATGATCTCATTGTAGTAGTGCCAGCGGCAATCGTATAGATTACACTCTTCTACCTTCAGGTTTCTGATCACCTCTTGGTGTCTTGAGGCAAACCAAATCTTTTCGAGGGATTGCTCAAAGAGATTGCCGATTCGGGTAGATTCCCTTCGATATTGATAATGGGAACAAGGATAAACGTCCCCCAAAGGATCCACCAGAATATGAATGGGGGAAAGCCAACATTTTAGGCTGGTCTTTGAACCTTTAGCCCCACCACAAACTGAAAAAGGATAGTATTTCTCCTGCAGGGTCTTTATAAGGTCATCTACCCCGGCTACTTGTTCTGGAAACAGCGAGTCTTCTGCATTTCGCATCGGCTTAAATTGGACATAATCACATCCGATATCTTTGGTTAAGTTGATGATGTCTTCGATGAAATTCATGTTGGTTTGGCAGACCAGAACTTTTGCCCCTATGGTCAGTTTAGAATTCTTTTTAATTTTTTTAGAAATCACTTCTTCCAAATTGTTCAAGATAGTCTCAAAACCATATGTTTCTGGAGGACGATGTATTTGATTATATACCCGTATGTCGCCTGCATCTATGCTCACCCGGATGTAAGTAAAATGGTCCACCACCACGTCAGCTATCCGACCGGAAAGTAAGGAACCATTGGTCAAAAGACCTAATTCGATTCGTTCATTTGCGGCCCGCCTTACCAGTTCACAAAATTGGGGATGCAAAGTCGGTTCCCCACCCCCAGAAAGCTCAATGGATTTTACCTCTAAGGAGCGTAAATTCTTCAGAAGCTTCACAAAATTTTTGGGATCCAAAAAGACATTTTCCTTTCTGTTCAGCTCCTCATATGAACATCCTTGACAATTATGATTACATACGTATGAGGGATATACAATCGCCATGAGCGGATGGACCATCTCCCCCTCCAAAATCCTTTTTGCAACGGGATACATCCTCAGGATTTTGTTTTTTTCAAAAGGAGTAACCACAATTCTTTCGGTTTGGCTGGTGATCTCCATTTTGTCCGAAAAGGTGGTCCTCTTTCGCAAAGCTAACCTATTGGTTGGTTCTGTTATGAGGTTTTCTTTGTTATCCATCGGCAACTTGGTAGTTTTGAAAACATTTTTACCAATCTTTATAATCCTAAAATTGATTGCCCAGAATAAACACGGAATTTGTTAGGAAGAAAAATTCATCCAGAGGAAGTTTTCGATAACATTACCACGTCTTTTTTGATTTTTGACCCTTTCGATCTATGGTTCATTCGATAGCTTTTTCTCTTCAGCGAACCGCTTTCGGTTCAGTTGTTTCTTGAGCTCGTCCAAAATGTAATGTTTGGTGGTGTAAGGACTGTCGGGCATGACCACCTGCTTAGCTAGGCTCTTTTTGGAATTTATCACCACAGGACCTAAAAGGTCGGCAGACATCTGTGAAGGATCGGGCGGAACCGTAACAATGACATAGATGACCAGTTCCTTCATGTGTTGGAAATTGAGTTCCTCCAGTTCCTTTTCGTTCACCTCCAGTTTGTAATTTGGAAAGAACAGGGTTGGATCTGCTATCACAAAGGCTACATCCGGATCTTCCACCGACTGAAGCCACTTGAAAGGATCATATTCGCCTTTCTCTATGATCACATATTTGGAAAGCTGAGAAAACCCCAAAATCCCTTTGGGCAAAAACAATATATCTTTTTCTTCTAAGGCGATTTTGCCAAATCTGCTGGTGAGATATTTCATCAAGCACCCCCCCATTATCTGATAAAGTTAAAAAGTGTAGGCTGGATCATTGCGTCCCCACTTTGCAGGGCAGATTGATAGACGCTCTTTTGGTGGGCTAAATCTGTAGTAGCTTGGAGCAGATCTATCCTTCGTATCTCTGATAAAACTCGAACGGTATCTGATTGAAAGCCTATGATCCTGGCTTCAATATTCTCCAGTCTTTTTAGTTTAGCCTCAGTTTCCGTTCTGTGATTTGAAATCTCTTCTAAACTTAAATCCAGAGTCTCCAAACTTTTCGAAATGGCTACGACATCCTCATTATTTAAAACCTCCAAAAGAAATAAGAAACTGCCCCATATATCTGGTGACCCTGAAATCCCCAAATTGCTGGCACTCTTTTTATCATCGGAATCTGAAACCATCAGACTTTGTCCTACCACTGTTGATTCAATGCTTATTCCTTTTTTGGGATTATTTATGGAAGCCACCACCCCCTCTATCGAATTATTTATGGCATCGATGATCTCTCCTACGGTTGAGACAGAACTTAAACCCACGGTTTTTTGTCTCCTTCCCAAAGTGATCTTAATAGTCCCTAAGCTCAGTCCCTGACCGCTTTTAAGCAAAGAGATGGGTGTGTGCTGAGTCAAAATTGGATTCAAATCCCTTCCCTCCATACTACCGGTTTGATTAGCTTTTCCCCCTGAGAGATTGCCCAAAATCCCTAAATCTTTTGCCGTGGTCTCCCCTCTTTCTGAGATGGTGAGTTCTTGTCCAGATTTGGATTCATTTAATCTGGTATAAGTCAATTTTAAACCTTTTTTAGATGCGTTGATCTCCATACTTAAACCAGCTATTCCAGAGGAATTAATTGTGTTTATCACGTCCCCCACTGTAACGGCGTGGTGAAGGCTAATATCCCAAGACATACCTACATTGTTATCTATCACTCTTATTGACCCCAAGTTTACCCCTTTTCCCCGGTTTAAGAGAGACAGCTGTGTATTTTGGTCTATTCCTGGATCCAAATCAAAATCCTCAGCCAAAGTTTTCAGAGGCTTAGTTAAGAAGTTTAAACCAACTAAATTGATCCTCATATTAAAGCCAGGCTCGATCTCCAGTTCGATCTTTTCAGTATCCTCTTGATATATCACTTCGCGTTCCTCCTCTAAGAATGGAGGAGTCATGGTCTTGCTACAAGCAAATATATATTCCCCCGCATCTTGCCCAGACGGGTTCACCATAAAAGGGAAAGCGTCTTTTGGGGTGCTGTCTATCTTAAGAATCTTAACAATCTTAACAAAAAGCTTCCTTACTTCTTTGACTGCCTGTTTGCGGGCCTCATGATTGAAGGTTTTTTCCAACATCTGAATGGCTATCTTTCTGGCCTGGAGGATAAAATCGTTCACCAGACTTAAGGTGGAATGAGTATCCTTAAGCCAGATTTGGGCTAAGGAGATGTTCCTCAGAAACCGATTCTGATGCTCCAACTCGGCCCCGGATCTGGAACTCTTCTCCACCTTCAAAGGTTCATGCGGACTCACATTTATTCTTTTGCGGGACCACACAGTCTTTTCCGGTTTGAGGAGAAGATCGGCATTTTGGGTCACATTTTGGATCACGTTATCTATCGGTTTGGGATAAAAGAAATTGTGCGTAAGGCATTTTGGGAAGGTCTTCAAATTCCCTTTTATCCGCAGTTATCTGATGTCGCCTGCATAGTATTGAAAATGCTTTCTGTAATCTCCCATTTCCGTCATACCCTATGGTTTTATTTCTGAAAAATTCCAACATGATTTCTTTATCTTTTGTTAAACTTCCTTTTGAAATAAATTGGTAGACGTCTTCCCACGTAAGTCGTAGGAATTTTATTCTTTGGTTGCTGTCAATATACTTTCCAAGGTCACGCTCAATATCTTTCTCCTTTCTTGCCAACACCAGATTAACAAGATAAAAGTCCTTTTTTAGTTTCTCTGCCATTGAACAACCGATCACCCAGAATCTCCCTAATTCATAGTAACCAGGATCTATAATATCTCCAAATTGACGTTTCAAGAAACGTTCACCCCTACTGTATCTCTTTATCCTTTCCTCTTTGTCTTTTGCTTTATGACTCCTATCAAAATCAATTTTGTTTGGTGAAGTTAGCTTTGCCTCAATAAAGAACAATGCTTTGTCAGTTTTGATTATGATATCTGGTTCCGAACCCCTTTGTTTCTCCTCACCAAATTCTTTTCTTGTTTTTTTTAGTGGGGACCAAGTGTTGTGTTCCTTTTGGCTGTATGACCAATAGATTACTTCAGCCGATTTTAAGTCTTTGCCGACACATGAACTTAGAAATCCGTCAACCAACTTATTTCTTTCCAAGAATCTAAAAACATTCCAGGTAACTGCATCTTCACTATTGTCTCGTTCGATTCGGCTTTCACGCTTCACTGTCTTTATCTTCTTAAGCAGATCCAAATCAGCCTTATCTTTCCAGAGTAGATTGTCTACTTCACTCTGATATTCAAAAGTTGACGGTGAAATATAGATGTTATGTCTTGGACACCTGAATCTCTCTTCTCGTTTGAAAGCTCCTCTCTGCTGTTCCACTTTTTCATTGCAACCTTTAACTGGACATTCAACCGTTGTTCCGGTTATTTCGATTTTCCCTTTCAACTCTTCCATCGTGAGCATTTTCAATCTCCTGTGTTAAGGACGATTTCGGATAACATGGTCTTGTGCGCAATTCTTGCAAAAAGCTTTGGAAAAATGACGAATGAAGAATTCAACCTAACTGGAAAATCAAAGAATTTCACCCCCCACCTTCCTATGCTTTAGGGAAACAAGATTCAAAACTAATCCTTAATCCTGAGTGAGGCTAATTCCTTTCATAATAGACGAAACTGTCATCCGATGGTTTCTTTTTCCGTGCCGTCTTCAGGCAAGATCCCGAGGACTTTTTGCTTTTCTTAAAGTTTGATCGATTGACGGAGATCTCTTCGGTTTGATCCTGCCACCATTTTTGATACTTAGATACCTTTTGATTCAAATCCTCTGAACGTTCTTTCTTTTTGTTTTTAAAAAACATGTAATCAATCCTCCCTCGATTCGTATAAATGCATACGCATGAGTTCTTAACCGAAAGGGGCTGGGGAAGAAGGCTAAACATGGTGAGCGGATCAAATGGTAGAGCTATCATTTGGTTTTACTTCCTTTTTTGCCTTTTATAACCGTGCGTCCCTTAACTTCTTCCCCGCCGAAGGTGTCCATCTGAACAGGTCCATCGGATAACTTTTTTCTGTCTTCTCTCACCATTGAAGCGATCTTAACCAGATCCTCCTTGGTGCTGGCCACCGCTCTTTTGTTCTCCTCTTGGATTTTGAAATAAATCTCCTCTCTGTGGATGGTTACCTTATGGGGGGCGATGACTCCCAATCTTACCTGTCTACCACGCACTCCCAAGATGGTTATCTTGATATCGTCTCCAATGGTTACGCTCTCGCCTAACTTCCTTGTCAGTATTAACATGTTTACCTTCTTCCAAAAATTCTCTTCCTATAGCAAACAGAACTTTCCTTTAAGCTCACTCCAAACTGGCTACTATGCCAACATCTTATCTTTAGAGACTTTTAATCTCAACCCGTTTAGTTTACCACTTTCTCAAACTGCATTTTCTGTTTTTCTTTTAAAGAAATGGAACCACTTAAGTCTTTTTCCTCCAGGCCCATGAAGATCTTCATGCTTTTGTCCACATATTTCATGGACTGTTTGATCAAGAATTCATTCTTTTTTCTCTGCCTTTCCAGCTTGGCATAAAGGGCAAAAAGAGTGCTTTGCAGCTCCCTGAGTTTGGCGGAATACGACTCCTCCACCAGCTCAATCAATTTGGATATATTTATCTCACCTTTGTCTATCTTTAGTTTTTCGGCCAGCGAATCGGTCAGCTTTATGCGGGTCTCCTCCAACTTTCGTGCCTCCCCGATGGTTTTCTCTTGGTCTTTTATGCATCTTCGCAAGGAGTCAACCTCACTGTCCACCAGAAATTTTTGTTCCTCAGACAAGAGGCTTAGAAATTTCTCCAGGCACATGATTTCCTTATGGATCACTTCTATCAGTTGGGACACCCCTGAGTTCAATTATGCCTCTTTGCATTTTGTCCGATACTTTGTGTATCGGTATGAATGAAGGTTTCTTAACTTAATGGAACCTTTAGCTTAATCGCAGTTTGTCTGGCACTTTGTCTCCAACCAAAGGCTGGACGTCGAAAAAAGACCCACTGTCGAGAGATCAATTTGCTGGTCTTTTCACGTGAATCCTTCAGGACGAGTCGGTCTGATCAAAACAATTGACCTTCCATTATCAGATCAATTTATTGTCCATGGAGATGGATTTCAATTTTTTCATTATGTACAACACCCTTTGGCTTTCAGCTAATATGGATTCCAACGACCTCTCTATCTTATCCAAAAGCTCTTGATTCTTTTCGAATTCTACGACCCCATGCCGGGAAAGCCTATACAAGCTTCCCATCTCCATCTTTACCATCTTGATCATTTTGGCGATGTCATCCGTAGCCTTAGTGGTTTGATCCACTAAATCCAAAATGTCATCATTTACCCGAACCGGAATACTGCCTGAGTTTCTGGCCGTGGCGGCCGCCGAAGCTACATTTAATGCGACCAATTTAGCTTGAGCCGCAAACTCTTCCACTGATTTCAGCACATCCTCAGCCTTTTCGGTTTTTTGTGATTCCACCATATTTGACCTCAATCTGTCTTGTCATCCCCTCTTCATTTTTACCATAAGGAATTGCCTTTATAAATTTACCAATTCCCTTATCGTTTTCTTCAGCTCTTCCAAGTTTGACGATTTCACCACATAAGCATCCGCCAACCAAGATTGAAAATCGCTTTTATAGGTGGAATAAGCGGAATTCAGGATGATAGGCAAATTCTTGTTTATCCTTCTAAAATCAGACAAGGTCTCCAGTCCGTTTTTCCCTTCCATCTTTATGTCTAACACCACCAAATTCACTTGACCCTCCTGGGCGATCTTTATCCCCTCTTCCGCATCTTTGGCGATTTTTACCTGGTATCCCTCATCCGAGAATTCCTTTTCATAGAGTCTCAGTATATGTTCTTCATCGTCCACCACTAATATGGACGGAGGCACCGTCTGGCTTCGGCTTTGCTTGGTATGGTATGGTGCAAGGTTTGGTTCATCATTATTTATGTTTTTCATTTTCCTTCCCCCAGCTTAATGGTTTAATATCGCCATCTGCAGGACTCCCCTCAAAAGGTAACGCCACCGAAAAGGTGGAACCCTTTCCCTTCTCACTTTCTACCATGATGAATCCACCATGATTTTTGATTATCTCCGAGCTTATGGTGAGACCCAAACCGCAGGACTCGGGTTTAGTGGTGAAAAAAGCCTCGAAAATACTATCCATATGCTCTTTGGCAATGCCAAATCCTGTATCTTTTATTTCAATTTTTGCGAAATTATCCTTCCCTTTGGTGGTGATGGATAAGATTCCCCCTTGAGGCATGGCCCAGATGGCATTTCTGAAGATGTTCAAAAGGGCATGGCGGATTTGATCTGGATTGACCTTGACCCGAGGTAAATCGGGATGGGGATATTTCATTACGGTGATCCTATCTGGATTTATTTCCCATCCCATCATTTCCAAAGTCTGATCCACTATCTGGTTTAAGTCGACTTTCTCTTTCTGGCTTTCTTTAGGTTTAGTAAAATTCAAGACGTTATCTAAAACCTTCTCCACCCTTTCGGTCTCTTGGGCTATGATCTTCACATATTCGTAATCCGGATCTTCAAGATCTTTCTTCTTCAAGAGGGAGCGGGCAAAACCTCCGATTACGGTTATGGGATTGCGCAGTTCGTGAGCCACCTGGGAGGTTATCTCTCCCAGAACTGATAGCTTTTCAGCTCTCAATAATCTTTGACTGCTTTCCGCAATCCTTTTGTTGGCTTCCTCTAATTTATTTACCTGTTCTGCCAATTTCTGATAAAGCTTGGAGCTTTCTATGGCGGTGGAGGCATGATGGGCGAAAATCTGCATTAACTTAATATCCTCTTCTTTGATTGGTTTTTGGTTGATGGAATTATCCGCCAAAAGCACGCCGTTCACCTTATCCTTGGAAACAAGAGGCACCACCGCCAGACTATCGGTTCCCAAAATCTCAAAGATACTCTTGTTTGATTCAGAATCTGCCTGGTCTTTCGTGACACTACCAGCTTCCTTTTGTTGCATCGACCGAATGAGCAGGTTCTCTTGGTCGGAGGATGGTATTCTTAACTTTTTGACAATTTCGTTGACTAAAATATCCTTTCTTTTTAAAGCATCCTTATATGAATGTAACACCTCTTCTAAAGATTCTTTCTTGGTGGAGAGATCCTCCCAGATTCTTTTCGCCTCTTCGGGATTGGAGGGACCAATGGCGATTTTTCCTTCCAAGACATTTTCCTCTTCGTTGGATAACAACAAAAAGGCACGATTGAAGCCCAAACCTTGACCGGCAGTCACCCCAATTAGTATGATCTCCAAGATCTCCTCTAAGTTTAAGGTACTTCTCAGGGCATTTCCCACCTCGCATATGATGGAAAGCTCGCTTATCTTTTTTTTCAAACTTTTCTCCAGGTGTGTTTTCTCTGAGATATCTTCCACCATTCCCACCACTCCCATGCTTCGGGCGTCTGCCCACTCTCCATTTATTGGCTTTCCACCATCATCTTTCAAACGTATGGTTCTTAGGGCTAAAAAAATCCGTTCCCCCTTGGAATTCTCAAATGGCTTGGTTTCTGTAAATGCGGATTTTTCGCTTGCCAGACACTCTTTAACTACACGCTTAATACTATACTCCAAAGAAGTTGCTTCCTTCACTTTTTCTGTTTGTTGCTCTCGGATAAGCTTCGCCAGAAATTCATTCATATAGATTAAGTTTCCTTCTTCATCGCTTTTGAAAATACCTATGGGCAACCGATCCAAAACCTCCTGTAAATCACTGATACAAAAACTTCCTGGGGGAGTTTCATTATTCTTTTTCTCAAAGTTTGACATGGTGCCTCTTTAAAATCTTAGTTTGTCCCTTGGTATCCGTTTAGCAGAAGCGGGCAAATGCTCAAAAGGGATACGCTCCGATTGAGTTTCTGAGCCCTTCAGCTTTTCTGGGGACATCGAATAAGCTTTCATCCTCAGCAGTTTTTCTGTAACTTTTGAGATTTGATTCGCCCCGGTGGTAATTTCTCTTAGCCTTCTTTTGAACTTTTGATCGAATCTTTTTATCGAATGGGAAGGCTCTTGCTCATCTCCGGAGGATAGGCTTTTCAGGAGAAACTGCGCATTTTCAGCTATGGCGGATAGTGGATTTTTGATCTTCTGATCCAGATGCCCCAAAAGTTGGGGGAGGGGAATTCTCTTTTCACTCTTTAAAAGTTCATTTTGAAGCTCTTTTAAATAAGACTTCGTTTCCTCCAACTCTTTTTGTCTTTTTTCCATCTCAGAGTAGTAAAACATTCTTTCCAGGCCCAAAGCGATGGGACTGGAGATTTCGGTCAAGAATTTCAAATCCTTTGGTCCAAAAGCATTCGGCTTTATATGGCTTAGATTAATAACTCCAAAAAGTTCCTCTCTCAAAACAAGAGGGACAGAGAGAAACGACCTGATCCCGTTTTGGAATCTTCTCCTGTGAAGATTGGAAAGGAGAATGGGACGCTTTTCCATAGCGACCCAAGCGGAGAAGCCTGATCCTATGTTGAACTTGACGAAATCGATCAGATCCACCTTTTTCCCTACCGAGGCAACTTCCTCTATCTGATTTTTTCCCTTATCCAAAAGAAAAAGGCTGGCCGAGCTGTATTCTATAGATTTTCCGATTAGCTTTAATATTTTTTCACAGGTCTGTTTATCCAGAGAAGATTCTCTTACTAATCTACAGACTTCACATAATACCTGAAAGCCAGTCTTCAAATTTTCCAAGGAATCGGGTAAATGCAAGGTATCCCGCCGAGCATGGATGGATTCTTCAGATTTTGAACATTTAGATCTTTTATATTTCATTTTAGTTATAGAGTAGAAAAATCTGGAGTTGAGGTTGAAAGGGAGTCTTCAAAAAAGCGCCCCCTAATTATAATATGTTCAAAGGTTTCAAGTAATCCAACTTGCAAAAATGTAGTTGGCGAAACGTTTGTTCTTTTCATAATTTTAAAATACTGTTTTCGCCCCTTGGGTGGCAAGACGGGCAGTGCGAACATAACCTAAAATAACATCTTTGAATTTATGATTGAAGCTCGCCACCTTGACAGGGAGTTTTTCTATTTCCTCTTTTGAGGCGAAACTTTCCAATTCCTCTCTGGAACAAAATTCTACGCCTACCAGATATTCCCCGTCTTCTGTTGGCTCCACTCTTTTTGTCTTTCCCAAGACTCCCTCTAAAATCACTAATCCATTTAAGTTCAAGCTTAAAAGCAAAAACTCTCCCTCTGGAATAACTTCGCCGCTCTCCAAAAGTATCCCTCCACAACTTAAATTCAAAATCCTTCCAGAACATTGTTTCTTTGCCAACCTGATTCTTCCTCTTTTAGGAACAAGAAGACGAAAATCTACCAGAGAGCTTATTTCTATTCTCACGTATTTTCGGCCCGGTGAGCTTCTAATGGTGAATGGATCTTTTTCAGTCAAGGGAGGCCAAGTCGACTTTTTAGGTTCGGCAAGCTCACTACAAGCCGAGACTTCAATTCCTGTTTTAGCTCCTGAATTTTTTGTAATAGACAAAGCGTTCCTCCTTCTTTTAGATCTGTGATTCTCCCTACGCCAAATTCAGATTTTCTTCAGAGTAAATTCTTGCTTTGTGGCCAGCTCTACGATTTTTTGAGCTAAGGCGATTTTATTGGGATCATCCCGGTTTATTCGGATAAAATCCTGTCCGGTGCTTTTGGCTTCCTCAAAATAGCTTCGAGCTTCCTGATAATCTCCCACCCGGCGGGAAAGCTCGGCTATTAGATAAGCCGCCTGAATTTTTTGATTCTCCTGGGTAATATCCCTGATTTCCTGATAACTTTTTTTATAATATTTCAAAGCCAATTTCATGGCTTCACATTCATTTAAGGGGATCTCCGACCAAATCTCTTTGAGGGAGGACGAAAAACTCCTAAAAGTTAGATGATCTCGCCCTCCAAAGGGAGATTGACTGGGTATGAGTTCTTCGAGGACTTTGGGGATGATCTTGATATTTTCAGACTCGGCACCAAGGGTAAAGTTGTGGCTTTGGGCACAAATGTCTGTAAGCTCGTCTACGCTCTCTTGAAGAGATGAAATATCTTCTTGGATTTTTCCCAAGCCCTTAAGATATTTGATCTGGAGCTGTTCTTTTTTCTGATTCATCTCCACAACTCTGGTTGGGGTGCGAAAGCAAGCATCCAGTGAGGCTTTAAGCTCGTAGATTTTCTCTTTTTGAGTCTGAAAATTTGACTGGAAGACTTTTAAGGTCTCCTCCAGACTGGTCAGATCAAGTTTCTCTATTTCATGAGCGGTATCCTCTCTCTTTTGGTTTTCTCTATAAAGCCAGGCGATGCGCAGATAGTATCTTCCGAGATCCAAAGGGTTGGATTCATCGATTATCTTTTCATCATATATTCCTAAAAGGAGTTTAATCACAGCTGATTCAAACGGATGTCCCTCTGGATCCAATGCTTCCCCCAGTCTATTTATCACACTTCTTTCTTGCTTTAATTCTCGCTGGTGTCTTTCCTGAATTAAGCTCAGACGGAATGCTACAAAAGAGCGATCCTTCTTCCATTCCTTAAAACTTTCATTAAATTCATGGGTATAGAAGCAATTGCGGCAGGTGGCCATGAAATATAGGAGAGGATTTATCTTCTGATACTCTGGGTTTGTCCAAGTTATGCCCTTTGGACCGAAATCGGTATCTCTGCCGGTTTCGGTATATGCCCCTGCCTTTATGTTCTCAAATTCATTTATTTGGCCACAAACCGGACATTCCACTTTGGTCAAAAAGAAAGGTGAATCCAATTTCATTTTTTTCCCCAGGACTCTATGCTCTATGCTTTTAGCTCTTAGCTCTATATTCTTAATTGAACCGCCTTCACAAGGAGAATTTTTCTTTTATCATTCCTCTCAGCTTCAAGACCGCTTTGGTATGTATCTGAGAGACCCTGGACTCGGAGATCTGCATGACTTCCCCGATCTCTTTTAAAGTCAACTCCTCATAATAATACAAAGCCACCACCAGCCTTTCTTGTTCTGAAAGATGGCTTATGGCAGAGATGATATAAGCTTTAAGCTCCTCTTTTTCCAAATTTCCCAAGATATTCTCATGGTCCAGCGCCTCCATCGTCTCCACCCGGGGAACCTGCCGATTGTCCTCCTCTTTGTAGATCAGCTCATCTAAGGATAACACGGCTGTAGAGGAGACATCGTCCAAAGCCGAAAAAAGCTCCTCTGAGGAGACCTTCAGTGACTTAGCCAACTCCTTGGTGGAAGGGGTCCTACCCAATTTATTCTCTAACTTGTTCATAGCTTTGTCTATCTCCCTTGATTTTGCCCTGGTGGAACGTGGCACCCAGTCTAAAGACCTCAGCTCATCTAAGATCGCTCCCCTTATTCTCGGAACTGCATAGGTCTCAAATTTTACTCCGCGTGATGGATCATAATTGGACAATGCCTCCACCAGCCCAATCACTCCAGTGCTCACCAAGTCCGATAACTCCACGGAGCGGGGAAATCCCATAGCCATTCTCCCGGCTACGCTTTTTACCAGAGGCAAATACTCTTCCAGAAGTTTTTGCCTAACTTGTGGATCCTTGTCTTTTTTGAATAATAACCATTCCCTTTGAACTGCCATACCATCTACCTCACTTTTATATTAAGGTTATTTTGCCCATGTGAACCAAAAGGTGCACGTCCCCACTTTTCCGAAAAACTGTTGAAAAAGAGCGCAATACGAGGTATCGTTTTGTAATATCGTCTCTCTTTTGCACTTTCTTTAATTTTTTCTCATCGGGTCGAGACCAAGATTCGGGCACAGTGCCTTGAGAAATAGATTGTAAAAAGGGAGCTTTAGAAATAATGGCAAAGTAATGTATTCCGATTACTCTTAAGTAGAAACCTTCAAGCCCTTGAATGCAGTAAAGAATCAATGACATCCCTAATTCTTTCAGTCTTGTGGTGAGCTTGCCGAACCATTCAACTCTTTATCTTTCAATTCTTTATCTTTCAATTCGCCATTCGTCATATTCTTTTGGCTTTTTTAGCTTATGCAAAGTCTGTGCCTAAGGATCTTTTTACGGGATTTTATCGACTTAAGCCTTTGATGATGTGATAGTTGCAGGAACTCTTTTAAGTTTTACTCTAAACAGAAGAACAATCTTTAATGGGAAAATATTTCCTTGAAAGCAGGATAATTTTTCCGTCTGACAGTCTCTTATCCCCCTTAAAAAAGCTTGCCTTTTGGAGGAAGCTGAGGATGGATACATTCATCCGGGTGAGGAGCACACCGAGCTTCGGCACGATATACCTGTCCCCGAACTAAAAAATGGACTATTTTTGGGTCAAGTATGGGAGGCCTGCTTGACAGATCAAAAAAGTAAAGAGGGATCGATTCCGGGATACACTGTTCAGTATGCGACTTTAGAGGGGATAAAAAAATCCCACCAAAACCAAAAACGCTTTGGTGGGATTTTTAGTATGAACGTGTCAGTTTTTAATATGAACCTGCCCCCTCACCCTATCCCTGCTATGCATTTCGCTTCGCTCAATCTCCCCAAGGGGAGAGGGAATAGCGGTTACTTCCTGTTATTTATTCCAAATCATCTGCTTGCTTTTTCTTTTGAGTTTTTCCTCTCTGGTTCGATGTATTCTTTGTCCCAGATCTCATGGGTGAGTTCTTCCACTTTTTCCCCATAAGCCGATAACCCTTCTATAAAATCGTGGGCTTTTAAAGCTTCTTCCGCCTCCGGATTGATAGGACGCGCATGATGCTCGTTTAGAATCTGGTAGAAGTGGCGATGGTGATCCCTTATGGGACAGGGGGTTATTTCATTTCCCACCTGGTCTGGCGGAGCCATATAGCCATACTCTTTTTGCCATTTTCTCACGGCTTCAAGAAAAGGTGTTTGCAGGACGTCATTCAGATTCTCTCCCCTTTTATACACGTCAATTATGTTATCTGTGGAATAAGGGGTAAAGACACAAGGCATTATGTTTCCATGCCAATCAATATAAAAATATCCACCTGATCTTCCGGCACAAAGACAGCCATCACTTATCGCACCAGAATTCCAAAAATCAGCGATGAAGAGTTTATCTTCCTCAATTAATTTTTGCTCTCTCAGATACATATTAAGCCTTTGCTCCGGGGTGATCAAGAGATCTAAGGTGAACCTGCATCCAATGGGCATGTATTGAAAGATCCAGCCGTAGATGGCTCCCTGCTGATTGAAGTAAAAATCTATGAACTCATCTGAAAGCAAAAGCTCCGCATTCTCTTTGGTAGCAGTTACGGAGATGCCAAAGGGAACTCCCACTTTTCTTAAATTCTCAAAAGCCTTAAGTATCTTTTGATAAACCCCCTTTCCTCTTCTTGTATCAGTTTCCTCTTCAAATCCTTCTATTGATATGGCTGGTGTTACATTGCCCAACTCTGCCATTCTCTCTGCCATTTCTTCGTCAATTAAGGTCCCATTGGTGTAAATTAAGAAATAATTATCCATGTGTTTTTCGACTATGTCCAGAATATTCTTCCCTTGACTTCTCCACATAAATGGCTCTCCGCCGGAGAAAACAGTGAAAAAGGAAGCCCAATTCTCGGTCTTTTCCGTGATTATGCGATCTACTAAGTCGAAGTCCAGCTTATCGCGCTCCTGGCTCAAATCGCCGGCATAACATCCCTCACAGTGTAGATTGCAAGCTCCACCAGGGCTGATGGTCAAAAATCCGGGTGGACTACAACCAAACTTCTTTCTAAAAGCTTCAAGCCTATCTTCTCCCCCAAAGAATATGTTGCCCAAAAGCACTTTCAAAAGCCCTCTTCTTACCTTAGGAGAGATATTTTTGTTTTTTAAAGCTTTGTCTACCGCATAAACGAGGTTTCGGGTTACCAGATACTTATCGTATTGCACTTTCCGGGGTCGTCCAAAAGGATTTACCTCAACGAATAATTCATAGATTTTTTTATCTGCCTTCTTGAGCATGATACCTCGGACGAAACCATGTGCCATCGCCACGTTAAGTAATTTGGTAAGGGCAGAAACCAGTATCTCCTTTCTTTTTTGTTCAAGATCCATCTTTCCCCTCCTATTTTTCTAATGCTCCCCTCTTATCTATTCTCTCACACAAATAACCCCTCATCCATTAGACTCAAGCGCCCATTTCTTTTTTAAAGAAAGGACTCAAAAAGAAATTAATTATGTTTGTTCTCTTCTTAATCTGAGCTTGATAGCCTTACTTTCCTTTTAATTACTCGCCGTCAAAAACTTTCGCTTCTTTTGTCTAAAGCTAAAATATTCAGTTTAAAAAAAGAAACCTAAGCAAAAAATGTCAAGGAAAAGTTAGAACGTGTTTCAAGATTTTTTAAACACATAAAGAATTCGCCCAATTTGCTGTAGAAAATTATTTCTTCTCAGCCTCGCCGGTCATGGGAACGAAACGAACCGGGATATTAGTCTCTTTCTTTATCCCCTTCTCCGTCTTGGTCACCACCACGAGCTCCTGGAAAAGATCCCCCACCGGTATGACCAATTTGCCTCCGATTTTCAACTGATCCACCAACGGTTGGGGGATATGTTCAGGTGCGGCTGTAACTATTATCGCATCAAAAGGGGCTTTCTCCCTCCAGCCTTGATAACCATCGGCACATTTGACCGTTATGTTTTTGTACCCCATCCCCTTCAATCTTTTCTCCGCTTTTTCAGCCAAGGAGCAGATGATCTCTATGGTGTAAACTTCCTTGGCGATCTCGGCTAAGACGGCCGCTTGGTAACCTGATCCCGTGCCGATTTCTAAAACCTTCTCCCCTCCCTTTAAGCCTAACAATTCAGTCATAAGAGCAACTATATAAGGCTGAGAGATCGTCTGCTCCTCTCCTATGGGGAGTGGACCATCGGTATAAGCGATGTCTCTTAAGCCTTCGGAAACGAAAAGATGACGGGGAACCTTTCGTATTGCATCCAAGACCAGCTTGTCCTTCACCCCTCTTGCCTCTATCTGGGTTTCCACCATCCTCTCCCTTCTTTCTGCATGGATTTCCTCTTGCGTCTTTTCTTTTGTCATCTTGGTTTCCTTATTTTTTGGCTCCCGACAAGAGAAGGGAAAGAAAAGGATCACGAGCATGGTTAACCCCCATAAGCCTGCTTTGAACATAACAAATCATCTTCCCCGACGGGTCTCCGTCTTTATTTTGTTAGAAATCCAGAATTAATTATAAATCAATTTTTTGACCCTGTCAAGAATTTATTTGGGGTAAGGTAATCTATTACCCTACATAATCTCTGGAATCTGTTCAAGCAGATGCTCGAAAAAGAAATCTGCTGCCTTTTTGAAGGCTAAAATGACGTTTTCCGTCTTGGTGAGTCCATGTCCTTCGTCCTCGAAAACCATATATTCAACTGTTACTCCCTTCTTTCGAAGCGCATCCACCATTTGATCGCTTTCTCTTTTTACCACCCGGATATGCCAGAGGTTTAACTGCCCATCCAGATCAGTCACCAAAGCCATCCTCTTTCCATCCGGAGAAAAGTCACAACCCCACATGCGTCGCACACCTACCAGTTGGTCGAAAGTATACTTTAATTTAGGAATCTTCTTTTCGTTCGTTTTTCCCATTTTTGTTTCCTTTATTTTTTGTTAATAAAATAACAAGCTTAAAGATATCAACTTTTTGTGTTTTTTAGCCATATTTGATTTAATAGTAGACTTTTTCCTTTCCCAAATTTTTTGAAAAAAACGGTGTGCGTTCGAAAAAATTCGAACAGATTTCGCCCAAAACCTGTCCTGAGCAAGGTCGAAGGATTTGTAGGGCGGGCGGAATTCCCCCTGAGACCTCGCCCTCTAAGCCCGCCCGCAGAAGCGACCTTTTCAGATTGGACGATTTCAAGTTTTTCGCCGCCGCAATTTTTCGTGCCAACGAAGCTGGCGCACCGCCTTCAGTAATTTTGACAACTTTCCCAATCTATCTATCCAGCTAAGAAATCTTCCCAAGTGCAGTGGAGCCACTGAACGGCTTGATCATTTTCTAATCTTTGGCGATAAGTTTTTAAAACACCATCCAGCGAAATCTTTAGAATGTTTGTTGTTTCTTCAAAACACTTCTTGATAAAATCATGGATATCATTGTTATATAAACCATCTCTTTCACAAACGCTCCTTACTTTAGATAAATTACTAGGCGATAAAACAATTTTGCTTTGAATATCCCAGTCCAAAAATGGCCTGTGGACACACATATTTCGTATTTTATTTAGCATGTTTAGGGGATATTTATTAATGCTGAACACCTTAAGGTCAAAATTTTCAGTATAGGGGTGTGTGGATTTTAAATCTCCTTTCAATGCGCTGAAATACATGTCTGTTACACTCTTATTTAGGCCACAAGTCAAGTAAATTAAAACCGCAAGCGTGTCCAGCACAGTATATAGATTTTCTAATGTGTTAAGCGAGTATTCATATTTCGACAAATGAAGTTCTGCCTTAAGAAAGCCATTATAGTTTTTTCGGGCAAGATATAGGGTGAAAGAAAGAGAGTATAAAAGATTAAGAAAATACTCATGTTCTACTTTATTGTTTTTGACATTTTTAGGTTTGGGATTAACAAAAAATGACCTTTTCCATTCCGCATTTTCACGATAAGTTTTTTCATCAATCCCGTGTTTTTTTCTTTCTTCTAATTCTCTTTCACTTTCAGCGACTTCATAGAGGTTCGTAATTGTGGATGATATTTTTACCAAATTATCATCTCCAGAATCACATAAATACTTATGGATAACATTTATATTATTGTTGGGTTCTAGTTGTTCTAATTTTTTTAGATGGACTAACGTCATGATAGTTTTTAGTTAATTAGTATTGATTACTGTAATTTCTTCATCGGTAAGTCCATAGAGTTTATAAATTGCATCGTCAATTTCTCGTTCTAATTTTTCAAATTCATTTTTAAGCAAGTGCCATTTGTCGGTATTCACTGAAGTTTTATGAAATTCAGCGTTGCGCGCCATGATTGTATCAACCATTGTCGCAATGTCTTCTTGTTCATTTTCGGAGGTTTTAAACAACGGAATATC
>Ga0315289_10001511_pt1 | contig 36206 bp, 31 predicted proteins | sample YL17G11_40_MG_FD_203452 | JGI IMG/M metagenome (GOLD analysis project Ga0315289, IMG submission 203452) | Sediment microbial communities from Yellowstone Lake, YNP, Wyoming, USA - YL17G11_40 | ecosystem: Environmental > Aquatic > Freshwater > Lake > Sediment | place: USA: Wyoming | collected...
GATGTACTGTATCGCCGCCGCATACTCCCATTCCAGGTCCTTATTCAACTCTGCCAGAAGTTTTTCCTTTGAAATCGCCATGGAATTCCTCCTTACTTCCTTTTTCGTTTTTCACTTTTTCTGTTTTCGCCGCTCCATCTATCTTTGCCGCGGCGACTTTATTTGGTTTGCGCTTTCAGCCACGGAAAAAACATCGGCACTCTCTTCTTGTATTCGATATATTCTTTTCCGAGGCGCTTTTCCAATTCCGGCTCTTCAATCGCTTTCAATTCCCACACACACAGCAGGAAAACGAGCGGGGTGAAGATGAAAACGAGAGTGATGGAGCCAAGTAAGAGACCGAGTCCGAGCAATACGAGAAATACACCGGTAGCCATCGGATTTCGAGCATAGGCATATGGCCCCGTGGTTACCAACTTCGGCGGCGGATTGAACGGCACGGGCGTGCCCTTCACTTTGAGAAAGTGCAAATTCGACCACAGCACGAAGAACAATCCAATCGCAAGAACAGGGACGCTTACGACAACATTCCACGGTGACCCGAAGAGTTTCGGAAATCCAAGAAGTCTATCAACCCAGAGAGCAAGAACAACAAGGAACGCTATGGCCGCGAAAAAGAAGAGTAGTCCCACAGGCGTAAGAAGCGTCCGCATCTTCCTGCTGCCTGTCGCTGCCCGGTGCAGAATCTCGATCCATTTCTTGCGTAAGCTCACGCTATCTTCCTCCCTGATCCGCCGAGCAGGGTCGCCTGACCCTGCCGAAATCAATCGCCGAGGCGGATCCCCTGGTCCGCCCGGAATTGATTTTCGTGCGGCGTGAATTGGGAGTTTTGCCGCCGCAATTGAGAATAAAACCCTGTCCTATTCCTGAATCGTAATCTCTACCCTGAAAAACTCATTATCTCGAAATGTCAAAGCATGGAGCGTGTTTGGGCTATCAAAGACGAGTTTGGAGCCACGCACGAAGCCGTCGCATTCCTCGCCTTCTGCTCCGTCCACTACGATGAGCCACTTGGCACCACGCTGCGCCGTATAAGCCAAGCGCTTGCCATCGGGACTGAAAATGGGGATGCCAATTCTGCCATATTCCTTGCCTTCTTGTCCGTCCACGACAACGAGCCATTTCTCGCCACTCCGTGCCCCATATGCCAAGTGCTGGCCGTCGGGACTGAAGATGAGACTGCCTATGTCATCGTATTCTTTCCCTTCTTGTCTGTCCACGACAATCCGCCACCTGTTGCCGAGCCGTACTGCATAGGCTAAGCGCTTACCATCGGAACTGAATGTGAGAGAGCCCTTGGCGATTGCATCGTATCGCTTGCCAATATTCAGAAATTGGGCGATTCGGGCAAATACACCTCCTTGCGGATCCGTGACTACCTTGTATATGCGCTGTGTTCTAGTGGAATATTTCCCCTCATAATATCCTGCTGCATAAGCCAGGTGTTCGCCATCGGCACTGAAGATGAGATCGTGTATGTCGTCGTATTTGATACCTTCTCGCCCGCCGAGAACGACCCGAGACTTGCCCGCACACTCTGCTGCATACGCAACTTGCCTCCCCTTAGGACTGAATATGATGTCGTGTATCTCGTCATATTCCTTGCCCTCTTTCCCATCCACTACAATGAACTCTTTGTCGTTGCGCCGTGCTGCGTGAGCCAGGCGTTTTCCATCCACGCTGAAAACAGGGTTGCTGGCCCAATTGAATTCCTCCCTGTCCACTATGACACACGACTTGTAGCCAAACTCCAAGCCCAAGAATACCAGGATAGGGGAGGGTCCTGCGGTGTAAGCTAGGTGCCTACTGTCGGGACTAAAGATGATGTCCCAAATTCCCGCGTATTCCTTGCCCTCTATTCCGTCAGCGACGACCAACCACTTGTCGCCGCGCCTTGCAGAGTGAGCAAAATGCTGACCGTCAGGGCTAAATGTGAGAGAACCCTCGCCGATTTGATCGTATTTCTCGCCCTCTACTCCGTCCACCATGACGAGCCACTTGGGCCAGCGTTGTGATATGTAGGCCACGTGTTCGCCGTCAGAACTTGCCACGAGACTCTCCCAATTGATGCCGGGATCGGCTAGTCCTAAGGAGACCTCGCTCTCCGCCGATACTATTTTCTTACTGAGCGTTTGACATGGAGCATTGTAAGCAAGTAATCCCGCCAGCACCAGGAGTATGGAAAACATTGAGGATTTGCTCATGACCTTCTTTCCTCACTTCACTCGAAATAAGGCTTCTGCGCGCGGTGAATCTGTAGATTCACGACGGCGAATTTTTTAGAAGCTTGGAAGGCAACAATCTTGAGCTCCTTCTGCCAACTATGCCTTTTGCATGGGCTCCACGGAGCCTTCGGTATCCATGAGGGATATCCAAGATGTAGATGTGGCTGTTGATTCCACCGCCCGCTTTATCACAGGAGGCTGTGGGTAGAAAGGCGTTTCAAAATGGGGGTGTTCTCGAAAATCCCATCGAACTACTTGGGCAGTTATAATGCCAGCTCCAACAGTGACCGATATTGTCTTCCAAATCCAATTGTCTGTGGCAAAGATGTTCATGGAGTCCTTCTCTTTTGTTTGAACTCAGTTCTGCATTAGAGTGTCGTCTTTTCATGACGGGCGAATCAGGAGATTCGCCAGGCAGATAGATTCATAATATGCCCAATCTTAGTAAACTCTCCAGCGTATAGATCAGAGTGACACCAATAAGAAACAGTATTGCGACCATGATCCTTAGCCCACCAATCCTCCTGTGTGTTACCGCAAATCCGCCTTTGCGGTCCCAGGTAGTGACACCTTTCGTAGTAAGCCTATGAAATGCAACACTACCAGTTATCAGTGTGACGCCTGGAACCCCAATTCCCATCCCTCTCCACCAGACCGAGAAACTGCGCTTGAGAGCGCGAAAGAAAGTTAGTTTCTTTCCCTCTGAGTCTCGCAATGTGGTTTTCAAAAGCCATTTTCCAGGCGTAGTTCCCCATGTTGATAGTAAGAATGCCTCAACAAAGGCCCAAAAAAATACTACGAAAACAACACAGAATTCGTAACGTCCTAACGCTGAGGGGTCAATGACGACATATACGGGGAAGAATAGAAAGAAGAAGAATAGGTAGTAGTCAAAATATCGGGCCCAAAACCGCACCCACGGACGCACTTGCGAAACCGTTTTCACCGGAACTCTCTTTGCCGCTTCCGGAGAAGGGATTGGAGGTGCTTTTTGAGGCAAAGGGGGAGGAGAAGGAATGGTTTTCACTCGAAACGATTCCACTGTCGAGGCAGGTGCCCATTCCGTCATGGATTCTGACCAGACTAGAGTCTCTGGCCCTAAAACCCTCGCGTCAAACATTTCTCGAATGTTACTCTCGGGGACCGGGCCTTGCTGCTTGTCATCCTTGACATAATACCAATAGTTTTCAGCCATGATATCGCTCCTCCTTGCTGGGTCGGCTGCAAGCAGCCGACACCGCTGAAGATTCCGGGCAGGTTAGGAACCTGCCTCGGCGATCACAACATTACATCCGCTCAATTACGCCCTTCATGATCGCGGTCAGTTTCGGTTCGGCTTCGTGGGCGGTGCGCAGGATTTCGGGGATGCTCGCTGGCTTGAGGGAATCGGGGAAGCCTTCGTCGGTGACGACGGACATGCCGAAAACTTCCATCGAGCCGTGGCGCGCGACAATGACTTCGGGCACGGTGGACATGCCGACGACATCGGCGCCAAGTGTGCGCACCATGCGATATTCCGCGCGGGTTTCGAGATTGGGCCCTGATACTGCCAGAAAAACGCCCTTTTGAACGCGAATTTTTTTCTCGAGCGCGACTTCTTCGGCAATTGCAATCAGCCGATGCGAATACGGCTCACTCATATCGGGAAAGCGCGGCCCAAGTTCCTCATGATTGGGGCCGATGAGCGGATTGTCGCCAAGCAAATTGATATGATCTTCGATAATCATCAGGTCGCCCGCGCGATAGGCAGGATTCACGCATCCGCACGCATTCGAGATAAAGAGCGTCTCCACGCCGAGCGCCTTCATGACACGCACGGGAAAAGTGATTTCCTGCATCGAGTAGCCTTCGTAGTAATGGAAGCGGCCTTGCATCGCCATCACTTGCTTTCCCGACAGGCGCCCGAAATGAAGTTTGCCTGCATGAAATTCCACCGTCGAGAGCGGGAAGTTGGGAATTTCTTCATAAGAGATAGTGATTTCGATCTCGATGTCGTCGGCTAGACCTCCCAGGCCCGTGCCCAAGATGATTCCGACAGTGGGCTGAGCTTCAATTCGCGAGCGAAGGAAATCCGAAGTCTGTTTAATCTTATCCAGAAGATTGGTCATGGTCCGTCTCTGGCAGTGGTTTTTGATCTTCAAGCATATCAATGAGTTCTTGCTGGGATTGGAGCAGAAAGCGCAGGCGCTTGAGATAGGCATCGCGCTGAGAAGTCAAGCGATGAAGCTCATCGTGCGCCGCTTGCACTTTCCGCTTGGCCTCATAGATGATCTGTTCGGCTTCGGCCTGCGCTTCTCGCAGCATCAGTTCGCGCTCGCGTTTCGTACTCTCCTGAGCTCCTTCGAGGGCTTTCTGCGCAGCGAGGAGACCATCTCGTAGCGCTTTCTCCATTTGCTTATAGCTCTCAAGCTGAGTTTCGAACTTGATGCTTTGTTGAAAAAGTCGAGCTCTTTCGGCGTCGAGCTCGGCCAGTTCATCGGCCACTTTCTCCAAGAAGGCGCGCACCTCTGCCGGATTGTAGCCGCGTAATGAATGTGCAAAATCTTGCTTGGAAATATCGAGAGGGGAAAGCTTCATGCTTCACTCCTTGTTCCAAAAAGAACGGTTCCCAACCGAATCTCGGTCGCTCCTTCAGCAATCGCGATTTCAAAATCACCGCTCATGCCCATGGATAGTACAGTCCCGCTCACCAAATCTTTGGAGTACAGATTGTCGAGAAGGGACTTCAGGAGGCGATAGGCCTCAACAATCTCTGAGATATCATTTGTCAGCGGGCCAACGGTCATGAGCCCGCGCAACTTAAGGTGTGGCAGCTTGGATATCTCGAAGGCCAGCTCAGCAGTGTTGGCCGGATGGACTCCATATTTCTGCTGCTCGCCTGAAGTATTGACTTCAATGAGAATGTCCGTCGTCCGGCCCAGCTCGCCGGAAATTCGCGAAACGGCTTCTGCAAGCTCAAGGCTATCAATGGAATCTATGCGGTCGAAAAGTTGCACGGCTTTGCGCACTTTGTTGCGCTGCAGGTGGCCGACAAGGTGGAGTGTTTCCGTTGAATCTGGACCCAGTGGGCGCTTATCTTGCCATTTTTCAATAGCTTCCTGAACGCGATTTTCGCCGAAATGGCGCACTCCCAAGGCATAGGCTTTGCGAGCGAAATCCAGCGGGAATGTCTTGGTAATAGCCACCACGGTAATGGCAGCGGGATCGCGCGCGGCTTTCTCTGCGGCCTTGGCGATTCGATCCTGTACTTCCGCAAGCCGCCCGCGAAGAGCCCAATCCATCTGATTCTGCATGTTGAATTTTTTGCCGAACCAAAAATATAAGTCCTTTTGCGGATAATCGCAAGCCAACAGGGAGCCTTCGCACACCATTTTTCCGATTTTGCTCCGCTTCGGTGCCGATGTCAGCATTTGGAGGCAGACAGAAATTGTTGCTTTTTTCTATTGATTCTCTAAAAAAATATGAGTATCTTTCTATGTTAAGTCATCGCCTTGTGATTGTTAAGATAGCACCGGATTCCGGCCAGGAAGGAGGACGGACAAGTGGGGTATTTTATATTGCCATCGCGACGGCAACTATTTGATAATAAAGCTGTTGTGCTTGTTTTCGGCGCGGGTTTCCTCTTATTCTTGGCCTGTGCCGGTTTCGCTGGCCCGACAAAGAGCGGGGCTAATTCACCCGATGCCTCGCCATCACAGCGGTCTGAAGGCCAAGCGGTGGAGGCAGCGGCAATGGGGGGGCCCGACTGGGCCTCGGAGGTGAGCGAACGCCAGAAATGGTCTCGCGCCCGCCGCGCTTTCAGCCGAGCGCAGAAGGAGGAGAAAGCGGCTCACATTGACAGTGCCGCCTTCTACTATGAACTTAGTCTGCAATACCTCTGCGCCATAGATTTGGGGGCCATTGATATTTCAATGAAGCATGTGCTCGCGGTGCAGCGCAAGGTACAAACCAGCTATGACAAATTTCTTGGTGGCTTGAAGGAACTGCCGACGACCGCGGGAACGCAAGCGGTTTTGACGGAGGTGGAACCTGGGCCGAAAGGCGAATCAGAGGCGCCGGGCGATCTCTTTGAAGAGCCTGAGACCAAGAAAGAGAGCAAAAGCGCGCCTGACACGGAAATTGTGGTGGTCCCACCGATTCAACCGATTCGGCCTATTTCCATGCTGCCGCCGGTTCCGGTCGTCCATAACGAGCATATCGAGGCGGCGATTCGATTCTTTCAAGGCCGTGGCCGCAAGGTGATGATTGAATGGATGTCCCGCACAGCCGAAGTTTTTCCGCGCCTTCGGCCGATTCTGCGTGAAGAGGGAATGCCGGATGAACTTCTTTTCCTGGCGATGATCGAATCAGGCCTGAAGTACAAAGCCTACTCGCGTGCGCGGGCGTCGGGGATCTGGCAGTTTATTCCTGGCACGGGCCGCATTTATGGCTTGCAGGTTGGCCGCTACTACGACGAGCGCCGCCATGTCGAAAAAGAGACCTATGCCGCGTGTCACTATTTGCGCAAGCTCTATGAGGAATTTGGCGATTGGTACTTGGCCATGGCCGCTTATAACTGCGGCGAGAAACGCATTGAGCGAGAGGTTCGACGGCATAACTCACGCAGCTTCTGGCAGCTAAAACGCTTGCCACAACAGACACGCAATTACATCCCGACCTACCTCGCCGCTCGCATGATTTGCGAAAATCCTCAGAAATACGGCTTTCCTCCAATGCCGAAAGAAAAGCCCTGGTCATGCCAAACGGTTTGGGTCAAGGGAGCGTATCGGCTCAACGATATCGCTCGCTCCGCAGGAGTCTCTGTGGACGAGGTCATTGAACTGAATCCAGAGTTTCTGCATGGAGCGACTTACTCGCCCTATGATTCGGTGATGGTGCGGCTTCCGGTCAGAGCTTCGTCCGGCGTGGCGGCGGCGCTTGGAACTTTGCGTCAGGAAACTCGATTGCCTGACGCGACCGAACATCGGGTCAGGCGCGGCGAAACGCTGTCGCAAATTGCCGGCAAATATCAAACGACCGTCTCCGAGATATTGTCGCTTCCTGAAAATTCATCCGTTCGACTCAAACGACTTCGCGCGGGGCAAATTGTCCATGTGCCAATGGCTCCGGCAAAGCAGGTCTCGCCGCCTCCCGTAGCGCCAACCAGAGTCTCAGCGCCTGACAATCTCATCACCTACACGGTTCAACGGGGCCAAAGCTTGAGCCAGATTGGCCGGCTCTTGGGTGTTTCGGTGGATGAACTCTGTGCGTGGAACCACATACGAAACCGCAACATCGTCCAGCCTGGCCAGAAGCTGGTGGTGCATGTATCGGCCCCAAGCGTCGAATCAACTGCGCTTGCAGATACGATCCCGCTTTACCATACGGTGCGGCGCGGAGAGACGATTTCAACAATTGCCGCGCACTATGGTCGTCAGGCGGCAGAAATCCTGCGCTGGAATAACCTGTCGGGCGGGGATTTTATCTACCCTGGGCAGAAGCTACGCGTTAAGCCAGAGTAGCCATGGCATGTATTGACCGGCCTATGGCGCAGCACCTCGCCAGCGGAAACCTCGATTGAGACCAATTCGTTTGCGACATAAGAGCAAGGGAACACAGCCGCGATCTGCGGCTGCAGGGTCAGGATTGCGAGCGGGTGAAAAACCCGCCACGACGGCTTTCGCGCCTTGAAGTGTTTCCGCGCGGGAGCCATTCAAGGAGGTATCGTGGAGGGCACAATGACAAAGCAAGATTTGGTTGACCGACTTGCCAGTGGAATCGGGCTGGCAAAGCCCGAGGTTCAGGCCGTCGTGGACGGCTTCATGAGTCTGGTCATGGAGGCAGTCGCGTCGGGGCAGCGTGTGGAGTTGCGGCGTTTCGGAATATGGAAACCTGTTCGCCGCAAAGGGCGATTTCTGCGGACTCCGGATGGGATTCACGAATTGAACCTTCCCGAACGGACGGTGCCAGTGTTCACGCCGGCTGCCGAATTCCGCGAGCGTATGCACACAACGCAGGATTAGGCAGCAAGTACTGACACCCTTAGATGATGGGCGCATACCCGAGTGCGCCGCTGCGAAGCGACTGTCGCGGTGTCGGTTGCTTGCAGCCGGCCCGACTACTTTCGGCGGTTACGGACTCGCCGTCATGCGCAAAAGTTTGGAAACGATTTTTCTGAAGATAGATTGTCACAATTAAGGGGCTGGCTTCGGGAAACCGGAGCCGCAGAAAGGAGAACCAAATTTGCCTTGTGGAAAGAAGCGAAAACGGCACAAGATGTCAACGCACAAACGAAAGAAGAGACTACGCAAGAACCGTCATAAGAAGAAAATCAGATAAGGACTGACCGTTAAGAAGATTCGTTCCGGGCGGGTCGGGGGACCCGCCCTCGGCGATGAGAGTAGGGGGCGGGTCTCTGACCCGCCTAAGGAAATCAGGTCGGCATCCACGAGCCGACATTCGAGGCGTACGGGCGCACCCATGTGTGCGCCCACTGCTGTCGCGGCGGCGAATCTCCTGATTCGCCCCGTATGATTACCGATTCTCACTTGCACGCGCAGAAAGTCTATCAAATCAGCGAGCTGACGCGCGAGATCAAAGGCTTGCTCGAAGAATCCTTTCCGGTTCTTTGGGTCGAGGGTGAAATCTCGGGCTATAAGCGCCACAGTTCCGGCCATCACTATTTCACGCTGAAGGATTCGCTCGCGCAGCTATCAGCCGTCATGTGGCGCGGTCGCGCTTCGGCGCTGACCTTCAGGCCCGTTGACGGAATGAAAGTGCTGGCGTGGGGCAGTCTTTCCGTCTATGAAGCGGGCGGGCGCTATCAGCTTGATGTGTTGCTGCTGCGGCCTGCGGGCTTAGGCAAGCTGCAAATTGCCTTCGAAGCGCTGAAAGCACGCCTTGCCGCTGAAGGTCTCTTTGACACAGCGCGCAAGCGACCGCTCCCGCCTTTTCCCAAGCGAATCGGACTCGTAACTTCCCCCGACGGCGCGGCCTTGCAGGATATGCGAACCGTTGCCGCCAAGCGTTGGCCTGCAGCGATGCTTGTGCTCGCTCCCGCCCGCGTTCAAGGCGAAGGCGCGGCCAGCGAAATCGCCACCGGCATAAGAGACTTGAATGCCTACGGGAAAGTGGATGTCATCGTGATCGGGCGGGGAGGAGGGTCGCTCGAGGATTTGTGGGCGTTCAATGAGGAAATCGTAGGGCGTGCGATTTTCGCATCAAAAATTCCTGTCGTTTCGGCGGTCGGGCACGAGGTAGATTTCACCATTTCGGATTTCGTCGCGGATGTGCGTGCGCCGACGCCCAGCGCGGCGATGGAAATCATCTTGCCTGACCGCGAAGAAATCGCAGCGCAAGTTGCCACGCTTCGTCAGAGGATGTCGCGACGAGTTTCCGAGACTCTCACATCGGCCAAAGGACGGCTGTCGCGCCTGGCAACGCATTGGGCGCTGCGCAGGCCGGTTGACCTCGTGCGCGGTCATCGCCAGCGACTCGATGAATTGGAAATGCGTCTGCAAAGCGCTTCAAACCGAGTGACGCAAGCGGCGCGCCAAAAACTTGCACACATTCAAGACCTTTTGCGCGCGCATCATCCTGATGTCGTGCTCGCGCGAGGTTTTTCCATTGTCACGCGGCCCGACGGTTCGATTCTGCGCGATGCGTCGGCGACGCACATAGATGAAACCCTTCATATTCGCCTCCGTCGAGGCGCGCTCGATGCGGGCGTGAAAACGATCCAGCCTTCCGTGGATTCTGAATGACCAACCCCCAATTGAATCGGGCATCATCCCCTTGCCCTGAAAACACTGAAAGCCCCCAATCTAATTGGGGGTTTGAAGATGCTTTGCGCGAGCTGGAGAGCTTAGTCGCGAAGCTCGAGAGCGGCGAGGTGCCTTTGGAGGAATCCCTAACGGCTTTCGAGAAAGGACAGCGGCTTCTGCGTTTTTGCGAGGAGAAGCTGTCAAAAGCCGAGCAACTCCTTGTGCGGCTCTCGCGCGATGCGGAAGGGCGACTTTCCACGGAGAGCGACGGCGCTCTGCCTCCCTAAGCGCGCCTTTCCGCCAGACGGGGGATGCGTGGACGAAGGCACATTCGGCCCCCGCCGGCAGTCCGCCTACCGGTTTGTCGGCCGGGGGTTTTTGTAGAAATCGGGACATTTGAGCAAAACATGAGCGACATTGACGAACTGGAAAGCCTTGTTCTTGACGACGATTTTCAAGAGTTGTCCCGCATCTTGAAATCAAGGCCGCCAAACATCTTCAGAATCCTCGACATCGAGGCTAACGAGGTACGATGGTCCGCTTTTTTGGCGTGGCTTCTGGACCCAAACGAAGACCATGGATTGGGAGATCGGTTCTTGCGTGATTTCCTAACGGATGTGCAGAAACACTCGGGAGACAGGAGACCTCGACCGATTGATGCCCACTTGATGGATTTGTCTCAGATTGAGGTGGAAACGGAGGAACCATTCAAGCTTGATGATCAAGATGGACGATTCGACATAGTCATAAGAAGTTTGGGGACTGAGAGAAGGCTTTGTATCATCGAGAACAAAGTGAGAAGCGAAGAAGGGTTGGATCAAACAAATCTATACTTTAGGGCAGGTGAAGAAATTCGCAAGAGGGAGGATCTTAATAGGGATCCAATCCATGTTTTCCTTTCGCTGCGCGGTCAAGAACCTGCATGCAAGCGTTTTTCTTCCTACAGCTACTCAAGACTTGTAGCTGTCCTTGAGAGGATTCTTAAATCGAACGGGGAGGCGCACAGTCAAGCTTCTACCTTAATTGAACAATTCATACAGAATATCAAAGATGTGCTGGGAGAGGAGGGTATCAAAATGGAAGAATCCGAAAAGGAAGTTCGCGACCTCTGCTTGAGGATTCACTCCAAACACAAAAAGACTGTAGAGAAACTCATTAGATATCAGCCAACTTGGGGTGAATTCTTCAAAGATCTGGCGGCTAGTTTGTCTCAGCATTTGCCTAATAGATTTTCGGTTTACCATGATGGAAATCTCCGCAATAATGAATACGGTTTGACGCTGAGTCCCCGTGACTGGAAGGAATGCACGAAAAAATATTCTCATGTCAATTACTTCATTTTCAACAAAGAAAATGGTAATCTTGTATTCAGTCTGTGGGCATGCAGAGAAGATGGGCATCTTCCTGAAAGAGGAGAGTTGGAAAGAGAGGTGCAGAAGCTATTTAACAGTCTGCCCGAGGATGATGTGGAGACTAACGGAACTAAGCGGGGATGTGGGGATACTGGCTGGGAGAACATCATAGTTCATCGAGACACGGGCATCACGCTCCCGACCGACTTCTCACAATGGCCCGATAAGGTAAAGGAGGTCAAGGAGAGGTTTCTGAAGTTTCTGGGGCTATTTAAGATTGAAAAAATCGAAGAAGTGCCCGGAGTGAAGAGGCCATAAATGAACATCGGCATTGTGGGAAATTTGGGGAAGGCGAATTTTCGGGAAGTGCTGCCGCCGTTTTTGGATGCGGTGCGCGCTCGCGGTGCGACCGTGATTTTGGATGCGGATGCGGCGCGCGTTTTGGGTCTGAAAAAGCCTCCGGATGTTTTGCCTGCGGCCGAGATACCGAAGAGGGCTGACCTCGTGCTTTCCTTCGGCGGCGACGGCACGCTGCTTTCCACAGCGAGATTGGTTGGCGCACATGAGAAACCGATACTCGGTGTCAACCTCGGCGGCCTCGGCTATTTGACAGAAATTCCCTATGATAGTCTCATCGAGCGTGTTGATGATATTCTTTCGGGGCGCTACGAGATTCAGGAACGCATGATGTTGTGCGCGCAGGTCGAAGGCGAAGAGGATTTTCCGCACATCGCGCTGAACGAATTTGTTTTGGAGCGGAGCGGAACGCCGCGCATGGTCAGTCTGGAAACAACGATTGATGGCAAAACGCTGACCACTTACCGCGCTGACGGCCTCATCGTCGCGACACCGACCGGCTCGACGGGCTACAACCTTTCCGTTGGCGGGCCGATTCTCGAACCGACGATGCAAGGCATTATTATCGCGCCGATCTGTCCGCACTCGCTGACAATGCGTCCGCTCGTCATTGGCGCGGACCGCACGGTCGAAATTTGGTTTGTCGAGCCGTCGCCTCCTGTTCATTTGGTCGCGGATGGGCAGGTCAGTCAAGTACTGGATGCGGGAAAACGCGTGCGCATCAAGAAAGCGCCGTTCGTGTGCAAACTCGCGGTTTTCGCAGGGCGCGTTTTTTACGATGTGCTGGGAAAGAAGCTGCACTGGGGACAGCGATAGGGAGGTTCCGGGCGGCTCTGGAGAGCCGCCTCAGCAGAAACGGCCAAATCCCTGCCCATCACTGCGGAAAAGGTTCTAAGAGCACTGAAGGAAAAGAAAAACACGAAAAACTAGATTCCAACAAGGTTTATATGGAAGGAAGAATCAATCTTTGCCAGATTATGAAAACTGCATAATCATTGTGTTTGCCGAACAATTGGAGGAAGGCCCCCTATGAGCATTGATTGGGAACTTGCTATCCAGATTGGAAGCTTTCTTACTTCTGTGGTCGTAGTTCTTGGCATGCCAATCGGCCTATTTCAGTACATTCGGAATGCGCGCCGTGACCGGCGTAACCGTGAGTACTCAGCCTATGATGCCACCGACCAGTACTATATGGATTTTCTTAGGATGTGTTTCGAAAACCCTCAGCTAGACATCTTTGATATTGCCGATGGAGTATCCAAGGATCTGACATCGGAGGAGAAGAAGAGGGAGTTGATTGCTTTCACGATGCTTATTGCTGTTTTCGAAAGGGCCTACTTTATTTTCGAGAATGCACCTTCTGGAATTGTCGGGAGGCAGTGGAGAGGGTGGCAGGAGTATATTGCTGACTACTGCAACCGGGCGAACTTCCAAGACGCTTGGCGCCTTAGTGGTGATCAATTTGACCATAAGTTTCAGAGATACATGCAAGATACAATGAAAAGAGTCCTGGACAGCAATCACACGGAGAGGCTGGCAACTGAAGTAAGTAAACATACTTAACCGATGGATTCAATCGGACGGGGATTTCTCTGCACTCCATCCCCGCCGTTGAACATGGATGGTAGCTCGTGAAAGGAGGAGTTCATCGGCTGCGTATGCGGAGGTTAGGTCGGAAACGAGATTTATCATGAAATCTTATAAACGGTAGTTAGGCAGAAGTGAGGGAACCACTTCTATGAATAATCACAAAATCACACCGGAGAAAGTTACCCGTCCGATGCAGCTTCTGGCTGCATGGCTTACGGGGTTAGTTATCGTTGATGGATCATTCCTTTTAACAGCTGTACAGATTCAACAACGAGCGTGGATTGCTGGTGTTCTTGTGATTGCAGCAATTCTGAATGTCCCGCTGTTTCTCCTCTGCATTTATCGTCTTCAGACCAAGTTTCGTCCAGAGATGCAAGAGGACTCATACTATTCTCGATATTTGGACAAGAAGTACTCGGTTGGAGTCTCCTCTGTCGAAAGCATCGACGTGGAAAAACGCGCTGAGGATATGGCCCGAAATATTGTCGCTGAGATCGGGCCAACTACGGCAGTCTCCGAGAGCAGAATACAGAGTATCCTGCGGGAAGGCGAGGTCGAGGAACTCAAGTGGAGAATAGGTGAAATGCGCTCTTTATCTGAGCTCCACCTGAGACCAGAGCTTTGGCCCAAGGTCGTGGAACGATGGCAATGGTCTCAGGAGTTCATAAACGACATTCGCGTTCTTAAGGCCGAGGGTGCAATCATTATGGATGATGACGATCCGAAAACTTGTCGTCTGACAGATCTTGGGCAAAAGGTGGCGAAACTTGCCGAAAAGGAGAATATGCTATTCAATCAACGGCATCCCGGACGGAATGGAAAAAATCTATAATGAATATGTAGGGAAGCAATGTAAGATTCATGCGCTCGTGGCATATTTATTCCTTCAGACATTTCGTCGAAGATGACTCCGTATTTGATATGGCATCGGTGCTATTGCCAATATGATCGAAGACGCCATCGGCGTCCGAATCAAATCCCTACCCATCACCGCAGAAAAGGTCTTAAGAGCCTTGAAGGAGAAGAAAAACACGAAAGGTTGAATTCCAGCTTCATGATAGTGTCGATAAGTATTGGTAATTATATTTCACGTAGTTCCCAGTCGGCTATGACTAACGTTGTGTGACGAGGATTTGTAGCAATGTGGACTGACCAAGCTAGAACTGCGATTCTGATATTTGAGGTTGTCCAAGATTCAGTTGCGCAACGTTTGCTTTACCAAGCTCAGATGCACCTCGAAAGCTTTCGCCACTCTGCGAAGCAGCTTCAAGAAGCCTTTGATACTCTGATGTTCCATGACTTTGCACGCAGTCAGTCCTGCCATATGACAGAAGGCATATTTGGAGCTGACGTCCATACAGCGGAGATGGAATCGGCGAAGGTCCGTGTTTGGGGATTCCTGCTAAATACTTCCTCAGCAGGGCACAAATTCTTGAGATGCATTGTGAACGCGAGAAGTAAGGAACGCGAATCTGATTGGAGTTGTTTACGTTATGATTTAAAGGTGCTGCAAAATCTCTATGAGCGCGCAAGGAACTTCCTTGAGCATCTTGATGAAATGACTGATAAACAAGAAGTCACTGATATCGAAGACTGCAAGTTCTCTCGACACGGTGTGCTTCATTTCTCTGACAGAAAAGGCACTGCCCAGTTTGACTTCACGGAAAGCGGGCTTGCACCGATTGAGACGATCTGGTGTAAGCTGCTTGATATGTTACGGGCTCGCCAGAAGCATGCCGCGGCGACTCTTTAGGGCTACTAGCCGCGACCTCCGGTCGCGGGCGGGAAAGATGAACGATGGGACTGTTTGATAGAATAAAAAAAGGCCTCGCCAAGACGCGGGCGGCGCTTTCCGAAAAGGTGAGCGCAGTTTTCAAATCCGGGCGCAAGATTGATGATGAGCTCTTGGCTGAACTCGAGGAAGTGTTGCTCACGGGCGATGTCGGTTGGGAGACGACAGAGGAATTGCTCGCGCGTTTGAAAGAGGCAGCAGTCGAAGATAACGGACGAACGGAACCGGAAGAGTTGCTGCGTCGAGTGGTCGTGCAGATGCTCGGCGATGCCGGCGCGCCGGTCGAGCTCGGCGTAAACGCGCAGCCGCCATGCGTCGTTCTCGTTCTCGGCGTAAATGGCACGGGGAAAACGACGACGATTGCGAAGCTCGCGCATTATTATCGCGAGCGCGGCAAGAAGGTGATGCTTGCAGCGGGCGACACTTTTCGCGCGGCGGCGATAGACCAACTTCGCATTTGGGCCGAGCGCACGAGGTGCCAGATGATTTCGAGCAAGCCTGGCGCGGATTCGGCAGCGGTGATTTATGATGCGTTTGAAGCCGCGATTCATCGAGGAATGGATTATCTCATCGTGGACACCGCAGGGCGATTGCACACGAAAAGCAACTTGATGAAAGAGCTCGAAAAAGTCGCGCGCGTGTTGAAAAAGAAGCGTGAAGATGCGCCGCATGAGGTGTTGCTTGTTCTGGATGCAACGACCGGGCAGAATGGACTCGTGCAAGCGCAGGAATTCACTCGCGCGATTCCGATTACGGGTTTGGTTTTGACAAAAATAGATGGCACGGCAAAGGGCGGCATTTTGCTCTCGATTGCACGCACACTGAAAGTGCCGATTCGCTTCGTGGGTTTCGGCGAGAGCTTGGAGGACATCGCTCTTTTCGATGCCGAACAGTTTGCAGCCGGTCTCTTGGGAGAACGGAAAGCTCAAAGTTTGGAGTCTCTATGATTACCACAGTGGAAGGTCAGCTCAATGCGGCCAAATTCAAATTCGCGCTCGTTTGCGGACGGTTCAACGATTTGGTGACGAATCGCCTGCTCGAAGGAGCGCTCGATTGTCTGCGGCGTCACGGCGCGAAAGACGAAAACATCCAAGTGATTTGGGTGCCGGGCGCTTTCGAAATTCCAATGGTCGCGCGTAAGGTCGCGCTTGCAAAAAAATCCTCAGCCGTCATTTGCCTCGGAGCGGTCGTGCGCGGCGCAACACCGCATTTTGAATTCATCGCGCATGAAGTCACGAAGGGCATCGCGCAGGTTTCGATGGAAACCGGCGTGCCAGCAATTCATGGCGTCATTACCGCGGACACGCTGGAGCAAGCCCTCGAACGCGCAGGTTCCAAGAGCGGTAACCGCGGGTTTTTGGCGGCGATGAACGCGATTGAGATGGCGGATCTCACTACGAAGTTATGACCGAGGAGGGTCGCGCACCTAAGAGACTTCTGCTTGACACAAACCTGCGTATCGTCTTCGGGATTACGCTGGTGGCGATTTCGGGGGTGTCGAATATTACGCCCGCGTTTCCCAAGATTGTGCGCGAGCTGCAAATTACCCCTCAAGCGGTCGGGCTGCTCATTACGGTTTTCACTTTCCCCGGAGTCTTGCTGACGCCGGTTCTGGGGATTCTGGCGGATCAAATTGGTCGAAAGAAGATTCTGATTCCGTCGCTCTTGCTCTTTGGCATTGCCGGCGGTGCTTGCGCGTTGGCTCGCGATTTTCACATCTTGCTCATTTTGCGTTTCATCCAAGGGATTGGTGCGGCGCCGTTGGGGGCGCTGAATGTCACGATTATCGGCGACCTCTATTCCGGCAAAGAGCGCGCCGCGGCGATGGGCTATAACGCCAGCGTTCTGAATATCGGGACGGCAAGTTACCCGGCCATCGGCGGAGCTCTGGCGGTCATCGCGTGGTATTATCCTTTTCTGATTTCCTTGATTGCATTTCCGGTGGGCGGTTTTGTTCTGTTTTCGCTGAAGAATCCCGAACCGAAAGAGAGGCCGCACCTCGGCGAATACTTGAGCGGCGTGTGGCAGAGCATCAAGCGCCGTGAGGTTATTGGGCTTTTCCTTGCGAGCATCGTGACCTTCACGATTCTGTTTGGGACTTATTTGACTTGCCTCCCTCTTCTGCTGGGAGACTCGTTTGGCGCATCGGCGTTGATTATTGGCCTCCTCATGTCTGTATCGTCAATCAGCGGTGCCGTTACGGCGTCGCAGCTTGGGAAGTTGGCAAGAACCTTCTCGGAAGGAACCCTGATCAAGTCGGCCTTTGTTCTTTACGCATTGACTTTGACGCTCATTCCGTTTGTTCCAGCGCTTTGGTTTTTTCTGATTCCGAGCATTCTCTTTGGGGCCGCTCAGGGAATGAACCTTCCCAGTATTCAAACGCGTTTGTCGGGGCTCGCGCCCATCAATCATCGAGCGGCGTTCATGTCTATCAACGGGATGGTTCTGCGGCTCGGGCAGACTCTGGGACCGCTTACCATGGGGCTTGCAATGGCTCTGTATGGAATGAATGGAGCCTTTTTCACGGGCGCGGGACTTACGATTTTCATGTTTGTGTTGGCGGTGATTTTGATTCGATAGGTAATCGCCTGTGAAGCGAACGGGAAGTTCTGTTGGCGGCGCCGACGACAAAAACAGGCCCTCATTGCCTTTCTACAATTCCGCTCAAGGTGAAAAAGTGCGCCTACTGCACTTCGGAAGTGCCGACAACTTGAGGCAAACGAACAACCTGCGGCACCGAGAGGTTCTTGTTTCAAAGGAGTCTTTGCATCACCGACGCAAGTCAAGACGGGCACCATGAAATCTGCCGATAGTGAACGCCTTTACCATGATGGTCGGCACTACGACCTCCAGTTCAAGGATCATACCTGCGACATTCCCTTTTATTTGCGTCAGGTCAGAAAATATGGTGAGCCCGTCCTTGAATTGGCCTGCGGCACGGGAAGGATGGCGATTCCCCTGGCCGAAGAGGGATTTCAAGTCGTGGGGCTTGATGTTTCGACATCCATGCTTTCAGAAGCGAGAAGAAAGGCTGTCGAGCGCAAAGTTCAGATTGAATGGGTGGAAGCGGATTGCCGGAGTTTTCGTTTGAATAGAAAATTCAAATTGATTCTCTTTCCATTCACCACGATTGCCCTTCTTCACGATTTGGAAAGTGTCGAAGCGTGTCTTGCCTGTGTGTCGAATCACTTGAGAGACGGCGGCGCGTTCATTCTTGACTATTTGAATCCGCGTGTTGATTATTTTCTGCGAGATCCGACGAAGCGTTATCCGGTGGCCGAATATCCCGATCCGGACGGGAAGGGACAGGTTGTTGTAACAGAAAACAATATCTATGATGCCGCCCACCAAATCAACCATGTAAAATGGTATTACAAGATTGACGGGCAGGCGGAGATTGTCGAAGATCTTGACATGCGGATTTTCTATCCGCAGGAACTTGATGCACTTCTCCATTACAACGGATTCACCATTGAGGCCAAATTCGGAAGCTATGATGAGACGCCTTTCGAGTCGAGCTCGGCAAAACAATTGATTGTTTGTCACAGACGGAAATAGGATGTGACTCCGCGAGGGCGCGGGCGAGCGCGCCCCACGCCTCTTCTACTAACCGCGACCTCTGGTCGCGGAACGGACTTGCGAGCACATCAAGTGACCTGCCTCGCCAAAGGAAAATGATTCAGAGACCAATCTCGATAACGAATGAGTCGGCTGCAAGCACACCATCTTGGAGATGCTTCATGAAGAGGACAACACACCGAGGAGCGCTATTCATCGCAGCGATTATTGGCATTGCGTCTGCGGTGCACGCACAGCCGTTTCAGTGGCAGACTTTTACTTCAACATCGGATGTGCGCGACATCGAAAGTGTCGGCGGTCATTTGTGGGCGGCCACCGGCGGCGGATTGGTCTATTTTGACCCAACGACTGGTGCTTTTGCCGCCTACACCAATACACGCGGCCTTTCAGCCAATCGCTGTGTGACCGTTGGAAGCGACAGTCGGGGCGGAATCTGGGTGGGACTGGATGATCGGCGTTTAAATCGTCTCGACCCTAAATCGGGGCGCGTGGAGGTGCTCTCCTATCTGGAGGAGGAAGTTTTCTCGCTCACCGATATTATTGCTTGGCAGGATTATGTTCTTGTCGCCAGCGATGTGGGGGCCTACCGGCTGGCCTATTACGAAAATGTGGCAGGTTTTCGGGTTCAAGAGAGCTACAGCAAACTGGGCGAATTTTCACCGCGAACGGAAGTTCGGCGTTTGGCGGTGGCGGATAATTATCTCTGGGCGGCCACGCCCTTTGGACTGGCGCGCGCAAGCCTCAATCTGCCGACTCTCGTTTCGCCCAGCGCTTGGGAGAATATTACTGAGGCGAATGGTTTGCCCAGCAACGATGTGCGAGCCGTCATGGCGGCCCCGGGCGGCGGACTGTGGGTCGGAACGGCCGTAGGTGTTGTTCAGTGGAAGGATGGTGCCTTCATCGGCCGCAGGGAATTTGCCGCGATACGCGATTTGGCCAATGTGAACGATACGGTTTATGCAATCACTTCGACCAATACCTATTGGCTTGATCCCAGTTTCGGCTGGCGTGGCATTGGCGGGCCGATTACATTCAACATTCAGCGCCTGGCGGTTCTCTCGGGCAGCGACGCGGCTGTTTTGTGGACCGCTGTGGCCAATGATGGCAACCACCGAGGCGGGCTTGCTGCCCTTGTCGGCGCGCAATGGACGGATCCTATTCGCAGTGAAGGTCCTGGCGGCAATGACATCTCTGCCTTGGCGGTCAGTCCGGCGGGGCAATTATGGATGGGAGCGCGGGGATATCAAAATAGTATCCTCAACATTTCGACATATTCTGGGGGAAACTGGACAGACTATGTCGAATTGGGAATAGTGCCGCAACCTTTTTGCAGCAGCGAGGTGCGCGCCTTTGCATTCGATGACTTTGGGGGAATTTGGGTGGGAACTCATGGCAGAGGGCTGGGATGGATACGCGGAGATTCGATCCGCATTTTCAATTCGTCGGATTCAACAGGAGCACGGATTACGGGAATCGCCGATGACCCGAAATACTGCCTCGTGGACGGCATTGCAAAGGATATTGGCGGCAACCTGTGGCTGACCAACCGACTCTCCACGCAAGGCACGCCGCTTCTGCGCATTGCACGCGAATGGATTGCAGCGGGAGGTCCGGAAGGTCCGTGGATGGCCTATGTCAATCCCAGTATGAACGGGCCGACAGAAGTGGAACAGATTGTCATTGACATGCTCGGTCGCAAATGGCTGGGCGCTTCAGTCTATGGCGCTGGCACCCATGTTTTCGACGATGGCGGAACACCTCTCGATACGCTGTATGACCGTTGGACCTATATTGTTCCAAATGACTATGCCGATCCCACTTTTTGCTTGGATGCGATTGACAAGGAAACCAAGTGTTGGGCTGTTGACGCGCAAAGCTATCTTTGGGTCGGCACGATCAATGGAGTCTATTATACTCCGATGGGAGTGCCCACGGACTTGCGGCAACTGCAGTTCACTTGCCTCTATCCCGGACCGCTGGGGACGCAGGTTTTCGCGATTCATGTGGATGTGGAAGATAACAAGTGGTTTGGCACCGACGGCGGGGTTTCCGTGATGGACAGGGACTTCAATTGGATTCATTATTTCCGCACGGCCGAAGATATCCTCTATCCCTCGGGGCTTGTTTCCAATTATGTAACGGCTATTGCCTCGAATCCAGTGACGGGAGAAGTTTGGATGGGCACTCCGGACGGTCTATCGCGTCTAAAGACCTCCTACCAACAGACAGGAGCCGAGCTGGGCGAAGTCCATCCTTATCCGAATCCATTTCGCCCTGGGATTCAGCGCATGTATGTGCAGGATATTGGCGTTTTTGACGGGATGAAGGTCTATACGCTGAGCGGGCGGTTCGTGCGCAGCCTCACTTGGCGAGAAATGATCACGCCGGGGCAGGGCTGGAACGGGCGCAACGAGGATGGCGCGCTGGTTTCGAGCGGCGTCTATATCCTTGTTTGTTACACGAGCGATGGGAAGACTTCTCGTGGAAAGGTCGCCGTTTTAGTCGAATAGAGGCGGCTCATGTTGCGCAGGCTTCTGATTCAAGACTACATTCTCATCGAGCGCGCGGAGCTTGAACCGGGACGCGGTTTTTGTGTCTTCACGGGCGAGACTGGAGCGGGCAAATCCATGGTTTTGGGTGCGCTGGCCGTGTTGATTGGCGAGAAGTTTCCGAGCGATCCCGTGCGACCCGGTGCAAAGAAGGCGATTATCGAGGGCGAATTTGACTTGCCAAGTGCGAGGGAGATTCGCTCCGTTTTGGATGCGAGCGAAGTTGAGGCAACGGGAGAAACAGTCCTTTTGCGCCGTGAAGTAGCACACGGAGGACGAGCGCGCTGCTTTGCAAATGACCAGCCGATTGCGCTGGAGATTCTGCAGGCGATTGGAGAGCATTTGGTGGATTTGCACGGGCAACATGAACAACAAGCTCTCTTGAAACGCGCCCGTCACCTTGACTTCTTTGATGCGTTCGCCGATACGCTTGCTCTGCGCTCGGAAGTTGCGTATCTTTATAGAGAGCACGCGCGCTTGCGCGCCGACTTCGAGAGCCTGCAGAGACTTCAGGAAGAGCGCAGGCGCGATGAAGGACTGCTTCGCTTCCAACTGACCGAAATCGAGCGGCTGGGTTTGCGAGAGGGCGAGGAAGAGGAATTGGAATCCGAGAGCAGGCGACTGGAAGGAGCGGAGAGGCTCGCGGATGCCACTCACCGAGCCTGGGAGGCACTTTCGGATGGAGATTCGGCGGCGGCTGTGCACCTGCGACGCGCGCGGGAAGCCTTGGCCGGTGCAAAAGAAATTGATCCCGAGTTGGATGTTTTGGCGCGCGAGATTGAAGCAGCGGAAGTTCAAGTCCAAGAGCTTGGCAAACTTGCTCGCGACCAGCATTTGTCCGTGAAGTACGACCCGGAGCGTTTGGAAGCTCTGCGCGAGCGGCGAAGTGCGCTGGCTGTCTTGAAGCGCAAATATGGACTTTCGAGCGGCGAGCTCTTGCGTCGAGCGGAGCAATGGCGGCACGCGCTATCGGATACAGATTCGTTGGAAGCGAACATTGAGCGTATGGAGCGAGAAGTTCAGGCGGCCGCAGCCTCACTCCGCGCAAAGGCCCTTGAACTTTCAGAGAAGCGTCGAGAGAAAAAAGAGTCCTTTGAAGCGGAAGTCGAAAAGCAGCTTTCCGAGCTCGGGCTTGGCAGTGCGAGCTTTGAACTTGGCTGGGACTCTATTGATGCGAAGGGTGCGGACAATATCAGTGCGAAGGGAATAGACAAGGTTGAATTCTATTTCTCAGCCAATCCGGGTCGAGAGACGAAGCCGCTTGTCGAGGTGGCGTCGGGCGGTGAAGCATCCCGAATCATGCTTGCGCTGAAGCGCGTTTTTGCGGACAATCTCGAACCGATGACGCTTGTTTTCGACGAGATTGATATTGGCATTTCGGGACGGATGGCCGAGCGTGTGGGGGAAGCGCTGCGTTCGTTGGCGCGGCGACATCAAGTCTTGGCAATCACTCACCTTCCACAGATTGCGAGCCGTGCCGCTCGACATTATACCGTAGCCAAGCGGACAGCTCGCAAGGAAACCGTCACCGAAGTGCGGCGACTTTCACCGTCGGAGCGTGTGCAGGAGCTGGCCCTTCTATTGGGAGGCACCAGAGTAACACCGAAGATTGTCTCCACAGCGGAAGAATTGCTGAAAAGAGGGCAGGAAGCCCATAGATAATCAAAAACAGAAAATCCGGACAGATCTGGCAACCCGCCTCAGAGAAGAAATTGTCTGGACATCTGTTTCGGTACAATAATAAATCAACGAATCGTCCGCGATTTGTGCGGAGAAAACTTACTCGAAAGGAAATTCCCATGAAACACCGGCAAATTATCAGTGCACTCGGCCTTGCAGCCTTGCTTTGTGCAATGCCCGTTTGGGGGCAGATTACCATTTCCTCAAGCGACTTTCCAAACACGATTGGCTATCGGTTTTCTCATTCATGCAGTGACTTCACAACGGCGGTGAATCCGGGTCCAGCGGGAGCGGATCAGACTTGGGACTTGCAGGGAATCCCCGTGATCACCACGGTGGACATTGAGATCATCAATCGTTCTGACACACCGGATCCGTCTTGGTTCCTGTCGGCAAATCGAATCTTGAAGGCGATGGGTGACAGCGAAATGGTTGCCAGCTACACTTATGAAGAGCTGACCAGTAGCTATTTAAAGCAATTAGGAATGGCTTTTACGACGCCCGACACCTCCTACGCCGTCGAATGGACAAATGACCCGCCCTATTGTCCCTTTCCCATCGAGTATCAAGACAGTTGGATGACACGGCTCTCCTGGGAAGAGACCATGTCCGAGGGGACGATTGCCATGTTAGATACTACTTGGGTTACCGTTGACGGATGGGGCACAGTCATCATTGATGAAGTGGGCTCGGTGCCCTGTCTTCGTCTCAAGATGCATGATCATGTGGTGGCAACACTCAACGGCGATTCCACATTGTTGGATGATTGGTACTGGCGTTATGTCTGGATGGCTTCAGGTCAAGGAGAGGTAGCCTCGATGGAATCTGAGCCTGGGGCGGATGAGAATTTTACGCAAGGATTTTTCTGTCGCAACGGTGGGGGTGCAGATGCGGAGGAACTGGTGCAAATCGTGCCGCTGGCTTTCGAACTCCAGAGTCCCTATCCGAATCCTTTCAATCCGGAAACGACCATTCCCTATTCGGTTAATGTGTTGACAGATGTGGAGCTCGCGATTCATAATGCACTCGGGCAAAAAGTCCGGACACTGGTAAGCGGACAGACTGCTCCGGGCAGCTATTCCGTCGCTTGGAATGCGAGGGATGACGCGGGCAATCCCGTTGGTACGGGCGTCTACTATTGTCGCCTGTCCAGCCTCCGGGGGAACGCATCAGTGCAGCGATTGGTGCTCCTTCGCTAATTCTCTGAAATATTTCACACAAGGGGATCTATGGAGACTAATCCGATGATCAGGAATCATCTCGGCTTCATAGCGGCCTGTTTCTCCGCGTTTTTCCTTTGGAATGCGACGGTTTTCGGCCAAATAACGATCACCTCCGACGACATTCCGAGCGAGATTGGCTGCCGGCATGCTTTGCGCACCAGCATAGGTTATGTTCCGGTGGTGCTGGGACCGTCAGGTGACAATCAGACTTGGGATTTGACGGATATTCCCGCGGCGGGCGGTATCGAGGTGGAAATCGTTTCTCGCGATGCCACGCCGGATCCTTCGGTCTTCCCATTGGCCAACTTGATTGTGAAATGGGAAGGCGACTCGCAGGAAGTCATCTGCGGATACGCAAACCTCACGCCCATGAGTCTGAGCGTGCTGGGAGCAGTGATTGAGGTTCTGGATACAACCTCGCTCCTGACGATACTGAACTGGCCGCCTCTGCTCGATTTCCCTATCAGCTACGGGAACAACTGGCTCACGGCTGCTTTGGGAGAAGTCACCATTGCCGGAATCCCGATGATATTCCTTGATTCAGCGGGAGTGGAGGTGGATGGATGGGGAACGGTCATCACTGAGGAGATGGGTTCTCATTCGTGTCTGCGTCTGAAGACACGACATCATTTCATCATAACCGTCGCTGGGATTCCTCTGTTGGATTTCACAATCTGGGTCTATGTATGGATGGCGCCGCAGTACCCGGACCTTGCCGTGGTGATTTCGGAACTCAACGCAGATGAAGATTTCACTTCGGGCCTTTTTGTGCGACTTGGCTCTGTTTCAGGCGTTGAAGATGTTGTGCAGATTCTGCCTGTCGCATTCAAACTTGCGAGTCCTTATCCCAATCCGTTCAATCCTGAAACAACCATTTCCTATTCGATTCATGCGCCGACGGATGTGGAGCTTGCAGTCTACAATGCTCTCGGTCAGAGAGTGCGGACGCTGGTGCAGGGACCGATGGCGCCGGGGAGTCATTCCATCGTCTGGAATGGAGTGGACGATGCAGGCAATCAGGTCGGAACAGGCGTTTATTATTGCCGCCTGCTGAGCCCTCAGGGAAATGCGCCGACGCAGCGGCTTGTGCTGGTTCGATAGAATTTGACAACCGCCGCGGCGATTGTTCCTGCTACTAGAGCACATCCCAAAATTAACATGGGAGAATCAAGGGCGAGTGGCGGCGGCGAAGCGTCTGAATCATCGCGTGTTGGAGCGGACTTGATTCGGCAAGAAGAGACCCCTTCTAACTTCCCCTACTGAAGTAGGGGAAGAACCGATTGCGCGTCCCCCTACTTCACAGGGGGTTCGTCCATGACTTTGCGTTGCTTGCGCAACGGAACGAAGTATCACTCTGATATTTTTGAGATACGCTGTAGCCGCGACCTCTGGTCGCGGAACGAGATTGAGGGGATTCCGGCCAGGTTGAGAGCCTGGCTCGGCGGAATGTTGTAGGTCAGGCGACTCATCTCAATGAGGATTTCGAATGGATAAATTAGTCATTGAAGGAGGGCCGCGGCTGCACGGAGAGATTGCCGTGTCGGGGTCAAAGAATGCGACACTGCCCATCATGGCAGCGACGCTGCTTGCGCCCGGGCAATATCGCCTGACTCGCGTGCCGAATCTGATGGATATTCGCACGATGGCGAATGTCCTGCGAGTCATTGGTGCGAAAGTTGAGCAGAGCGACCATAGCCTTTTGATAGACACGAGTTACGCCAATTTCCCGGAAGCCCCCTATGAGCTCGTCAAGACAATGCGCGCCAGTTTCTATGTTTTGGGGCCGCTGCTTGCGCGATTTCGACGGGCGCGCGTGTCGCTGCCGGGAGGATGTGCTTGGGGGCCACGGCCTGTGGATTTGCACCTCAAGGGCATGGAAGCGTTGGGAGCTGCCTTGACACTCGATGAAGGCTATATCGTTGCGGAAGGCCAGAAGCTGACGGGCGCCAAGTTTTTCTTCCCGATTTCGAGTGTGGGTGCCACGGGCAATGTAATGATGGCGGCTGTGCTCGCCGAGGGTGAAACGATTCTGGAAAATGCGGCGATTGAACCTGAAATTACAGCACTGGCTGAGTTTCTCTTGCAGATGGGCGCAAAGATCAAAGGGATCGGCACAACGACCTTGCGCATTCAGGGTGTGGGATCGCTGCAACCGGTTGATGCGGAAATGATTCCTGATCGCATTGAAGCAGGCAGCTTCGTAGCTGCGGTGGGCATGGTCGGCGGCGAAGTTGAGCTGACGGGCACTAATCCTGACCACATGCAATCGGTTCTTGATGCGGCCAGTCAGGCGGGAATTGAAATTGCGCAAACAAGTCGTGGCCTGCATATAGGAGCAAATGGGAGGCCGACACCGCTTCATCTGAGCACGGCACCCTATCCGGGCTTTCCAACGGATTTGCAGGCACCCTTCATGGCGCTTCTTTCTGTTGCGGGTGGAAACAGTTCCATCACCGATACCATCTATACGGACCGATTTGCCCATGTTCCTGAACTCGTGCGACTGGGAGCAAAAATCAATCTTGTGGGCAATTGTGCGCTGATTGAAGGAGTGGAAGAGCTCAGGGGCGCGACCGTCATGTCGACAGACATTCGGGCGTCGGTCAGTTTGGTTCTGGCGGGACTTCGTGCCCAAGGACGCACGGAAGTCTTGCGTGTTTATCACCTTGATCGAGGCTATGAAAAAATCGAATCAAAGCTTTCGCATGCAGGAGCAAGAATCTGGCGAGAGGAGGGGACGTTGTGACAGGTGCCGACTTTGTTCATCTTCACAATCATTCAGATTATAGCCTTTTAGATGGCGCGTGCAAAACGAAGGACATCGTCGGGCAGGCGGCAAAATTGGGAATGCCCGCCGTGGCTTTGACCGACCACGGCGCTCTCTTTGGGGCGATTGAATTCTACAATGAGGCGAAAGAGGCGGGTATCCAGCCCATCATCGGATGCGAATTGTACATCTGCAAGGACCGATTCGACCGAAGCGGCAGGCAGGGGGACACATTGAGCCATCTTCTGCTCTTGGCCAAAGATGAAACGGGTTGGAAAAACTTGGTCAAACTCTCTTCCTTAGGCTATGTGGAGGGATTCTACTATCGCCCGCGCATTGACCACTTGCTTTTGGAGAAATATCATGACGGTTTGATCGCGCTTTCGGCCTGTTGGAAAGGTGAGATTGTGCAGCGGTTGCGCGAGGGGAACGAGGAAGCCGCCTGCGAGCGCGCGGCGTGGTATCGCGACCTTTTTGGCGAGGATTTCTATATCGAGATTCAGCGGCATGGCATGGAAGGCGAGGAGGAGGTAAATCGCGGTCTCTTGCGCATCGCCAAGCGCCTGGAGCTTCCGGTCGTTGCGACGAACGACACGCATTATCTCTGCAAAGAGAATGCGGAGGCGCATGATGCGCTGCTCTGTATTGGCACAGGCAGTACGGTGACGGATGCGGATAGATTGCGGTTTCCCACACCGGACTTTTACTTCAAGTCTGCTGCGGAAATGGCCGCTCTCTTTTCAGACAGACCGGAAGTTCTCCTCCGCACGCGCGAAGTCGCCGAGAAAGTCTCGCTCACTTTTGACTTCAGCCGAAGGCACCTGCCAAATTTTCCATTGCCGGAAGATGAGAGCGATGTGGGCGATTACTTGCAGAAATTAGCATGGAAAGGACTTCAAGAGCGGTTTGGTCGAGTGGACAAAAAGTTGCGCGAGCGTTTGGAAAATGAGTTAGGGATGATTGTTCAAATGGGATTCGCGGGCTATTTTCTCATCGTGGCGGATTTTTGTGCTTTTGCTCGGCAGGCAGGGATTTCTGTGGGACCGGGGCGTGGCAGCGCCGCCGGAAGCTTAGTCTGCTACTCGCTTGGCATTACGGATTTGGACCCGCTGCGTTACGACCTCTATTTCGAACGCTTCCTGAATCCCGAACGCATTTCGATGCCCGACATTGATATTGATTTCCATGATCAAGGGCGCGACCAAGTGATTCAATATGTCAAGCAGAAGTATGGCTCGCAAAGTGTGACACAAATCATCACTTTCGGACGAATGAAGGCGCGAGCGGTGATTCGAGATGTGGGGCGCGTCCTCGGGATTCCCTATGGCGAAGTGGACAAGTTGGCCCGAAAGATTCCCGAAGGTCCCAAGGTCAAGCTGCAAGAAACCTACAACACGATTCCCGAGCTGCGCGAGCTGGTCGAAAGCCGAGAGGAGTTCCAGCGCCTTTGGAGAATCAGTCTCGTGCTCGAAGGAGTCAACCGTCATGCCTCCACTCATGCGGCGGGAGTCGTGATCACACCGGGAGAATTGACGGACTATGTGCCGCTCTACCGACAGTCGGATGGATCTATCACGACGCAAATGGATATGAATGATGTCGCGGCGATGGGACTGCTGAAGATGGATTTTCTCGGACTGCGGACTCTGCAAGTTCTCGATACGGCAGTACAGTCCTTGCGCCGATGCGGTACCGAGATTGACCTCCGTCGGTTGCCCTTGGATGATGAAGCGACCTATGCGATGTTAGGGCGGGGCGAAACGACGGCCGTGTTCCAGTTTGAAAGCGCCGGGATGCGCGAATGGTTGATGCGGCTTCAGCCCACTTGCATTGAAGATCTTCTCGCCATGGTAGCGCTCTATCGCCCGGGACCCATGGAGACGATTGGCGACTTTGTGCGGCGCCGCCACGGCCAGCAGAAAATCACTTATCTGCATCCCAAACTCGAACCGATTCTGAAAAGCACTCATGGCGTGATTGTCTATCAGGAGCAGGTACTGCGGATTGCGCGGGATTTGGCGGGATTTACTTTGAGTCGAGCGGATATTTTGCGGGATGCGATGAGCAAGAAAAAGCGCAGCGAGATGGCGAAGATGCGAAAGGAGTTTATTGACGGATGCAAGCAACACAGTGGGATCCGCGAAGAACTCGCTCGGCAAATCTTCGACCTTGTGGAGCGTTTCTCCGAATATGGCTTTGTGAAAGCTCATGCAGCCAGCTACGCGCTGCTTGCCTACCAGACGGCTTATCTGAAAGCGCATTGGCCTGCCGAATTCATGGCGGCGGAAATGTCATCATGGCATGGCGAAGTCCGGCCAATGCCCAAACTCATTGAAGAATGCCAACGCCTCGGGCTCAAGCTCCTCCCACCTGACATCAACAGAAGCGACGAGAACTATAGCGTTGTCGAGGGCAATATTCGATGTGGCTTGGCGGCGATTAAGAATGTGGGCGATGGGGCAGTCGCATCCATATTGGGGGTGCGTGCAGCTAAGGGTGAATTCAAATCCTTCTTTGATTTTGCGGCTTGTGTGGACGGGCGACAGATTAACCGCAAAGTTCTCGAGAGCCTGATTGCGGCGGGTGCTCTCGATTGTCTGGGAGGGCACCGGGCGCAATACATGGCGATGATTGACGGATTTCTTTCAGCGTCCCAACGCAGCGGAGGGCAGTGCAAGGAACAAACTTCGATGTTTGATGCCACACCGATGTCTATGGGCGACATCCATCCCAGTTTGCCGGAAGTTCCTGCCTATGACCATGAGCTGATTCTCCGACGCGAAAGGGAACTTCTGGGTTTCTACATATCCGGTCACCCCTTGGATAGCATCCGAAGTGACCTCGAGACGCTCATTCAAGTCAAGTTGGACGAAAAAGAAGACCTGCGCGATGGCGACATCGTTCGTATTGGCGGCCTGGTCGCTGCCGTGCGGCGCGTCTTGACCAAGCGCGGCAATCCAATGGCCACGGTGACGCTGGAGGACTTTACCGGCAGTGCGGATGTTCTTGTTTTTGGCGATGCGCTGGAAGCCGCTTCTCCACTGTTGGTCAACGAGAAAGTGATTCTTGTGGTCGCACGCGTGAGTGCGCAGGAAGACAAAGAGCCCAAATTCATCGCCCAGGAGGTCTATACTCTCGAGCAGGCGAGGATTCATTTTGCGCGCGGGCTTTTTATTACGCTGAGCCACGATTGCATTGATGAAGAAACACTCAATGGTTTAGAAGATCTTTTTCTTCATCATACTGGTGATGTCCCCGTCTATTTTCGTGTCGCAACGCCCGACGGGAAATCCTACCTGTTGCGTTCACGGCGCTATCGCTTGAAGACTTCCGAAGAGGTGATTCGACAGATGCAGGCGGTCATCGGCGCCGGGCGGATACAGGTGTCGCTGTAGCAGCCGACACCGCAAGAAGTGATTGCGGCCAGTCGGGAACCTGGCTCAGCGTGTTGAGTGAAAAGGATGCCTAAAAAACGACCGCTTCGCATTGCGATTCATACGCTGGGTTGCGCAAAGAATCTTGTGGACAGCGAAAAGCTAGCGGGGATAGTCTGCGCTGCAGGTGCTGAGTTCGTTCAGCAGCCTGGCCGCGCGGATGTGCTGGTCGTGAATACCTGCGGTTTCGTGGATGAGGCGAAAGAAGAGAGCGTGCATGTGCTCCTCGAAGCGGTGCGATGGAAGAAGCGCAAACGCGGGCGACGAATCGTTGTGATGGGGTGTCTGTCGCAGAGGGATGGTGCCGAAATCGCGCGCGAAATGCCGGAGCTTGATGGAGTATTTGGCATCGGTGATTGGGTGCCGATGATGGACGCCTTGATGCTGAATCCTCTTGGAAACGGCAGAATTTCCTGTGCCGTGCCTGCAGGTCGGCGACTTCTCTCTTCGCCCGGCTCGGCCTATCTGCGGATTTCGGATGGATGCTCGATGGCGTGCAGCTTCTGTGCAATCGCTCAAATGCGCGGCTATTTGCGCAGCGAGCCAATGCAGAAACTTGTTGCGGAGGCAAAGGCGCTTGCGGATGAAGGAGTGCGCGAGCTGATTCTGATAGGCCAAGAGACAACAAGCTACGGCATTGACCTCTATGGCCGCCGCATGCTGATTGAATTGCTCTGGCGAATTAGTGATATCCCGGGCATTCGTTGGCTTCGACTTCTGTATATGCATCCGCCCAGCCTCACACCGAGGTTCTTGGAGGAGCTTGCGCGCGTACCCAAGCTCTGTCCTTACCTTGATTTTCCTATTGAACATGCATCGGCTCGTATCCTGAAAGCCATGAATCGCGGAACGACGGCTGCACGCATGAAAGAGGCGATTCAGGCTTTCCGGCAGGTAGTGCCTGACGCTTGCGTGCGAACGAGCGTGATGGTTGGATTTCCGGGAGAGACGGAAGCCGAGTTTGAAGAATTGTATCATTTCATGGAGGGAGTTCAGTTCGAACGCGCGGGCGCATTCATTTATTCACCGCAGGAAGGAACACCAGCCGCGAAATTCTCTGCGCGCGTTGAGCAAGGAGTCGCCTTGGAACGATTGGATCGAGTCATGAAATTGCAGCGGCGAATATGTTGCCGGAAACATGCACGCCTGGTGGGACAGACTCTGGAGGTTCTCGTCGAGCGCGAGCGCGGTGGGAAGAGCTGGGGTCGGACGACTTGGGACGCGCCGGAAATTGATGCGGAGGTGCGCGTCATGGGAAGCGCGACGCTTGGCGACATTGTCAAGGTGAAGATTACTGACGCCTCTGCCTACAGGCTGCGAGGAATTGCATTGACAAATGGTCAAGACATGACTGAAGGAGTTGCCTGATGAGATTGATGTTGACGATGGCGGCGATGATGTTCATTGCGGCGATTTCCTGCGCGCGGATGCTCGACGATCCGAATCTTTCGGAAGGGAATGGGCCTCAATTCCACTGTCGTGTCGGACAGCTGCTGGCGACCAGTCCCGATTCCATTTGTCTGCAGGTTGTTGTGGCTGTTCCCTATGACAATTTGCATTTTGTCCGAGCCGATTCCGGTTTTGTGGCAACTTCCGAGCTGGTTTCGTCGCTCTACAACAAACAAGGTGCGCTGGTCGCAGAGCAGATGAGTGATCCGATGGTATTCACCACGGACTATCATGAAACGAATCTTGCGACGCAAGCGATGACGCATGCGGATAAGTATGTGATTTTGCCAGGGGACTATCGAGTGCGCGTGGTTTTCATGGAACGAGAATCGGACGGAGAGAGCCGATTTGAAACGGAGATTTCGCTTGCACCTCCGGATTCGCTGTTAAGACTTTCGGATGTTTTTTGGGTCCAGGAAAGTGCGTCAGGATTGGTGGAAGGCCTGCGAATCGTGAAATTCTTCTTTACGGATCAGGAATCGGCTCTGGCTCGATTTCAGACCGCATCCGTCGGTGCGGAATCGCTTCAAATTGAATGGCAGATTGTAGGGGCGGAGGCGGAGAGTCTGGGCACGCATGTGTTTCGTGTCGCTCCAACTCCCGAGCCGACTTTGCAGGAATTGCGCGTGAATCTGCAGAGTCTGGGAAGTGGCGACTATGCGTTGCATGTTGAGGCGGAGGGTAGCGGCCGGCGAGTCGCACGCGAACTCCCTTTCAGCGTTTCTCTGCGAGGATTGCCTCGCTCAGTTGTTCAGATTGACCTGGCGATTCGGCAAGCTCGCTACATTGCCAGTGGCGAAGAAATGCGTCGGATGCAAGAATCGCCGCCTTATCGGCGGGAAGAGGCTTTTCGCGAATTCTGGCGGCAGCGAGATCCCACTCCGAACACGGAGCAGAATGAGCTGATGGAAGAATATTACTATCGAGTCGAGTATTCCAACGAGAATTTCAGTACGAACCGAGACGGCTGGGAAACGGATCGCGGTCGCATCTATATTCTCTATGGCGAACCCACGGATATCGAGCGGCATCCGTTTGAGATCAATTCCAAGCCTTATGAAGTCTGGTATTATGATCACATGAATCGGCGATTCGTTTTTGTGGATTACACGGGTTTTGGAGACTATGAGTTGGCCTGGCCGGAAGGGATACGATGAAGCGTGCGGCTCTGCCGTGGGCTCTTGCACCGGGGGCGACCATTGGAATTTGTTCGCCCGCGGGGCCCGTTCAGCCGAACAAACTCGAATCGGCGGTCAGAGCGATGGAAGAGAAAGGGTATCGAGTCTTTCTTTCGCCGTCGGTATTTGAACAGACAGGGTACCTGGCGGGTCGTGATGAGGTGCGCCTTTCATCCCTTTATGACATGTTTGAACGCCCGGATGTGGATGCGGTCTTTGCTTCGCGCGGCGGCTACGGGACCAGCCGAATTTTGGCGCGCGTTGACTGCGAGAGAATCGCGGTGTCGCGAAAGCCATTCGTTGCCTTCTCTGATGTGACCGCTTTGCAATGGTTTCTTTTCGCTCGCACCGGGTTTGTCTCCTTCTCGGGGCCGCTTGCTGTGGAATGGGCCGGCGGCGTTTCTGATGAAGCTCTTGCAGCGGAGATGCGGCTTCTTTCGGGAAACACTCAAGGGGATTTGCTGGCCGGGTTCTCGAAAGATGATTTCGAAGTCTTGCATGGAGGCCAGTGCGAAGGCGTGCTTTTGCCGGGGAACTTGACACTGCTCGCGAGCCTTCTGGGAACGCCGTTTCTGCCTGATCTCACGGACACGATTCTCGTTCTGGAGGAAGTTGGTGAGGCGCGCTATCGCTTAGATAGACTTCTTTTCCATTTGCGCAATGCCGGTGTATTTGAGCGCATCGGCGGGCTTGTCATCGGGGACATGACGCACGGAGCACCAATCGAGGAAGGGATGCCTTCGGTAGAGCAACTTGTGCGCGAGGCGACTGAGGGATATGCTTTTCCGATACTCTATGGAGTTCCCTACGGGCACGGGCCGCAGCGGGCGACGCTGCCGGTGGGCGCTGATGTTCGCCTGGACACGGGACAAGGCGAACTCCTTCTGCTCGATTCCGTTGTCGCGGAGAGAGTGTGAATTTGGCTTTTTTCGCCTCAGGCTCCGGCTCGAATTTTGAAGCCGTGGCAAAGCGATGCCAGAGTGGCGATATTGCGGCCACAGCGTCCGTTGTGATTTGCAATGTGCCCGGGGCAGGAGTTTTTCAGAGAGCAGAGAGTCTTGGCATTCCTTGTCTTCTCGTGCAGCGGGAGAATTTCGACGAAGGAAAGGATTTTGCCGCGCGTCTTCTTGAGATTCTTCGCTCATATAAAATTGACCTGATTCTCTTGGCGGGGTATCTGCGCAAATTGCCGGGCGCGATCTTGCGCGCTTTTCCGAATCGAGTCTTGAACATTCATCCGGCGCTTTTGCCGGCCTTCGGCGGGAAAGGGATGTATGGTCGTCGCGTACACGAAGCGGTCTTGGCAGCAGGGTATCGCATGACGGGCGTGACGGTGCATCTTGTTGATGAAGAATACGACCATGGCCCCACTGTCTTGCAACGGACCGTTGAAGTTCACGAGGGCGACACGGCGGAAACACTCGCTGCCCGAGTGCTCGAAGTCGAGCATCGGATTTATGGAGATGTTGTCAAGCTTTTTGTCCAAAACCGCGTGCGCTTCGAGGAGGGGCGCGTGCGCATTCTCAAATGAGATGAGACATGGAGAAGATTCGTCGGGCACTTCTTTCGGTCTTTGACAAGCGCGGGCTTATCGAGCTTGCGCGGGATTTGCATGGCGCGGGCGTTCAACTTATCGTTTCGGGAGGAACGGCGAAGGCGCTCTCGGAAGCGGGACTGCCGGTCGTGTCTGTCGAAACATGGACAGGCGCTCCCGAAATCATGGCGGGACGCGTCAAGACTCTCCATCCCCGCATTCACGCCGGAATTCTGGCCCGACGCAGCTTTGAAATGGATGCCGAAGATCTCAAGCGCGTGGCGACAGACTACATTGACCTTGTTGTCGTCAATTTCTATCCGGCGCGTGAAGCGGTGGCAAGCGGGAAGTCTATCTCAGAAGTTGTCGAAGCGATAGATGTTGGTGGTCCGACGATGGCACGCGCGGCGGCAAAAAATTTTCAGGATGTCGTCGTGCTTTCCGACCCCTCCGACTATCCGGAGTTCTTGGAGAATTTTCGCAGTGGCGAAGGAACGATTCCAGATGAGCTTCATCAACGCTTTGCGGCACGAACTTTTGCGCGTCTTGCCGCCTATGATGCCGCCATCGCTGGATACCTCTCGGCAGGCGAATTTGTTGGTGTTTCGCTCGAACGAGTGCAGGATTGTCGCTATGGGGAGAATCCTCATCAGCAAGGGGCATTCTTTGTCGAGGTCGGCGCGCCACACAAAGGAATCGCATCGCTGAAACAATTGCAGGGAAAGGCACTTTCCTACAACAACCTTTTGGATGTGAATGCCGCTCTGAGGCTCGCGCGAGACTTTGAAGGCTGCGCCGTGGTGATCATCAAGCATGGAACGCCTTGCGGTGTGGGACTCGCGCTCACAGCGGCGCAGGCTTTGAGGCGAGCCTTGGAGACCGACCCTGTGTCGGCTTTCGGTGGTATCGTCGCACTCACGAGGCCACTGGATAAGGAAACCGCGGGCATTCTGGGAGACATCTTCCTGGAAGTTGTCCTCGTGCCGGGTGGAAGCGAAAACGCCTTGACGGAATTCGCCAAGAGGAAATCACTTCGTGTTCTGACCTACGATTCTGAAGAGTTGTACAAAGCTGAAAACGGCAAAGACTTGAGGAGCGTCTGGGGAGGATTTCTGCGACAAGAGAGCGATGAGGGATTTCCGGAGCTTGCCAATTTGCAGGTTGTAACGAAGCGCGCGCCGACTCCCAATGAAATGGAAGCGCTTGAGCTTGCGTGGCGAGTGTGCAAGCATGTGCGTTCGAATGCGATTGTCTTTGCCGATGCGGTGCACACCCTGGGAATTGGCGCGGGGCAAATGTCTCGCGTTGACAGCGTGGAAATTGCTGTGCGCAAAGCGACGAAAGCAGGACTTTCGCTGATTGGCTCGGCGTGCGCGAGCGATGCGTTCTTCCCGTTCCGCGATGGACTGGATGCAGCCGCTCGGGCTGGCGCGACCGCGGTGATTCAACCGGGCGGGAGCGTGCGTGATTCCGAAGTCATTGAAGCCGCGAATGAACAGAATGTCGCGATGGTCTTCACAGGACGAAGGCATTTTCGGCATTAGTATTTCCAGTGAAGGAGTCCTTTCAAATGGCCAAATTTGCGAATACGCTCTATTATGGTGACAATCTCCCCATTCTGCGAAAGCATTTTCCCGATCAATCGGTGGATCTCATATATCTTGATCCGCCATTCAACTCGAATCGGGACTATAATGTGCTGTTTCGTGAGGCAAGTGGGGAAGAGGCGCCAGCTCAGATAAAGGCATTTACTGA
>Ga0315289_10001512_pt1 | contig 36206 bp, 28 predicted proteins | sample YL17G11_40_MG_FD_203452 | JGI IMG/M metagenome (GOLD analysis project Ga0315289, IMG submission 203452) | Sediment microbial communities from Yellowstone Lake, YNP, Wyoming, USA - YL17G11_40 | ecosystem: Environmental > Aquatic > Freshwater > Lake > Sediment | place: USA: Wyoming | collected...
GAATCAGAATCGGTATTGTTAATTTTACCGTACTATCTTCGGCCCAGTTGCCCGTAAGCGCGATAGCTGCCAGGACAAATCCTAAAACCGTACTACCGGCCTCTCCCAAAAATACCTTTTTTCTACTAAAGTTATGCGGTAAGAATCCCAGGCAAGCGGCTCCAAGGGCGATGCATAAGAGGACTAAAGCATTCTGCCCCGTCGCATAAAGTATGATTCCGAAACATAATAAATTAACTACCGCAGAACCGGCAGCGAGGCCGTCAAGGCCGTCCAAATAGTTATAGGCATTAGTAACACCGACTATCCATAAAACGGTTATCACTACTTCTACGGCATCCTGCCAGTATCCCGCCGGCAAAAAACTTATGCGTTCGCCCATCACCGTCACCAGCAAGGCAATGATAACCTGTAAAACGAGGCGCGATTGCGCGCTTATCTCTTTAACGTCATTCGCCAGCCCAAGTATTAATATTAGCGTCGCGCCTGTCAAAATAGGAATAAGCGTATGGATAGCGCCCGGATTGAAGAATGCCCCTGCAAGTAATCCCGCATATATCGCTACGCCGCCCAAAAGCGGTGTCGCTACCTTATGTATCTTTCTGCCTCCGGGCACATCCATTATTCCGAAATGGATAGCTATGCCTCTTAAGACAGGCATGGACACATAAGCGGTCAGAAAAGATATCAAAAAAGTTAAATAGGGCCTCATATACGATCCTTATTCTATCCGCCTCAGTGAACGCAGCGCTCTGAACCCTTCCGCAAATTTTACCCTGCCCTGATACCCGCGGAAAGTCGCGCATGAACGGGCGCTCTCCAGTATCGTAAGATTTTCTACTCTGGTTCTATCCACCTGAGAGGCATGCAATTTAAGCAGCTCTATCTTCTTTTCCAATATATCCATGATGTCAACAAAAATATCCGGCTCGAAGTACTGAGTAGTCGGCACTTCGTAAAAAAGCACTTCCTTTACATAGCGTGTAGCCGAAACACCGGCCTGAGCAGCCGCCCTATGATCCTGATGGACATCATCCCCGTAATTTAAAAACACTATATCCGGTATTACCTTATGCACGGCATCCTCTATCTTTAGTATAAGCTCATGACTATCAACGACGTCCGTATCATTAAATCCCCCCCAAAAAAGTTCGCGCGCGCCCAAAAAATCGGCTGCTGCCTTCTGCTCTTTTGTCCTCAAAATCGGATCGCCTCCGCAGCTTCCTTCGGTAAGGACAAGAAGAGAAACGCTGTGCCCCTTTCGGCTGTATTTCAGCAGCGTGCCGCCGCACCCAAACTCAATATCATCGGGATGCGCGCCAATGGCCAATATATTCATAAATTATCCCCCCTCTAACTCCGCAGTATACACTACAACCTGCGGGTAGTAAACATCTTATTTATATTCTTTTGCGGATTGCCCGTGACTCATTTCGCGGAATATCATTATATTGCTAATATAATACGACGGGACTCCCGGGATATTTTTTATCCTGTTTTTAAAGGCCTCTGTCGATTGTGAATCAGGTTCGAAATTAAATTTTTTGAATTTTTCAACCCACCATTCACGGGATTTAAGGTTAAAATGGCAGTCCCCCGTTTGCTCGGGAGGCGCGGCCGAAAATATTACGTTTGAACTGGACTGCGATATATTCCCTATCAATATATCGCTGTATCGTTCTTCAATATGCTCCGCAGTTTCAAGACAGAGGCATAAATCGTATTTTCTTTTCATGTTTAATTTTCGGCGCAAGTCAAATAATAAAAAATTTTTCTTGCCTACGAGCGAATATTTCCTGCTCATAGCGCTGCCGTCTATTCCGAGAATATCTATACCTCTTTTTTCGAAGTCCGCCAATATTACTCCTATACTGCATCCGAAGTCCACGACGGAGGACGGATTAAACGCCCTTATGATTTCCCGGCAAAATTTCTCAACCCATTCCGTATTTTTCAGCGCGCCGCGGGCATAATCAGCATCATAATAAAAGGAGATGTCATTCCCCGTAAAAATCAATATCCTATTGGCCGTTTTTTTAAGAGCGCGCCAGGCGCCGGGGGGCAATAGAGACTTAACGAATTGTATAATGGGACGTTTCATTTTGTATCGCCGTATTTTAAAGGCTTCTTCCCTAAATAAAAAAGTTCCATCCGCATCACCCGCTTGACAAGATATATCTCTTCAAACAATCCGACGCAATGCTCGCGGAGTAACTTGTCAGTATAGCGCGTGGGATGCACTTCCCTGGAATACGGCTTAAAACTTCCTCCGAATAAAGGGTACCATAGGTATTCACCGACGCTCCACAGCAAATTTGCGTAATTAATAGTGCAGATAAGTATCGATGCTCCCGGTTTTAATACCCTCGCCAGCTCCCTAAGCGCAATGACCGGTTCTTTTAGATGCTCTATAACGTCAAGAAATACTACCGAGTCAAAAAAATTATCTTCGAACGGTATATCATATAGCCCGCCCCGCACATAATTTCCGTTCCAGTGTTCGCGGCAGTATTGGACGGCTGACTCCTCATCATCAAGCCCGAATATCCGGTACTGTCCGGCGTATTTTCCGGTCACCTGCCCTAACCCGCACCCGGCGTCCAAAACCCTTGCTCCGAAAGGAAGCCCCGATAAACAATCGCGTACCGCATCGTGCTTCCCTTTATTGTAAATTGACCGAGGAAAGCGCGAGGCATTTTTTAAATATTCGAGATAATAATTATTTTCTTTCATGGGTATCCTCTCCGGCCCCTTCTAGTTCTTTTCGGCTGCTACAAGTAATACCTCGCCCCTGCCGGAAAAATAAAGCGCAGCGTTGATCAAAAAACATATGGGGCTTATAAGAATAAAAAGAAAAATATGCGGAATAAGCCTAAGACTAAAATTACCGTTTTGAAGATATTGGAAAAAAAGATGGTTTGATCCGGTAAAGAGGCTTATAAAACTTTGCGCCGATATGAATGTTGAGTACTCCAATGAAAATGTGTGAATTGTATTAATCTTAAAATTATGTTTTTTTAAAATACGGGACAACGATTCCGGCGTAAAGAAAGTTATGTGATAATCTATATCGAGGCCGAGCCAGTATTTACCCGTCAGGGCTCTTGTCCATGAATTAAAATTTGGCACTTCTATTATCAGCTTGCCCCGGTTATTTAACAAGCTATGTATTTTTTCGATATATTTTTCGGGCTGCGTGACGTGCTCCAAAACATGCCAGATCGTTACAATATCAAAACCGGTTTTATCCGGAAAAAGTTCCAAGAGATCCTTATCATATATTTCTAAATGCAGTTTATTCTTGGAAAATTCGAAAGCATTTTTTGAGATCTGGGTACCGGCGGTTCTCCGATATCCGTAATATTTTTTCAGGTAGTACAGCATAAAACCCCTGCCGCTGCCTACGTCGAGGATACTCTTAGCTTTTGGGTAAATAGTAAATATCTTAAGCGCCCGAAAAAAACGAAATGACCGTATGACATACTCTATCCCGAAGCGGAATCTACCGGCTATTTCGTTCCTGTAATAATCCCTATAGAGAGCTCTGGCGTCTATATTTTTTCCGTATTTTTCCGTAAATATAATATTGCAATCCTTGCATTTATAAATAGGCAACCCGTCAAATTGATACGGCTCTATACCTTTTTTGTGATCACATATCATGCGATTATTGTCTCCTATCCTATTTTAGAACCTTACCATCGGCACTTCAGAAAATATTGAATATCATACATCACATCGCCCATCTTTAAGCTTCTGATAAACCTGCGCGCTATATAGCCCGGGCGTAAGTAAAATTCCCTAAAGGCCCGCTTATAATACGCGCTTATCGTAGCCCATGATAAATTCGGATGGTTAAATAAGGGTTCGTCAATTTGATGACATATATATTTCGACCAGTTCTCGGATATTATTCTGTTCTCGGATTTGAGCTCTTTATAATAAGGCGTTCCCGGATAAGGTATGCAGATATCAAATTTGGCTATATCCAAAGGAAGCCTTTTTGAAAACTCTATGGTGCGTTTCATTGATTCCTCAGTCTCTCCGGATAAAGCCAGAATAAAAAATCCAAACGTATCTATTCCGGCTTTGCGGGCAAGTTTTACCGCCATTTCTACCCGTGATAAGCTGATTTTTTTATTAATCCTGTCGAGTATATTTTGATCGCCGCTTTCTATCCCAAATCCCACCTGCCAGCAGCCGGCCTCTTTTGCCAACCTGAAGAATTCGAAATCGACCTTATCTGCGCGGACTCCGCTCAATGATGCCCACGGAAATCTCAGGTTCCGCTTTTTGATCTCTATGCATATATCTTTTGCTCTTTGAATATCCTGGGTAAAACTGTCGTCTACGAGATGGATCTCCCTGAAGCCTGATTTTATCATATATTCCATTTCATCAACTACTCTTTTAGGTTCTTTTGCCCGATATTCACTGCCAAAAGTCAGCTTATTGCAGAAATTGCACTGAAAAACGCAGCCGCGGCTTGTCTCTATGAGCCCAACGGGATTTTTTCTTGAGGAGAGTCTCGAATTTTTGTATTTTTTCAGTTCAAACAACTGCCATGCGGGGTAAGGTAATGTATTTATATCACCGATGAGTTTTCTTTTTTCAGTACGCATTCTTTCTTTTGAAGATGTCTTTCTGTATAAAATTCCCGGGACATCTTTCAATGAGGACGCAGAGAGTAATTCGTTAATAACCGTATCCCCTTCGCCTATGACTATAACATCAAAACACGATTCCTTGCCGGCTTCCTCCGGAAGAGCGGTAACATGTACTCCGCCGACAATAGTCTCTACGGAAGGATATTTTTCTTTTATTTTATACATCATATCTTTTACTATAAGATATTCCGGCGTATTGGCGGAAGACGCGACAATATCAGGTTTAAAATCCCGCATCTCGTCAAGTAAGGATTTATAAGGGTCGGCTGCCAGGTCTAAATCGAGGATTTTTATGTCATGTTTATCGATAAGGCTTCCGGCAAGCGCGGCCAGGGTCAAGTTAGGGTAGCTGGGGGCGCCCACTTTGACATTGGTATCGATATAAACATTTTTTCTATCCGGCGGATCAAAAAAAAGTATTTTAGACATAGGTTTTGCCTGATGTCAGGACCTTTAATGAGCTATCTCCGCAATTAAAAAGAAGGTCTATTGCTGACATATAAGGAAGAAATGGTTCGTAACACTGCGGATACCTGGGATGCCTGAAATCCTGGTAGACCAGTTTTATCCCGCTTGCATTGAACTGCGTTTCATCAAGGTACTCCTTGCCCCCTATGCCGGAAAGATACGTATCCGCCTTAAGGGCCCCGCATATATCTATGATACGCATTGTGTTCTTTGTTGTTATGTTTAACTGCGACTCCAGATATACAGGCCTCTCTATTCCGATAGACTGCGCCATATATTTTACGATCTCTATATTGAGATCAGCCAGCATCTTCCATTCCTTTTTGTAAATCTCCTCAAAGTAATTGCCGTATTTTTTAAAATACGGCGCGCGGCTGTAATTAAGGGATGCGGCCCTCCAGTGTTTTTTCTGCCATGATTGGGAATTATCTACGCGCACGCTGGATATTTTAGGATACGGATCCACGTCTTTCATTACCGGCACCGTTAACCAGATATCGCCGCTTTTCGTCCTTATGCGGTTGCGGTTTTGATACTCTCTTTTTTTATACTGGACGTTATCCAAAAAAACAAACGCGTCGCTTTGATACATTTTATGAAAATAACCCAGCCAGGGCAGATATTGCGGCTGATGAACCGATATGATCATATTTTAACGCGCTCCCTGTATATATTGTTCAGGCCGTCTATCATCTTCTTCGCGTCAAAGTTATTCTTTACCCATTCCTTGGCAGCGCGGCCCATGTTCTCTCTTTTCGTCTCATCTTTCAAAAGCCCTATGATTGCCCGGGCCATTTCTTGCGAATTCATAGGCGGCACAAGTATGCCCGTATCACCACTCCTGACTATCTCAGGTACGCCGCCTACTGCCGTAGCTACTACGGGTTTACCGGCGGCGCCGGCCTCCAGAAGAACCCTGCCAACCGCCTCGTTTAGAGATGCGAGAACAAGGATATCCAATATGGGCATTATCTCCGGCACATCCTCCCGCCACCCGGTAAATATCATTTTATCTCCCATGCCTATACGCTTCGCATGCTCTTCAAGATCAGAGCGCAAAGAACCCTCTCCCACTATAAGGAATACGGCATGCGGAAAAGCATCGAGCGCCGTCTTTGCGGCATCAATAAAATATTCGACGCCCTTTATGCTCTCAAGGCGGCTTACCGTGCCGATAACGAAGTCGCCGGGTTTTATATTGAATTCGGCCTTCTTCTTAACTACATCCACATCCATCTTTTCAAATGCGGAAAAATCCATTCCGCTTTTTATGACCTCTATCTTACGGCTTGAGCAGATGCCATATTTCAACATGTCTGTTTTTTCTATATCCGTAAGTACTGCTATCTTGTCTGCGAAGGCCGCCGCTATCTTTTCTAATATTATTATCAGCCTGCTTCCGACGGAACCGAAGTATCCGTAGAAATCATGTCCGTGAGGCGTGTGCACTATCAGGCGGACGCCTGCCAGTCTTGCCGCTATCCTTCCTATGAATCCCGCTTTCGCGGTATGGGTATGGGCTATATCAAACTTTTCGCGCAAAAAAATGGCATATAACTTTACAAGCGCCGACAGGTCGTCAAAAAGACTGACATCTCTCTTTAACGAGTCAACAATTATGGACTTACCTTCGTATCTTTTTAATAATTCTTTTGTTTTTTGGGAAGGCCAGCGAGTCGGGCCGTATATAAGAGTAATGTCATATACGGACGGATCCAGCCGGCTGCATATCATTTCCACTATGTCCGGCGCGCCGCTCCAGTCAAGCCGGGTTATAACCTGCGCCATCTTTATTTTTCTTTTTACCGGGGATTCCATAGTTCAATACCTGTATATTTCCGTGCATCTGGCGCAAACTGAAAAGGATCGTTTCTTTCTTAAGAAGCTCCTGAACTTTACGGCCTTCTCATCGTTCCATATCCCGGCGAACCCGGAGTTTAATACGCTGCCGTAAGAATAGGTTGAGTTGAGGCACGGCCTGACTTCGCCGTCCGGGAATATATACGCCGCGATCCACGGGCTCACGCATCGGCCTGAATAGCGCGGATCTGCGGCCTCCGGGTCCTTATAGTAGTTTACGAGAGAGGCCTTCGAGAAGTTTGGATAGAAATCAACGCTAAAATTTTTCTTTGTCGAAAGTATCCTGCCCATAATCTTATATAGAATTTCGGGATCAATGCCCGGGTCAAAATCAAAACCTTCCCAGCTCGTGGAATCACACCCGAGAACGCTATCAAATTCTTTCTGTCTTTCGATGACCTTACTGTTTAAGAAGATCAGATTGTGAAATGTCAGGGATGCAGCGCCGGCTTCCTCCGCTACATCCAGCATATCGTCCAGCCGCTTGTAGTTATCCCTTGTTATGGTACACTGCAGATTTACGAGCGGTTTTTCCCCGGCTCCTCTTTTAAGGCTGCGCGCTTTTTTAAGTCCTCTCATTATGCTGTCAAAAAGACCGGGCAGGCCGCGTATGGAGTCATGAAGCTCGGCCTTGCCGTCTAAAGAGACATTAAGCTCGTCCAGGCCGCTCTCTACTATGTCTTTTGCGCAGTCTTCCAGTAGAGAGCCGTTTGTTATCATCAGGCAGTGCATGTTTTTACTCTTTATATGCTTTATCAACTCCGCGCATCCCGGGTAAAGTAATGGTTCTCCGCCGAAAAGCGTTATATTGGGCCTGAAAGAAACGACATCATCGATTATCAATTTCATTTTATCAGCCGGGATCTCCGAGCTTACGTATTGCGCATCGTATTTTTTGGTTATGCCCTTTCTGCCCCACTGCCCGCACATCCGGCATCTCAGGTTGCAGCGATAGGTCAAAAACAGGGTCAGCGATTCGGGATAGCTGCTTTTCCCGCTTCCGTAAATGTAATAAAAGTATGCGGCTGCCCTTTTCGCCAAGACTCTGGCCGCATATAACGGCTGCTGCAGCGACTTGCGCAGAAATCTTCCTGCATTATACAACGGTATCATGCCAAAAACCTCATTTATTTGTTTTTGATTCGGCAGCTGAATCGGGCCCAAGCATGCGGCCCGTCAAGATGAATAGAATGATTAATCCCCATATTATCCCGGTATTGAATATTGACACTGGGCCTAAAGCAAATGCCGGAAAACCCAGAGTATTTCCCAATCCCAATAAAACATACGCCAAGACAAAAAAACAATAGTTTAAGATATTTTCTTTTTTTTCAAGATGCATCCAGGCGATAAGAATCGCCGGAAATAATGCTACAAAGTGAGATTCAGTAACCCAGGGAGTTATTAAAAATGCTAATATTAAAAAAAGACAAAACTCCAATACTATGGAATCTTTTAAAACTGCATGCCTTTTCTTTGTTAAATATAACGCCCACACTATAAAAAAAACTCGAACCAATAAACTGATTACGAAACAAACCAAACTCTCGCCATTACTGTCGTTCCCCAGCCGGTGGATCGCAGCGGACAGAGAAAAATTGCTAAACATTATGCTCGTAGAAGAAATAAAAGTGGTAATACCCTGCCAATACAAAACCTCATTTGTCCAGTGAAAAACAATAATCCCGGCTGCCTTTAGAAAAATAAGCCCCAACATTACCCCCAACAGGTACCGCCACTCCCTCCTCCAAAGGAAAAGCAATATAAGCACCGCAAAATATTCTCTTACACTGATACACAGCCCCAGCAAAATACCTGCCCAGACCATTTTTCTATTTTTTAATAAAAACAGGCTGGCTGAGAGCAGAAATAACAATAAAAAATTAGACTGATTCCAATAAACCTGGTCATTAATCGGCTTAAAGGAAAAAACTAAAAACATAAGTATCAACCAGTCTTGCGCGGAGGGCTTGTCTCGATATATTTTCAAAATCAGCCAAATTGAAACAAAAAGGAGCGCATATCCCATAACTAACCATGCTATGGATGCGTCGCGAGAGGAAAAAACGGTAAAAGGAATAAATAAAATATAATATCCCAGTGAATGGAAATTTAATATGCTGCTATAAGGCGCTCCTTTTAAATAAAGGGAGGCTGAGTTCAGATAATAGACAAAATCAGGGCCGTACGGATTCCCCGCGAGTATCGTTTTAATTAAAAACTTAAAATGAGACTCGACGGCAAGTAAAAAAGACAAAAGAATAAAAACTGATATTTTCTTGGACGGCATCATACTTTAACCCCTTTGATAGTATCTGCCATATTGAGAATATCGGCGCCCGTGACATATGGATGCGCCGGTAACGTAAGCAGCCTTTCGGCCAGATATACGGCATTGGGAAAATCCGCCGCTTTGTATCCAACATCAAACATGTGATGAAGCGGCTTTAGATACATGCGCGAAGTCTCCACTCCGCTTACCCACAATTTTTCTGCCGCCAGAGCCCTAAACTTTATATCTTTAAAAATAACCGGCAGCCGGTTAAAGGCATAACGGGTCTTGTCCGGTATCTCGGGCAAAATGACGCCTTCCGATCCTTTGAGGGCAGCTATTAACGCCATGCCATTATGGTATCGCGCGAAAAAGAGATCCTCCATTCTTTGCGTAAGCTCGCATCCCAATCCAGCCTGAAGGCTGCCCATCTTATTTACCGCAAAATCTTTTGGCGGAGTTGTTTCCTTAAAACGAGATATAAGCGGAAAACCGAGGCCGTATATTAACGAATTCCCGGCCGCATGAAAAGCCATGACCTTTAAGAGGCTGGATACCCCTGAAAAAGCCCCTTCGCTTTTGAGCGTGCTGACTTCACGGCTGACAGCTTCGGCTATATTGTCGTCATTTGTCACGATGCATCCGCCGCCATAGAGAGGCAGGTTCTTGCCGCGGTTAAAACTAAAAAATCCCGCATCGCCGAAAGAGCCCGACATCCTATCCAGCGTCCTGCTGCCCATGCTCTGGGCGCAATCCTCGATGAAAAATACGCCCTGAGGTATATTCGCCTTAAATCCTGCTATGTTTTTCATGTTTATGCCGAACAAATGAACCCCTACGACTGCAAGAGTATCTGCCGAAATAACATGCGGCAACAGCTCCTCATCCAGGCCAAAGTCTTCTAACGATATATCGCACAGCAAGGGTTTCAAACCTGCTTTTCTGACTGCTACCACAAGACTACCGGCACTATAGGCCGGCAGCACCACTTCTCTTTTTCCGGACAGCTCTTTTAGCGCTTTAAGTATGATATAAAAAGAAGATATGCCGGAATTTGTCAAAAAGAGATGCCTTGAACCTGTATACGAAGCCAGCGCCCCGCTGAATGCATTTATCGCGGATCCCTTGTTCATGCGGCTGATAGCTTTCAGAATATCCGCATAGCTTACGCAGGATCTTATTATGGGTAATTTTCTTAACATACTTTTTTCGCTTCTACGACAATCACCGCCGCGAGGATCTCGGCATTAAATCCAACAAACCTCTTTGCGGTTATAGCCATATGCAGGCCATCAAGAAGCGCCTCTATCTCTTTCATGCTGTATGTTTTTAATGGGAGTCCTTTAACCGTGTCATCGTAATACCTCGCAAGCTTATATTTGATTGAAAGCAGCGGATTCATCGAGTTGCGGAAATCAAATATGATACTGCCGTCTTTCCTCGAGACCCGCGTCATCTCCAGCAACACCCGTTTGACATCTTCTATGGATTTTAAATTAAAAAGAACGTTTATGCAAACGACAATGTCAAAATATCCGTCTTCAAAAGATAGCTTGGCAGCGTCCTGATGAGATAGATTTGCGTTCTGCGCCCTCTTCGCCGCCGCCTTTAATCTGGCCTTATCATTATCTATACCCCATATTTCGAGCCCTCTCGATTGTTCGGCAAGCCGCGCCAGAAATAGGCCTTCCCCGCATCCGATTTCGAGGACCCGGCCTTTCGCGTTACGGCATAAAGCAAGCGCCTCCTGCCTTACCCTGTCCTGTAAATATCCGCCGGAATATTCGCCCCTTTCGCCGGGCTTTGATGTAATCCTAAGTAACCGATTATAAATCTTCGATAGCATGATCAGTCTTTCTTCTCGTACTTCTTCAAAAGTTCCAGCGCAGCTTTAACTACCTCATCATACGATATCGACTTTAAACACTTAAGCGAAACGCAGGTTTCTCTGGTACACGGAGCGCAATCAGCTTTTTTGTATAACACAACTGCCTTATCCGAGATATTGCGCGGATCAAAACGGGCCAAATATCCGGGGCCAAAAATGGCTACAACGGGCGCGCCTAAGACAGCGGCAATATGCATCGGGCCGGTGTCATTTGTTATAAAGACAGAACATCTATTTATCAAAGCTGCTGTTTGTTTTATGGTTGTGTTTCCTATAAGAGAAATGATATTTGGATTATCCATTTCTTTGAAGGCGCGTTCGATTTTATCCTCATCTTTTGAGCCCATTATTATCACCTTATAGCCGTATCCGGCAAATAAAGAGGCTGTCTTGACAAAGTTTTCCAAAGGCCATCTTTTGGCCGCATACGGCGCGCCGGGAGACATGCCGACAATAACATTGTCATCAGAAATAGCATGATATCTCAGAATCCTGTCGGCATAGTCCCGATCCTCTTTTTTAAGGATAAGTTCCGGGCGCCTCGACAGCTCAGGCGCGCCGAGAAGCTTCACAAGCTCAATATTATAGTCTATGTCATGTTTTATTCCCGCGAGCGATTCCGGCAGTTTTATGTCCAGGAAAAACCCTCTTCCGTCAGTATCGCGGCCTACCTTGATACGCGGCCCTATAAGGAAAAAAAGGAGCGCCATTTTTGCCGCCCCCCAAAAAGACGCGATCGTGCGCATGTTTATGGCGATATCGATCTTCTTCTTTCGGAGCGCCATGAGAACAGCCCATACTCCGCGCGGGTCTTTAAACGATTGTATGGATATTATCTCGTCCGCAAAATCTGCGTCTTCAAGTATTTCACGCGACCTCGACATGGTCAATATGGATATATGAGCCTTAGGATAAAATGCCCTCAGGCCTCTCAGCGCGGGCGTAGACAAGAGGCAATCCCCTATTCCGCCCAGATTTATCACAAGAATATTCTTTATATCTTCCGGCAGCATCATCAGAAGCCTTTTATTTTTTTCTGATCCATACCGTATATGAGCCCGCTTCATGAGGCAGATACTTCTTATTCAGATAATCCCGCACGTCTTCCGCGTAGAAAATATGTTTGTATTGTTCCACTGTATTTCCGGATATCCCGTAAATAACGCATTTAATATCGCCTGTTTTTAATCTATTTAAAAACTTCTCTTTATTATTCATTGGCATGGTATAAGAGGACAGGCCTCTCCTTGACAACAATAGTATCTCTCGAGGCGCAAATATCGGGTCGCGGAATGAAGTATTCGAAAGGACAAGATCGGCTGCCTCCCTTACCCCCTTAGCGCCGTAGCAGTATACAGTATTATAATCAGAAGCGCGCTGAATCGACAATAACGAGACATTAGAAGCAAACAGGGTAATAAGCAGGGCGATAAAGAAAGCTTCCTTGACGCTTCTTCGTACGTAAAAAAGGAATGCTACGGGAATTGTAAGAAGGAGCAGGACAATGCTAATGGCTTCTTTCTTTATTATTGCCAAAACAGCGCTGTTATTTCCGGCGATTATCGCTTCTTTCAGCGCGTAATTTATCGGATAGAGCAGGTCTTTTACAAAATAAATATTATACAGGAGAAGTATAAAAAACAAAATTGCCATCTGGATTAACAGGCGCTTGTTAATCCTCACTTTCTTAATAAAAATAGCTGCGGCTAAAACAGCGAATATCGGCACGCACGCATAGTGATATTTCGGAAAAGAGTGCGTTACCCCTCCGAAAAGCGCATATGTCACAGAAACCACCAAGGCGTAAAACGCGAACTGTGGCGCCGGCATAAGGGAATTATCATCCGCTCGTGTTTGTAAAATTTCCCAAATGCCTATAAATGCCATAATCGCAAAAGAGGGCGAGGTCCACATAATCGGAGTCCAGACATTTCTGGCTAACACGAGCCATCCCCCTTTTATGCCGTATTTGATCAGCGGGCTATACAATGCGGCCTGCGCCAGTTGCTTATATATACCAAAAAAATCTAATTTATTAATATAACAATATATAAGCCTGATAACCACGGATAAAAACAGTCCCGCTACAGCTATCTTTACGGTACACAGCGACTTTTTCCATTCGCGCCGCAGTAGCTGATATGCAAAGATGGACGCTACAAGAATGAGCGGAGTCGAATTTTTTATGCTTAAGGTTACGGCGAATAAGGCTGCGCAAAGAAAAAACTTCTTCGGCGAATTTTCATTATGACGATATAATACAAGGGCCAGGATAAATGCTAAAACCGCCACGTTAAGAATGATATCCAGGTCTATAAGCATAGACCCTTTCACCGCAAACGGAGTTAAAGCGTAAATGAAACAAGCTAAAGACGCCATGCTCTCTCTCCGTTCGTCTTTCCTGAATAGCTCTAAGGTTATCGCGTAAATCAACGCTAATGAAATAAGAAAAGAAAGGATACCTATTGAGCGCATAGCCATCTCGTTGAAAGATGTAAAATTACCCAGAAGGCCTATCAGGTAAGCGTATGTCGGCGGATGCCAGTTTGCGAAAAGGGCATCGCCATTATTAATGAAATACTCCGTAATAAACCGGTACTTCAGAGACTTTGCCCATAAAACTACGGTCACTTCGTCACCCATGACCGGGTCGCGCCACGACGGGAAAGAAAAGAAAAGATATAAGATCCAGCAACCTGTTATACGAGAAACTGCGCGCAACCAAAATCTTTTATCCATTATTCTTCTTTTCTTTTAAGCCAGACCGTATATGAACCTATTTCATGACATGAGTAAGTTTTGTTCAAAAACGCCCGGACGCCGCTGTCTTGAAAAATCCGCTTGTACTGCTCTACCATATTGCCTGATATGCCGTAAATAACGCATTTAATATCGCCGAGCTTTAATATATTTAAAAAATCCTCTTTATTATCACGGTTTCTCTCCGTCATGGCGTAAGAGGGCAAATCTCTCTTTGACAATAATAGTATCTCTTGGGGCGCAAATATCGTGTCGCGTAAAGAAGTATTCGAAAGAACAAAATCCGCCGCTTCTCTTACCCCTTTGGCGCCGTAACAATATACGGTATTATAATCGGCGGCGCCCTGAATGGACAATAACGAGACATTAGAAGCAAACAGGGTAACAAGCAGGGCGATAAAGAAAGCTTCCCGGACATTCTTGCGCGCATAAAAAAGAAATACTGCCGGAATCGTAAGAAGAAGGAGTAATATTCTAACGGCTTCCTTACGTATTATGGCCGAAACGATGCTGCTATTTCCTGAGATCATCGCTTCTTTCAGCGCGTAATTTATCGGGTATAACAGGTCTTTTACGAAACAAATATTATACAGGAGAAGTATAAAAAACAAAATTGCCATCTGGGCCAATAGGCGCCTGTCAATCCTCACATTCTTAATAAAAATACTCGCCGCCAAAATAGCCAGCACCGGCACAGACGCATAGTGATATTTCGGAAAAGAGTGCGTCACCCCTCCGAAAAATATATAGACTACAGAAACCACTAAGCCATAAAACGCGAACTGCGGCGCCGGCATGAGAGAATTATCATCCGCTCGCGCTTTTAAGATCTTCCAAAGACCTATAAACGCCATTATCATAAAAGGGGGCGAACACCATATAATCGGAGTACAAATATTTCTGGCTAACACAAGCCATGCTTCTTTGCCGCCGTACCTGACCAGCGGAATGTACCCTGGGGCCTGTGCTATATACCGATATATGCCGAAAAAATCCAGATTATTCATACGACAATATACGAACCTGACGATCATAGCTAAAAACAGGCCTGCCGCAACTATCCCTGCTGTGTACAACATTTTTTTCCATTCGCGGCGGAGGAGTTGATATGTAAACATGGATGCCATAAGAATGAGGGGGGTCGAATATTTTATAGATAAGGTTACGGCGAATAAGGCTGCGCAAAGAAAAAACTTCTTGGGCGAATATTCATCATGCCGATAGAAGATAAGGGCCAACATAAATGCCAGTACGGCCGGGTTTAGGATGACTTCTATATCTATAAGCAGAGACCCTCTTACCGCTAAGGGATTTAACGCGTAAATAATACAGGCAAGATAAGCCGCAGAGCTCTTTCTCTCGTCTTTCCTGAAAAGCTCTAAGGTTATCGCGTAAATCAGCGCTAACGAAATAAGAAAAGAGATGATCCCTATCGAACGCATAGCCATCTCGTTGAAAGATGTAAAATTGCCCAACACCCCTATCAGGTAAACATATGTCGGCGGATGCCAGTTCGCGAAAAACGCATTTCCGTTATTGATGAAATATTCTACGATAGACTTGTCATTTAAAGCCTTTGCCCATAAAACTGCGTATACTTCGTCGCCCATAATCGGCTCGCGCCACGACGGGAAAGAAAAGAAAAGATATAAAATCCAGCAACCTGTTATACAAGAAACTGCGCGCAACCAAAATCTTTTATCCATTTACCTTTTTTATCCTTTCAATCTCGATTGATACCGCTTCAAACATTTCATCTACGGTAATGAGCTCCATGCATCTGTGATCTTCGCAAATAGGCCGGTTGCACGGCGAACAGCTTACTTCTTTTTTTAAAACAATGTGCCCCTCCCCCGCAGGCGCCCATAACCTGCTGTCCGTAGGCCCTGAAGTAGAAACTGTTTTCTTGCCGAGCGCGGCTGCTAAATGAAGCGGCCCGGAATTATTGCCGATAAATAGTTTCACCTGGCCAATGAGCGCCGCCAATAGGCCCAAAGACTCGGTGCAAAAAATATGGGTCTTGGCAGCGGCCTTATCCCTTATTGAGCGCAATAGTTCCGCCTCCTCATTATTACCCAATAGCGCCGCATCTATGCTGAACTTCTTGGCCAGCCTGTCTATCAGGCTTACAAAATTTGCGGAGCCCCAGCGCTGAGAGGGATAGTGGCCGCCGGGATGTATCCCGACTACGAAACTCTCCTCGCGAATGCCATGCACCTTCATAAGTCCAATAACCGCTGATTTATCCGCACTGCTTACTACAATCTCCGGCATCTTATCAAGAGGGATGATGCCCAGTTCAGCCGCCAGATCAAGCATCTCTTCGCCCACCGTTCCCTTGTCCTGCCCCGGCCCGGCTTTAAGATTAAAAAAGACGCCTCTTTTGGCTATATCGAAACCTAATCTATACGGAGCATGCGTCAGGTAGGCCAGGATTGCCGTTCTCAGAGGATAGTCTTTAAGGCAATCTATTGCCAGATCAAAAGCGCCTTTTCTCGCCTTCGAGGCCAACTTTAAGAACACGGAAAGAGATACTGTTTTATCATAAGTAATCACATCATCTATCCATGGCTGCTTTTTCGCCAGCTCACAGATATCTTTTCTGCCCAGTAATGTTATTTTTGAAGAAGGAAATTCTTTTCTTAGCGCTTTTAGAAGAGGCGTAGTAACGACGAAATCGCCAAGCCGGCCCATCCTTATAACCAGTATCTTCCTGACATATTTTTTTTCAAACCGGGTTCTATCCCTTCCCATAAAATAGCCTAAGAGAGCCAGCAGGCAGCCGCGGACGATGAGATATATATCCAATACAAAATGTCTTAGTCTTTTATCTATCATCTTTTATTCCTTATGAATTTGTAAATTCCGCGTAAAAATTTATAAAGCGGCGGGTGCCTTCTTAGCCGAATCAGTATATCATCTTTTCCGAAATGTAAAAGGTTAAATACCGCGTATGGAAAATATTTCCATGTTACTATTCTGTCCAATATCTTCGACATTCCTAAAAAACCATACGCTTTCATCAGAAAATAAAAATATTTGTAAAAAAATATTAATTGCGATTTTTTGATTGTGTCAAGCGTAACCACAGGCCTCTCAAAGAAACTGCCGACGCCTTCTTCGACCGGATAATTCCCTTCTCTGACCAAGTCATACGCCCTTGTTCCTTTAAACGGATAAAAAAAGGCGTTGAAGGTAATTGTCGGCCTGACAAGGGCGTTCAGTTTAATCGTTTCAAGGATTGTTTCAGGGGTTTCGCCTACCATGCCGAGAATATTAAAACTATTCGCGTTTATACTTAAGGATTTCAGAAGCCCGAATGTTTCGATTATTTTATCGTTACTCATATATCGATTCATGTATTTTTCCCTGATAAGCTTACTGCCGCTCTCTATGCCGATATCGAGGGAAATACACCCGCTCTCCTTGAGCCTTAAGACAGCTTCCTTGTCTATATTTTCGACCCTCTCGTTTCCGGAATACGGAAGATTTATCCTCTTTCTATATTTCAAGGCAAACCCCTCAAACCATTCCTTGTCCTGGGTAATCGTGTCGTCGTAAAATCTTATCTCTTTCAAAAACGGATATCTTTTAAGGCCCGCTTCGATCTCATCCAATAGCCGGTCAACGCTGTAATAACGCAGGAATTTCCCGCTATCTTTATGCAAAGACCTGAGCAGGGGGTTGCAACAATATGTGCAGCCGTAATTGCACCCGCGGGATGCCTGCGTGACAAGTACCTTATACACAAAGGCTTCCTCTAAATTCTCATAATCGAATAATTCGTAATCCGGATAAGGCAAGGTATCAAGATTCTCTATGAGGCCTCTCAGTGGATTGCGATATATCTTCCCGTCTTCCTTTAACCATATGTTCGGAATATCTCTGGCGCTCCTCCCGGATTCCATGGCTTTGCAAAAATCAACTATAGCGCCTTCTCCCTCGCCCCGCACTATAACGCTTATACTTTTCTCTGTGAGGCATTCTTCGGGAGCTACCGTAGGATGCATGCCGCCGTGTATCGCCGGGATGCCAAGCTCCCCTACCCAGTCAGAAAGTACCTTGACCTGCGAAAACATATTAGAGATGAAAGAGAAAGCTATCAAGTCAGGTTTATGGCTCCTGACAGAGTTGGCGAATTCTTTTTTGCTGATCGGCCTTGAAATGTGAATAAGGCTGGTTTGGTAGCCCGCCTGCTTTAGACAAGAGGACAGTATGGCCACGCCCCGGTTAAAGTTATTCTGATTATACTGGCCGCAATCTGTATACACAAACGTTATCTTCATACGAGCGATAAAATAGCGTCCTTTCTATTTCTTTATCCTCAGAACTTGTTTATATACATCTTCTGTCTTTCTCGCAATTATTCTTGCGTCAAATTTTTCTTTGATTACCTCATAACCGCAGCGGCCCATTTTTTCCATAAGCGCCCTGTCATTCAAAAGAAATAACAACTTTTGCGCCAGCGCCTTGTGGTTTTTCTCCGGAAAAAGAAGGCCGCTCTTTCCGTCTTCTACTACCTCAAAAAATGGCTCTATGTTGCTCGCGATAACAGGCTTTCCGGCGGCCATTGCCTCAATTAAAACCAGTCCGAACGATTCGTTGCTTTCAGTCCAGGACGGCTGAACCAATAGATCTATAGATTCCATAATATTCGATGTATCTTGGCGAAACCCGGCAAATATTACATTTTTTTCCAGGCCCTTGCTCTTGACTAATGCCTCGAGATTCTCCCTTTCGGCCCCCTCTCCAACCACCAGAAATTGAACGTTCCGGGTATGCCGCAACACCTCGCCGGCAGCAAGTACGACATCTGAATAGCCCTTTTCCTTTATGAGCCGGCCGAACATCCCGATGACAGTAGCGCTCTCGCTTAATCCCAATTCTCTTCGGATGGTTATCCTGCCATAATCTTTTTTTTCCTCTAAATATATGCTGTTATATATCGCCGCTGTCTTTTCTTCCCTTATGCCCTGCCGCAATACATAATTTCTTCTCGCTTTTTCAGACACCGCTATAACCATATTTAAGCAGTTGTTGGATACGAAGTGAAAAAGACGATGAAAGAATAATCTGATGAAATTATTCCCCATCCATGCGTGCGATTTAGCGCTCATATGTTCGGTTAGTATTATCGCCGGCACACGCGCTATTTTACCCGCTATGCATATTATGGGCCCGACCCGCCCCATGTGACCGTGAAGTATATGATATTTTCCCTTCCGCAATATGGAAATAAGCCTCAGCAATGTGATAAGATCGGTGTAGCGCCCGAATTCCAGCGGAATATGCGGAATGCCGATATCCTTTAGGCAGCCAACCAAATCGTCGGCGCCGGGGGAGGCTACCTCGATCCGGTAACTACTTCTGTCTATCGCCTTCAGTAAAGAAAGGGTGGCCATATTCGGGCCTGTTACGGCAGAGGTATGCATCACCATTAGGATCTTTATCGGAAAATCTATTTGTGGCATATTATCACCAGATTACTGGAAAAAAACGGAAAATGGCTGCCCAAAAATCCAAAGATTCTCATGAGGGTAACTGCCAGACTCCTCCATCGCGTTGAAAAATACATTCTGTTCAGGCCCTGGTTGCTTATTATGTCAAACTCCAAAGATAGAGGCTTGCCGTATCCGGCCTTAAGCGGCACTCTCCTTATCGTCTTATAAAAATATTTGATCACATCGCTGCCCAGCCATACGGGGATCACTATCCGCGGGAATTTGAAACCTATCCCGGTCACGCATTCCACGGAAAATCCGTGTTTTTTTAAAATCGACTTTAACCGCGGGATACTAAATTCATAAATGTGCTGGTCTTTATACAAACCATAAGTTTTATCCATAAAAAATAAATATGTCGGGGTCGTGAGCACAAATAGCCCCCCTTTAACTAATACCCTGTTTACCTCCGCTATAAAAGAATCCGTATCCGGTATATGCTCTATCACTTCGATTGCGACAGCCGCATCAAAAGAAGAATCCGGGAATTCAAGATGTTGCGCATCCTGGGCCAAGAACGAGCAATTGGCGCATTTGATCCTTGTCTTTGCCTGTTTTATCCTTTCGCTCGAGACATCTATGCCTACATATTTCTTGACCTTGTCGTGAGCGGCTTCGGCAAGGATTCCCGCGCCGCACCCTATATCAAGCAATACCGAGCCTGCGCCAATATAACGCGTGATCGACGAGAGCAATACTTCATAAAAAAAATAATATCTTGAAGGATCCGTAACCTTACCGTCCTTGATGCCGTATTGGGATTCGATGATATCATTGTAAGCCGCGCCGTACCGGGCGTCAAAATCGTAAAATTTCGATATCTTTTTTATGTCGTAGCTCGGCGGTCGCATTCTTTGTTCCGCTTTAAGATTGCGCATTCTGATTCCGCTGCATCGCCAATAACTTTACGTGCATCAAAAAAATCGTCCTAAAAATAGTACAGGCTATTACAATACCCTGATAGCCGTCTATAAATCCGTACTTAATAACATACCTGTGTAAAAAATATATTGTCGGCAAAATTAACATCTTCCAGGTAATGTTCAAGGGGGTTATCCTCGCTCCCTTTTCATAAGCCTGCCGCGCCAGTATTGATATATAGCGGTCGGATTTTAGCAAATACTCGTTTAAATCTTCGCAAGTATAGTGGTTCATATATGTCTTGAGATGACCGCAGCCCGCTAAAGGTATGGGATCGACATGAATCTCGTCCGAAAACTTGACGGAGTCCTTTCTGAATAATCTCAATACGTAACCGGGGCGCCAATCAGACCCTCTTATCCATTTGCCCAAGAATATGTTTTTTCGTCCGATATAGTAACAGCTGTATGGCTGCGGCCGGGATAACAAAATCTCTATTTCGCGCTGGAGTTCCGGCGGAATTACTTCGTCCGCGTCCACATAAAGTATCCATTCATTTTTCGCCCGGGACACAGCGGTGGCCCTATCAGGCTCACAATAATCTTTCGCAGGTACGATAAACACTCTATCCGTATATTCCTTGCACACACTAACTGTATTGTCCTGGGAAGATTGGTCGATAATTACGATCTCGTCGACCCACTTTAACGAATCAAGACATCGCCTGATCTTCTTTTCCTCATTTCTCACGATCAGCCCGGCGGAGACTTTATTAATTCTCGACACGTCTCCCAATAGTTCGTGATAAATCGCCTTTATCTGTTCGACGTTTTTCTCTATTTTGAAATTTTCCGCTATTCTTTTTCTGCCTGCTTCGCCGAATTTCTCTGCAACGTCTCTGTTTGTGGCCAAGAACGCGATCTTTTTCGCCAGCATCGCAACATCCTTAGGCCTGACCAGATAACCTGTAACTCCATCTATGACTATCTCGGGTGTGCCGCCGGAATTTGTGCCTATAACAGGTTTTGCGCATGCCATCGCCTCCAGCGTAACCCTTCCGCATGGCTCGGCATAGGAAGACATGACAAGAATATCCATGGCTGCGTACATTTTAGGCATGTCATCGCGAAAACCCATGAACACGACTTTATTTTCTATCCCAAGTTTCGCTGTCAAATCCATGAGATACTTTTCCCGCCATTTATCTTGTTCAAAAACTGCCCCGCCAGCTATTAAAAACCGCATATTAGCTCCGATTTCAGGCATATCAGTCATTATCTTTTCTGCTGCTTTCAAAAAAACCTCATGGCCCTTATTTTCATTGAACCTCGAAGCAATACCTACGACGATTTCATCTGCGCCTATATTGAACTTTCTCCTTACTTCCTCCCCGCTTATTGAGGGATTGAATTCTTCCGTATTGACGCCGTTCATTACGATTGTGACATTGGACGGTATCCGGCCTATCCGAAAAAACCGCTTGGCGACAGCGTACGAATTACAGATGATCCTATCCGGTATGAAACTGAATAATCTGTCCGGATCCACCGTCTCATTTGTAATCAGGTTACGCTGGTGCCAGACCACCGGAATCCCGGTCAATCTGGCTACTATCGCCGCATATACATTTGTGCGTATGCTATTTGAGTGGACAAGAGCCACGTCATTCTTCTTGATAATCCAGGATATGGCTTTTACCGTCCTATATACCCCCATTACCCGGCGTATCATTGGAAAATCGATCAGGAACACTTTAATGCCCAATTCTCTTAACTTGCGCGAAAAAGAACCCTTGCCCGATACAATAAAGATGGGGCGAAATTCCGATTTATCCAGACCTTTGGCCAGTTTTAGCAGGCTAGTTTCGGCGCCGCTCACTTCTGAACTATCGTGCAAAATAAGGATTTTATACGGTAAAAAACGCGGTAGGCGGGAAAAGCGTTTAAAAAGAACCTCATCCGTGTATACCGGAGTTTTAATTCCGCTATTTTTCCGTGACCTGATCAGTTCCGGCAGCTGTTTCAAAGCCGAAAAAAATCCGCTTGTAAACTCAGCTTTGCCTATAATAGGGCACACCAATAATTCCGGAATGATGAAAATAAGATGCTTCAGAATCAATAATTTTGAGTCCAGATTTTTCCATGTCATCAAAAATCGATTTTTCCAGTGGATCTTCTGTATCTCAGGCCCAGTATGATATCTGCTTATCGTCCCCTGGAAAGCGTGCTCGATGACGCTTTTAGGTTCGCATAGGCTCTTCCACCCCATTTTCCATGCCCGCCAGCATATATCGCCGTCTTCTCCGTAAAACGGCCGAAATAGAACATCAAACCCTCCCAGCTCCAGAAATTTCTGCCGGTCGTAGGCAGAATGGCCTCCGGAAACGCAAAATGTCTCGCATTCACGCATTGATTTGTTTAGAAAAGTTTCATACCAATACCAAAATATGCCCCATCGGAATTTTACCAAAGCGATCTTTGTATTTTCCGCCGGTTGATTTTCGCACATTGCCGAAGTTTCTGCCGTTTCCGCCGAAGCAACGGCAAATGTATCCTTTTTATTAAAATGCGCGATGACCGGTTCCAGGAAGCCTCTGCAGACTTTTACATCCGAGTTCAGAAGATATATTATGCCGGCGGCAGCTTCTTTTGCGCCGGCATTGCAGGCATAAGCAAAGCCATGGTTTTTACCGAGCGTGATAAGCCTGATTTGCGGAAAATTATCGTGTATGAATGAAACGCTGTCATCGTTGGAACCATCATCTACAATAATAACTTCATAATCTTTCGAAAAAGCGCTCTCGTCAAGCCGGGAAAAGAGTATTGGCAGGTTTTCCCTCAGAAGTTCTTTGCCGTTATAATTAGGTATAATGACGCTTACTTTTATACTCATAGTTTTTCCCCGTAGACGATCAAATGGTGGCCCAGTGACGGGTACCTGCGGCCGAGATCTTTCCTTATATTTAGGAAAAACCGCAACGGCAGTTTTGGTATAGGCATAAAATCGCTTGTCAAAGCGATTATTTTGAAACCGGCTTTATTCATAAGGGCGGTGAGCGATTCGCGGTTAAAATACTGCTTGTGGTCGGGGGAAGATAGTCTTTTTTCCTGCCCGATTAACCGGAACATCCTGGATCTTATGCTGCCTAAGTTGGGAACCGATATGATAAACTCACCACCCGCTTTCAAGGCCCTTTTTCCCTCTTTTAAGGCCGCCAGCGGCTCTTCAAAATGCTCGAGGACCTCTTCCCATATAATCAGGTCAAACGACGCATCGGGAAATTCGAGCTTCAAGGCGTCACATGTCTTAAAATTAACTTTTGCTGAATACTTTTTAGCTCCTTCCGCCGCCTTAATTATGTCATCGCGGTTTCTGTCTATTGCCGTGACGTTATGTCCGCATAGCGCCAGGTAACTCGACAGGATACTCCGTCCGCACCCTATCTCTAAAATATCTTTTTTCCCGGAAATAAACGGCAACATCGCTTCTTTACGCAAATAGCTTTCAAGCTGCCGCGAAAGATCGGCATCAAACGACCCCACTATCATGTCAAAAAGTTCCCGGTTCTCAATCTCGCTTCTCCGACGTTTCGCTCTTCCCGTACCCAGCCTATAAATAGCGCTATATTTGTCCAGCATTTTTTCAAGCGTAAATTTCTCCCGCCAGGTTGACCTTGCGTTATTACCCATAACCTTTCTTTTATCCGGATTTTCAAAAAGATGCAGGACTTTTTCCGCCAGCATAGCCGCATCCTTAGGCGGAACTACGAATCCATTGATACCGTTCATCACTATCTCGCAATTACCGCCGATATCCGTAGCTATCATCGGAATGCCCGCTGATGCGGCTTCTGTCAAAGTCACCGGCAATCCCTCCTTTAGCGCAGATGGTTGCGCGAAAACATCCGCTATGCCAAGAAAATCCGTGACATCGCGTTTTGATCCTGCAAATAGTACGATATCTTCTAAATCCAAATTTTTTGCCTTTGATTGCAGGACTTCTCTTGCCGGGCCGTCACCTACAATAATATATTTGATACCGGGAATGCGGTGTCTTAGCATCGAAAGCGCTTCGATCGCGTAATTATGGCCCTTGTGCTCCACCAGCCGGCCTACACTCAATACGACAAAATCCGTATCTTTAATGCCGAGCTTTTCGCGTATTTTCTTACTATCTTCCGGGCTTACGGGTTCTATTTTTCCGGAGCTATTATGCACTATGCTTACCCTGGAGGATGGTATTCCCATAAATTCGACGACTGATCTTTTTACGGCATCAGAAACCGCCGCAAAGTGCGTTATAAAATGGCCCAAAAACCTAAACTTCAGCCTGTCTTTTTGCCCTTTGTCATAATAACAATTTCCGCAAGTCGCTATTCTGATCGGTATCCCCGCTAAAAATCCGATTATTGTTCCCCAAATAATCGAAAAAAAACCATGTGAATGAATAACATCAAATCTTCTTTCTTTTAATGCCCTTGTAAGGCGCATAAGGCATCCTATGTCAAGGCCGCCTTCATGATAGAAAGGCCTGACCGTAATTCCCGCCCGTTCGATATCTTTCGCCAATTCGCCCTTATCTTTTAAGCACCAGACTTCCTGGTAATATTCGCTTTTATCCAGATTCAACGCGATATTTTTTACGATGATCTCCAGGCCGCCCATGTTGAGCGTCTCTATGAACTGACAAATTCTTACCATATTTTTAAGTCTTTCCTTGTAACAATTCAGCCATCAGAAGTGCTGCTACAGTAGCGGAGGTTTAAACCTCCGCTACGATGCGCGTCATCGCCATCCGACTTTATAGACTAAGATCTTCGGTTCGAGTGAACTTTCATAGGCCATATTAAGACAACCGGGCCTTTTTTCCAAAATAGGTCTTAAATAAATATCGAAGTTTGATTGTTTCTTGCCGGCGATTGTCAAACCGACTTTGTCCATTACTATATAACGTACATCATTTTCTTCGATTGTGTTAATAGCGCCCGCTGCGCCGCCTCTTTGCCTTAATGGGACTCCTTTCCTTCCGGAATACAGATACATACCTGCTATATCCCACGACATAATAATCGCGTCCGGCGGCGTATGCGCTCTTATCCACTCAACAGTCTCGAAAAATGACCCGCTGGATTCTTTTCCGGATACCCCCCTGATCTCTTCAACGTTTCCCATAATAAGTCCAAAAAACAGGGCGAAAACTACTATTTTTCCCGCGAACATTATCCTGGGTTTTTTAAAAAAAATCAGCAGATAAATAAGAAAGAACGGGTATATCGGAATAAGAAAGCGCTCGTCATGATAAGTCCAGAATATAAGGACCGCGCAGTAAATAAATACGTATATCTCGGCGAGGCCCACCCCCTTCCGACGCACATAGTTGAAAAAAGCCGCGATAAAAAGTAATGAAAATACCGAGCTTAAAAATACCTTAACCGGAAATATCAAGTTGCCGAAAGTTATATCTTTAAAGCACGGAAAGAATATGAGATCGGCTGTAACTTTGCCGATATAATACTTGATGTTTGCGAGCGCCCTTAAAAAAATATCCGAAACTGTTATCGTCCCAAGCGAAAGATTATAGGGATTTCTCATCATGAATACGGTATTATAGCCGGAATCGTATTTAAGGACATGAATAACCCATGGCAAAATACTCAATCCCAGCAATATGACAACCGGGAGATATTTGCGCTCCTTACGCATTAAAAGATAAATAATCAGCGAAATATACAAAAATAAGCCGGCCGTCCTGATATAATATCCTGCTATTATGGCGAGGACGGCTAATAACACTTTTGTATATGTTAATTTGCCTCCTTTATTAAGGAGAAATACGGCTGACAGGGAAAATAACATATACGGGGCGTCCGTTATAAGCATATTTGTTAAATGAACGAAGAGCGGATTCAGGGCGAAAAGTAAAAAAGCGAATATCAGATCCTTTCCGTCTAAATACTGACGCAGGAGCCCGGCTAAGGGAACCAAGGAGAGCGCGACCATTGCCATTGTTAAAATCCGGAGTAATAAGAGATTATCGCCAAAAATCCTTATAGCCGTTGAAAGTAAAAAAGGATAACCCGGAGGGGATATACTATCGATTTGGGGCCGCGGATAGTAGTGATCGACATATCCTTTGCCCGCGGCGATAGAGCGGCCTAACAGCAAATATGAAGCCGAATCAGCCCTTATCCATATCTCATGCGAAAGGAAAGACGCATAGTATATAGTAACGGCGATTATCGCGATTACTAAATATTTCGTTATCTTCATTTTACCGTTTCCTGGCCAGAACGGCCCAGCAGATAGCGTCTCTTTTATCGATCTTATCGCCGACTTTACCTAATATATAAAATGTTATAGACATCGGCAGGCAGGCCGCCGTGGCAGCCCTTTCAGCCCATCTCAAGGATAAAACCGGCTTTAAAAAAATCGCTACGGCATTCCAAAGAACATCGACAAGCCTTTGGCCTGTAAGCGAAAATACGCCGCCTATCCGCTCTATCGCCGATATTTCAAATTCGCTCTTTTCCAATAAATATCTTATGCCGTATTTGGTAAACCTGAAGTAATCATAAGGTTCATAGTGAAGGCACCACTCCTGCGGGACCGTCAAATACAGATACCCGCCCTTCTTCAATACTCTATTTATCTCTTTTATCCCGATTTCGGGCTCGGCAAGGTGCTCGAGAACTTCGGCGCACAATACTCCGTCAAAATATCCTTCAGAAAACGGTATCTCCTTGATATCGCCTATGACATCGGGCTTTATTTCCGCATTAATGTCCATGCCTATATATTCGCGGCATTCTCTTAAATAACTTCTGTATGGTTGCGCGCCGCAACCTATATCAAGGACCCTCCCCCCAAGATAGCGCGAATACTTCTTCAGCATGTTACGCTGTAAATCCTTGATTATGAAAAACAAAGAAGTTAACAACACAGCTTTTTCCTTTCTAATGAGGCTGAGGCTGCCCTTTTAGATATTGTATATACTCATCCCAAATCAATCTGATACATCCTTTGAAATATCCAAGTTCGCGCGGCCTGCGGAAAATATAATGCGAAGCGGAAAGAATGCTCCAAACTATTATGGTATTTAAAACTAAACCGAATATGAGCGCCGCAACTCCGAATGAGCCGTAATGTTTTTCGAAAAATAAAAGCTTGCTCCTCAGTTTCCATCGGTCGCACTGTAACGCTGCCTGCTTATAGCTCTTGTTGCCGTAATGGACGACCTTTATGTCCGGCACAAAATATATCTTACCGCGCGCCTTCTTTATGCGGTAGCACAGGTCTATCTCGTCATAATACATGAAAAAACGTTCGTCAAAAAACCCGATCTTATCCAGTGTCTCCTTTCTGACCAAGAGGCACGCGCCGTAAGGAACGTCAATTTCCCTCATGCGGTCATGGCTCCAAAAACCCATCTTATACCTGTTGAAAAAGCCGCTGTACGGAAAAATGGCGTCAAGATACAAATTCTCCATTAAATCCGTAAATGGCGACGGGAAATACCTCGAGCTGTGCTGCAGCGAGCCGTCGGGAAATACTAATTTACACCCTAACGCGGTAACTTCCGGATGCGCGCCCATAAATTCGGCCATCATCTTTAGTGAATTCTCTATAAGCTCCGTATCCGGGTTTAGGAAGAGAATATAGCGGCCGGCGCATTTATTCAGCGCGAGATTATTAGCTCTGCTAAATCCCAGGTTTTCCTGATTTGCTATCAGCCGGACTTGCGGAAATTCCTCCTTTACCATAGCGGCCGTATTATCGGAAGAATTATTATCCACTACAAAGACCTCGAAATCCAGCCCCTCGGTAAATCTATATATCGAGCTCAAACACTTTCGTAAAAAATCCTTGACATTCCAGCTTACTATTACGACGGAAATATCCATTTTTTGGTGCCTATTTTTTGACAGCTATTTACTTTACGGCGACGACTTGAATCTCCTCTCCGCGCTCACGGCCTAAGCGGCACAATAACAACTCTTTTAAGACGAAGCCGCGCCATCCGTCCTGAGATGCGGCATCACCAAAGTCCACTATTCCTTTCTTGCGGATCGATACGCTTTTGTCATATACATATTTCGCGGTTTTTGGCAGCGTCTTAATACGGAAATTCTTAAAAGAGCTTTTCCCGAAAATGGCTGAGATGCTTTTGGCCGAGAAAGTAAAAAAATGCCTCGGGGGATCAAGCGGTACCCAGTTCTTATTAAAGATGCTATGGCCCAAGCTGCCGGCATTAGGCATATTGAGGATCAGCCGGCCGCCTACTTTGAGAATCCTGAAACATTTTTCGATTGCGGAAATCGGATCCGGCAGATGTTCTATTACATGGTACATTGTGACCTGGTCCGCGACAGAGTCTTCTATCATTACTTCCGGAAACGTACCCCGTAAGACCGGGACGCCTTTTTTTTCCGATAAACCGGCAGATATAGGATCCAGTTCTATCCCGAGCACATTCCATCCTATCTCTTGCATTATCTGTAAATATTCTCCCTTTCCGCACCCAACATCAATAATAAGGCCGCCCGGATTAAAATATGCGAAGCGCTCGCCTAAATCGTATATTATCCTCGACCCCAGAACCGGTATATTTGCCAGTAGGTGGCCAAACCCGCAAAACAGATGCCTTTTATGAAGGTGCCGGTAGCCGTAATGGCCGCAAAAAACATTCTTTCTTAAAAAACCTTTCAGTAGGGCCAGCGGTTTCCCTCCCAAACCTGATTCTGTCTCATGTCGTTCGGTGTGAAAATAATTAGTGTAACATTTGTAGATATCTTCTGTCTTGGGCCGCGGGTCAAGCCATATCAACCCGCATACAGCGCACCGTTTGAAGTTAAACCTCTGCTCTATGCCAAAAACGCGGTCTTTAAGATCCGTGTAAAGCTCCTCGCCCTTTATCCCGCAGACAATGCATTTTGGAAATTCTTCCAGATTGATCATGTTTGTGCCGCCGGCCCGCTTAGAAATTCTTTAACCTTATTCCGCGCAATATCATCCAGCCCCCATTTCCACACTATACATGCGTATATAACAAAGACAGCAAATATTCCGGCTATATTTAGCGGGTCGATAAGACGCAACCCGAGGTTCCTGAGGCGCCAAAATAGAAAAACCGAAACTAACAAAGGCGGCAAACCTCTATAAAAAAGTCTGCCGTACCACGCCAGGATGCGCTCTTTTAGCAGGATAGACGCTGCTATGTGCAAACACAAGGTATCAAATATCACGCGTATAAGCCACGCAAACGCGGCGCCATAAATGCCGAATTTACGTACCAGCATCCACGCCGCCGGAATGTATATTACGGCCTCTATCAGATTAAATGCGGCCGGCATATATGGCTTCCCCGTACCCTGCAGGAAGGATAGCGAAGGCCAGGCTATTACATTGATCAGCCCGGCAGCCAAAAGAATAGTAAGTATGCCAGTCGATTTTTCCGCAAAATCGCTTCCGAGCCACACTGCGAAGAACGGCCTGCCGAAGATGACAAAAAATGCCATGAACGAAGCATAGCAGAAGAATATATAGAGAGCGCTTCTGTAATGGAGGTTTTTATTTATCTCTCCGGCGTCGATATTACCGAAATAACTGAACGTCGGAAAAAGCACGGATGAAACCGCGGAAGGTATTACCGCGAGCCTGCTCACTATCGAATAAGGGACCGAGTAATACGTAAGGGCGGACATTGGCCTGAATATAGTCAAAAATATCTTTTCTATGTTCATCAATATAGGGACGATGACGTTGGATACCGCTACCATCCCGCCGAACTTAAGCAGATATCTTATTGTGGCAATGTCTCCCGCGGGCTTGACTATAAAAGGCAGCAGCCTCTTCACGTGCCCCCAATAAATAAAAATGCCGGCTATCTGCACGGCGATCCCGGAAACAACTATGGCCTCCAAAGAAAACCCGCACTTAAGGAGTGTGACTGTGGCCGCAATTTGCGCGGTGCAGAGCATTATGCCTGTGCGGTTTAATATATCGAACCTTCCCAGCGCTTTCATGACGTGGCTGGTCACGCCCAGGAGCATGGATATGAAAAACCCGAAGGCGCTTATTTTTAATACGAGCATGGAAAGCTCTTTAAGCGGCGGTGATACCTTAAGAAACCTGCTGACAAAAATATGGGCAAACCCGGTGATCAGCGCGGCGCCTAACAGGCCCAATAAAAAATAGGCAAGCAGGCACGACCAAAATATCTTCCTTATGTTGACCTCGTCTTTAGCGGCCAGATATTGCGCTATATATTTTATAGTCGCTGCGCCCAATCCGAGATCTAAGATCCCGAAATACCCGATGATGACGCCGATAAGCGCGTAGAGCGCGTAGATCTCCACGCCCAGGCTATGGATTATAAACGGCATAGCAAGAAGCGTAATGATGAACATCCACGCTTCTCCCGAAAAATTCCAGATAATATTCGAAATCAACTTATGCGATAAACTATGCCTTGTCTTAACTTTATCGTCCATTATTTGCATACCTTAAAAATGGGGACAGATACTATTTTTCCGTACTTCTTTTTCTGCGAAAAATAGTATCTGTCCCCATTTTCCGTCCCCATTTTCCATTTTCACGCAGGAGTATTCTCTGCGGCCTTCTTTTTCTGCTCAAGTAATTTCGGCAACGATAAGACAATAGCCGCTATAAACCAAAACGGTTCCATTATACGTATTATTATAAACGTATTTGTGCTCAGTGCCTGAATGAGCAACCCTGCAAAGCCGGCTAAAAACCCCACTGTCAAGCCGATAGCGAACTGATTCTCTCTTACAATATCAAGAAGTAATACCCGCCAACCTTCTTTAAAAAGACTGACAATCACCCAGATAAAAAGCATCAATCCTATTAATCCGGATTCGCAAAGCGTCAAAAAAAACTGGCCGTCTATAAAAAATTTTGAGACACCATGGCCGAATATGGGACTTTCCGGAAATCTCGTAGATAATACATATTTCCAACTTTCGAGCCGGGCCTTGGGCGATTCTTCAAACTCAACGGCAGGGGGGCCTTCTTCGCTTTCCTTTAAAGTAACAGTCTCCGTTATCCTATTTCTGATCATAGCCGGCATAGTCGCCGCATACAAGAGCGAAATAGCGATTAATACATAGACTAAAAGGTATTTTCTCGATAAGAAAATCAGCGCGATGAGCATGGGCAAAAAAGCCAGATATGACCCCCTGGACAGCGTATACGCAAATGCCTTAAACATAAGCGCGGCCAGGCCGGCCAGGGATACCTTTAAGATCGGATTTTTTAGGTATATTAATAAACCCGTCGAAATAGCTATCAGGAAAAGCAGATATCCTCCCAGGGTGCCTGCCTGACCGCCGCCCCTGGTTTCCACAGGAGGCGCTGTCCTAAAAAATGTGTAACCCGCTTCATGCATTTTGTTGATGTATGAGTTTGCGTAAAGTGATACAAAAAGGGCGGTTAAGAGAAATACCAGGATAAATATCTTTGCCTGACCAAGGGTTTTCATATAGTTCTTGACTATTAAAAAGAACATAAAATACTCAAAATATTTGAGGATGGAAAAAAAACTGAGTACCAGATCTATCTCGCTGACTATGGAAGCAAAGATAGTCGATAAGATGCAGGCAAATATATATAAAAAAAATGGCCGGGTGAGCCGAGTCTGAAATACCGGGTATATCTGCTTAGTAAAAACGGCCCTTGCAAACCAGGCAAGGATAACGATAAGTAAGAATACATCTTCTATTCTTACAGTTATTTCCCTGGTAGCGGCCATGCCCAAAATCAGATCCGGGGAAAAAAGAATAGAAACTATGATGATGACGAATCCTATATTCGGTTCGATTATGCTGGGGATAAATATAAGGAAAAAAATTATTATGCCGACAATTTTAATATCAAAATTTTCGCTTATGGTAAGCAGGGCTATGGTGAGACCTAAGATCGCGATCAGAATATATATTAATTGCCTGCTCACGAATTATGATCCTTCAAAAATGGAATCCTGAATAGCCGGAAAATCCTGTTTTGATAAATCTATTATATTTCGTTCTGTGGTGAGTTTACCGGAAGCATCGCGGATAATTATTACGACGGGCCGCAATGGGAATCCGGGTTGGACGCTGGTAACTCTGGCCAATTCCTGCGTATCTAACTTCACGATGCTTCCTATGGGATAGATGGACATCTTATTGATGAAGGCCCTCAGGACATCCGGGTCGAAAGAATCTTTTAAGGTGCCGAGAATATATCTCATTGCCTTATGCGCATTAATCCTTTCGCGATAAGGCCTGTCATTCGTAATCGCTTCGTAGGTATCCATAAGGCCCAGTATTTTCGCGTAAGGATTGATGTTGTCTCTTTTAAGACGGCCGGGGTAACCCTTCCCGTTTGTCCTCTCATGATGCATGTGAATAGTCTCTTTTACCGCTTTATTGATCACGCTGATCTTGTCGACAACCTTCATGCTCCTTGAGACATGGCTCTTGATCAGGTCATGCTCTTCTTCGGTAAGTTTTCTGGGCTGGCCCGAGACCTCCCTCAAGGTATCGAGTCCTATGTCGTAAAATATGCTCGCTAACCCCAGATGGCTCAGTCTGGACTTATTAAACCCCATGCTCATTCCGACAACAGAGGATAAGAGTAAAACATTTACTATGTGATACGGAAGATGATATTCGTCTTTTCTTTTTTCGTAAACGTTCTCCAGAATATTATCCCCCAGAATTAGCTGATTGAAGATATCGTCTAAAACGCCGTATATTCCTTCCATATAAGGCTCAAGGTCTTCCTTGAGCCGTATCTTCTGCAGCAGACTCTTTACTACCTCCACGGCGTTTTCATATATCTCGCCGGCCTTTGTTACATTATCCACGCCATGGAGCTTCACCGCGTCAATAAGTTTTTTAGATACTAACGAATAGTCTTCAACTTGCGCCTTTTCTTCTTTTTTGGACTCTCGCGTAATGATGCCTTTAGGAAAAGATACGCGCAGATCAACGGGTTTCTTCTCTTCCGCTTTTTCCGTTTTCTCCGGCGAAAGGACATCCTCCTTAACCGTATTCTCTTCCTTGATATCTGGCTGGTCAGTCGGAACCTTGCCCCTTAATATATCATACATTCTTGGCATCTGCGAAAACCTCCCTGCTCAAGTCAGATACAACTTTTTCAACCAGCTCCTTTTTGATCTCTTTCGCTTCCTGCCCGAAGCCTATTAAAAGGCTCATGTCGCAGACATTGTTTGTCTTGCGCGGTAATCCTTTGGAATACCCGTAGATAATATCTATCGCCTCTTTCGTAAATATCTCGTTTTTGGCGCCGGCAACGGACATGCGATGCTTTATATATTCTTCCGTTTCCTTGTCATCCAGCGCCGAAAGATGATATTTTACGCTGAGCCTCTGCTCCAATTGCGGGATGGCCCTGACCTTCTGCAGCAACTCCGGCTGGCCGATGAGCACCAGCGTAATCAGGAATTTGTTGTTCAGCTGAAAATTTAAAAATAACCTGAGCTCCTCAAATGTCTCCTTGTTCTTGATAATCTGCGCCTCGTCGATTAGTATTACGTTTTTTTTTCCTTCCGAGTGATTTTTGTAAATTATATCCTGCATCATATGCAGGATCTGAGGCTTGCTCCCGGAGGCGTGCTCATTCTTCAGCTGATAGATTATCTCCTGAATAAATTGAATAGGCGTAAGCTGAGGGTGTATTATAAGCGCGACTTCATACATCTTGTTTTTTATAAGCTCATCTATGACGATCCTGCTTAGGACGGTCTTCCCGGAGCCGTATTCCCCGGTTAACATCGCGGCGCCCTTTCCTTCTTTTATGGCGTATAGAATCCTCGTAAGCGCCTCTTCATGCTTTTTGGAATAATACATAAAGTGCGGATCGGGTGTATTTTCGAAAGGTTTTTCGGTTAATCCCCAATAATTTTCATACATTATCCCCACCTCCCTTTTGTTCCGAATCAGGAACTGTTTTGTCTTCTTTAGTACCGTAATAATATTTTTTGTTGTAATAGTAATACGTATCTATGCCTATCTCCGGCGTAACGTTGTTTAAGACTACTCCCGAAAGAGAATTTTTGCCTTTTATGCTTTCAATCTGGATCTTTCCGCGCCGCAAGGCCAGTCTTGATGTAAAACCCGCTCTGTATACCAACAGCACGCCGTCAACCTTAGGGAGCAATAAAGAAGGTTCGCTCACCGCTAAAACAGGAGAAGTATCTATGATAACTATATCATATTTCTCCCTGAAATAATTGAGGGTTGTGGCCATTTCGCTTGAATTAAAGACGCTTACGATATTGGGAAGAGTAGAACCACTCGTTACTATGTTCAGATTATTCAGCCACGGTTTATCAATAACGTTATCCACTTTGGTCGTTCCCAGAATTATATCCGTCGCGGTCTTTACGGCGGCATCGGCGCTAATCTTGCCCGCCACTATGTCTGTCAAGCCGTTTTCTTTAGTCTTAAGGCCAAAACTTTTGTGTATATGCGCCCTTCTTACGTCACAGTCTATAACAAGCACCTTATGGCCCATCTGCGCCATTATTACCCCTAAAGTGGAGGCTACAACGGTCTTGCCTTCCTCGGGCTTGCAGCTGGTTATCATTATTATCTTATTCTTGATCTTGCCGCCTTTTCCGAATAAGACCTGCAAATTAACGCCTAACAAGCGGAACGCCTCCAAAAAAAGCGAGGTGCTGTCTGTTTTTGTGAATTCAAGTATCGCGAGGGGTTTTGTCGGGAAGCGCCTCTTGCGTTTGCCAAAAAACCATCCCCTCCTTTTTTTGCTTTTATCTTTATCTTTATCTTCATCTTCGTCATCTTTATGCTGCTCGCTGCAATAAGGGATAATGCCCAAGACGCTGACCTTTATAAAATTTTCTACGTCGTCCACCCTGCCTATGGAGGTATCAAGATGTTCCGCCATCAATGCCGTAGTAACCGCCAAAATAATCCCGAGCAGTATTCCCACCATGTAGTTTCTCGGCTTATTCGGATAATATGGCTCCCTCGGAGTAATCGCGGGATTGACTATGATTATATTATCGATCTTCTCCGCCTCTTTAATCAGGGCCTCCTGCAGCTGTTTCTTCAGCGATGAATATAAGGTCTCATTGATCGCTATGTCTCTCTTGAGGATGCCGTATTCGAATTCCTCCTTGGGTATGTTCTTCAGCTCGGCCTTCAACGCCCCTATTTCCTCCCTTATGCTGATGACGTTCGGATGGTTCTCCGTGTATCTTCCCAATAGGTCTGCCAGTTTGTTTTCCAAGTCAGCTATCCTCTGGACCATCCCCACCGCCAAACCCACGGCACCCTGCGTGGTCAGGGTATTAAGCCTTTCTTCCTGTTCCTTCAATTTAGCGGAGACGTCCATGAGTGTCAGCTCGATAAAAACACTTACGTTGTGGGCCTGCTGATTTTTCTGCTCCGCGTTTAATTTTTTAAAGACATCGGCTATCTTATTCGCGATATCGGTTGCTTTCTGGGGGTCTTCGAACTGAGCATATAAACGGATCATGCTGCTTCTTTCTATTTCTGTCGCCGTGACCTTGCTGTTTATATCGCTGATGCTTTGTTCTCTTTTTAACTTATCAGTTTTGTCGTTTATCCATCCCAATTCCTCAGCAGCCGATTCTATGACGGGCCTGCTCACAAGCTGTTTCGCATAATCGGATACCGGCACATCCTGTTCGCCCCAATACCGCACAGCCGCGGGAAAGACCAGTTCGGCCGGCATAGAACGCAACGGTTCCACTCTTATCAGGACAGTTGTCCTGTACATCGGCACCTGAAGCGATGTATAAAAGAAAACGGCTAAAAAAATCGTTGAGAAAGCGATGATGATTTCCCATTTTCTTTTTATGAACATTGTCCATAGATCTCTGAGGTTTAACTCGTATATCTGTTCCATATTTTTGTT
>Ga0315289_10001514_pt1 | contig 36199 bp, 26 predicted proteins | sample YL17G11_40_MG_FD_203452 | JGI IMG/M metagenome (GOLD analysis project Ga0315289, IMG submission 203452) | Sediment microbial communities from Yellowstone Lake, YNP, Wyoming, USA - YL17G11_40 | ecosystem: Environmental > Aquatic > Freshwater > Lake > Sediment | place: USA: Wyoming | collected...
AGTGTCTAGGGACGGCGTGTGGGAGGCGGGGCGTGAGGCGTCGGAATGGAGAAAGGGGGGGGGCAGAGGGTTGGTGCTGCTGTGCTGGAGAGTGCGTGTTGGGGGGTGCTATTTGCTTCCCCCTTCCTGTGTCTGGCCTGCGTGTATGCGTTCAAAGCGGTTGCTGCGCGCGCGCGCGCGCACGTGAAGGATATATGGGGGCGCACGTGCGCGGAGTGAGTGTTGAGACGTCGATCAAATGAGTTCTTCTCACCTCTCGCATTTTCATCAACAGCCCCTCAGATCCCGTTTTTTCGCTCTCTCAGACCGCTCGCGCTCAAAAGCCCGCACACGCACACGCACGCAACATGGCCCCTCCCGTCTCTCTCGCCCACGCAGGCACAAAGCCCCCCCCTTTTTGTATTTTTGCGGGGGCTGGCCGCAAAACATACACTCCCTCGCATCATTTTTTTTTGTCTCTCCTCTCCCTCACCCATTTTTCTCCTCTTCCCTCACGCCATCGCCATCGCCGGCAGATTGGCCGTAGACGCGACGGGCGCCGGCGACAGAGCCAGGCCCGGCCGCCCGTTGGATGCGCCATCCATCGAGCCACCGCCCGCGGCCTCGACGGCCATGATTTTGAGGACCAGGTCGCCCTGGTGCTGCATGACGGCCACGACCTGGTCGCCCGCTTTGGCCAGCCCGCGCTTGCCCGCCTCCGCCACGGCCGCCGCCAGCATGGCCTCCGCCGGGCCCGCCGCCATCTGGTGGGCGGGCAGGATGCCCCGCATCACCAGGAACTGGCGGGCGAGCTGGGCGGCGGCGGCCTCGGCGTCGCGGGGCGCGCCCGCAGCGGCGCGCGCGTGCACCGCCGCATCCCCCGGCCGCGTGTGCGGGACGACGACCGTCAGGACGGGCACGGCCGGCCGGTACTTGGCGACCAGCGAGGTCGTCCGCCCCGTGTAAGCGAAGACGATCAGCAGGGCGGCGCCCGCCTTCTCCGCCACGCGCACCGCCGTCGACGCCATCGCCTCCACCTTGGGTTGGGCCAGGCCCGAGTGCCCGGCGTGCCCGGACGTCGGCCCGGAGTGCAGGCGGGTGGGGATGTCGCCGCCCGCGCCCATGCCGAAGGGGAGGGACCCGAAGGAGGACACCTTCTTGAGCTTGGCCAGGGACCGCCCGTCCGCGGCGGCCGCCAGGGTGCCGTCCTCGCCGTCCTCGACGCCACCATCGCCGGCGACGTCGGCGGCCGCGGCCTCCACGGCCTCGACCTCCGCCTGCATCTGGGCGACCATCAGGGCCTCAAAGTGGGCGCCGTGGTCGAAGGCCAGCTCCGCCTGGTGCGCGATGGACTGGACGGTGGAGACGGTGGCGGCGGGCGACGCGCCGCGCAGGGTCTCGGCGCCCAGCATGAGGCCGTCCACGCCGTCCAGCACAGCGTTGGCCACGTCCGTCGCCTCCGCCCGCGTGCACCGGGGCGCGGAGACCATGGTGTCGACCAGGCGGGTGATGATGACGGGCTTGCCCAGCAGGTTGCAGGTCGTGATGGCGGCCTTCTGGACGGCGGCGACCTTGGAGGGCGGCACGTCCAGGCCGAGGTTGCCCCGGGACAGCATGACCGCGTCCGCGGCCTCCGCCACCTCCGCGAACGCGTGGAGGCCCTGCCGGTTTTCGACTTTGGCAATGATCTTGGTGGAGGCCAGCCCCGCCGCGTCCAGGGCGGCCCGGGCGGACGCGATGTCGTCCGCGGAGCAGGTGTACGTGAGGGCCAGGAAGTCAATGGGGTGGGCGGCCCCAATCTCGGCCAGGGCGGGCAGGTCGACATCATCAAACAGGGGCAGCCCGGCCTGGAACGTCGACATGCCGCCGCTGGAGGAGGGGTCGGAGTGGATGACGGTCAGCATGCCCGACAGGGTGGCGTCGTTGAGGGCGGTGCAGGTGACGGCGTCGCCGTCGACGGCCGACACCTCCAGGTAGAGCGACGATTCCTCCGCCCCGTTCACCAGGTACCGCCCCACGAAGAGCTGGTCGCCCTTGGAGGCGGCCGCGGCCAGCCCCGCGTAGGACAGGGGGAAGACGGTCGCCGAGAAGGGCGCGCCGGAGGCGGCGGGGACGACCGTGATGGTGGAGCCGGCGCGGACTTCGACCTCCCCGGTCAGGACGGGCCACCCATCCGCGTTGAGGGTGGCCGGGCGGGCCAGGGACATCTCCCGCCCGCGCGTGTCCACGATCGTCGCGCAGTCCCGCCCCGTGGCCGCGACGGCGAGGGCCAGGTTGTCCAGGGACTGCTTGTGGTAGGCGACGGGGCCGTACTGTGGAAGGAGAGGGAAAGAGAGAGCGAGGGGTAGGGAGAGAGGAAGAGGAAGAGGCGGGGTGAGAGGTTGATGAGAGGTTGAGAGAGCACGGAAGAGGCGCGCGCGCGCTTCCCCTGCAGCTCCCCTCTTTCCTCCAGCTCTCTCTCCTCTCTCGTACCGTCAGATCCACCCGGGCGCACGCCATGCCGGCCTCCAGCATGGCTTTCAGGGTCTCCACGTCCCGGCAGGCAGGGCCGAGGGTGGCGATGACTAGGTGAGGAGAGGAGGACAGAGAGAGCGTGAGCAAAAAAAAGGGCGTGCGGCGGCAGCCTTTGCAGTTCTCTACCCCTCTCGCCAATGCTGGCGTGGACCCGGCCGCCCTCGACCTGAATCTCACTACCGAAGCTAGAGGAGATACCCGATGCTCCAGGGATGGCTTGGAGGGGAGGTAGAACGCCCTCCCAGCCACGCGCACGCGGGCTAAGGACACAAAGAGAGGGGGGCCCCCCCTCAGCCCGACCAATCGAGCCGCTCCCTCTCCTTCCTCATCACTGACCTTTGCTCCCCTTGCGGGACAGGCACGGCTCGGCCGGCGTCAGGATGGAGGCCAGGTCGTCATTCTGCAGGATATGCAGCTTGGAACGGTAGCGGCGGGCCATGGTATTTTTGGAGGGGCGCGGTTTTGAGGAGAGAATTGTGAGGTTGAGAAAAAGGGCCACACCCCTCCCTCACACTCTCTGTTTCTCCCGGCCCCTCAACGCCCACACGCTCCCACCGCACAATGCCCGCCCTCGCCGTGCGTGCCTCCCTGTCCCGCCCGGCCGCAACGGGCAAGGCTGGTGAGTCGGTAGATGGAAGGAAGAGAGGAGAAGGAACAGGGGCGGGCCACTCTCACCCTCAAGCCGCGGCGGGCCTTCCTCCACAAAAAAAATGTTTTTTTCTTTCGGGTGGTGGCGCGCGGCCGGTGCCGCAATGGGCCGGTCCATTGGCGCACCAGGCGCTCTGTCAAATACCTGAGACGCTCCCCGGAGGCGTGGGAAATAAGGGAAAAAAACAGGGCGGCCGGGCGACGAGGGGGGCGAGGGGGGGCGGCCGTGGCCAATCGCGTGCACCGCAAACGGTGCACTCCCCTCTCCCCCTGCGAACGCCCGCGGTGCCACGGGCCCTGCGCCCCGATCCCGCGCTCGCGCCCGAAAGGTTGCCCCTTTCTGCGCGCCTGAGCAGGGATGGGCGTGACTCGTGGCGGGGCACTCACACAGGCCGCACGCGCACGCGGGAGCCATTCGCTCTCCTCCCTCATCCACCTCACCCCCTCTCCATTTTTCAACCCCCCCCCCTCCCCTCCTCCTTCCCTCCCTCCTTCCCGACCAGACCCGACCACCGCCCCGCGCCACGTGGCCTTCCTGGCCGCGGCCGCCCTCCTCCTGGCCGCCCCCTCCGCGGACGCCAAGGTCATCCTCGCCAAGTCGAACCCCAAGAAGGTGTTCCAGGGCGAGGCGTCCACGCCCCGCGAGCGGTCGGCGCCCGCTGAGAAGGCAGCCAAAAAAGCGGGCGGCGGCTTTGCCTTCGTGACGCCCTCCATCGGCCCGCCCACCGGGGTGCTGGCCCTGCCTGGTGAGTTGGAGGGAGAAGGAAAGAGAGAGAGAATGGGAAGGGTCGTTCTCCTCGCCTCTCCCTCTCCCTCTCCCTCTCTCTCCTCTCCTCCCACCTCCTCTCATCATCATCAATCCATTTTTTCTTTTTTCTGTCTCTCTCTTTTTCTTTTTTTTCTTTTTTTTTTCCCTCTCCAGGCGCCATCCTCGGCATCGCCGGCGTCGCCGCCCTCGCCACCACCGTCGACTCCAAGTTCGTGGACTTCATCGACAAGGCCACCCTGCGGGACTGCAACAACTTTGCGGGCTACGAGCCGGCCCTCAAGGGCGAGGGCGGGGTCGCGCCCCGGGCCGCGCCGGCCAAGGCCAAAAAGTCGCTGTTCAAGAAGAAGTGAAAAGGCTTTTTCTTCTTTCTGAGGGGGGTGGGGGAGTGGACGGGAGCGCGCCGTACGCGTCTCTCTCGCTCTGTCGCTCCTTAAATGATGCGTGCGTGTGTGTGTGCCTGGGGTGGGGTGCGGGCGGAATGCAAAAAAAAAAAAAAAAACGACAAAAATGAGCCGGGGGGACGGGGGTTTGAATCACACCACGGAACGCGAGCGCGGCGCCGCTCGGTCTCCCCTCTCTTTGTTTCTGTTTCTGTCCGCGGGAGGGGTTGGGGCTTTTGGGTGTCCCGTTCGCTAGGTGAGACTTACCTACGGAGGTCCTAGCATGCGCGTGTCGCTCGCGGCGGCCGGGGAAGCGCGGGCGTGCGGACGGGGGGGCACGGGGCGCGGCTAGCGGCGGCGGCGCGAATGAGAAACGGTCCTCCCCCTTTTGTCCAGTCCGCGCTGCTCCTCCCCCAATCTCACGCCCTGCCTCTCCCGCCCCCGCCTTCCATCCCCCCAGGCAGTGATCAGGAGAGAGATTCTGTGTGTCTCTGTGGGCGTGCGTGTCCTTGTCCTTCAGCGTGCGACCGGCCCCCTCTGTTTCAGAGCGCGAGAGAGCACAAGCTCTCGCGCGCGACCCTCCAGCGCGTGCACTTTATCCCCTTTTCGACCTCAACCCTTTCGGCGCCGCCCGTCCCTCGCCGTCCACTCCCTATCCCGCACCCGAATCTTTTGTCAACAGGCCGAAGCGCGGGTCGCTGATCACATGGAGGGCAGCATCGACGACCTCAAGGTCGCCACCCCCGGCCGCCCGTCTGAGGCCGGGGCCGAGGAGGCCTGCAGTGGTGCTCCCCGCCCCAGTGCCCGCCCCAGCAGTGGTGCCGCCGCCGCCCCTGCCGCCGCCTCCAAGCGGCGCCTGTCCCGCTCGCCTGCGCCGTCCGCCGGGTCCCTCACCTCGAAACGGCCCCGGGCCGTCTCCCTGGCCGTGGCCACGCCGTCGTCGACAGGCGGCGCTGAGCATGCCCACGCCCACCACGCCACCCAAACACAGCCGGGCTGCTGCTGTGGCGGCGCCGCCAGCCTCCTGCTCCCGGTCGCCGGCGCCGACGACCCGCCGTCCCGGCCGCCCTCGCTCAGTCCGGCCTCCGATGGCGACAGCGGTGGCAGTGGTGGAGGAGTGACGGGCGCGGAGGAGGCGGCGGCGGCGGGCGGGGCGGGGGCTCTCGCCCGGCTCCCAACCCAGCCACCGCCACCGCCACCGCCACCGCCACCGCCACCGCGCGCGGCCGCGGGCACCCCGGCCCGCCGTCCGCCCACCTACCCCCCTTCCCGCCGCACCCTCGCCCGCCGCCGGGCGGCGGCCGCCCTGGCCGCCCGCGCAGCCGCCGCCCCCGCCGCCCCGCCACCACCGCCGCCGCCCCCGACCTGGCCGGCCCTTGTCTACGCCTGGTCAGCGTCCCTGGGCGCGGCCCAGCCGACCACCCCGCTCCTGGCCTGCCACCTCTGGCGCCGGGCGCGTGGGGGGCTGCTGGGCGGGGGTGCGGGCGGGCCGGCCGCCGTGTCCCGGGCCGCCGCCCTGGCCGCCTGCGTGTGGGTCGCCTGCAAGCACGAGGAAGCCAGGAGCGCTGTCCCCTCTGCCTCGGCTGTGGCCGCCCTGGCCCGGTCCCACCCGGCCGCCCTGCGCGCCGCGGAGCTAGCTGTCTTGGGCGCAGTCGGCTGGCGCCCGCTGGACGGGTGGGTGGGGCGGGCGGGCGTGGTGGCGGCGTGAGAATACGCGACAACAAGAACCTTTCCTTTCTCCTCACACCCGCACACGTTTCTTTTTTTTGTTTTCTCACTTGCGCTGGCAAAAAAATAAAAATGTATGTGCGTGAGAGAGAAAGGGCGAGACACGGACCACAAGCGCGACTCCTCTTAAAAGGGGGTGCGGGCCCGTCGACTGCTCTCCAACGAAGTGCATTTTCATTTTACCTCCCCCTTCCCCCCCTCTCATTTTCCGCCTGGCTCCAATCCTGCTTTCCTTCCTCTGTCTATCCCCCCTCCCCTCATTTTGATTTTATTTCCCTGCTGCATTTGCGCGGGTCGATTCGTTACTTGGATAGTAAAGTGTTGAGGCATGGCGCGCGCGTGCATTGATTATTTGCGTGCTGCCTGCGCCTGGTGATCCCATTTTTTCTTAATTCCAGCCTTCCTTTTCCGTGCTCCATCTTTTTTCCGTGTTCTCCGTTCTTTGCGGGCCGTGTGGGAGCAGGTGCTGTGGGAGCAGGTGCTTTGTGCGAGTGTGTGTAACGCTCGTAGGTCATGCACTTCCCCGGCCAATGGAAATCAAGAACTGGAAAGGCGTTCACAAAAACCCAACCCATCAACCCCGCTGCCGCATCAGCGACAACGCCAGCGCCTCCGTCTCCGCCAGCGTGGACGGCACATACGCATCGGCCGCAGCCGCCCTGCGGGCCATGCCCTTGTGGGCGGGTTCCGGGAGGAGGGCGCGGGGGGGTGACGAGGGCGGCGGCGGCGAGCGGTCGCTCTCGCCGCCGCTCTCCTCCTCGCTCTCCTCCTCGCCCTCTCCACCCTCCTCGCCCGCCTCCCGCGCCCGGGCCCGGGCGTCCTTCTCCTTGCGCGCCCGCTTCCGCTCCGCCGCGTACGCCGCTCGGTCGCCCTTGTCCCGGGACGCCAGGGCGGCCCGGGCGGCGGCGAGGCGGGCGGCCGCGGAGGCGTGAGGCCCTACGTCTAGGCCGCGCCCGCCAGGGGCCGCCTGGGGCGCGCTGCCTTCGCCGCCCTCGCCAATCCCGCCGCCCTCCCGGCCCAGGAGGGCCAGCGGTGGCAGGGCCGCCCCGTCCTCGTCGAACACGACCCGCCCACCCGCCACCGCGGCGGAGGACCCGCCCCGGGGGTCGATGCGGAGGCGCTTCCTCTTCTTCTGCTGCTGGTTGCTCGTGGCACCAGGCGTGGCGTCGTCGCCCTCGCCCTCCCCGCCGGCGCCACTCGGACCGGTCGAAAAGACGTTGGCTGTCTTGACGACCAGCAGGTCGTCCTCTTCCTCGTCGTCGGACTCGTGGGTGGCGGGTGTGGAGGCGGCAGGAGCGGGCGTGGGCGGGGCCCCGCCCTCGCTCCCCTCCCCGCCCTCACCCTCCTCAGATGAGGAGGGAGGCCCGTCGCCCTCCCCCTCCCCACCCCCTCCTCCACGCGCCGCCTTCGCCCGGGCCGCCGCCGCCAACGCTGCGTCCGCCCGCTTTGCCACCCGGGGTGCGGTCGCCAAGCCCAGGGAGGCCGCGTAGGCGGCGGCGGGCAGGGGGGCGCTCACATCCCCTCCAAAGACGGCCTTGTTGGGCTGGAGCGCCAGGGAGCGGAGGTACGAGCCCACCGCCCGCTGGGCCTGGGCTTTCAGGGCGGCATCCTTGGACAACAGGGCGGCCAGCGCAGGCGACACGGGGGCGGCCTTGCCCGGGTTGAGGCGGGCCTCGGTGACCGGGATGGCGGCGGCCGCCAGCGCCTTCACCATGCCCGGCGCCTCCCCAGGCGTCAGCAACAGCAACGCCCGCCCCGCCCGCACGTACCGCGCCGTCCGCCCCGCCCGGTGAATGTAGGCCTCCACATCGTCCGGGCAGTCGGCTTGGAGGACCCAGTCGACGGAAGGAAAGTCCAGGCCGCGCGCCGCAACGTCAGTGGCCAGCAGGGCGGCGCCCGCGGGGGCGGAGGCGAAGGCGGCCACCGCGGCCGCCCGGGCGGCCTGCTTCATGCCGCCGTGCAGGGCGCGCAGGGGCACGCCGGGGCGCAGGCGGCAGAAGGCCGCGTGGAAGAAGCGGACCTGCTTGCACGTCGCGAAGAAGATGATGGTGCGCGCAGACGGGTGGGAGCGCAGGAAGGCCCACACCACGTCCGCCTTGGCCGGGGCGGGCACGGCCGCCCACGCCTGTCGCAGGCGCAGGGGCGTCGGACACGTCGACCCGGCATGCACGTCCGCACGCTCCGGGTCCGTCAGCGCCAGGCGGGCCAGGGAACGTACGCTCTTGGCCTGCGTCGCGGAGAAGAGGAGGGTCTGCCTGGACGCGGGCAGGCCGGCCACGATCGCGTCCAGCGTGGGCGCGAAGCCCATGTCCAGTAGCCGGTCCGCCTCGTCCAGGACCAGCACCCTCAGCGATGCCGGCTCCCACCCGGGCGACTCGTCCGCGTGCTGCAGCAGGCGCCCGGGCGTCGCCACCAGGATGTGGAGGGCCGCCAGGCGGGCGGCCTCCTCGCTCACAGCGTGCCCGCCGCCGATGAGCAGGCCCGCGGAGAACGCGTGGTATTTACCCACCTTGGCCAGCTCCGTGAAGACCTGGTGCGCCAGTTCGCGGGTGGGGACGAGGATCAAAGCCCCGAGGCCGTCCAGGCGGGACCAGCGCGCCCGGAAGAGGGTTTCCAGGGCCGGGATGAGGAAGGCCAGCGTCTTGCCCGACCCCGTCTTGGCCGCGCCCAGCACGTCCCGCCCGGCCAGAGCGTGCGGCAGGGCCGTCCGCTGGATGGCGGTCATGCGGTCGTAGCCCGCCGCGGCCAGCCCCGCCAGGGTGGGCCGGGAGAGGGGCAGGTCTTTGAAGTGGCGCCGCCCGGCGAGCGGGGTCGGGGGTGGCGGGCCGCTGCTGCGAGCGGGTTGTGAGGGCGCGGGCGGGGGCAGGCCCGCGTCGCTGCCACGCGGTGGAGCGCCCGCCGCAATGCGAGCTTTGAGTTCCGCGACCTCGGCGGCGCCCGGGTCGCCCCGGGAGGCGCCGGGGCGGCCTTTGGTGGGGCGCATGCGAGCGACGGCTAGCTCTGCGTGTGCGTGAGACGCAAAGTAAAAAGGCGAGGACGGGTGTGAAACGCGGGTGCCCTGTGCCTCAACGCCCGATACGAGCACAAGGCTATAGAGCCTGCCCTGAAGGTGGAACACAAATCAGCCAGGCAGCGAGATGAGGCACCAGGCGGACCTGCAAAAAAGACGTTGGGCCGCCAGAAAAAACGAAAGTGAGCAAGCAATAAGCGGTCGGCGCTGCTTTTCTCTTCCTTCACACTTCATTTGCGCGCGTGCGCTCCGCCCTTCGCCCGTGTTGCTGCAGTAACGCACGCGCGCGCGTACACCAAATGGCGGCCAAGCACCAGCCGGATCTGGTCATGTGCCGCAAGCAGCCAGGCATCGGTAAGCAGGGTCGTGTGCCAATTCGCGTCTGCTTGCGCCGTTGCGCCGTGTTTCCTCCACGCCCCTCTCACACCCCTCTCTCTCACCCTCTCCCATCACCAGCCATCGGCCGCCTGTGCGAGCGGTGCGACGGCAAGTGCGTGGTTTGCGACTCGTTCGTCCGCCCCGCCACGCTTGTCCGGATTTGCGACGAGTGCAACTACGGCACCAACGCGGGCCGGTGCTGCGTGTGTGGGGGGGCGGGCGTCGCGGACGCATACTACTGCCAGGAATGCACGCTGTTGGAGAAGGATGTGAGTTGGTGTGATCGAGGAGAGAGAGCGGGCAGCGGGGCGGGAGAGCAGCAACCACCACCACCACCCTCTCTCCAGCGGCTCAACACCCTCCTCACTCAACCATGCATCCTCTCCATTCTCCTCACCAAACGACACGCACAGCGCGACGGCTGCCCGCGCATCGTCAACCTGGGCCAGGCTCGGGTGGACCTGTTTTTCGACAAGAAAAAGTTGGGCGGCCGGGCAGGCGGGGGCGGCATCGCTTAGAGAGAGGGAGGGAAAAGGAAGCACTCTTTTTTTTGTTGTTGTTACACAATCTATCACATTACTTTTTGTTCTGCGGGGAGCTGCTGCACAGGCGGGCCGTCAGCTCGTTGATCGGCAAAGACAGGCGGAACAGGGAGCATGCAAACCGGGGTGGGCCGGCCGGGACGGGCGGAGGAGGCGGCGAGCGAGCGGCGGCGGTTCCCAGGGCGGCCGCGGCGGCGCGCGCTAGAAAGGAGGCGAGGCCCGCTGGCGGTGGGGGGGGGTGCGCCGCCGCCTCACACCCCGCCGGCCCCAGCACCGTCACCGCCACGTCCGCGCAGCCCGCTCCGCCCGGACCACGCATGCGGACGTGCTCGGGCGGGGGTGGCGGGGTAGCGCCGGCGGGGCGGCGTCCGAAGAGGGAGGGGATGGTGGTGGTGGTCGCGGCCCCGCTCCTCCCACTCTGCCGCCCGGGGCCTGTTAGCGCGCCCACCAGCTGCTCGTACGTCACAAACCCGGCAAACAGGTCGGTGTGAGAAGGAGGAGACGGGGTGGCGCCTGGCTCCTCACCCTCCAGCCCGTCGGTGCCACCGCCGCCGCCGGCCGAGATGAGGAAGACAGCAAACGCGTCGCCCGGGGCAGAGAGGATGAGGTGGTGTTGTGTGTGTGGGGTGGCGCCGCCGCCGCCGTCGCGCGCACCGCCGCCGCTGCCGCCCTCTCCGCCTCCGACCTCAAAGCAGACGTCCGGGTAGGAGACCTCGGGCTCCCGGTTGGACGGGACCGGGGCGGCGGCGGCGGCGGCGGCAGGGCCGCCGCCGCCGACAGTGCGCCCACCACCACCACCGCCGCCACCCCCAAAGACCTCCTCCACCGCCACCCGCATGGGCGTCGCGTGGACGGCGTGCTCCACGACGCACGCGCCGGCGGCTGCCACGGCAGGCGAAGACGCTGCCGGGGCCGGGCAGCCCCCGAGCGCCGCCCCGGCAGAGGCCGCCAGGGCGGTGGGGATGGCGAGCCCGGGCAGGCAGGCGGCGCGCGCGGCGACCAGCCCCAGCCTGTACCCGCCCTGCTGGGCCGCCAGGTTGAGGGCCGTGCTGGCCGCCCAGTCGATGGTGCGGGAGTCGGCGCCGCCCAGGCCCAGCCCGGGCGGGGGGGCAGGGCCCCGCCGCCGGACAAGGAGGGGGGACGGGTTCTTGGGCGGCCGTCGCTGCGGCCTGGAGGCGGGCCGGCCACCACCAGCGTCCGCCCGGCCACCCCCCCACCCGGCCGGCCCGCTCCCAGCCCACGCGTCTGCCAGCACGAAGAAGAGCAGATCATCGCCGCCCGCCCACGCGCCCGGCGGGGCCTCGTAAAATAGGATGGCGAAGGCGATGTGCCACTCCTCCTGGCGCCAGGGTGAGGAGGAGGTCAAGGGCGGTGTTGTTGAGGCCGACGACGCGGCCGCAGCCGCGGCAGCGACCGCGGGCGGCAGAACGCCGGGCGGCAGGGACGCGGGCGCGCCCTCTGCCACATCCCACCAGGAGTTGTCGGCACCCTCCTGCTTGCGGGTGAGGAGCTGGTGGCGGGCTTCGGCCAGGGCGGACCGCCAGCGGGCTGTTTCGGGTGACATTAATAAATCGAAAATAAATGTGAGCGCGCAGATTTTTCAACCCACCCTCCACTTCCAGACCTCTTGGCTTTGCGTCGCGCTTCTCTCTTTCTCCTCTCACTCTCTTCTCTTTCTCACCCACCCAGCCCCGCCAGCGTCAGCGTGTCCCGCACCACCAACACCACGCCCGTTGCCAGGAGCAACAAAAACCCGGACGCCATGATGCCCTGTTCCACCCCCTCCGGCAATTTGGCCCCGCCCCGCACCGCCTCCAGGGCGATGAGGGCCAAGTACCCACCGTCCAGGGCCGGCAGGGGCAGCAGGTTGACGACGGCCAGGTTGATGTTGACGATGGCCGCGAACTGAAGGAGGAACAAAAAGGTGAGTGGTTAGCGCGCGCACGCGCTTGGCGCGCCTCGACCCTCTCACTCTCTCTTGTCTCCGTCCCCGCCCTCTCTCCCCTTTCCTCTTTTCCTCCTCTCCTCACCTGAAACAGGCCGCCCACGTCCGACCTCGCAACCTCTGCCCCCGCAGCCACAATGGCAACCGGGCCCGCCACCGCCCGGGCGGCCTCCCCGAAATTGGAGGCCAGGCCGACCAGGCCGCCCACGACCGCGCTGCCCAGGCGGCGGTACTCCCGAGCCGCCAGTCTGACGGCGGCGCCGGGGTCGCGGGCCACCACCCGCCGCACGGTGGCGTGCGTGGCCAGCTGGACGCCAATGCGGCCGTCGCCGGCAGGGGAGGAGGTGGACGCGCGCTCCCCCGTGGGCGTGACCTTGAGGCGCAGGCGGCTGATTTCAGGGGCAGCCGCACCAGGCGCGGCGCCTCCCTTGGTCCTCTCCGTCACGGGCCCGTCCACCAGGGTCGGCGCGCTCAGCGCCCGCCCGCTCGGGTCCCCGCGAATCACGTCCAGGGTCAGGGGCACGCCCCCGGACCGCTGGATTGCCGCCACGGCCGCGCCGACGGCCCCCGGCGTGGGCGGGATGGGGGTGCCATTGATGGCCGCAATGATGTCGCCCGGCTTGATGCCCGCACCCTCCGCGGCGCCGCCGGCGAGGACGCGGGGGATGGCCACGCCCGGCAGCAAGTCCAGCTCCGCCACGCCCACCGTCGTCGCCTGCGTGAGGAGGACGGCGGCCGCAGCGACCAGGTTGGCGGCGACGCCCGCCGAAATGACGGCTGCCCGCTGGAGGAGGGGGCGGTTCTTCAGCAGGTCGGGGTCGTCCGGGTCGGTGTCGGACTCCGGGTCGTCGTCAGGGAAAGCGACGTACCCGCCCAGCGGGATGGCGCGCAGCGAGTACTCCACCCCGTCCTCCGCGGTCCGCGAAAATAGGGCCGGCCCAAAGCCGATGGAAAACTGGGAAATCTTCACACCGAATGACCGGGCGCACGAAAAGTGGCCGGCCTCGTGGACAGCCACGATGGCGGCCAGGACGCCTAGAGCCTGCGCGATGGAGGCCGGGCCATCGAAGTCAAAGCCGGACAGGCCGGGAATGGCCAGGCCGGCGGCCGTGAAGGCGGCGAGGGTGGTTTGGTGGTGCGAGGGAGAGCGGCGGCGTTGAAAAAGGGTGGACGGCGGGAGGGCGACGCGGCGGCTGGCCGTCGCCTCCTCTTCAGCCGGCCCAGCGTGCGGTGCCCTCACAAACCAGTCGGGCGGCGTGCCAGTCGGCTGGGCGCAGGGTGGGGGGGTGAGGGTGCGGCTGCGAATCGACGCGCCACAGCGGCGGGCGGGCAAAGGAGGGGGTTGCCGGCGCGGGGTGAGGGGCGCGGGCCCGCCCGGGACCCGGGGTGTGAGAGGAGTGGAGGCCAGCATCTGAGCGGCTGCTTGTGTGTGTGTGTGTGTGTGTGTGTGTGTGTGCGCGAGTATTTGTGTGTGCGACGCGCGGGGCAAGGCGCGTGTGCTGAATGAAAGAGATGAAGCCTGATGAAGAAGCGATAGCCTAGCCACAGAGAGTTCGGGCGCGGCACAACACCACGCCCGTGCGACTTCCCCGCCCCGCCACACACGCCACACACTAGATCATGCCCCGTCCCACCCCGCATCTGGGGCGCCCGGCTGCCGGGTACTGCCGTTGCCCCTGTGGCACGGCGGTGGCGGCGAGGGGAGCAGCCGCGTCGGCCCGCCCCGCATCGGCGCCGCCCGTCGGCTCCCGGTCGGCCCTGCCGCCCCGCCGTCACCCCGCCCACCACCTCCAATTCGACCCGCTGCGGCTGTGGAGCGCGCGGGGCGGGGCGGCAGCAAGGGCTGGAGGCAGCGGCGAGGGCGATAGCAGTGACGCGTCAGCAGCAGGACCGACGCAACCGCCGGCCGCCGGCGCTCAACCCTCAGGCATGACCAGCCTCGACCCAGAGTGCGTTTCTGTGTGTGTGTGTGTGTGTCGTGCCGCCCGCCGCTCTTCACACACACACAAACCTGACCCCCATCTCTCTCTCTCTTTCCTCTCCCATGCCGCACAGGTATTGGGACTCCCAGGACGATGGCGCGGCCGCGTCCTACTGCATCATCGAGTCGCGGGAATCGGTCAAGGACTTTGATGGCCTGGGCGTCAGCGAAGTCCGGGCCGCCATCTCGGCCCGCCGCAACAAGATCTATTTTCTCATGGAGGAGGTGCGCCGCCTGCGCATCCAGGAACGGCTGAAGGTGGTCAGCGGCGGGGCGGACGCGGCCGACCCGCCCTTGCCAGACGAGACGACCGAACCCTTCCCGTCTGCCCTCCCATTTTTCCCGCCCATCAACGACGGCACGCTGACCACCTACACCCGCTTCTACGGCGCGGCCGTCGCCTTCATCATCCTGTTTGGCGGCCTGCTCGCCCCCGTCCTGGAGGTCCGCCTGGGCCTGGGCGGGACTTCTTATGCTGACGTTATCAGGGGCGCCAACCTGCCGGCCCAGCTGGCGGACGTCGACCCGATCGTCGCCTCCTTCTGCGGCGGGGCGGTCGGCGTGCTGACCGCCCTGCTCATCGTGGAGGTCAACAACGCGGCCATTAACACGGCCAACCGGTGCGCGTACTGTGCGGGGACGGGGTATGTGACGTGCGGGGCGTGTGGTGGGGCCGGGGTGCCCGTTGTGCTGGCGGCGGCGGGTGGTGCTGCTGCTGCTGACGCCAATGTGCGGTGTGCGACCTGTTCGGGGACGGGCAAGGTGGCCTGCATTGCTTGCTTGTGTACGGGCAAGAAGGTGGCGCGGGAGGGCGACCCCCGGCTGGACCCGTTTTCGTGAGAGAGAAAGGAAGGGAGAAGACAGGGGGGTGGGGGTGGGGGTTGAGAGAGAAAATGTGTGCAATGAATGCTGGGCGTGCGTCTGTTTCTCTCTCGTGCGAAAGAATGAGACGCGGGGGTGGTTGCACAGGCAAAACAGTGACAGAGCATTCGTTTCCCTCCCCTCTCCAGACACCCCCCCCTGTTCAGTAAATGTCGTCCTCTCCACCGCCCCCGCCCGCCGCCCCCGCCTGCGCGGCCACCGTCACCTGGCGCGCGTACATCTCCGCCACCTGCTCCGCCGACGTCGCCTGCTCGGGTGCCTTGTCCTCCCGCACCCGCAGCAGGCGTGGAAAACGGATGGACACCCCGCGCGCCGGGTCGGCTTTGCCCACGGCCGCCTGGTGCACGGGCGAGATGGACAGGTCGGCCGCCTTGACCTCCCACACGGCGGCCGGCTCGAACCAGACGTCCGGGACGCAGGTCTCGCCGTACCGGTAGTAGGGGCGCGGCGCGGAAATGACGTGGGACGACAGGGCGGAGGAGAGCGCCTCCAGGGCCTCCTCCGAAAAACCCGTCCCGATCTTGGAGATGGTCTGAAATTCTTCCGACTCTTCATCGTACACGGCCAGCAGGTACGCCCCGTACACGCCCTGGCGTTTGCCCCGGCCGTGCCAGGCGCCGATGGGGACGACGTCAAAGGTGTCGCCCACGCCGTCCAAGTAATCCTTCTTCAGTTTCAGCCAGTGCGTGGACCGGCGGGAGGGTTCGTACGTGGACGCGCCGCCCTTGACGATCAACCCCTCCGTCCCGCCCGCCACGGCCGCGTCCAGGAAGCAGGCCAGCTCGTCCGGGTCCTGGGTGGTCGACCCGGTGGCCAGGTCTAGGGTGCCCGGGGTGAGGACGAGGGCGGACTGCAAGGCCTCCCGGCGGGCGATGAGAGGTGCGTCCAGCAGGGTCTCCCCGTTGAGGTGAAGCGCGTCAAAGGCAAACAGGGCGACCGGCGCGCCCGGGTGGGCCGGGTCCGCCACCTTCTTGCGGCCCGACAGGACCTGGAAGGGCAGCAGCTTGCCGGACGCCCGGTCAATGGCGACGACCTCGGCGTCCAAGACCAGGGAGGTGACGCCTGGGGCCAGGCCCGCCAGGACGGCGGCCGCGACGTCTGGGTATTTGAGCGTGTTGTCCTCACTGTTGCGGGAATAAATGGAGACCCGCCGCCCGCCGGCCGGGACGCTCTCAGGCGCCAGGATGTGCACCTGGGCCCGCTCCCCGTCGTACTTGTACTCGGCCAGCAAGCCGGCGGCGGTGCCGGAGCCGTCGCCCGCCGCGGCCGCCGACGCCGCACGGTCGAGGACCTCAGACACGCCCGTCGTGGGTTTGGCCAGCATGGGGCGCACGGGGACGCCCACCGTGAATGAGACCCGGCCCGGAAGAGCGGCGGGGGGGGCCTCCAGCAGGGCGGGCACCAGGGAGTCGTACGACGGGCACTCGCAGTAGGCCCGCTTGACGGCTTGGGCCGCCGCCTCGAGGCGGTTGGCCAAGGCCACTGCCGCGGCCGCCGACGCGCTGGTGGACGGCTGCTTGCCCTTCCCACCGCCACCCCCCCACCCCACCCCGCCGTGGGCGAGCTCGGCGGCGTGAGCCAGGGCGGTCAGCACCGTCTGCTCGGCCAGGCCGATGCGGAGCTTGCCTTGCAGGGCCCGGATCAGGTAGCCCGCCTCATGCCCGCGCGCGGCGGCCAGGAGCTTGACGATCGCGCCCCGCTTGCGGTCCTGTGACCCCGTCCCGGCCGCTGCGGCGATGGCCTTGAAAGCCCCGAACACGGAGCGCAGGGTGAGGGGGGGCGGCGTGAACATGGTGCGCTGGGTGGCCCGCGCGGAGAAGGCGACCCGCCCCAGGTCGCCCGACTCGGCCAGGCCGGCCTTGATCTGGGCCTCGGACCGGCCGGTCGCCTCTGACAGTGCCCGCACCAGCGTCGCATCGCCAATCCCCAGCTCCACGCCCGCGTGGGCGGGGGCCACCCGGTTGACGCACAGGTAGACGGCCGGGAGCAGGTCGTCCGGGGTGGTGGAGGAGATGGCCCCAAAGGCGGCGGCCAGGCGGGTCGTGATGGCCAGGCGCCGCGATTCATCCGCGATCGCCTCAAACGCGTCTGTCAGGTGGGAGAACGGCACGGGGGCGCCGGGCGCCCAGGCGGGCGGCGGCACGCCCCCGGCGGCATCTTCAGCGACGTATTCGGCGGCGGACGCCAGGGACCCAGCCCCCACCCCGCCCAGCGTCTCCAGCTTGGCCGCGGCCTTGAGGATGGCCGCGGCCGCGGCCGCTGTGGTGGTGGTCGGGGCAGACGGCGAGGTGGTGGCCGCCCATTTCGCGGCGCCGCGGGGGGCGGCGTCCTCCTCCTCTCCCTCCTCCTCGGCCTCCTCTACCACTTCTGGTTCGGAGGAGGAGGCGGGCGCGGGCGCGGGCGCGGCCTTGTCGGCCGCCGGCTTGGATGTGGGCGCAGCCTTCGGCTTGGCCGGCGGGGGCGACACCACAGCAGCCGGCTCCGCCTTGGGCGCAGCGGGCGCTTGCTCGGCGGGCGCATCGTCCTCCATGGGCGCCGGCTCGGCGACGGCGGCCGCGTCGCCGTCAGGCTCGGGCGGCGGGGTGCCGACCTTGCGAAGGCGTTTGCGCCGGGCCGCAGGTTGGGCGGCCGCCTGTTGAGATTTCATTGTGTGCGTGTGAGAACGCCGGGTAGACCGCGCACGCCAGGAGGGTGTGCTCGTCAGGACTGTGGCCCACCACATCGGCACACACGGCCTGCGCGCGCGTGGAGCGTACAAACCCGCGAGCGCGGGGCGGGAGAGCAGAGCGCACTGCGCGCAGCGCCGCTCGCATCTCCCGCCCTTGAAAAAAGCGCGCCCACGCCCACGTCGTCTCACCCCTGTTCGCCTCTCTCAACAATACAGTGCGAATATGCCCATGCTACCCTTCGACACACACATGCAGACACGCAAAGACTCACCCCGGCGTTGTTGGCCTCCTTCAGCGCGCCCGCATCAGTGGCACCTTCTTTTTTGGGGGCCGCAGGGGCGCCCGGCGCAAAGAAGGAGGCCAGCGTGCGCTGGCCCTTGGTGGCCGAGGGCGGAGCGCCAGCCTTGGCGGGCGACCGGCCGGCCGTCATGGTGTGGTGAGGGTGTGGGGTGGGAGGAAATGTGCGGGTGCGCGGGAGATTGAGCGAGCGCGCGCCCGAACAGCAAAATGATGGGGGGCGTGCCTTTTTTTTTTTTTTTGGACCTTGGCCTCTCTTCTCTTTTCTCTGTCGGCCCGCCGCCCCACTCATCTTCATTTCTCTCGCCTCCCTCATCTCATATCATTTGCGGTACACGGGCATGCTCTTGATAAATGCGTCCTTGTCTTCCTCCCGCACGGCCGGCCCCTCCGGGTTGGAGGGCGTCGACTCCAAGCGCCGGCGCCTGGACCCGCACCCCAGGGACGTCCGGGTGTCGATGCCCGTCGTCGGGTTCTTGCCGTCCGCGTACCGGCACAGCGCGATCTGCTGGGTGCGGTCCAGGAGGGAGGAAGAAAAGTCGGCGTTGTGCTGTGTGTGAAAGGGAGCGAGGAGGAGTGAGTGAATGAGCAGAGGTTGCGGAGAAGAGAGGTTTATTCTTCTCGTTGTTTCTCACATGCTTCTCTCTCTACTCACGATGTTGGCCCCGCCCAGGTCGGACCGAGTAAAAATGACGCGTTGCTGGGTGGGACGGAAAGGAGAGAGAGAGAGAGGAAGCGTGAGCAAGTGATATGGAGGTTGTGTGTTTTCTCTCCATCCATCCACATCCATCTTCTCTCTCACCAACACGGCGTCCTCAAAGTTTGCGTCCACGAAAACGGCCCGGTCGGCCAGCGAGTCAGACAGGTCGGCGCCCCGGAAGTCGGTGGAGGGCATAACGGCCTTGATGAGGTAGGCGCCTGAAATGAGGGGGAGAGATGATGGCAGAAAAAATGATGAGATAGGAAAAGAAGCGAAAAAGCAACCCTTACCCTTCGCTTCCTCATTTTCTCACCATTGAGCTTGGTCTTGGCAAAATTGCAGGACCGGCAGGACGCGGCCGTGAAGTTGGACCGCCGCAGGTCCTGCCCCTTGAAGGACTTCTTGTCGATCTCGGCGGACCCGAACTGGAGCGCGGAGCCGACGTTGAACTCTAGGCACGGTACAAAATGGGTGGTGAGGAAAGAGATGTGAGGCCAATGGAAGCGCGTGCGTGTGTTTATGTGAGCACGCTCCCCTTTCCACCCTCTCCCTCCTCTCTCTATCACCTCCGCCCGCCTCCGCTTCCAAGCGGTTCAAGTCCGCGGCTGCGGGGCCGGCCACAGATAGAATGGCCAGGGCGGCGGCCGCCGCGACCGAGGCGAACCGGGCGGCCGGAGCAGTGGCAGGCTCTTTTTCGCTGCGCCACGCCTGCGCCGACACCACGCGTTTAGGGGCGGCGGCCAGCTGGGAGGCTGGGCGAGCGGCTAAGCGTGCGCTGAGGGCAGGGGCGGCCATTTTTTTTTTGAAGGTGGGCGGGCGTGTGCGGGGAAGTGACGAAAAGAAAGAGCTAGCCGGGCGGTGCGTGTGGCTGTGAGCAATATTTCAACCTTGTTCTCTCTCCCTTCATCTTCATCGCCACCGCTGCCTGCCTTGCTCTCTCTCCCGCGCCGCGCGCACAAGGGAGACACACGCAGACACCTTGAATAAGAACATCACGAAGTTCTCAGTTATCACACAAAACAAAACACGCACCATTATAACCCACCTCTTCTTGAACGCCCCCACTCTCCACCACTCTCCCCACCCCCCTCTGCTCTCTCTCTCTCTCCCTCAAATGAACGCGCACCCCGGCGGCAGCGTGTTGGGCCCCTGGAACGCAAACGTGTACTGCACGCCCTGCCCGTCCGTCGTGTTCACGTTCTTGTCCCGCACGATCCACCCAAACTTGACCTGCTGCAGGTTGTATTCGGGAATGCCAGACTCAGCGCGCGCGACGACGTACGGGTGGTGCGGGTCCAGGCCGCCCTTGTCGAAGCAGATGGGCGAGGTCTTGGGGGGCCCGGCGTCCAGCTGGAGGACGCAGGTAACCAGCTCCAGGCCCGGGTAGGGGGCTACGTTCTTGATGGCGGCGATGCCGGTCTTGAAGGACTGAGGGATATGGAGGGGAGGGCGGGGAGCGAGAGGTCGGAGTGATGAGGAGGTCGGAGCGAACGCTTCCTTGGAGACGGAGACGAAAAAAAAAGACGTTGCGCCGCATCCACGGCGCTCTCCCCTCTCTTCCTTACCTGCTGGTCAAACACAAAGTAGCATTCGGCCGCCCCCTTCAGCATGAGCGAGTTGCGGCACCTGAGAAAGAGGGAGGAGTGGGCACGCGCGCGCGCGTGTGTATGTGAGGAAAAGAAAAAGCGGTCGCGTCGCGCGCCGCCGGCGCCGGCCCCCCTCTCCATTTTTTAACGCACTGCGCGGTGAAGTAGAAGAAGTTAGGGACCGCCGCCACCCGGGCCCGGACTTGAGCGATGTAGTCCTGCATCTGCTTGGATGGGAGCGGGGCCTGGGAGAGAGCGGGGGGGAGGAGGGGACGGGCGGGGGGTGGTGTGAGAGAGCGACAATGCGGGGGCCAGGGGTGGGAGCTTTTTTCTCTCTCGCGTCTCTCTCTCATTCTCACCTGGCACGCCGACCCGTCCTGGGTCGGACACAGCGGCGGGTCAAAGCCCGGGTTGGAGCAGGAGATGGAGGGCCAGACGGGGATGATGTAGTCGATGAGCGGGGTGAGGCCGGCGGAAGCGAGCGACGCCAGGGCGGCGAGCACGAAGAAACGCATTGCTCTGGCTCTGCTTTTTCGGGTGCAGTTTTCTGGTGTTGGTTTTTTCAACCGGGAAGGGCGGTTGACAGGGTGGTGTCTGCGAGTGTGTCTGTGTGTGTGTGTGTGTGTGAGAGAGTGTGTGTGTGTGTGTGTGTGCGACGAGGGTGTGAGGTGGGTGGAGTGTGGCCGGCCCAGGGCACGCTGGGAGGGAGGCGCCCGCGCAGCGACGCAACCTTGGCGGAGCGACAGCTCCACCCATGAATACGCGCCCCACAGGCCGTGAATCGCCTTGGCACCCCGATTGGGCGGCAGGGAGGCCGTCTGCAGCTCTTTGGCTGGGCCTGGGAGGAGGCAGGAGGCGGGTGCATTGGGGGCGTGGAGCGGGACAGGGGCTGCATGCGGGAGGAAGTCTCTCTCACCTCGAGGATTTGCGTGTGCCTGCCGACGATGGGTGTGGCCACTCCTCTATTTTCTCGTTCTCTCCCCGCCCCGCGCCCGGAAATGCGCCTCCGCGAGTCTCTCCTACCCGGTCGGCCTGGCACTCACCGCCGCCCCACTCGCTCCCGCCCCGCCCGCTGGATCGCCCGCCTCCTCTTGGCCGGCTCGGCGGGCGTCCTCCTCGTCGGTCTGACGCGGCTGGCATCGTCGACGACGGCGCGCGGCGACCGCACCGACGCTGCTGCGACAGCCGCTGCCTCCGCGCCACCTCCCCTGCCTCGGGGCGGCCCGGACGCGGGGCGCGGGTCAGATGGCGACACCCGGCCCTGGTGGGTAAGTTTTTTTTAAAAAGGAGGAGGGAGAGTGGAGTGGCGCGGACGCAACAAAAGAGGGCGGCACTCCTGATTTTCAATTTTTCTTTTTTTTCCGCGCTCAATTTCTCTCCCTGTTCCCCCAGGCCCAAGTCACGTCCCCAGACGCCTCGGCCCGCATCCTGTACGACGCGATCTCGCCTCTCAATGGTCGAGTCATCGTCCGCCAGACGGGGCGATACCGGTCCCTGGCCTTTTTGAGCGACGACGGAAAGAGTGAGACGCCTGCCGCTGTCGGCCACATCCAGTCGGTCGCAGCGACCGCCGGCGCGGCCCGTATCCTCCTGACAGAGCTCGTCCCATCCTACGCCCGCCTCATGCTGGCGGCCGGCCTGGTGGCGGCCGACGCGGGAGGGACGGGCTTGCTGGATGGAGTGACCGGAAAGGCCGGCCTGCTCGGCCCCGCCCTGGTAGCGGGCGGGGGTGGCGGCGGGTTGGCGGCCGCCCTGGCAGCGGCTGTCTGTGCCGCGGACGCGACCGCCGCCGGGGGTGGCGGCGGTCCGCCTCCCAGTCCCGCCTCCCTGGCATCCGCGACCCCGCCCTGCCCCGCACGAGCGCGGGCGGTGTCGATCGAGGTCGACCCGGTCGTCGCGGCCGCCGCGGAGCAGTGGTTTGGTGCGCCGCCGCCCGGAGGTGCGGCCTCCCCGCTCGGCGTCACGGCGCTGACCGGCGATGCCGCCCTCACCCTGGCCACCGCGCCGCCCGCGTCCACGGCCCTCGTCTTCATGGACGCCATGCTGGGCGGCGGCGGCGGCGGCGGCGGCGGGGCGACCGTGCCGGCAGCCGGCGGGGCAGCGGGCGCGCCCCCTCCCACCCCCATCACCTCCCACCACCCGCCCGCCCTCCTCGCCCCGCCCTTCCTGGCCGCCGTCGCGGCCGCCCTCGCCCCGGGCGGCGCCCTCGTCGCCAACCTCGTCTTCACTGTGCCCGACCCGTCCGCCCGGGCCGACGCGGTGCGGGCGTGGGCGGCGGCCGCGGTGGACGCCCTGTCTGCGCGCCCAGGCACTGGCGGCGACGCGCGCCACCGCCCGGCCGCGGCGTACGTCGCCCGGCCGCCACCCTCCTCCGCCGCCGAATCCTCCAATCTCATCGTCATGGTGTGCAAGCCCACGGACGATGACGCCAAGCAGAGCGGCGACGCGACGGCGGCGACGTACCTGGGCGGCGAGGTCGGGGCGTCAGCGCTGAGGCGGGCCATCCCGCGAGTGGCGGCCGCCGCGGCCGCGGGCGCCGGCATCGCCGACCTGGACGCCGCCCTGGCGTCCTTGCGGCCCCTGGTCGAGGTGGGGCCCCGGTATGGGGAGTGGCCCCTGCCGGGCGCTGGGGCGGCGGGCGGCGGTGGGGGCGGTGGCCACCGGGCGCAGGCGTGAAAAAAAAAAGTGGGGCGCGCTGTGTTGCAAGGGTATATAAGAAGGCCTCTCTCATTCGGCGAGCACCCCCCCGCCCGGCGGCTCCTTCGGCGCCTCCTCCCTCCCAGCCCACTCCGTCCAGGACCCGTCGTACACGGAAAAGGCGCCGCTGTCAGCCAGTCCCGCGACCACCGCGCCCAGGGCCAGGATGCAGGCCGTCACGCCCGTGCCGCAGGTGAAGACAAGCGGGCGCGGGCGCGTCTCACACAGGGCCCCTGGTGGTGCGCCGCCCCCTGCACCACCGCCGCCGCCGGGTTGAGGGCCCTCCAGCCCGGCCCTGTCCCTGAACGCCGCCCGCAACGCGGCCGGGCTCTTGTACCGCCCGCCCTCCAGCAACTCCCCAAAGGGCAGGGAGGCCGCCCCCGGGATGTGGCCCGACCGCAGGCCCTTCCGCGGTTCCGGCGCGCTCCCGTCAAACCTGCCCGCCGGGCGGGCGTCGACCAGCGCCAGCGGGAGCGAGCCCGGCGCCCGCACCGCGCCCAGCATGGCATCGAAATCCCGCACCATGTGGGGCCGCACGGCGGCCTTGTAGGTGGAGGGAGGGGGCGCCCCATCGCCCGCTGCCGCGGCCGCTGCCTTGGCCGCCTCCCCAGGCGCGGCCAGGGCGGCCGCGTCCGCCGGCCCGGTCTCCAGCGGCCCGCCCACCGCTGTATACGCTGGCAAACCGCCGTCCAGCACGCCCACCGCTCCGGCGTCATGCCCCAGCGCCAAGAAAGTGTACCAGGCGCGCGGGGCGCTGAACATGCCGGCCCGGTCGTACAGGAGGACGGGGGATTTTGGATTTTGGATGCCCAGTGCGGCGACCGCGGCCGCAAAGGCGTGCGCGGTCGGCAGCATGTGAGGCAGACCCGAGCTCGCGTCCGCGATGGCGTCAATGTCGAAGAAGCGGGAGCCCGGGATGCGGGGGCCGGCGGCGAACTCGGCGGCGCCAGACCGGCCTGAGTTGGGCATAAACCATGAGGCATCGATGAGGATGAGGCCTGCTTGTCCCTTCTCCTTCAGCTCCTCCGCCAGCCAGGCTGGCGAGACGAGAGGAGATGTGGTGGGGAGGGCCATCGGGCGGCCTGTGATGGGCCGGCACCGGCGGCGCGGCGAGAGGTTGAGAGAAGGGCGGGCTCTGGGCCCGGTAACGGAACGCATCGGCAGACTGCTTTTTTTAACAGCCTTCACACGCGTGTTTTTCTTTTTTCCTCCTCTCTTCTCTCCGGTATCCCGCACAACTGAACGCACGCCACAATGCCGGCCCTGCGTGTCGCCCCGACTCACACGGCCTCTGCTCAGGGTGAGTTGACAGACGAGAGACGGGGAGAGGAGAGTGGAAAAATGCGAGAAATATTTCCTCAACCTCCCCTCCTCGCCCTGCTCTCCACACAGCACCGACCCCACCCCCGCCCTCCCGCCGGGCCGCCCTCCTCGGTGCCGCCGCCGGCCTCGCCGCCACCCTAGCATCCCCGCGCCCCGCCACCGCCGGCGGCATCCCCGACCCGGGGTGCACCCTCACCAAGCTGCCGTCTGGCCTCGCGTTTTGTGACACGAAAGAAGGCACCGGCCCGGCTGCCAACCCGGCCGCCCCCGTCCGGGCGCACTACACCGGGCGCCTGGCCTCCAACGGGGCCGTCTTCGACTCCAGCTTTGAGCGGGGCAAGCCCCTCACCTTCTCAAAGGGCCAGGTCATTCGTGGGTGGGGCGTCGGCGTGTTTGGGGACGATGGAGAGGGCGCCATCCCGCCCATGAAGGAGGGCGGCGTCCGGCGCCTGGTCATCCCGGCTGACCTAGGTTACGGGGCACGCGGGGCGGGCGGGGTCATCCCGCCGGGCGCAGACCTGGTGTTCGATGTGACGCTGCTGGGGCCGCGGAAGCGGTGACGGAGAAATGGGAGGGCCGCGGAAGCGGTGATGATGAAAATGGAATGGAGAGGAGGCGGGTTGAAACAACGAAAGTGGCCACACTCTCTTTTTTCTCTCTTTTGGTGAGTCTTCCGTCGCCTACTTTTAGACACAGCCCAGGCCCTATTGACAGGTCGACGTTGTACAGAGACAGCACTTAAACAGCCCATGCGTTGGGAGGGCGCACAGCTTTTACTCTAGCCCCCCCGGGCGCGCTTTCTCAAAGAGTTAGCGCCGTCCGGCGTCTGGCCAAATTTCTCCTCTCTCCCTCCAGTCCGCGCCGCGCCCCGCTCTCTCATGCTCCTCACCCTCTTAATCCTCACTCTGTCTCCTTCAACAGCTGTTCGTACCCCCCGAACGAAAGAAACGCTCACCAAAAAAGCAATGGCCTCCACTCTCGCGACCACCCCTCTTCGCCGGGCCGGCGCCGCCGCGCCCTCCCGCGGCGCGGCACAGGTCGCCCGCGTCGTCCGCAACAAGAAGGCCCTGTCGTATGACTCGTCCTGGAAGAAGGTGCGTGTATAGATGGCACGCCTGTGCACGCAGTAGGCGGGTCGATAGGCGCGGAGGAGCGAGGGGCGCACGGGCGCATAGGAGGGGGAAACGCGCGCCCCTCTTATCCACCACCAACCTCACTCCTCCCTCCTCTTCTCCTCTCTACACCCCCTTTTCCCGCAGGGCTTCTTCACCAACGGCTACTTCCTGGAAGGCAAGGAGACCCGGGGCACCAACTACCTGGCGGTGAGTTTGAATTGAGAGTGTGCATGCTCATGATAACCTTCCCCCCCAAAAAAAACTCACATTTATTTCTCATCCATCCATTTTTTTACCCACAGAACATCGAGAAAAAGGGCGTCCTCTCGGCCGTCGAGAAGGCCGGCCTCCTGTCCAAGGCGGAGAAGGCGGGGCTGACCCTGTCTACCATCGAGAAGCTGGGCTTGCTGTCGGCGGCGGAAAACCTTGGCCTGCTGGAGGCGGCGGAGAGCGCCCTGGTGACCGACCCTGGGAAGATCGCGGCGGCCTCCATCGCGCCCTTGGTGGGTGCCGTCCTCGTCCTGTCCGTCTTCCCGGACGACAACGCGGTGCTGGCCTTTGTCAAGTTCAGCCTGGCCGCCGTGCTGGGCGGGGCGTTCGTGACCCTGTTTGCGGGCGGGTTCGTCGTGGCGGCCCTGCAGGAGTGAAAGACACTGGGACTTGGGGTGTGTTTTTTATTTTTTCGTTCGTCTCCCCGCGTCATGTTTTTTGTCATCGGGAGGTTCGAAAGAAAGAGAGGGAGGTTCGGGAGAGAGAGAGAGATTTGTCGGGCCACTCTGCCCTGGCGTTGTTAGGGGTTGTCTGGTCTGTGGCGTCGTGAGTTGTGTTGCCCTTATTGCTTCATATTTTCGGCACAAGCCGGGGTGCCAGGCGCGGTGCGCTCCTTTTTTCTCTCTCTCACCACACACAACAAAAATGGCGGCCGACTGCCCCGCCCGTGGCGGCGTCGCCACACCAGCCTATACCTACATCACCACTGCCGCCCTGGGTGCGGGTGGCGGGGTCAGCACGAGCGCGCCAGCGGCGACAGTGCTCCCGACAGGTGTGCGCTTCCTCGGCGGCGCATCTGTGGCCACCGGCCTCATTGCTCCTCACCCACCACCCAACCTCCTTGACGACCTCTTTGCAGGCGTGGTGGTGGACATGCCCGAGGAAGTGGGCGCCGTGGGTGGAGGTGGGGAGAAAGGAAACGGGGGCGGCGCCGACGCGGACGAGCCCTCCCCTTCACCTCCTCCGCCTCCAGCCGACGGGGATGATGGCGATAGCGATGACCACCCCGCCGGCCCGCCGCCCTTGCCCTGGGCTTTGCCCTCCGCCCACATCCGGTCCCCCTGTGTCCGCCTGCACAATGGTTAGAAGAATGAAAGAGAGAGGGGGGGGGGCAGGCGTGTTTTTCTTCTCTCCATCCCCCCATCCCGCCTTTCACATCACACCCTCCATTTCCATTCCCAGAGATCGTCGCCTTTGCCGCCGCCATGGCCCCCACCCCGGCCGAGGCGGCCGCCCGCACCGCCGCCGTCGACCGCCTACGCTCCGTCGTTGCCACCATCTGGCCGGCCGCCTCCGTCGCCGTCTTTGGCAGCACGGCTGCGGGCTTGGCCCTGCCGACAAGCGACGTCGACTGCGCGGTCCTCGGGGCGGCCTCCCCGGACCCGCCCTCTGCCCTGCGCGCCCTGGCCGCCGGCCTCCTCCGCGACGGCGTGGCGGTCGACATCCAGGTCATCGCCCGGGCCCGCGTGCCCATCGCTAAATATACGGACGCGGCGTCCGGGCTCGCCATTGACGCCGCCCTGGACGGCGGGTCTGGCGGCCCACCCGCGGCCGCTGCTGCCGCCGCCTGGTTGCGCGCCCTGCCCGCCCTGCGCCCTTTACTCACCGTCCTGAAGACCGTGCTCCACCAGAGGGAGCTGGCCGAGGTATACACCGGCGGCCTGGGCTCGTACGCGCTGCTGGTGATGGTGGCGGCCTTCCTGGTCGACAAGCAGGCCACGACTGGCCGGGGGGGGGGTGCGGGTGGAGGGGAAGCCTGCCTGGGCACGCTCCTGCTGGAGTGCGTCGACCTGTACGGCCGCCGCCTGAACACGCACGCCGTCGGCGTCACCCTGCGGGCGGGCTCCCCCGTCTTCTTCCCCAAGCACCGGGTCCCCTGGAGCCAGCCGGGGCGGGAGGGCGGCCTGGCAGTGGGCGACCCGGCCGAGCCGAGGAATGACCTGGCGGGCGGGACGTGGGCCTGGCGCCGCGTGCGGGACGCGTTCGCCCACATAGGCACCGCCCTGGCCGCCCCGGCCGGGCCGGGCGAGGGGCCGGGGGCCAGCCTGCTGGCCCGCATCATCCGCCCGGACGCGGTGGTGGCGGGGCGGGCGCGGCCGGCGGACCTAGTGGCGGCCGCGCGCGCGGGCGTGGCCGCGTCGGCCGCGCTGGCGGCCCGGGAGCCGCCGCCAGACCGGCGCGACGGCCACCACCGCCGCCACCGGGACCGGTCCTACTCGCCCCAGGCCCGCCCACCGCCTCCTAAGCGGTGGCGGCGTGAGGAGGAGGACGAGCGGCGGGGTGGTAGCGGCGGTGGTGGCTGCGGGCGCGAGTGGGGTGCAGGCGGCGGGGGGCGGGAGCTGCGGCCGGGGTCGTCCCCGCGGCGGCACCCACGCGCCTCCCAGCCATCGCCGCCGCCACCTCCGCGGTCGGCTAAGCGGGCCAAGGGGCCGTCGCACAAGCGGTTTGAGTAGAGAAATGTATGTGTTCATTTCATTTTCGCGCCCGGGTCGGGAAAAGTGCGCGCCCGCTGTCGCTCTTCCTCTCTCTTCCTCTCTCTCTCAAACATGCTGGCGGCCCGCACGCCGCCGGCCATCCGGTTGGTGGGCGGCCCCCGCCATGGCCTGCCTCGGCGAGCGGGTGAGTTGCGAGAAGTGGCCCGGGCGCGCGCGCCTATTTCTTCTTCTCTCAACCCTCGCACATGCCATGCCCCCGCTCACCTCACGCGCTTGCTCATCCATCACCCACAGGCATCCGCCCACCCGCCGCCGCCCCACAGGGCACGGCGTCCATCCCGTCTCTGGATGCCCCGCCGACACGGGCGGGACTTGTGGACTATTACGTGCTGCTCGGGGTGAGTTGGTTTTGAGAAGAGATGGGGCGGGCTGCCCCCGAAGGAGAGTGCGGGCGGGGCGCAAGCGGCTGGCGTGCCCGGAGCGCGTGCCGCCCACGCACTGTCTAACCCTCCCGTCCTCACGCCTGGGTCCACTGATCCGGTGGTCCAAGCACCGGCCTGACGGGGCAGAAGAGCAAAGCATGGCGCCTTATGCCCGCCGCGCGCCTCCTGACTAAAGGGGGAGCCTCGCCCGCTCATCTCTCTCCACCTCACCGAAACTATCTTCCTTTTTCCTCACTACCGCCTTCTCCAGGTCGACGACGACGCCTCCCCCGAAGACGTCAAGTCCGCCTACCGCTACCTGGCCAAGACCTGCCACCCGGATGTCCACGCGGATGGCCACGACTTGTGCATCCTGCTGAACGAGGCGTACGAGTGCCTGGCCGACCCGACTGCGCGGTCGACCTACGACGGCCGCCTCCAGGCCGCCATCGACGCGGACGCGGACGACTACACCGGGGAGCCCCTGTCCAAGTGGCTGGTCGGCCACCCGATGGGCAAGGCGGCCGCCACAGAGACGCGGGCGGTCTTCGTGGACGAGTTTGCGTGCATCGGCTGCAAAAATTGCATTTTTGAGGCGGCCGCCACGTTCCGGATGGAGGCCGACCACGGCCGGTCCCGCGTCTTCGCGCAGTGGGTGGACCCTGAGGCCAAGATCCAGGCTGCCATCGACTCCTGCCCCGTCTCCTGCATTCACTGGGTGGACAAGGCCGACCTGCCGGCGCTGGAGCACGTGACCCAGCGCGTGCTGACCGAGCGGGTGGGCGTTGGGCTGATGATGTCGGGCCAGGGGCGGCGGGTGGAGGACCCGTTCGAGTCCGCCTCCCGCTACGTGCGCGTCCGGGAAGCGACGGCGCGCGCCCGGGTCGCCGCGGCGGCGGCGGCCGCGGATGCGTCGCCCGCCCGCCGGGCGGCCCGGGCGGCCGCGGCCGCGGCCATCCAGCGGGAGCAGTGGGGAGCGTTTGCAGGCCTCGCGAGCGCCCTCGCGGAAGCCGCCGCCTCCGTCGCGGGCGCGCCGACGGGGCCCGCCCGGGGGCCGACCGTGGGTGCCGCTGGCTCGGAATCCGAGTCGGAGGCCTGGGCGGACAGGGAGACGGTCGGCAACCGGCGGCGGGCCCGGCGCAAGCCGCTGGGCGAAAACATGGAGGGCGAGGGGTGGGGGGCCAACTCGGGCGGGGGGATGGTCCCCGACGAGCGGGCGCTGGTGCTGGCCCGGCGGCGGGATGAGGGGCTGAAATGAGAGATGAGAGGTAGACACCGTTTGAGAGACAGGCAGGGGAGTGTCCACAAAAGAACGAAAGCCGACGCACACCAAAACACCACCGCCATCTGTGCATACACACACGTCCACGCACGCACCGCCGAACCAGGCACAGGCGGCGCGGGCGCGGACAGGATAAGGCGCGACAATGAATGCCATATTCACACCCCACTTTCTCTCGTCGTATCATCACAGCCCCGGCAGGTTGTCCCCCGGCCTCACAATCATAAAGTCGCCCTTCCAGTCGAGCACCACACGGGACCCGTCCGGGCGGGGGCCCAGGGTGAGGTTCTCTTCATCGCCATCGGAAGCCCCACCATCCCCACCGGACCGGCCAAAGGGCGTGTCGTCGGCGGCGCGCGACCCGACAGCGGTGGGCGGAGGCTGGGATGGAAAAGAGGGGGGGGAGCCAGGCGGGGGGATGAAGACGTCGCCCGACCGGGCCCGCCCGCTCCCCGCCGCCGGCGCGCCTGGCCCGTCCGACCAGGCCAGAATGGCGTCCACGTCCGCCGCGGAGACGACCGCGACGCCGCCGGCGGTGAGCGGGGCGGACCCGACGGACGGCGGCTGGGCGGGCGGGGGTGGGGGTGGGGAGACCGCCGGCGGCGGCCGCAGCCCTTCCCTGGCGGGGCTGGCGACAGCGGTGGCGGCAGCCGTCGGCGCACTCCCACCACCACCGCTTGGCAGCTCATAGAACACCTCCCACCGGGGCGAGCCCTCGATGTGGCGGGCCAGGCGTTCGCCCCAGGCCCGGTGGGTCGGGGCCGGCAGGGCCGCCCAGAGGGCCTCGAGCGCGGAGATGGAGGCCAGGCGCAGCTCCAGTTCCAGGCGGCCGTCGGGGGCGCCCACCGCGCCGGCCAGGACGCGGGCACAGCCGGGGGACAAGCCGGCGGGCAGGGCGATGGTGGCGATCCACTCGGCTAAGAGGGCGGCGGCCTCGGCGCGGGAGCCAAACCTGAAAAAAGGGAAGAAATGTTTTGAGATGAGAGCGAGGAGGTGGCGGGGTGCCAGGGGGGCCGTGTGCAATGTGAGCACAGAAGGGCGCTGCCTTGCTTCAGCGCGCCCGCGCATCGCACGCACTTGCACACATGCTGATTCGACTCACTTGATGTTTAGCAGCCAGCGGGCCGTGACGGGCGCGGCGGGCGGCGTGGATGGCAGGGCAGCCGCGGCGCGGCAGAGGTGGCCAGCGCTGGCGCGGCGGCGGCGGCATGCGCCCGCCCGCCGGGGCGTGGGCTGCGCGCAGACCGGCCCGCACACAGGTCGAGGGGGCGCAACAGAGGGCGAGGGTAGTGGTGCTGCCGCACCCCTCGCGACAGCTCGCGGACCGCCGAGGAGGCGGGGCGAGGGCGAGGACAACATGTTTTTTGAAGCGAGAAAATGAAAATGGCAACGACAACCCCGACCTCCTCTCCCCCCCGCCCAGCCCAACACACGCATCCATTTACTCACACGCACCACACACACGCCCCCCTCCCCCCCCCCCCTCCCCCCTCTCACCTGCCCCTCACGACTGCACCGCCAGCTTCTTCAGGTGCTCCATGAAGACGGCCAGCGAGACGTCGTCCGTGAGGATGACCTCCGCGCCCGCCGCGCCCGCCGGCCCGCCCAGCCCCGACCCGCTCCCATTGCTGTTGTAGGTCGAGGACGGGTTGAGCTTGGCCAGCAGGAAGCGGGCCTGGGAGCCGTGCTGGTCGCAGTCCACCAGGCGGGGGACGGGGAAGCGGGCCCGGCACAGGGCCGCCGCGTCCCGGCGCGGCGCCTCCAGCAAGGCCGCGAGCGCCGCGTGCGCCGGGTCGGCCGCGTACCCTGCCTTCCGCCACTGCGCCACCGTCGCGCCGTGGAAGACGACGACGTAGAAGAAGGAGTCCAGCAGCAGGACCCGGTCCGGCGCGACGGCGGCCACGTCCAGGAGGACGGGGTCCGGGGCCGGCGAGCCCAAGCCGTAGGAGAGGAGGGTCGGCTGGACCATGACCATCCCGTCCGGGACGCCCGCCCGCCCGAGCCACAGGCGCGCGTGCGCGGTCTCGTCGGGCGAGGCGCCAAAGACCTGGACGAACGCGGACCGCCGCAGGTTGAACAGGAACTGGGGGAAGAAGGCGAGGCCGGGGGCGAGGGCAAAGGAGGAGGGGTCGTCCCGGCGGTACTCGCCAAAGCGGGCGCACAGGCGGATGAGCGTGCGGTCGAGCCAGCGGGTCGCGTCAAAGTCCTCCTCCGTCTCCATCTTGTGCGTGGCCAGCCGCGCGCACACCACCGCCGCCGCCTCCTGGTCGAAGCCCGCCACCAGGCCGGCCGTGTCCCCGCCGTCCGTCCACCGCCGGGTCAGGGTGGTCACCCGCGTGCGGGGGGCGCCCGTGGCGTGCAGGTAACGCGTGATGAACTGGAGGTAGAGCTGGGAGGTCGGCCCCGCGGCCTGGCCGGCGCCCCCGCCCCCGTCGCCCCGCCCGGCGCTCCCGGCCGCGGCCGGCTCGAAGAAGAGCGTGACCGCCGTCGCCCCGTCCAGGCCGGCCAGCTTCCAGGCGGTCGTGCCGCCCATGCCGACGGCCGTCTCCGACACGGCCGGCCCCCGCCGGTCGGCGGGGGAGGCGGGGCCCAGCGCGCCGCACACGCGGACGTCGCGCGAGGGGATGACCTCGAGCGTCGCGGCCGCCGCCGTGCCCAGGTGGGCGCCCGCGTCGGAGGGCGGGGCCAGCAGGCGCTTCAGGCTCTCCCGGAAGACCGGGTTGGCGAATGTGTCGGCTTGGACGGCCACGCCGCCCGTGCGCTCGATGGCGGGCTTCATTTCGGCCAGGCCGACCTGGTCGAGGGAGCACGCGAAAATGTCGAGCGCGTGGCCGGCGCCCACCATGCCCGCCCCCAGCCCCGCGTAAAACTTGGCGGCCTTCGCGAACAGGGGGGCCGCATCCTTGGCCAGGTCCTTGTGGGAGCGGATGGGCTCGGCCAGGGGCCGGTCGACGACGCGGCCGGGGCCGTCGGTGGAGGGCCCCCCCACAAACAACAGGATGCGCCCCGCGCACAGCCCCGGCGGTAGGCAGGCGGCCGCCAGGGCGGCCGCCACGGCCACCGCCGTCCCCGTGCACCGGGCGGGACGGCTCTCGGCCAGGGGCGGGAAGGCGTCCCGGGCCAGGTCGTCCAGCGCCGCTGTCAGCGCAAACTCGGCTTCAGAGAGCGGCAAGATGAAGCGGCGCCCGCCGCCACCGCCGCCCGGTGGGGCGGGAGGCGCGCCTCCTGGCGCGCCACCCCGCGGCGGCGGCGGCGGGGGCGCGCCCGGCCGGCCGCCCGGCCCCAGACCCAGCTGGGCCGCGACGGAGGCTGCCCCGTGCTCCCGGCCGCCCTGGAACACGTACGCCTTGGCCATGTCCGGAAAGCCGAGCTCGTGCACGCTCACGTGCGTCCCGAACGTGACCAGCCCGACCTGGGCATACTCCGGCAGCGTCGCCAGCGCCCCCGCCAGCGCCCGCCGGGCGTGGCCCAGCTCCTCGTCGCCCAGGCAGGTGTCCACCACGAAGATGTAGGCGGGCGGCTGGACGGGGCCGGCCGGCGGGGTCTGGTACTCGATGGACGTGCAGGTCGGGAAGAGCTCAGCCGGCAGGTTTGATTCCGACGCGCCCGCATAGTGCGGGGGGAAGTGGTTGCGGCCGTGGCAGAGCGCGCACGTCCAGAGGCGGGCGGCAAAGTCGACGGCGGCGTAGGGGTTGAGGATGGCGCCGCAGGACTTGCAGGGGACGGGGTCGTATTGGACGACCTGGCGGGAGGGAAGAGAGGATGGAGGTTGAGGGACAGGTTGGTTGCGAGAAAAAAATGAGAGCGGGGAGTGAAGGCCGATGCGCGCGCGCCGTTTCTCTCCTCCCGCGCGGCGGCACGCTCTCTACGCACGGCTTTCCTTCTCTCTCAACACGCAGCGCTCGCGGACCAGGACCCTCTCTCTACATCAGGGGACGAGGTCCCGGGCGTGTGCGTGTGGCGGGCCCTGAGGCGTGGGCCCCCGGTTGAGAGCCGAGCCCCGCGCCGCTCAATGGAAAAAAAAAAAAAAAAAACGCCGCCGCCACTCGCTGCTCGCCCGCCGCGCCCTCAGCTCATGCGCCCGCCACCAGGGCACGGACATGGCACGTCTCTCCTCTCTCCTCTCCATCCCACACTCACCGGCATGCTGGCCAGCGCCTTGACGGGCGAGTAGACGGCCGCGAGGGGGACGACGCACTTGGCCGCCTCCAACCGGGTGGCCGGCCACACGTTCCAGGTCAGGCGGACGCCGTCCTGCTCTTCGAGGGAGGCGAAATGGGATTCCGCCATGATGGAGAGGGTTGGGGGCGCAGGCCGCGCGCTGCGTGTGACTCGGAGGAGAGCAGCGCGACACGCGAGGAAAAAAAGCAGTCTGCTGCGCGCTCGGTCGTTTTTTTGCTTGCTCGTGGCCTCCTCCACTCTGCGTCCACTCTCTTTTTTCGCCCCCGTCCCTCGCAACACCCCTCCGCACGCGCGCGCGCACGCCCCAAGAGAGCAGCAGCGCCAGCCTTTCCTACCCAACCTCCATCCGTCGGCGTGCCCTCTCCCCCCCCCCCCTTCCCCGAGCTCGACAGCGCGGGAGAGAGAGAAAAGGCGCGACAGCGAGAAAGCGGAGAGCGGCTCCTCCCTGATTAGCTCTTCGCTCCTTCCCTCTCCCCCTCTCATCCCCACGCACGCGCTCCCTTCTGGTCTCCTTCCTCGGCCATGAAACGGACGCACGACGGGGCAAAACGGATGGCCGGGTGAGTTTTTTTTGTGTTGGTGGGGTGGGACAGCGGAGGGGGGACCCGCGGAAAAGGAGCGGTGGGACGTCGCTTTTTTTTTTTTTTTTTGGCCGCTCCCTCCTCCGATGGAGGAGCAGACGTGGGAGGCCTCTCTCCGCCTCTGCACCGACCGGGCGCCCACCACAACCCGCCCCTAGGGCTGGCCTAGTCGACCATCTAACCCCTCTGTGAAGTGTGAGGGGCGATGAGGGCCCGGGCTGACTGTGGAGGGAGGGGCCGTATCGGGGCAAGGTGAAAAGAGGGGCCGCTTTTTTTCGGCTCGCTTGCTCGCCGCGCCAGAGGTGCTCGCGCACGTCCGCTTCGCCCCGGGCGCGGCAGCCGCCTGTACTCCCTCCACCCCCCTCAGGGGGCTTACCTCGCACTCTGGGTGTGTCCTCCCGGAGGGTGATGGGCGTGAACAGGAGGCCTGAGGTTGTGAAGGGGAGCGAAACGCACCCCTCCCCCCCTCACCCCCCCCCCCCTGTCCTCTCGCTCCTCCATGCGTTTTTCGCCTGCCCCCACGTTTCCCCTCACGTCCCGCCCTCCTCCTCTACTCCACCCCTCCTCTCACCCAGCCGCCCTGCCGGCCCCGCTGTCCCTCCCTCCGGCCGCCTCACCACGCACGACGCCCTGTCCTACCTGCGGGAGGTGAAGCAGCGCTTTGCGGGCGACAAGCGCGTCTACGACACCTTTCTCAACATCATGAAGGAATTCAAGGCCCAGCAGTGAGTGGAGAATGGACAGGGGGTGTAGAGGGGGGGGACAAAGAAGCGGACGCTGAGCGGGGTCGGGGCGCGGGGTCCCGAGGTGGAGGGAAAAGAGAGGCGCGCGGGGAGGGGGTGGTCCTTCTCTCGGCGGCTCTTTTTGGTCTCAACCTCTCATCATCGCCCCCCCCCCCCTTCCCCTCCCCCCTCGCACACACACAGCATCAACACCGAGGGCGTCATCCAGCGGGTGAAGGACTTGTTCCACGGCGACCGGGAACTGATCCTGGGCTTCAACACCTTCCTGCCCAAGGTGAGGGGGGGGGGGGGGGGAGAGAGAGATAGAGAGGGGAAGGCGGGCGGGACAAAAAGTGGGGAGGGGAGGGGAGGCGCGGGGGTTACGCCCCCGAGCCGAGAGCCGCGGCCGTCCTCGACCCTTTTTTTTTTTTTTTTTTTTTTTTCTTCTCAACCTCTCTTTTCTTGTCACCCACACACAGGGCTACGAGATCCAGATGCCCCTGGAGGAGGAGGCCGCCCCCAAACAGGCGGTCGAGTTCGATCAGGCCATCAACTATGTCAACAAGATCAAGGTGAGCACAACAAGGAGGGAGAGAAAGTGGCGGCAGGGATGGGGGGTGGAAGAATGGACAAAAAGAAAGGGCGGCCAGCGCGGCGCGCGCGCGTGAGCCCACACCGGCCGCGCCTTTCTTTTCACACACACACCCGCTCTTTCAACCCCCTTTTTTTTCCCAGACTCGCTTCGCCTCGGACGAGCGCGTCTACAAGGCCTTCCTGGAGATCCTCAACATGTACCGCAAGGGCCAGAAGACGATCGCCAACGTGTACGAGGAGGTGGCCCTGCTCTTCCGCAACCACCGGGACCTGCTGGACGAGTTCACGTATTTCCTCCCCGACGCGACGCCGCCCGCGCTGGCTGCGGGCCCGCCGGGGGGCGGGCGCGGGTACGGGCGCGGCCGCGGCGGGCGCGGCGGGCGCGGCGGTGGGGCTGGCGCCGGCGGCGGCGGCGCGGGCGGGCTGACCGAGTCGGGCGTCCTGCGCAAGCTCCACGCGCGCAAGGTGAGGGACACGGAAACGAGGGAAAAAGAGGGAGAGGGAGGGGGGGGGGGGACTGGGGTTTCCTTCCACAGAGGGCGCGCGCGGTTTTTACGCGCGCGGCCGT
>Ga0315289_10001516_pt1 | contig 36183 bp, 36 predicted proteins | sample YL17G11_40_MG_FD_203452 | JGI IMG/M metagenome (GOLD analysis project Ga0315289, IMG submission 203452) | Sediment microbial communities from Yellowstone Lake, YNP, Wyoming, USA - YL17G11_40 | ecosystem: Environmental > Aquatic > Freshwater > Lake > Sediment | place: USA: Wyoming | collected...
CCAGTCCGATCCTGATTCGCAAACGGTGGTACGCTTCTTCAAACTCATCCTGAGCGCCATCTGTGCTGCGGATCCGAATACACAAAATGGCTGGCAGGTGGTGAACAACAACCCGTACCCGGTTGAATTCGAGTATGCCATTGATGGTGGCGTCTCGGGTTTGGGCACTGTTCACGCCAACTCCACGGCTACCTTTGAAACTCCAGTCGGTTCCGGCACAGGTGTGATGGGCCTTTATGTGGGTGGCTTTCTGCAGAACAATGCCATGGCGGCCACTGGCTGCCATAAATAACCCGCCTCCTGGTAACTAGGGTAATGTTCCCCGCAAAGGCAAATCGCAATGGAATCAATACGGACAGGCGATCACCTGCCCGTTTCTTCTCTTTTATCACGCAATTCGCAATGAATCTATTCTATGGTCGCAAGGAAACTTGAGACGGCAATCTCAAAGGTTGCGGGGGTATACGGGACAGCGATCACAAATAACCGTCCCCAGGTATCAAGTCCTTGAGAAGCGATACAGGTTTGTAGAATGAGCTGGCTGCTCACCCCGTAGGTTTGGTAGAAGACTTCTTCAACGGTCAACATCTGATTGCTGGATAAATCAATAAAGGAAGAGTAAGGGTTGTTCGGTTGAAGGGCCTGAAGTCTGCGAATTTGTGTTACTTGATACTGGGTGTAATGTCCGTCCCCATAAACAACTGAGATTAAATCGCCATTCTTTATTTCGGGGAATTGGATTCCTGCCAAGTTGTTGTGCGCAATAAAGCCCAATGAACCGAATGCAGATGCAGATTGGAACTGGGTGACCAAATTATCATTTGGAGAAACATAGGCAGGCTGGTCACTCGGTTGTTGAATGACCGGAAAAGATAATAAATTCTCAATATATAAACCGGTTATTTGCTGCGCAGAACCATTTTTTACCTGTTCGACGAATAGCCCAAGGCTGGAGGTAGTTGTTACGGGGGATGATGATCCTATGCTCCATACTCCGGTAACCGCGATTTGCGCAGATGCATGGAGCGGAATGACTGCCACGCTGACCAAGATCAGGAGGCTGACAATATACAAAAGGCGGCGGAAGAGTGTCTTTGACATTTCGTTTTCCTTTCGAGCCAGCCCCCAGTGCTAAAAGCAGTGCAGCCTGGCTTTCTGCCAGGCTGCTGAAAGGAAAACTCTGAAAAGAACTTCTTTCTTCGGCAGCCTGGCGGTCATAGCTGAAGATCAGCCTTAGACCCATGGTTTTGCGTCCCCGGTTTTCACCGGGTTTGCCTTTGTCGGATTAGATTGTTAATCTACTTTACAGTGCTCGAACCTACCTGTGTGCTGAAAACATAACGGCCTGGCTTATCGCCAGGCCGCTGAGAGGGACTTGCTTGCGTGAACTTCTTCGGCAGCCTGGCAGTCATAGCTGGAACTCAGCCTTAGACCCATGGTTTTGCGTCCCCGGTTTTCGCCGGGTTTGCCTTTTGGGTAGCCCGACTTCGGGCTACCACTTTCGGAAGGTTCGATTGTTAATCTGCTAAGAGTGGTACTTGTTTTCCTGCCAATAGTATACAATAGATTGTCTCAGGTGACCTTAACATCATAGTTAGGAGAGCACGTAGAACCCCCGGAATTCCTTGCAGTTCCCTAACAAAGACCGGTTTTACTGGATATACTCAGCAGTTCACTATACGGTTTGAACATGGTTTGCTTGGCAGTGACCAGCGCCTCCCCCTCTCGCTGTCCCGCCCCCCTACCCCGATCAAAGGGGGCACGCCCATCGCGCCTCCCTCCTCTCGCCATCTCCCCTTACAACAGGACCCTATTGCATTTTTCCTTAAAAAGTACAATTCTGTATTTAATGCTCCCCACGCGCGCAGACCGCCTCCCCTGTCGCTGAGGCATACCGTTGGGCAGCTGGGATATGGCGGGGTGTACTTGAGTGCTGATTGGAACCTATGGATTCTCTTTCCCTAAGAATGAAAAAGGATGTGTGAGATGAAAACTGATTCAGGACTTCCAGTGAGTGCACCATCGTCAGGTCAGCCATCGAGACGGCGCATCCTCGGCTAGCCCAGTAAACGACTCGGTTGGTGGTCAGTCGGGCTGGCAGCAATATTCGTGGTTCTTTCAATCATCAATACCACGGTATTCACGCCTACGAAAGTGTTGGTGCCATGGAGGCAAGTAGTACTGCCCTTCTATGGCATTTTTATGATGTTATGTGGGTTCACTGAGGGGATCGTCGGCCTGATTGTGGTGATAGGGCGGCACGAGCGCTCATGGCTCGTTTGGCTTACTTTACTGCCCGGGCTGTTTGTTCTCGCCTTCGTCCTCGGTGAATTCCTCGTGCCGCATTAGGACTGAGCGCGGCGCTCACTGAACAATGGTTTCCAGCAGGCACCCTCCCCACCCGCTGGCCGGTATCGCGCGCCTGCATTCGCTCATCCAGTCGCACCTGCAAGAAAGTGGCTTTGCTATCACCGAGCCAGTTGCTTGTCGTAGCATAGATCAAGCCCCGAAATTGATCGAAATCATCGAATTCCAGTGTTGTAGCTCTCTATTCCTTGTGGACGATCTTGTCCGACAGGATGTGATTGGCAATATTAAAAATACCGCGGGAGAATGGATGTTTTGGCGACTGCGTGACTAGAGGAATGCCTTTATTGGCGCTCATGACAACCTCCCGTCCGCCGCTGACGAGAGAGTATTTCACATTTATTTTTAGTGCTCGTTCAATATTCACTTTATCGTATCCAACTTTCGAGTTGAATCGATTGAGAACAAGTTGAATTTTTTCTGGATGCATAGCTAGTCTTTCAACCAGTTCGAGATAGTGTTTGGTGGACATCAATGTCCCGATCTCAGGCGTGATGACCAGGAGGATGATATCGGACTTGTCTAGCAACACCAGCGTTCGTTCATCGTAACTGTTGTGACAGTCCACCACAACGTAAGAGTTCGTTTGGGAAAGGATATCCACTGTTGACTCGACAAGTGCAGAAGTAATTTTATCCGCATCTTCGGGATACATAGGACACAATAAAACGCTAATACCGGATTCGTGACTGATTAATACTTGATGAACTAATTCCTCGTCCAGTCCAGCGAAATTTTCTGCCAGGACCTGGATAGTACGGGTACTGGAGAGGTTTAAATTGACCCCGACCATCCCAAAGCAGAAATCCGCGTCCAGGATCACAACCTGCTTCCCCGAGGATTTCTTCAGCGCCACCGCCAGGTTGATCGCTACGGTGGTTTTTCCCACCCCCCCTTTGGGAGCGAACACGGTAATTATCTTTCCACGCGTGGTCTGTTTCTGCGTGGCTTGAGTTGCAACTTGAACATTGCGTGTGAGCAGGTTTTTTACCCTGTAAACCAACTCCTGAGTTTCGAATGGTTTGACCATGTAATCATCTACCCCGGCTTCGAATCCAGCAATCTTATCCGCCATTCCTCCCCCGGATAGAATGATGATCGGTATGAAGTGGGTTGCAGGGTTCTGGCGTATTGTTCGGCATAATTCAAGACCGTTCATGGCTGGCAAAACCACATCCACGATAACCAGATGAGGCAGTTGACGCTTGATTTGCTCAAGCGCTTCTTCAGCAGATGTGCATATGATGACCTCGAAGCCATTCTGTGTTAGGAATGTCTGCAATGCATTACGCACATCCTGATCATCATTTACAACCATGATTTGTGTCGGCATCTCAGATTCAACTCCTTACTTCATGAATACATGTAATCCGTCTAAGCACCGAACCAGCAAAATCGTTATGAATCATTGTACACGGATCTTGAGGAAATTGATAAGCATAGGGCACGTTCTGATTTGAGGCAAGATTAAAGTTATCCTGGACATAGGGAACTGTTCCCCGGATCGGCAGGTTGAATCTTCTTTCTATCTCTAACCTGGAAAGGCCGTCGCGGCCCACCGCCCGATTCTGGATCAGGAATAGTTTGTCTTTTTGTATGCCGGTTTCTTCCAAGAATTTTAGGGCAGCTAGTGTGAGTTCAACCGTGACGGGATCAACACCTAACCCGATTACCACGCCATCCGAGCTGTTCAGAATAGGGAGGAGTGCATTGCATGACCTTGGCCGGCATGATCCTGAATTGCGGGCAGGTACCTGCGGTCAGATTCTCTTCGACATTGTTTGATATTTTTCAATCAATATACTATAAATGCCGTGAAAATTCAATCTGCAATCCTCATTGCCCCTTGCCCCGCATAATGCAATACTTTATTCTGTCAGCCTGCATGTAAATCCGCCCCTAAGCTGTTTACCCGCCTAATTGCTGCTGAACAAATGGATGGCGCAGACATTTCGCGTTGCGCCATCGGGGCGGCGAAAGCCAACATTGACGCAAATGCCGCTGGATTGTAGTCATATAGTTATTAAACAAACCGAGCTCGTATAATATCGGCATTAAACACACCATGCTCGTAGAATCACGAGTAGAGTGGCTCTATGCATAATTCTTGTGAAATAAATCCAAAAAATGCGAATCTGCCTAACTTACTATATAGCCCTATTCTACGTCACCAAATCAGTAAACACAATAAAGAAAAAGGCATTTTGACCAGAGTGCTCATAAAAAGTTTATTTTCGGATAAATAGTGGGTCCTTTAAGCCAGTTTTTCATCATTTTTTGGATAAGATCACCAATTTGATACAATTCTATGCACTTTGGTTAGAGAAAAAAGACATGATCTGCCTGGTAAACATAGAAATCAAAGAGGCCTTTCAGGCTTGGGTTTTCACCCATTGGGTGAAAGAAAACACGGTTGGAAAATAACCTGTTAAAATTCTGTGGTACAGAAAACAGTGAGCCAAAGGGAGTTCATGTGATCAATAAGATCGAATTTTCTGCCAGGAATCTCACCTCAAATGCGGGCTTATACTTGTTGTTTGAAAACATGAGAAAAAATGGGTTCTTTGATCTAATCGACAATGATCTGGTATTTGAGAACGAATCGACCAACAAGATCAAGATGAACCATATCAAGACCATGCTCTGTGGCCATTTGATCGGAATCGATAAACTGGAGAGGCTGAAACTATTGCAGAATGATCCCCTGATCCATGAGTTTGCCATTTCCATAAAAGAACCGGAAACGGTATCACGATTCCTGGGGAACTCCAGTTACAAGACCACTCAAATGCTGAGAGAGATCAATTTCAAAGTCTTCAAGAAGCTGCTTGAGCGGAGCAAGCTCAGATCCATCACCATCGACATTGACAGCAGCGTTGTCAATGTGGAAGGTCATCAGGAAGGGACCGCTAAAGGATACAACCCCAAAAAGCCTGGCAACCCTTGTAATAACATCCAGTTTGCCTTCTGTGATGAATTAAAGGCATATATCACTGGATTTGTGAGAAGCGGCAATACCTATACAGCCAATGGCGCAGCTGAGATGATCAAAGAGATCGTTGCCAATATCAAAACCGATGATCTTGAGATCATGTTCCGAATGGATAGCGGCTATTTTGATGAAGAAATCATTGAACCGATCGAATCTCTGGGTTGCAAGTATTTGATCAAAGCCAAAGAATATCCAACCCTTGTTTCTCGGGTAACTGATCCATCGATCTTTTTCGTAACAGGTGACGAGGGCAGGGAAACGGCTGAGCTTATAACCAAACAAAACACATGGAACAAAGACAGGAGATTTGTAATCTCTCAAGTTTTGAAACCGGAAAAAGAAAGGGCGCAATTACCCCTCATGGGTGGTGACGAATACGAATACTTTTTCTTTGTCACCAATACTGAACTTCCTTCAGAAAAGATGGTCATTTCTTACGAAAAGCGAGGAAACAGCGAAAACTACATCAAGGAAGCCAAATACGATATGGCGGTTGGCCATCTCTTGCTAAGATCCTTTTGGGCAAATGAGGCGGTATTTCAGTTAATGATGATGGTTTATGATTTATTTCTATTGTTCAAGATCGATCTTGTGAGTAAAACGGAATACAGGCAGCAGATAAAGACGTTTCGTCTGAAGTATGTTTTTCTGGCAGGGAAGATCATCAGAACTGCAAGAAGAGTGGTGATGAAACTCTCGGAAAAATACCCGTATCAAGAAGTGTTTAACGAATGCCCGGCATAATTACATTTTAGAATATTCCGGACAGTTTTTTCTATTTAATCGGGACGGTGAAAATGCTTCAGAATATTCTGTTTTGAGAAATTACTTGCGAAAATATATGCAGAAAGGCGAAAATCATACTATACTTTAGAAAGTTCCGCCAAAAACCTCGCCAGTTTAGTCGAAAATGATGGCAAAATGATTTCGACGTGGAATCTCGGTTAAAGACAGATGCGCCTCAAAGCTGATCTGCAATTAGTGCTCGCCAGCCTTTTATGGGGGACTGCGTTTGTCGCCCTGCGCATGGCAGCCGGTCACGGCACGGTTTTTTTCCTAAACGGAACACGTTTTTTGCTGGGCGGATTATTACTGCTTCCATGGACCAGGCGCAAGGGGGTATTCAACCGTAACAATATCCCCTACGTTGGCCTGGCCGGCCTGTCGACCTTTGCTGCAGCTGCCTTCCAGCAAGCCGGGCTCGCTTACACCACGGCCAGCAATGCTGGCTTCATTACCTGCCTCGCCGTGGTGATTGTCCCGTTCATCTTGTGGGTGTTCTGGCACGAGCACCCATCCCTGATGCTGGGGATCGCCGGTCTGATGGCGATCACGGGAGGATTTTTGCTCAGTACCGCGGGAACCTTCAAAATCAACCCCGGCGATTTGTTGATCTTGGTGGGGTCGTTTTTCTGGGCATTGCAAGTGGTTTTAGTCGGGAAATCCCAGGGTCAATTGGATGCCCTGCCGTTTGCCCTGGGACAGTATGGGGTCTGTGGGATCTTGAATTTGATCACGGGTGTCTTTTTTGAAAGACCCTCGGGCGCGGATATGGTGTTTGTATTGCCGGTTATCCTGTATACCGCAGTCTTTTCAGTCGCGATCGGGTTTACGCTGCAAGTGATTGGGCAAAAACACACCCCCGCGGCCGACGCAGCCCTCATATTAAATTTGGAATCTATATTTACCGCCTTCTTCGGTTGGTTGATCCTGCATGAATCGCTTCGGCCTTTGCAGATCGTCGGATGTGGAATCATTCTTCTGGCGGTAATCCTGGTACAGATGAAAAATTGGAATATTCCTCAATGGTGATCGCAGCAGGATCGGGGTCAGGTCGGTTGATGACGGCCTTGTTTGTGGGCCGAATGCAAAATGTCGAGGTTTGAGAACTATCCCCCCTTCAAAGTTGCTGATGTCCAGCCGATCGGCCTGCTTTGGCAGGGTGGTTTGTGGGTATATACTAAATAGTGATTGCGGGGCATGCTCGATTGTCCGTTTTCCCATGTAATGTTCATCTGTCTGAAAGGAGGCTTGCGATGAAATTCAATACACTCATGATCATCAAGGCTGTTGTCTGTCTCGGGTTTGCACCCCTACTCTTATTCTTCCCCAGCCAGTTACTGGGACTGTATGGCACTGCCTTCAGTTCTGCAGCTGCTCTAACAGCAAGATTGTACGGAGCGTTCCTCGTCGGCAATTTCTTACTCACCTGGTTTGCCAGAAATGAGAAAGAATCCGCTGCCCGGAGGGCAATCATCCTGGACCTCTTCGCATATGATGCTGTAGCCCTTCTTGTTTCACTGATCCTCCAGCTATCTGGCGTCATGAACCTTCTCGGGTGGAGCATCGTTGCCATCTACCTGTTCTTCACAATAGGGTTCGGATATTTCTTGCTGCCGCAAAAGAAAGTGGCATAACGAGCCCCCGCGCTTACTCCTTGAGCCACTTTGATGATTCTTTGAAGTCTGACCGAAGAAGAGTGTATTGGGGCTGGCTAGATTAAGATCATTTACAATGAGTGTCAACTGATTCTGAAATTAAGGTCAGTCGCACTTTTCAGCCGCCCAAAACCGGGCTGCAACCGACATTGCTACCTCATGTCATAGCCGGAAAGGATTACATATGGCAATCAGAGTTGACCCTGAAGACAATGAAACCCGCGCCTTGTTCGGTCTTGTGGACCTTTGCGGACAGCACATCTTGGAGATCGGCAGCGGCGATGGCCGGTTAACTTGGCGCTACGCGGGGAGGGCTGCGCATGTCACGGCTATCGAACCGTTCGGACAGAGCGTAGCGCGGGCAAGGGAGAACCTTCCAGACGAATTGAAGGGTCGCGTCGAATTCCATCAGGTTGAGTTCGACGATTACGCCGCCGCCGCCGAGCCGGGTGCCTTCGATGTCGTGATCCTCTCATGGTCTCTGTGATGAATGAAACATGAGGGCATGGTTCATGCCCTGGAGGAAATCCACCGCCTGCTGAGGCCCGACGGTAACTTAATCGATATTCACCCCGTTGTCGAAGCGCCGCTGATCGAGGTCCATCAGGGCGGCAGGGTCTTGTTCGCGCAGCCTAATCCAGACTACTCCGCGGATGACTATCGCCAGGCGGATAACGTACTGGCGCAGGCCATCCGGCGCCGCTTCTTCGTCGTGGAACGCAGCGGGCAATTTGACTTCATGGTCTATGGCTCATCGGTGGCCGAGCTACGTGACTATATCGCAGAGGCAAATGCCTACGAAGACGGATCCAAAGACGAGGCTGCAGCCGCGCGGGAAGTAGAACGCGTTGCGCGAGTAGAGGGAATCATGCAGGGCGCAGGAGAGGGAGCCGAGGTCGCCACTCACGAAAGAGCCCACATCGCTTGGCTGAGGGCAATAAGGTGACATTGCCTCCCGCACGCCCATCGCGCTCCTCCCACAACCCCCCCTCGAGCGCTCTTCCTCCCCCCTGGGGGGGGAGGTGCCCTGCGAATAACCCCAGGTTGAAGGTTGAAGGGTGATGGTTGAAGGGTGCAGGTTTAAGGATGGAGGGTGTTGCCCCTTTCCACACAAATTGCTATACCTTAGATTGTCAGCCGGCACGCAGATCCGCCCATAAGCCGTTGATCCGCCAAATTATGTCTGTGCACATAATTGGGTCGTATCTTTTCATATCATACAAGTGTTTGATATGGGGGATGAACCCATGATAATAAACTCTCAAGGTTAGAAAGGAGCAGCCTATGAGACTTTGAGTATCGACCGTTTTTACATACAACCAATCACTTGTAATCAGGTGGTCTACCCATTAAGGAGATAATCTCATGAAACTCAGCAACTTTCTTATCGTTAAGGCTGTCGTCTCGCTCGCCTTCGGAATTGGGTTTGCGTTGATGCCGGCAGTAGCAATGTCATTGTATGGCATCACGTTAGACCCAGCTGGAATACTCATGGCACGATTCCTTGGGGCATGCTTTATCGGGATCGGACTGATCTGCTGGCTTGACAGAAATGCAGACCCCCAGGCGCTGCAAGGCATCACTCTCGCCCTGTGCATTGGCGACACTGTTGGCTTCATCGTAGCCCTACTAGGTCAGCTCTCCGGCTTAATGAACGCGCTTGGTTGGGTTATCGTTGTCATCTGGCTGTTGCTGGCAATGGGCCTTGGATACTTCCGATTCCTGAAGAAAAGTGCTTCCTGAGCAACATCTTTGGCTCAATGTCAATAGCCGTGTCCGGACGTCTGGACTTGGAGGCTGCGGCTTAACATTGGGTCTTCCTTGTCATCGCGGGCGATCTGATCTTCACCGTTAAGCCGCTCGTGGAGGTGACGCCCTTCCTACTCGCCAAGCTGTGCGAAATCCGCATACTGAGTGAGTTCTTTCGTAGAGGAGGTGAGAGTATGGTTAAGTTAGAGAAGTCTGTGACGATCAAAGCCCCCGTCGAGAAGGTATTCGACTACTTGGGCGATCCCAAGAACCTGCCCGAGATCTGGCCTAGCATGATCGAAGTGAGAGACATCCAGCCGTCGCCCGTCGGCGGGTACAACTTTAGCTGGACGTACAAGATGGCCGGCATGCGTTTCGAAGGCGCCTCAGAGACGACCGAGTATATCGCCAACCAACGCAACATTACCGAAAGCAAGAAAGGGATCCAGAGCAGGTTCATCTGGATCTACAAGCCGGAGGCAGGAGGCATGAAGTTGACTGTGCAGGCGGAATACACTGTGCCCGTCCCCCTGCTTGGCAAGCTGGCTGAGGCGTTCATCATTAAACAGAACGAGCATGAGTCGGACGTGTTGCTGGCGAACCTGAAAGCAAGGATGGAAGCCTGAAGTGTCGGCAAGCACATAAGAGCTGATTTCGCACAGCATTCGGTTCCAGACCACACCCCGCTTCCTCATTACGAGTCTCATCGCCCCAACCCTCGAATATCGCCCGACCAGGGGCGGGGTGTGGCAAACCTTGGGTCCTGCCGTCACCATCTATTAATCGGTCAAGTTCGTGTCAAGGGCGGCCTAACAACACGCTATAGATGACCCGGATGACTGGCGGAAAGGCGAGGGTGCCTCGCCCGCAAGAATGTGCGAGAATGTAATTGTATCTTGCCAATTCACCTCCACGCTGATCCGCCCTACCCTGCTCGCCCCCGCGCGCACCCAGCCTCCCCTCCCGCTGACTCCCGCCCCACGCACCCACCGAGGCAGCCACAAGCCGCCACTAGACGAGGCAGCTTCATGCTGCCATCGGCTGTTTCAGCGAAAAGAGCCGACGAAGCTCCTCGATCACCACTCCTCAATTTATCTTTGTATCTTCGTGACTTCGGGGTAAATCGATTCTCCCTCTTGACATCCTAGAACATTTGTTCTATAATAAATTCAGACACGGGAAGGCTTTCCACTCCCGTGCTTTGTCTTTAAGCCTTCCCGTGTCAATCTCATGCGCAGCACACGGGAGAACAAACTATGACAAACGATCATACACCCTCGACCATCCTTGAGCTCTGGTATAGCCTCGACAAGCGCCAGGCACTCATCGAAGCCGCCCAGGCCGAGCATAGCAAAGTGCATGCCGAGATCGGCAAGACGCTCGACGACCACAAAGCCCTTCTCCGTTCCGTCTTGACCCTGGCCGTCATCCTCACTGGCTCGAGCTGATTCCTCGCCCTGATCTCACTTGTAAAATCTTTCTTTGGTCTATGCCTAAACGCAAACGCGGATCCCAGCCCGGAAATACCAACGCCCTCAAATCCGGCTTCTTTTCTCGTCGCTTCACTGATTTAGAACTCAGCGACCTGGAAACCCTGCTCGAAGCGGACGGACTCAATAGCGAGATCAACCTTATGCGTACTCAGATCCGCCGCCTTCAGGAGATCGCGAACGGACAGGACACCCTCGAAGCCTTGACCTCGACCCTGAACACGCTCGGCACCGCCACCCGTAACCTGGCCGCCCTGCTCCGCACCAACCAGGCGCTGACTAATCGCCGCTCCGACACCGTATCCTTGCTCGCCCAGGCCATTGAGGAGGTCTTTGGCAGTGGACTTGACCCGCGTAACGCCTGAAATTCTTATCCAGGCCATCACAGACTTTTGGAGGCATCATGGAGGAGGACCCACTTTACCTGCTCGTCAAAGAACAACTTGCCCGCATCCAGGACCAGTCCACAGCGCGGATCTCACATCTCGACGAACTTCTGCAGCATCAGAACCAACTTACCCAGGAGAGAGTCCAATCCTTGCAAGAGATCACCAGGAGCCTCCGCGTTGACATGAAAGACCACGAAGATCGCCTCCGTTCACTCACCGATTCCGCCACCGTCGCCCGAACCTGGCAAAGCCTTCTCTCCGGCGCAGGCTTCCTGACAGGCATCGCCGCTCTCGTCCGGGCCTTCTTTGGTGGATAACATGACATGCCGCAAACCGATAAACAGCAATATGAACTCGTCAAGCAGATCATTCCTGACCCTACTGTCTTTGCCGAGTATGCCAGCAAACTTAAACTTCGTAAGTACCAGGCGGATGTCGTTCGTGCCATTGTCGCATCTATTATTGCCAAGGCTGGTCTTTCTTTCGTGGTCATGTTCCCACGCCAATCCGGTAAGAATGAAACCCAGGCCCAACTCGAAACATACCTGCTCACTATCTGCATCCAATTTCCGGTCAGCATCGTTAAGGTTTCTCCCACCTGGAAGCCGCAGGCTCAGAATGCCATGGACCGCCTGCAGCGCACACTCGAAAGCAATATCCTTGTTAAGAACTTGTGGAGATTCGAAGCATCCATTATATTCTTTTAGGAGGATGATCAACTTCGTTTCATAGATTCTCATTTTCGACTCAGCTGGCGACCGGTTATACCGGTCGCCTTTTTATAATATAGCACCAGGCGGCGGACGGTAGTACACCGTCCGCCGCAGTTCTTTTCTTGGCTCGGCGTAAAGCCTCGCAAAACACAAGAGTACAAGCGCTCACTTCGCTCTGCTGCGTGATGCGCCTAAACCGCCATCCGGCGCACGGACGGCGCAGGAAGCAGCCCAGTGAAAAATCGGTTAGAATCTGTTTGTTATGAACACATCTGTTGTTATTCCCGTCTTTAACGGCGCCGAGACCATCCCTCTGCTGGTTCAACGCCTGGGCCGGGTGCTCCCGACTGTGGCGGAGTCCTACGAGGTCATCCTCGTCAATGATGGCAGCCGCGACCAGAGTTGGGAGACGATCGTCCGTCTTTCCGGCGAATACCCCTGGGTGCGAGGCATCAACCTGATGCGCAACTACGGACAGCATAATGCTTTACTGTGCGGCATACGCGCGGCGCAGTATGAGGTAACGATCACAATGGATGACGATCTCCAGCACCCGCCGGAAGAAATCCCCGTTCTGCTCGCCAAACTGGAAGAGAACTACGAGGTAGTTTACGGCACGCCGCAGCAAGAACAACACGGCATGTGGCGCGACCTCGCCTCGCAAATAACCAAGATCGCCCTGCAAAGCGCGATGGGCGCGAGCATTGCTCGCAACGTCAGTGCCCTCAGGGTCTTCCGCACCCATCTACGGGATGCCTTTGCATACTACCAAAGCCCGCTGCTTTCTATTGACGTTTTGCTTACCTGGGGGACAACCCGCTTCAGCGCCATCCCTGTCCGGCGCGAGCCGCGCCAGCTTAGCAGATCCAACTATACTTTCGGTATGTTGGTCACGCACGCGGCGAACATGATCACCGGCTTCAGCATCTTGCCTCTGCAACTCGCTAGCGTGATTGGATTTGGCTTTACATTATTCGGGCTGGTGGTGTTGCTGTATGTGCTGGGGCGCTATCTTATCCAGGGAGGCAGCGTCCCTGGATTTTCGTTCCTGGCTTCCATCATTTCCGTTTTCTCCGGCGCTCAATTGTTCGCCATCGGTATTATCGGCGAATACCTGGCGCGAATGCACTTGCGGATGATGAATCGCCCAACATATACGGTAAGAGAGCAAACGTGCTCACCAGTTCAGCAGCAGCGGACATGAGTCGCGCCTCACCCCCCTGCGAATTATTGGAATGGGATACAAACTTCTTCGGATTCCGCATCGGGCGCCTCCGCGGTAATACGTTGACTGAATCCAAGATCAAACAAGCCGAAACCTGGAGCGCCTGTAATCGAATCCGCTGCCTGTATTTTCTGGCGCATCCCGATGATATGCTGACCACGCGCCTGGCCGAAGAGCATGGCTTCCAACTGGTGGACCTGCGCCTCACCTTTGAATGCAAGATAACCGCACCGCTGCTTTCCATGGTGGATTTCTTGCATCCTCTCCTTCCCGAGGAAATGCCCGCTCTGGAGAGGCTGGCGCGCGCTGGATTCACGCATAGCCGTTTCTTCCACGATACCGGATTCCCGCGGGAGCGGGCGGAGGCGCTTTATGAAGTCTGGATCAAGCGTGATTTTCAAGATCCATCCTCTATTGTGTTGGTTGCAGCATCAGCGGGTGGATCGCCCCATGGCTTCATCTCATGCCGCCTCGAGCCTGGTCAGGAGGTTGCATCTGTTGGCTTGATTGGCGTCAGCGCCGAAGGGCGCGGAAAAGGTACCGGGAAAGCGCTGCTGAACGGCGCTCTCACCTGGGCCGGCGAACACGGCGCAACACGTCTGGAAGTTGTCACCCAGGGACGGAATATCGCCGCTCAGCGCCTTTACCAGCGAGGTGGCTTCCTCATCCGCTTTCTCGAACTCTGGTATCACAAATGGTATGACATCAATGAGACACAAAATGGCTAATCAACAAATTCCATTCAACCGCCCGGTGCTGGTCGGGAACGAGTTGGATTACATGATGCAGGCCGTGGCAGCCAGCCACATCTCCGGCGACGGGTCTTTCACCAAGAAATGTCATGCCCTTTTGGAACAGGAACTCGATGTTCCCAAAGTCCTGTTGACCACTTCCTGCACCCACGCCCTGGATATGATGGCGATCCTGCTGGACATCCAGCCGGGAGACGAAGTTATCATCCCAGATTTCACTTTTGTCTCGACGGTCAACGCCTTCGTACTGCGCGGAGCGAGACCGGTCTTTCTTGATATCCGGCCAGATACCCTCAACCTGGATGAATCCCGGCTCGAGGCGGCGGTCACCCCGCGTACTAAAGCTATCGTTCCTATCAACTATGCCGGGGTGGGCTGCGAAATGGAAGCCATCCTCGGCATTGCCCGTCGCCATAATATTCCTGTAGTGGAAGATAACGCTCACGGACTATTCGGCAAATATAAGGGTAAATACCTCGGCACCTTTGGCGACATGGCCGCGCAGTCTTTCCACGAGACCAAGAATTTCTCTTGCGGCGAAGGAGGAGCATTGTTGATCAATGATCCGGCACTTATAGAACGCGCCGAGATCATCCGCGAGAAAGGCACAAATCGCAGCCGTTTCTTTCGCGGCCAGGTGGATAAATACACCTGGGTGGATATCGGCTCATCCTACTTGCCTTCCGACATTCTCGCCGCCTTTTTACTCGCCCAACTGGAGCAGCGTGAGAAAATCAAGGCGCATCGCCAGCATGTATGGGAAGTATATAGTGCCGGATTGAAAGAGTGGACGGCGGCGCATGATACCCGCCTGCCCATTGTGCCGGATCACTGCGAACAGGCCTATCACATGTTCTATATGTTGCTGCCCACGCTTGAGTTGCGCCAGGGATTGATCGCCCACCTGCGCCAGCGTGGCATCCATGCGGTGTTCCATTACCTGCCCCTGCATCTTTCGGATATGGGACAGAAGTACGGCGGACGGCCAGGCGATTGCCCAGTGACTGAGCGCGTCAGCGACCAGTTGATCCGTCTGCCGTTCTATAACAGCCTGACCAATTCCGAGCAAGAACAGGTGATTGAGGCCATTATGGAGTTTGATTTCTAATGAAAAAAGTCCTCGTCACCGGTGGAGCTGGCTTCATCGGCTCTAGTTTCGTCCGCTATTTGCTCAAAACTGAGCCGCACATCCATCTCATCAATCTGGATGCCCTCACCTACGCAGGCAGCCTAGAGAACCTGAAAGATCTGCCCAACGCGGAGCGCCATACCTTCATCCAGGGCGATATTGGCGATCACGCCCTGGTCAGCGGCCTGCTGCGCGATCACAGGATTGACACGATCATCCACTTCGCCGCCGAATCGCACGTGGACCGTTCCATCCTCGGCCCGGCGCCGTTCATCCAAACCAATGTGGTCGGCACGTTCACACTGCTCGAGGCGGCACGTCAGGTTTGGCTGGCGGAGGGGGGCGCACCAACGTTTCAGCCGAGATTCCACCACGTTTCCACCGACGAAGTTTACGGGTCGCTCGAAGCCTCCGATCCGGCTTTCAGCGAGGCAACACCCTACGACCCGCGTTCCCCATATTCAGCCTCGAAAGCCTCATCCGATCATCTCGTGCGTGCCTATTTTCACACCTACAGCCTGCCGGTCACGATCACGAATTGCTCCAATAATTACGGCCCTTACCAGTTTCCCGAAAAACTCGTCCCGCTGATGATCCTGAACGCGGTGCAAGGCAGGCCGCTGCCGGTCTATGGCGACGGTCGGCAGATCCGTGACTGGCTGTTTGTGGAAGACCACTGCGAGGCAATCCGGCGCGTTATCGAAGCTGGGCGGCTGGGTGAAACGTATAACGTAGGTGGCGGGAACCAGCCTCATAATCTCGATATCGTGCATGAAATTTGCGCTATTCTCGATGAACTGCGCCCTGCCTCCGCCCCCCATGCGAGACTCATCACCCATGTGACAGACCGTCCAGGCCATGACCGGCGCTACGCCATGGATATCACCAAGATCCGTGCCGAACTGGGCTGGACACCGCGCCACGACCTCGAATCCGGCCTGAGCGAGACGGTCAAGTGGTATCTCGATCACCCGCAATGGGTGCAGGCCGTCCTGCAGCAGCAGCGGTATGGCGAATGGCTGGAAAGGAATTATTCCAGGAGGAACCCATGAAAGGCATTATCATGGCCGGCGGGCGCGGCACGCGCCTCTATCCCCTGACGCTCGGCGTGAGCAAACAACTGTTGCCGGTCTATGACAAGCCGATGGTTTATTACCCGCTCTCGTTGCTCATGCTGGCAGGGATACGCGATATCCTGATCATCACCACCCCCGAAGAGCAGCCGCAGTTCCGGCGCTTATTGGGAACAGGCGAACAGTGGGGCGTGGCGTTCTCCTATGCGGAACAGGCTGCCCCGCGCGGGCTGGCGGAGGCATTCATTCTCGGGCGTGAGTTCGTCGGCGACCAGCCGGTGAGCCTGATCTTGGGCGATAACATCTTCTTCGGCACCGGCTTGTGGGATATTCTCAAAGAGGCCGCCGGATTAATGGAGGGTGCGCTAGTTTTTGCCTATCCGGTTCGCAACCCGAAGGAATACGGGGTGATCGAATTCGATGAGAATTTCAAGGCGCTCAGCATCGAGGAGAAACCAGAGCAGCCGCGCACGCATTTTGCAGTCCCCGGCTTGTATTTCTATGATAACCAGGTGCTGGATCTCGCCGCCCATCTCAAGCCCTCCAGGCGCGGCGAACTGGAGATCACCGAAATCAACCGCTTGTACCTGGAGCGGGGGCAGCTACATGTCCGCCAGCTGGGACGCGGTATCGCCTGGCTGGATGCCGGCACCCACGAGACCCTGCTCCAGGCGGCCAACTTCGTCCAGACGGTGGAGGAAAGGCAGGGTCTGATGATCGGCTGCCCGGAGGAAGTAGCCTACCGCATGGGGTTTATCACTCGCGAACAGTTGCTGGAGTGGGCAAAGCGCCTGCGCCAGAATGGGTATGGAGATTATCTGATGCAATTGGCGGAAGAGGAAAGTTGAACGCAAAAAAACCGCGCCATAACTCGCGAAGACCGATATTGACGAAGAATAATCAAGAAAAGGCGACGATGAGCATAAAACATATTTTGCATAAGAATGATATATTCGTCAGTTTGGCTTTGGTGCTTCTGATCACTATCATTTTTATACCCGTAACTAACGAGACTGTACTTTTTGATTCCACCACCTACCTGAGGATCGTGCAGACCCTGGTTGAAACACACCAGCTTGTTGTGATGTCCCACTTTCTATATCCTGTTTTAGTCGGGATTACCAAACTCGTACTGAATGTGAATTACTGGCTGGCTGGCGCGATCGTGGTTTATTTATCTGAACTTTTCCTTGCGGCTATCTTATTTGTAATGGCACGTGTCATTTTCGGGCGACAGGGTTCAGCCTGGGCATCAATTGGTAGCGCTGTTTTTGCGATAAGTTTGATGTTAGTGGCTCCCGTGTTTTTATTGGCCCCCATTGATCATCATTTTTATTTTGGTTACATTGGTATCAATGTTTATCATAACGCTACGATGGCACTTCTGAAACCATTTGCTATTCTCTCATTTCTTGCGGCTACACAGGTTTATATTACAAAGACAAAATCTCTCGCGTTGATTATTGGGTATGGAATAAGCGCCGTACTGGCAACAATTGCCAAACCCAGTTTCACAGTGGCTTTATTGCCTGCTCTGGGAGTGTTTACTCTCTACAGGCTGACTAGAAAGCAATGGGTAAATTGGCGACTTTTGCTGATCGGAATTGTATTACCCGTGTTATTCGTCTTGGGATGGCAATATTGGTTTACCTATGCCTCGACCCAAGACATTGGAGGTGGGGATTGGCATGTTATTCTTGCTCCATTAGCAGTTTTTAAATCGTGGTCCAATTATTTGATTCCTAAATTTTTACTATCCATCGTTTTCCCTCTGGGTATAACCATCATCTACTTTCCAAAAGTGCGCAAAGAAATTGATTTGTTGCTGGCCTGGTTGATTTTCATATTTGGAACTGCATACGCTTACTTGTTGGCTGAAGAAGGAGTGCGCATTACACATGGCAATTTTGTGTGGAGCGCACAAATTGGGCTTTTTATATTATTCGTTTTTACGGCATTCTTTTTCGTAAAGCAGAGCCCTTGGGCTACCCGCACTGAAAAAAATTTTCGCGCTGGTGTAGCTTGGAAATTTTGGGTTGGCGTAGCATTATTCAGCCTGCATTTGTTGAGCGGCATTATTTGGTATCTCCATCACGCCGGGCTGCTTGGGGAGATATTTGCCTGGTGGTAGACGAATGGGTTGTCAACCTGCCACAAGGCAAACCTATTCTCCCCTCCGATAAACGATTAGGCGGGTGCTCTCATCGCATGGATTGAGTGGGGTGGTCTGAATTTCATTGTATTGGTCGGGGTTTATCAACGCTGCCATACCATAATCGTGAAACCACGATTCTTCGATGACAAGGAAATCAACCTCTTCCCTCCACAGCAGTTATCTCACTTTTTGCCCGCCAGCCTCGCCATATCCGCCTCCACCATCATCTCGACCAGTTCTTTGAAGCCCACTTTTTGCTGCCAGCCGAGGATTTTACGGGCCTTGCTTGGGTCGGAAACCAGCAGGTCCACTTCGGCGGGGCGATAAAAGCGGGGGTCTTGGATTACATAATCCTGGTAGTTCAATCCAACGCAACCGAACGCGATTTCGCAAAATTCGTGCACGGAGTGGGTCTCCGCGGTGCCGATCACATAGTTGTCCGGTTTATCCTGTTGCAACATTAGCCACATCGCCTCGACATAGTCCCCGGTAAAACCCCAGTCGCGGCGCGCGTCCAGGTTGCCCAGCCGGAGTTCGTTGGTCTGTCCCAGCTTGATGCGGGCTGCGCCATCCGAGATTTTGCGCGTGACGAATTCCAGCCCGCGCCGGGGACTCTCGTGGTTGAAAAGGATGCCGGAGACAGCAAACATGTTATACGACTCGCGGTAATTGACCGTAATCCAGTGACCGTACACTTTCGCGACCCCGTACGGGCTGCGCGGGTAGAAGGGCGTGGTCTCCCGTTGAGGAACTTCCATCACTTTGCCGAACATCTCACTGCTAGAAGCCTGATAGAACTTGGCCTTTGGGTTGATCGACCGGATGGCTTCCAGCAAGCGCGTCACGCCCAGGGCGGTCACCTCGCCGGTCAGTACGGCCTGGCTCCAGGAGGTCATCACGAATGACTGGGCTGCCAGGTTGTAGATTTCGTCTGGCCGGTACTCCTCCAATACTACCATAAGCGAGCTTTGATCGTGCAGATCGCCCTGGACGAGGGAGATGTCATTCTGGATGTGCTGGATACGTTCAAAAGTCACCGTGCTAGAGCGGCGCACCATCCCAATAACCTGGTAACCCTTGGTGAGCAGGAATTCCGCCAGATAGGAGCCATCCTGGCCTGTGATGCCGGTAATCAATGCTGTAGGCATATTTCCTCTATCCTTCAGGACTCGGTTGTCGAATTTCGGCTACCCTCCAACTCGACCACAACGATGAATCCGGAGAGTCTCATGGTTTTCTATGAAAAATGCGCAAACTGGTCTCCTCAAGACACGAAGCAGGATTTGGATAAGATTCGAATTCTTCGAATTGGTGGTTAGAGGAGAAAAAGTCATTCCACTGTGAATCATAATCCTTTGCTTCGATAAGAATGAAATCGGCTTCATTTCTCCATTGATCAGCTACTACATCGTTCCAAAGCCCATATTTCAGCACTTTGTCTGTATCTTTATCTGGGCTAAAAGACCAAAACCCATAGATTTGACCAGGAAGAATCTTGATGCCGGTTATATATAATAGAGGTGTCGCTGAGTAGCCATCCCAATACACCTTATGGCCAGGTGAAATAACTTTGGCTAGATAATGTCCGATTTCTTCGTAGGCGGCAATAGTGTTTGCTTGACAATCGTACTGCCTGTACCCTCCTCCGAGTAGCAGAGTTGGGGACAAGATGGTTCCAGTTACCGAGAGAACAATCAGTGAAAATACCATCAAATCATAACCTTTTTTGCGTAAATTCTTACGCCAGATTGCCCAAGCGACAAATAAGAATATCAGGCTAACAATAACTCCAATAATGGTAGGAGTGATGAAACGTAACTCTGCGTATTCGAGGGAAAATTTGTTCATGAGAATATCCCATAGTCTAAAACCTTGTTGTATTTTCCCTGTCATTATGATGGCTTTTAGTCGCGGAATTCGGATGTTCAATAACCTGTCTCCATAATCTTCATATGCAGCGTATCCAATACAAGCAGGTAATAACAGAACAACCGCCGCGATAATCAACCGGCGCCCACCAGAAACATGCTTTATCCAAGAATCGAATGAACTGGCAACTAGTAGTATGGCAACAATACTAAAGAACGCTGAGTAAGAAGTGAAACAGAAGATGCAGAAGTTATTGAATAAAGATGCCCAGCCGTGCAAGATTAGTAGGATAAAAAAAAGTGAAGCTAGAAATACGCTGGCACGCATGTTGTTGTGATTTTTCCACTGGCTTCGTTTTTGCCATAAGAGCAAAGCGACCAAACTACCCACCATAGCAACATAGTTAAAGCGGAATCCCTGAGCGAAGGCAAGAAGCCGTGCGCTGAACGATGCTGGGGACTGGGTAAAAAAGCCCCACAGAGGCCGACGAAATGGATCTAAAAAGGGTGTCAATTTCGCAGGTAACCAGGGTGCCCATATTACCAAGATATTGGGCCAATAGATAACATGCCCAATGACCACTGTCAGCAGCCCAAATAGTAATGCCCACAAACCAGCTTTCTTGCCATGCTGCCAGAAGATGTAAACAAGTAGAATTGGCAGAACCGGAGCCAGATTGACCCGGGTCAATAAAATCACACCAGCTAGAATCGAACTGGTTACAACCTGCCAAAGCGGACGATCTTTTCCCAATACGAGCGCCAAGACCCAGGCCAACATGCAGGCAATGAGCACCTGCGTTTCAGCAAGACTGTAGATTTTGCTGGTGGCCGGGTTCAGCGCGATAGCCCACACTACCGCAGCAGCCCCCCATTTACCCCCCAGCCGCCTAGCAGCAATCCAAGCACCCAGTAACATTAGTAATCCCAAGAATAATGCAAAGTAACGTCCTGTCCTTAGACCAGGCCCGAACCAGGTTTGGATATACCCCAGGATCAAATAAGAAATCGGGCCGTTATACATATAAGGCCCATAATCCTGAAAAGGATGATAAATGCCTTTCGCGAATAGATACCCCTGATACAGATACGCCCCCTCGTCCAGCACCGCCCTCTGAGTAAAGGCATAAATTATTGATTGTGCAAAATAAGCACATCCTCCCAGAAATGCGAGCCGATCCGCTAGCCGAGGATTGGAAAACAACACTCGCAGCCTAAAACTTTTTCGGATCATAGAATTCCTCTGCAAATGGGTGTTGTAGAATGAATGTAAGTAATGAAAGGATTTATGGCTCATGAGCATCGGGATAGCCGATGAAAGACAACCTTACGCACCCCTGGATCGAAATTCTTGCCAGCGATCCCATGCCCAGCCACCTACCAGAATAAGTCCGCTGATAATAGTTATCGCCTCTACCATGAAGCTGAACGACATCCTCTCAAGGTTAATAGGTATATTGCGACTGATATACCAATGGGTGAAGAAGACCAGGAATACGCCTTCCACTAACAAGATGCGCACCGGCCATGGGGTTTTACTTTCCTGCCACCATGTCCAGGCTTTGGATGCCAGCGCAGCTTGCCAGAGCAAGAGAATAGCCCGGTAGCGGGGATTGTCCCATTGGTCGCCTCCGGCACGGATGGCGGAGATAACAATCCAGGCCCAGGTCAAGAGCCATAGCCAGAACCAGGCAGTGCGCTCGTTTTTGACTGGTATCTTCCAGATTGCTATAAGGCTGATAAAGAGGAATGGCAGCATTGAATACCAGCCGATGGCGCGCAGGATGCCGATCGCCTGCCAGGGCCAGACAGTTACATCAAAGATTGCGGCTGGAAGGACTGGCTGGAATAGGCCGTAGCCTATGATGAAGGGCAAATGCAACCGCACATCCGTCTGACGGAATATCTCCTGAACCCAGCCCGAGCTGCGTTCTAGCAAATAGATATCCCATTTCGCGGAGGTTTGGAGCCAGCGGACGACCACTTCGACCGGTGACACACCCGCAAAAGACCCGCGCGCCAACCCCACCCAAAGCAGTAAAAGCGCGACCAACAGCGCCCCTCCACCGATCAAAATGACGCGCCAGGAGAGCCGCCGATGTTCGCCCCTTAGCCATATCCAACCTCCCAGTGCCAGGATAGTGAAGACAGCCACGCCCGGCGAGAACAGCAGCAATCCGGCCAGCCCCCCTGCCAGCCAGGGCCAGGCGCGGCGATTGTGGTTTTGCTGCCAGTCTACTACTCCCCAGAAGGTCATGGCCACGAATGTGATAAGGAACGGCTCGCGCATTTGCGAGCTGCCCAGCAGGACACTTTCTGGATATAGGGCCATGATCCACGCCGCGGGAACAGCCAGTGACTCGCCCCAGAGCTGCCGCATCGCCTTCCAGGTCAGCGCGACACCTACAGTGGCTGTCAGCGCGGACAGCAGGATGACCAGCCAGGGTCGGTGAATGTCCGGGCTGAGGTAACGATAGGTCAGCGCACTCAACGCCAGCAGTCCGCCATACTGGTCGGTGCTATAGGATTTATCGAAAGCCGCCCAGATGGGACGAGTCGAACGCGCCAGGTCCCAGGCTTGCGTGTCGCGGTTGAAGGCGTCTTTGAAAACGTAACCTGCTTTCTGAACATCGGTTGGATAACCCGCGATAGGCAACACGTAAATCAGGGCGATGCCCAGGCCGAGGCGGAGTAGAAAGGCCAGGAGTAACATCCAGGCTAGGGTCCGGGGCGCAGCGCCGCTTCGACTTCGTTCCCTGGCCTGACCGCCAGGGCAGGCAGCATGCCAGAGAGCTGCCAGGGCAGATAATCCCAAAAGCAGGAGAAACGAGTAGGATAGCCAGCCGATCCACCAGGCTCCATCATCCAGCGCGGAGAGCAGCGCGCTCAGTCCAAGGCTGGCAGGGATAATCCATCTCAAATCATGCAGGAAGGCTTTCATGTTTTCCTTTTTACAAGGCAGCGGATGATTTGTACGCTCCACCACAGCACCAGGAATACGACCAGCGACTGAGTAGTGACTGAAAAGCGCGGGTTGTCGCCATGGTCGAGGAGGGTTTGGATGAAGGAAGTCAGCCAGACGGTGCTGGCGGCAAACCAGAGGAAGGCGTCCATTCTCAGGATTTGGCGCACCTTCTTGCTGACCAAGACCAACGAGCCAAGAAGGAAAGCGGCGTTTGCAACGACCATCCCGCCGCGCGCCACGATGACCAGGCCACTCAGGGCGGCCCGGAGAGCCAGGTTTGTGAACGCGCCAGGCGACCAATAAACCGGCGCTTTCCAGAACCACAGCCAGCCTTCCCAAACACTCCGCAAGTATAAACCCGGATGCTGGAGGATAAGCTGGATAGAGATTTTTGTCAGCAGGTTGGAGAGGGCGATGAAGCCCAGTCCAGAGATTTGCTCCAGGGCCGGGATGGCATCCCAAATGGCGTTGCCCGGCTCGCCGGACTCGACGCGGCGCGCGTCACGATATTGGATGAAGGTGTCGCGAATGGCAGCGTATTCGTCCGGTACGAATTCGAAGAAGAGGCCGGTATGCTGGACGAGGTGAAAACCGGTCATGTTTGTCAAGCCCCACATGCCGAAACGCTGATGAATGAAATTCACCCACGCGCCGATGAGAACCAGGCCGGTAAAGCCGGTGACCAGCGCTGCGCCCCAGCGTACCTTCGGCGAGGCCATCCGCCAGAAGGCGAGCAGGAAAAACGCGGCCAAGAAGGGCAGGAAGATGAACAGCGGGCGGGTCAGGGTTGCCAGCCCCGTAGTTATCCCACCTGCCATCGCCATCAAAAGGATTTTCCATAGAGGCTGTTTGTGGTCTGAAAAAAGCAGCCAGGCAGCGACTGCCAGCGAGGCTGCGATGAAAAAGGTTGTCAGGCTCTCGGTGATCAGGTTGGCCTCGAAGAAAAGCTGCTGCCAGTTGAGCGTATGAGCCAGGGCGGTCAGCGCGCCGAACCAGCCTCTGCCACTGACGCGCCAGCCGACATAGAAAAAGAGCAGCGTGGTTAGCAAGCCAAGAGCCAGTTGGGCGGCATAGACGCGCTCATCCGGGCCGGCAACCGCCATCAAGAAGGGGTAACCGGGCGTGCGCGTGCCGTCGTAGTCTGTCCAGCCGTGCAGGATGGCCTCTGCCAGGCGGCGATAGCTGGCGGTATCGTTATACGCCACCGGCCGGTAGACCAGGTAAAGCAAGCCTCGCTCAACTACCGCGATGGTTGCAACAATCGCCAGCCAGGTGCGCGTTTTCAGAGTGCGTAGTGATTTCAGCATCTAAAGTCTTCCAGGGACCGATGGGTGCGCACCAGCCACGAATATCCTTTCACATCGGTCTGGGCGCGTTGGCCCAGGGCCTGCCGCCGTTTCGCATCACTCAACAACAGGCTGAGGCTTTTCTCCCATGCCCCTGCCTCCCCAGGCGGACAGAAGACAGCGTTATCTTCGTTCAGCACTTCGCGCAGCACCGGTAAGTCGCTGGTAAGAATAGCCCGGCCGGCAGCCATGTACTCGAACATCTTCATCGGGCTGCAAATCTCGGCGGTGTTCCCGCCGCTGGAGGTAGAAACCGCCCGCTCGTAGGGCATGAGCAGGACGTCTGCGGCGGCCTGGTATAGTGGGATGCGCTCGTTGGGTAGGAAGCCGGTGTAGGTGATGTTTTGCAGCCCGGAATTGGAAGCGCGACTGCGCCAATTGTCCACATCTTGGGGGCGACCGCCAACCCATAGGAAATTGACTTTCGGGAAGCTGGAGGCCAAGGTGAGCAGGAGGTCTGCGCCGCGACCGGCATACAGGTGGCCGGTGCAGATCACCGTCAGGCCGGGATTCAGGCCTAATTGGCGGCGAGCAGATTCCGGGTCCGGTAAGTGCTCATAGCGTTCGAGGTCCACGCCGTCCGGCGCGATGACGACCTGCCCAAGTGGCAAGGTTGGCCGGTAGCGGTGTTCCAGTTCGCGGCGCAGGGCGTGGGTGATGGGCAGCAGGCGCTTCCTGCCAGGCAAGCGCAGAAAGAGACGGTACCACAGCGGGCCGAAGCTGCCGGCGGGAAAGTCGTGCATTTCAAGCATGACTGGCAATCCGACCAGCAGTCCGAGCGCGGCAGATTGGATCGGCCAGGCGTAGAGCAGGTCTACATTCAAGGCGCGGGCGCGGCGGACGGCAGTCCACGGAAATGTGCGCCGATCCTTTACCGGCAGCCATTGGACTTCGAAGGGCGTCGTCAAGCCGTATTTGGTTCGCAACGTTGAAGGTTGAAAGTTGGAAGGTTGAGTACCCGGAACAAGCAAGATGACCTCATGTCCCAGTTGGACAAAGGCCTGGCAGACTTTCATGACCTGGATACTGTTGGCCGTATTCGATGGTACCTGGGAGGCGGAAACGCAGACGATCTTCATTGTGGATTTCTGATTGGTGATTGCTGATTGCGGATTTCGAGCAGTCCACGCACTGCAATCAAGCCGATGGAGATAATAAAAAAGCCCGAAAGCAAGGCGGCTTCAGCCAGGTAACCAAAACGAGGCACCAGGAAAAAGCCGAGAATGAGCTTTGCCGAGCCGGTGAAGGCAATAGCCTTAAGTGGATAATTCGGCAGGCCGAGGGAGAGCAGCAAAGTGCGGTTCCAGTACAATATATTGGCAACACTGTAGCCGATGAGCAGGATGAGCGCGGCGGGTGTTGCCGGGCCGTATTCCTTGCCATAAAAGGTAGTGATCAGCCAATTGCCCGCTACGACCAAAGCCAGAGCGACCGCGCCAGTCCACGCGCCCGAGATGATAGTCATTTTCTTGAGCAGATCGCGCAGTCGCAGCCAGGCCTTCTGTGCCACAGCGCGGGTAAGCTCTGGGAAAGTCGTATTGATAAAGGGCGTGATCGGCATCACCATCAGGTTGATAACCGCCAGGGCGAGTTTATAGTACCCCGCCTCAAGGGGTGAGAGAAAGTAGGAAACCCAGACCACCTCGTTATCGCGGATCAACATGCTGGCAGTGGCGCTCAGGTTGGTGCTCAGGGCGAAGCCCCAGAACTCACGGCGCGGCGGCAGCAACTGAAAGGAGGCTCGCCACCAATCCGGCCCTAGCATCTGCCCAGCGCGCCGGAGCGCAAAACCCGCCAAGGCCAGACCGTTGAGCGATTTGCCCAGCAGGTAGGCGGTCAGCACCAGCCAGATGTCCCCGTGAACGAGAAAGGCATAGGCGATCAAGGCGACGGTCAGGAAGGATTGCAGGAAATTGATGATCGCCTGGCTGCGGAAGTGATCGCCGACCTGCAACACGGCGGTGGAAGTCTCGGCGACGAAGTTGGTCAACAGCGCCAGGGCGTAGAAAGAAAAGAGTGGAGCTGTGGTTAAATCTTTAACAATGTACCTGGCTGCCCAGGGTGAAAGCAAGACGAGCAAGAGATAAGCCACAACCGAGGTGAGAGTTTCCGTCAGGGCGGCGGCTTTCAGCACCGCGGCAGCGTGTTCCTTCTTTTCCTGCGCCAGGAACTGCCCCATGTACTTGATGACCAGTTCCCCCATGCGGAAAGACAGCAGTCGGTTGATGTTAGAGGCAAAGGCGATGACTGTTCCCAGGATGCCGAATCCGAGCACGCCGAGCAACCGCGCTGCCAGGATGCTCTGCACTACAGAACTGAGTGTATTGCCGACGAAAAGGTAGCTGGTGTTGCGCAGGACTTTGCGCAACAGGTTGTCCTGCCGCCAAGCGGTCAGGGTGTCACGAATAGACGTCACAGGGTCGCGACCTCTTTTGCCCAGGAGCGTTCGGCGCGGTACCAGTCTACGAGCCGCTGCACCCCTTCGCGCAGTCCGACCTGTGGCTGCCAGCCGAGAAGGCGGCGGGCTTTGCTCACGTCAGCCCAGTTGGTCAGCACATCGGCCGGATTGGGGGGATGACGCTCGATGCGCGCTTGCCTGCCGATGATCTCTTCGAGCATCTCGATCAACCTGTTGATGGTGATGACCTCGTGCCCGCCCAGATTGAGGATCTCGTAGCCAAGAGGCTGGAGGGCAGCGAGGGTGCCGCGCGCGATATCGTCAACAAAGGTGAAACCGCGCGACTGTTCCCCATCTCCGTAGAGATGTAAAGGCTGCCCTTCAGTGATCCACTTTGCAAAGCGGAACATGCTCATATCCGGGCGGCCAGCCGGGCCGTAGACGGTGAAATAGCGCACCACGCTCACATCCAAATCATAGAGAGAGTGATAACTGTGACAAAGTACCTCGGCCGATTTTTTACTTGCTGCGTAAGGCTGGAGAGGATGGTCGCTATCCGCGACTTCGGGCGTAGGTAAGGGAGCGTTCGCGCCGTAAATGCTGGAGGTCGAGGCGAGAATGAATTTTCCGATCCCGCGCTGGCGGCAGAGTTCCAGCAAGTTCAACGTGCCGAGAACATTGGTCTCGACGAAGGCCCAGGGGTTTTCGACGCTCGCCCTAACCCCGGCGCGGGCGGCCAGGTTGATAACAGCGTTGAAGGTTGAAGGTTGCAGGTTGGCAGGTTTTGGACTTTCAACTTTCAACTTTTCAACCTGCGACCGGTCGGATATATCAAGCTTGGCAAACGTAAAGCATGGCAGGGATTGCAAACGCCGCAGGCGGTATTCTTTCATACGGACGTCGTAGGCATCGTTCAGGTTGTCCACACCACTGACGGTATGACCCTGCTCGAGCAGCATTTCGGCGACGCGCGCACCGATAAATCCGGCTGCGCCGGTCACCAGGTAATTAGCCATCTATCCAGCCATCCTCTTCAACCAAATCGAACTGAATGTGTTGGGGTTCTGCTCCACCGTTTCGTAATTTGGCATAGTTTGCTTCAAGAATGGTTCGTCAAAGTAGCGGATGAGGGGCAGGGACATGGTGATCTTGAATTGGTTGTTGAAGCACAGGAAGGCCTGTAAAAGCATGGCCTCATTCCAAAACACCGGCCAGGTCTGCCCGAATAGCCACAGCTTGGGAGGATAGGGAATATTGTATGGAAATGGCACATCGTGGATGTGGATCGTGACGCCGACCTTCAGGCTGGGAAGCACTTCCAGGTAAAGGAATGGCACATCGCCATCTATGTTCAAGATGTGCGTTGAATCAATGAAAAGGACATCACCAGCTTCCAGTTGCTGGAAGAACGACAATTCCACATCCTGCACTTCTTTTGGAATCACGTATACCCCCGGCAGGGTGTATAACCTCTCATAAGGATGTGGCTCGATGCAGGTCATTTGAAGAGGTAGACCTTCGCTCGCATTCTTCTCAGCTGCCAGGCTGCAATAATAGGTGGATAAGCCGGATCCGACCTCGATGTAACGCTTTGGTTTACTGTGCCGCATCATCATGTAGAGTACGAGCGCATCTACCGGAGTATAGCCAGGGCCAAACGTTTTGCGAAGCTGTTCGAAAGCTAGAAAAGCAGAGAACTCTCCGTAATAACGTGAGAGCAGGGTCTGAATATCGTCCTTTATGGCTTCGAGATCGTACTCGATGCCTGCGAGTGCGCTGGGGCGAAACCAGCGTTCGTAATTTATTTTCAGGCGGTCGAGTGATGGCAGGGGGGAGTAATAATCGCTTTTTCTGGCTACCGAATAACCCATCGCTTCGAGAAGTCTCTGAAAAGTCATGGAAAAAGCCGTATTGATCGTTTGCATTATCTTTCGGAAGAGCGCGATGAGACCCCATTTTATTCTACTGATGGGATTCAATATAAATGGCGGTACAGCTTGTTTTAGCGATTGCTTCATGCAGGTTTTCCTGATATCCCTCTTTCCGGGCTAGAGTCTGGCGACTTTCGGGGTGTCCTTCCCAGCCTGGCCCAGCGCGTTGCGACTGTCGAAGATGAACTTGGCCGCTCCCAGGATCGCTTTGTAATCGTAGACTTTATGATCGGTCACGATAACCACACAATCCGCCTGGTGGACCGCCGCCATCACGTCCGGCACGCTGTCCATTTCCAGGCCGTCGTGGGTGCGGAGATGAGGAATGTACGGGTCATGGTACGAGACTTCCGCGCCCTTCTTCTGCAGCAGCCCTATCACATCCAGCGCCGGCGACTCGCGGATGTCGTCAATATCCGGTTTGTAAGCAGCGCCCAGGACGAGGCAATGGCTGCCCTTCAGCAATTTGCCGCGCTCGTTCATGGCATTCAGTATGCGGTTGACCACGTAGCGGGGCATGTTGGTATTGATGTCCGAAGCAAGTTCGATGAAATGGGCGGTGTACTGGTAGGCTTTCATTCTCCAGGAAAGGTAGAGCGGGTCAATCGGGATGCAGTGCCCGCCCAGACCTGGTCCTGGCGTGAACTTCATGAAACCGAAGGGCTTGGTGGCGGCCGCCTCGATGACTTCCCACACATCCACGCACATGCGCTCGCACATGATGGCCAGTTCGTTGACCATGGCGATGTTGACCATGCGGAAGGTGTTCTCCAACAACTTGGCCATTTCAGCGGCTTCGGCAGACGAGACCCTGTGGATATGCTGGATGGCACTGCCATACCACGACGCAACGACTTCGGTACAGGCCGCGGTGATGCCGCCCACCACCTTGGGTGTGTTGAGGGTAGTGTAGTCCTCCCGGCCCGGGTCAACGCGTTCCGGTGAGAAAGCCAAGAACCAATCCTCCCCGACCTTCAAGCCGTTTTTCTCGCCCAGTATCGGCAGCAGGACTTCGCGGGTGGTACCGGGGTACGTGGTGGATTCCAGCACCACGACCATACCCTTGTGAACGTACTTCGCCAGTTCCTCGGTGGCGGACATTATGAAGGACATATCCGGGTCGCCAGTTTTGCGCAGCGGCGTGGGAACACATATGCTGGTGGCATCCATATCCTTCAGAACCGAGAAATCGGTCGTCGCCTTCAAGAGGCCGGATTTGACCAGCTTTGCAACGGTTTCGGTTGGCACATCGGGGATATAGCTGACGCCCTCCTTCAGCGAAACGACCTTGTGCTTGTCCGGGTCGATGCCGGTGACGGTGAATCCGGCCTCGGCGAAGACGACTGCCAGCGGAAGCCCCACATAGCCCATTCCCAGAATACCGATACGAGCAGTTCTTTCTTTCAATTGCTTGAGAAGAATTTCTTTGACAGTCATTCTTTCTCCATTCGGTTTTACCACAATGGCACAAAGTCACAAAACCTTCGTTTCTTTGTGTCCTAGGGGTGGAGTATTAGAAAAGACTTAACTGCTTTGGTTCTTCCTGCGGTGCTTCCACAGGCGCGGGGCTGGAATTAGCCAACGCGCTGCGCGCCTGTCCCAGCAATTTTGGCAGTTGGGCAAAATCTTTCATAATGGCGGGCTTTAGCGAGGCCTGATGCAAGGCAGCGGCCGGGTGGAACATGGCGATCACGTAGCGGTCTCCGACCCGGCGCATTTGCCCGTGGACGGCGCTGATCTTCACGCCGGGCATGAACTTGCCCATCGAGTAGCGCCCGAGGGTGATGATGGTCTTCGGGCTGATCGCCGCGATCTGCCGCTCGAGGTACCTGTCACAAGCAGCAAGCTCCTCGGGCAAAGGGTCGCGGTTGCCAGGTGGGCGGCACTTGACGACATTGCCGATCCACACCTCCGGGCGTTTCAACCCCGCTTGAGCCAGCAACTCATCCAGGAACTTTCCCGCTGCGCCGACGAATGGACGCCCCTGCTCGTTTTCGTAAAAGCCCGGCCCCTCGCCGATGAACATGATCTCGGACTTTGCCGGGCCTTCGCCGGGCACCGCATTTTTGCGAGAGTGGTACAGTTCGCATGCCTGGCAGTTCGAAACTTCGGCGGCGATTTGGGCTAAAACTTCAGAAGAATCCACGAGATCCTCCGTTCACACGGTTGCACGCTGGCGTGTTTTCACGTTTACACGTTCTAACGTTTCGGCGTTCAAACCTTCCAATGTCATCAGGATCGCGTCTTCGCTGGTATCGCGATAATAATGCGGGCGGCGGCTGGTGATCGCGAAGCCAAACTTCCTGTACATCTCCTGCGCGGCGAGGTTCCTTTCCCGGACTTCCAAGAAGGCGCGCCGCGCGCCTTCGGCACGCGCAGCTTCGAGCGCTTCCAAGATAATCCGGCTGCCAATTTTGCAGCGCCGAAAATCTGGGTGGACGGCCACTGTAGCAATGTGCGCCTCGTCTACCATGAGCCATAAGACCAGCATCCCGATGATCATGGTTTCGCCGTTCACTTCTGCCTCAGCCACCCAACCGCGCGAAACGGCGTTCTCAATCACCTCGAAGCGGAACGATCTCTCCGGCCAGGGCAGGCTGAAAGAGATCATATCAATCTCGTGGACGGCTGGCACATCCTCCAGCCTCATGCGACGGATGGTGAACTCACCGACGCTCACGCCGGGACACCTCCCGCCACGTGAAGGTAGATCGGCGCCAGCGATCCAGCCGCGTCAACTTTCCCTTCTTGCCAACGCGCCCAGGCCAATTCAGCTAGAAATCCCGGATGGCGGACGCTCCCGGCTGGTGAAGGTAAGATGACGTTCTTATGCTTGCGCGCTAAACGCTGACGTTCTTCGGCGGACAACTCGCCGCAGATAATGGTCGGCGCACTGATACTCTGGGCCAGTGCCTCGACCGTCGTCAGCTTGGCCGGACCCTCAGCCTGCCACCCGTTTTCGGCGGCGCGGTACCAGCCGACGGCCAAACGTCCGCGCCCGGCCTGTAGTATGGCGGCCAGCGGCAGGTCCCGGATGGGCTGCGCCGCAGCCAGGATATCCAGGGTGGGAATCCCGATCAATGCCAAATGCCGCGCCAATGCGAATCCCTTTGCCAGCGCCAGTCCCACTCGCAGACTGGTAAACGAGCCAGGGCCTAACGCTACGCCCAAGGCCTTGATCTCGTTCATTTTGACGCCTGTGCGCGATAAGAGACTGGCTAACTCTGGAGCAAGCTCAGTGGTGTGATGGGCGCGGCTGTGCCAGAATAGTTCACAAACAACCTGCGACCCATCGTAGAGTGCCAGGCCAACCTGCGCAGTGGACGTATCCAGCGCTAGCAGCATCACGCCACTCCATAGACGGCCTGGCGGAGGGCTGCCAGCAGGCTTTCGTAACGCTCACCGCGAGTGGCGAACTGCATTTCACGGTGCTCTTCCGCGAGATACTCCATTCTTACCCACAAGCGCTCGCCTGGCAGGATAGGTTCGATCCGCTCTGGCCACTCGATAATCAGAGGCCCCTGCGCAAGCAGCGCGTCAATATCCAGCTCCTCGGCTTCGGCTGCGGATTCCAGCCGATAAGCATCCAGGTGGAAGAGTTGAGCCGCGTCCGGCCGCTGGTAGATGTTGACCAGTACGAATGTCGGGCTGGTGACGGCATCCAACGAGCCCCAGCCCTGGGCTACACCCTGGACGAGGGTGGTCTTGCCTGCGCCCAATTCACCCTCTAGACAGATCACATCACCGGTCTGAAGCAACCCTCCCAGGCGCATACCGACGCGGCGAGTCTGCTCCGGGCTGCGGCTGAAGAACTCCAGGGTATTGGGGGCAAGGATGGGCATGGCAAAGGGATTATACTACAGGGGGAAATGACCTCTTTCCTCACCACCATTCCCTCGCCCTTCCCCTATCAGGGGAACCCTAAAGGGTGCTCCGCGAAGGGGGGGGGTGTAGGGGGGATAGAGGTTACAATCCGACTTGCTCTCCGAGAATCCGCGCAATTGTCCTCGCAGCTTGAGGACGGGCAGCGCGGCGACAGTTCTCGGCCACCCTATCGCGCTCCCTCGGACGGCAGACCCACCTGGTAAGCGTCCGCACAACTTGCAAAGGCTCCGGCGCCCAGATCCCCGCGCCAACATGTTCCACAAAACTGACGTTCCCGTCTTCCTGGCCTGGCAATTTGGCGTAAAGGATGATTGGCAGCGCGGCGTTGAGCGCCTCGGCAATCGTCCCTGGGCCGGCCTTGCTGACCAACACGTCTGCCGCGCGCATAAAACACGGCATATCGTGAGTGAAGCCGTATATAAAGGTGGGGTTTTCCCAGGTCTGGGCTTTGAGTTCAGCTTTGAGCTTGGCATTCCGCCCTGTCACGATGACCAGGCTAACATCCAGGCCTGATTCATCAATGGCACGCGCCGTTTCAGCCAATGGTCCCATTCCTTCCCCACCACCAATTAGCAGCACAATTTTCTTATCCTGCGGCCAGTTCAACCCATCGCGCAGGATGATTTTATCGCCGGGAGGGGTAGAACAACTCTCGGAGACCGGTTGTCCGACCACACGGACTTTTTCGGGCAGCATGGTGTATTCGATGGCGCGCTGGCGGGCTATCTCAGTCGGGACAAGGATCAAGTCGGCGCGCTGGTCGAACCACAAGGCATGCGTGCTGACCATGTCGGTCACCACAGTGATGAACGGCGGCCGGTTCTTGCCGAGGGCCTTCAGGAGAAAAGAGTTGGCAAGAGGGTGCACGCTGACCAGCATGTCGCTGGGATGCTCACGCACCAACCGGCGCGCGGCGCGGCGCACGATTGGCCAGAGGGTTGAAGTCATGAGGCGGGCCTGCCGGCGGCCATTGCTGATGTGGAAGCCCACCCCCCACAATTCGGGCACGCGTACCAAATCTGGATAAAATGAAGGCAGGTGGTTATAAGGCGGTGGGGCGTAATCTTTCAGGAAGTCCACCATCTCAGTGGTAACGCCCTCGCTGAATTCCAGTCCCAGAGCTTCGATGATGGCCTCACTGGCAGCGCGGTGTCCGCCACCGGTATCGGAGAATAGGAAGAGGATGTGGGATTTCTTAGGCGGATTGTTCATTATCGTTTTTAGGAAGGATGGCTTTCAATCGCCGGACCAGTTCGCGGCGCGTCAGGAGCACCCGTCGCTTGCAGATTTTGCATTCCAGGCCGATGTCCGCGCCCAGGCGGACCACGGTCCACTCGTAGGAACCGCAGGGATGTGGCTTGCGCAGGCGAACATGGTCGTTGATCTGCAGGTCGGGGAGCACGAGAAAATTATACCGCAGGGAGACAACCAGTCAGTGGATTTATGATAAACTAACCCAGAAAGAAATTTCCCGGAGAGAGAATTATGCCCATTCCCGAAACCTATGCGGTCGAAATTGCCGGTTTGAAGCGAGACCTTAGATTGTTCGAGGTCAAACCCGGCCTGAAGATTGCCATCCTCAACATCCTCGGCGATACTGAACTGGTCCAGGCCTGCGCCAAGGCCCTAGGGAAGGGACTCAGGTCAGTTAAATTCGATATCCTGGTGACGGCGGAGGCCAAGTCCATCCCGCTGGCCTACGCGCTCTCGGTGGAAACGAAGAAACCTTACATTGTCCTGCGCAAGGCGTACAAGCCTTACATGGGTGCAGCCCTGATCGCCGAGACGCTTTCCATTACCACCGGCGAGCCGCAGACCCTGATCATGGACGAAAAAGACCAGTCCTTGGTCAAGGGCAAGCGCGCCGTGATCGTGGACGACGTGATCAGCACCGGCTCGACGCTGCAAGGCATGAGAATGATCATGGAAAAGGCGGGCGCGGAAGTTGTCTGCGAGGCGGCCATCATGACCGAGGGCGAGCGTGCCCAGTGGGAACAGGTCATCGCCCTGGGGCATTTGCCGTTGTTCACAGGGTAGATTTTTTCGAAAGGTTATTAGACCCTAAAGGTCTCCGTGACCTTTAGGGTTTATTAGATTTCAGAACCAGTGCTTGTTTCTCCGCCCGTGTCATTTCCTTGATGTGACTCTCCCGCCTCATCGCGCTGCCACGATCCGGCTGCTCCTCCACATATACCAATTTCACCGGCCGGCGCGCACGCGTGTAGCGTGCCCCGCGCCCGGCATTGTGCTGGCGTTCGCGGTGGACGGGATCGGCGCTCCAGCCGGTGTAATAGGTGCCGTCGGCACATTTCAGGATGTAGCAAAAGTATGGCATGAATTATTTCTTTTTCTCTTCACCTCTGCGCTTCGGTTCGAAGAGCTTGCTCAAGAAGCCAAGCTGCTGCTTCCATATCCCGCTGGTGGGCATTTCCTGTCCGCCGCCCTCGACTGAGAGCCAATCGCCTGCGCTGCGTTCTTGCCACCACTTCAGTTGCCCTTCGCGGGCAGTTTCAAGATGGCTTCTTAGATCATCGGCATCTTCCTGGGCAATGTCAGTACGCAGGGCGGTGAGATTAGCGATCAATTCATTGAGCAGGCGGACGATGTTCTCGCGGTTGTGCAGGGCAGCTTCCTGCAGCGCGGTGGCGCTATCCTGGAAGATGGCCTCGCTTGTCGCGCCTGCAAAGGGACGCCCGGTCACCTTGCGGATGTCCGGCCAGCCGGGTTGGCCCGTGAGCGTGTTGACCAGGGCTGCCGCGCTCAACTGAGGCAGGATGTGCGCCGAGGCCATCACGCCGTCCACTTCGGCCAGGTCAACGAAGAAGGGCTGCGCGCCCAGCAAGGTTACAAGGTCGGCGGCAAGTTTGACTGCCTCGCCTGTCGTTCCAGACGGCGCAGTGATGGCCATCAGGCCTGTCTGGAAGAGATCAGCGCGGGCTGCCTCGATCCCCTGGGCTTGCTCGTGGAGATAATGCGGGTTGAAGACCGGAGTCAGCCCAATGTAGTGCCGCTTCTCCGGCAGAAATTCCCTGGCCCAGGCAGCCACGGCTGCTTTGGCCGGCGCGGTATCCATGACCACCGCGTCAACTTTTAGATCCTGGGAAATGATCTTAAGTGTTTCGCGAATTTGGTCCAGCGGCAGCGCCAGGAAAACAATATCGGCTTCGGCTACGGCAGAAGGCAGGTTGTAGTGTATTTTGTCAATGGCGCCCAGCTTCAACGCCTTCTGGGCAATGCCGGGCTGGATATCGTTGCCGAGGCGCGTCACCTGGTCGGTGTGCGCGGCCAGTGCCAGCCCGACCGAAGTCCCAACCTGTC
>Ga0315289_10001517_pt1 | contig 36171 bp, 33 predicted proteins | sample YL17G11_40_MG_FD_203452 | JGI IMG/M metagenome (GOLD analysis project Ga0315289, IMG submission 203452) | Sediment microbial communities from Yellowstone Lake, YNP, Wyoming, USA - YL17G11_40 | ecosystem: Environmental > Aquatic > Freshwater > Lake > Sediment | place: USA: Wyoming | collected...
TAAAGTAACTTTGCCATCCATTCAAGCGGTTGTCAAAGGCAAGTGGAAGGGAGAGCTTAGTGATAAAAACGTAAAAGCAACACAGGATGCATATGATCTTGTGGAGGTGAACTTTTGAAGAAATACGATGTGGTCACTACAATTTCATATCCTAAAAAGGGTGCACAGGGAAAAACTGGAAACTGGCGGGTTTTCAGGCCAGTGCTTGATAAATCTAAATGTGTAAAATGTCTGCAATGTTGGATGTTTTGTCCTGAAGCCACCATCATAAGAAATAAAGACGATACCATTAGCATTGATTACGAGTATTGCAAGGGCTGTGGCATTTGTGCAAATGTTTGTAAGGTTAAAGCAATAACAATGGAAAGGGAGGCAGAGAAATGACCGTGATAATTAACACCGGGAATTATATCGCAGCAAAAGCTGCAGTGATGGCAAAACCTGACGTAGTCGCAGCTTATCCAATAACCCCGCAAACCACAGTTGTAGAAGGTATCGCTAATTATGTAGACACCGGAGAGTTCAAAGGCGAATACATTTGTGTTGAAAGTGAACATTCTGCCATGAGTGCGTGCATTGGAGCTAGTGCCGCCGGTTCAAGGACTTTTACCGCAACTTCATCCCATGGTTTACTTTTGATGCATGAAATGTTGCATTGGGCGGCACTTGCGCGACTGCCAGTTATCATGTGTAATGTTAACCGAGTTGTCGGACCAGGATGGAACATTTGGGCTGATCAGAACGATTCCATATCCCAGCGAGATACAGGATGGATTCAGTTTTATTGTTCGAGCAACCAAGAAATTTTTGATACTGTTATTCAGTCGTTCAAATTAGGCGAACACAAAAAAGTATTGTTACCTGTGATGATAAATTACGACGCTTTTGTATTGTCGCATACGTCTATGCCTGTAGATGTGCCTGAGCAGAGAGAAATAGACAGTTATCTGCAGAAATATAAACCTGGATGGAAGCTGGATGTCGATAATCCCATAACGTTTGGAAATATTATTGGGCCAGCATATTATGAAAAAGTTAGAAAAGCGATGCAAGATGCCCAAGAAAATGCCAAAGACCTTATTCCAGAAATTGCAAAAGACTGGAAGAAAAAATTCGGTACCTATCATGGAGATCTAATAGAGAAATACAAGTGCGATAACGCAGATTACATTCTCTTAGCCATGGGTGCAATCGGTGCAGAAAGTAAAGTTGCCATTGATGAGCTTCAGAAAAATGGCATGAAGATTGGCCTTGCTCGTGTTCGTACGTTTAGACCGTTTCCGAAAGAAGAGATGTTGAAACTAGGAAAACAGGCAGACTTGATTGTTATCGACAGAAATATTAGTATAGGATCTGAGGGCGCTTTGTTCAACGAGATGAAGGCCGCGCTATATGGTAAATCAGATGCCAAAGCATATGGTTTTATTGCAGGTCTAGGCGGGAAAGACGTGACCTACAAAGACATTGAGATTATATGCAAAAAAGTGGTCAGTGGGAAAGCAAAGGATTTCGAATGGTATGGATTTGAGGGGGCTTAGAGCATGGCAGTTAAAGATTTGCCCATGGAGGAATGCATTCTTGCTGGAAGTGCAGCGTGCCCTGGATGTCCTGCAACACTTGGTTTACGTATGGTCTTAAAGGCACTTGGTAAAAATACAATCATGGTAGTTCCAGCCTGTTGCACAGCAGTTATTGAAAGTTTGTATCCCAATACCTCGTTTGATATACCTGTGATGAATATCGCTTTTGAAGCGGCTGCTGCTGGTGCATCAGGAGTTGAAGCGGCACTAAGAATGCAAGGAAAAGGCGATACTACGGTGGTTGCATGGGCTGGAGATGGTGGTACTTATGATATCGGGATTCAGGCTCTTTCAGGTGCGCTTGAAAGACAGACTAATTTCATATACATTTGCTATAACAATCAGATTTACTCAAATACGGGTATTCAGAGAAGTGGCGCTACGCCATATGCTGCTTGGACTACCACTACAGTAGGCGGTAAAAAAGAGTTTAGAAAAGAGATGGGTGACATCATCAGGGCACATCACATACCCTACGCCGCCCAGGCATGTGTTAGCTATCCAGAAGATTTGTATAACAAAGTAAAAAAAGCAAAAGGCATCAAAGGACCAAAATACATAGAGATTCTTGCCCCTTGTCCACCTGGTTGGAGATTTGGCATGGATAGAACCATTGAGATGGGAATACTAGCAATAGAGACGGGTGCATGGGCACTTTACGAATGTGAAAATGATGTAATGACTTTTAACGGAAAAAGCAAACTTATTTTAGAGAAAAAAATAGAACGTAAACCAGTGGAAGAGTGGATAAAGCATCAGGGGCGTTTCAGACATCTATTTAAGCCTGGGAGAGATGAAAAGAGAATAAAAAATATAGAGGACTATACTGACAAGGTATGGGAACGATATAGGAAATGTTATCTTTAAAAAAACTGAGGTGATAGATATATGCCGATAGTAACAATTGAAACATGGCCGTTGCCTAAAGAAAGAAAGCCGGAATTAATAAAGAAAATTACTGAAATTTTTACTGCATTTGGCATGCCTGCTCAAGCAGTAACCGTAGTTATCCATGAAACTCCTTTAGATAATTGGGGAAGTGGCGGAGAACAGCATTCAATTAAATTTAAAGATATGAAAAAATAGAATATCTCTAACAAAATATCGAAACATGAAATACACTCAGTTTTCTTCCCCCAAACCTATAATTTCATAACATTTATTCTTTTAAAATACGTTAGGAATTATACAGCTTTAATATCTGAAACTATCAATTTTATAAAATCTTTATCTTGAACAACCTTTCCAGTCCAGTAATACTCTTTATCCTGAACAAGAATAGAATCGCTTACCCCTTCCGAAAGCTCAGCCAATATGCTATTACCAGCACCATCCCTATAGGTTTTTTCATAATCATCGTTTTACCATAAATGTATAATACCTAATATTTATTTTTCTTGACCCTCTTTCGTAATGTTACACTTTTTAACAATCACTTTGGCTCCTGCTTGTTTATATGCATCAACATATTTTTCGATTGTATAAGTCGGCACATCATCAAACAAGATAATAGCTACAACTTCACCAAAATCCCTTTTATATTTCAAAATTTGATCCATTAAAGAGACCAATCTACCTTCATTATTAACAACGGCAAGTTCAATGCAATACGTGCCATCGATTACCATATCTACTTTTTCTCCTAGAGCGGTATGACCTCCAGTTAGTGTCTTATTCGGAAATCTTGTATTAAGAAATTGCATTAACTGATTTTCAGATCCTTCCTCATTTTTAACTATACCGGGATTAAATCCTTCCTCAATTGATCCTAGAATTCTGTCAAAATCGTATTCGACTTTGGGCGCAGAAATCTGTTGTTCTAGAAATTCAGCACCAGATGAATACTCGTAACTGTTTTCCTTCATATTACGAGCCGAACTATCATCTGATGAAGAAAGAGAGGAACTTAACAAACGTCTACTAACAAAGTATACAACAACAACAAAAAGTACCATAATAATTATCAGAGTTGCTACAACCTCCTGGGCATTCTGCCATCCTACGCTTGTTCTACTAATAAAAATCAATATGATGGCTACGATAATTAACAATACAAAAACAAGAGTAATCCATTTTGATGTTCTTTCGTCTGGCATGTTCCACCGAAAACTACAGGTTTGTAACATTTGGCTTTTTATAAACCCTAGCTCAATTACATCTAAATTTTCCCAAAAATATAAGTTCTACTTAGCGATTCCTTTTTGCAAAGAAAATAAATTGAGGAGGATAAAAAAATGGAAATAATTGGATATGCCGGCTGGATACTTCTAGCATTAGTCTTGATATGGTTTTTCTCGATGGGTATACGAATAGTAAGACCAACACAAAGAGCTCTTGTCGAACGTCTGGGTAAGTACAATCGTTTTCGACAACCTGGTTTTGCATGGATAATACCTGTCGTAGAAAGATTGATAAAAATTAACATCACTGAAATGATGGTGAACGCGGAACCGCAAACCATCATTACAAAAGACAAACTCAATGCACAGGTTGACGCTCAAGTTTATTTCAAAGTGAAAATAGATGAAGGGTCTGTAAAGGCATCTCAATACAATGTTTTTGATTACAAATATCAAATTGTAAATCTTGCAAGAACAACGCTTCGTAACATTATTGGTACTCTGAACTTAAATGAAGCAAACAGCGATAGAAACAGAATAAATAATGAACTTATGAGTACACTTCGAGGTGAAACGGCAAACTGGGGAATAGAAGTAGTACGTACTGAGCTCAAAGAGATTGACCCACCAAAAGATGTACAAGATACGATGAATAAAGTTGTAAAGGCGGAAAACGAAAAACAGGCGGCAGTTGACTATGCAACAGCGGCTGAAACACAGGCAGACGGCCAAAGAAGAGCAGAAATCAAAAAAGCAGAAGGTATGAAACAAGCGGCAATTCTTGAGGCAGAAGGCAGATCGCTAGCCATTATTAAAGTAGCAGATGCAAATGCAGCTAAAATCGAAAAAATCAACACTGCAATCCAAAAATACTTCAGGAACGAAGCACAACTATACAAAAAATTAGAAACCGTTCAATTTGCACTTGAAAACAATACAAAATATGTTATTGACCCGCATACTTCAATTACCAACGTTATCGCTGAGCAAATGACAGGAATAGTTCCTATTGGAAAGAAAGCAGGAGAACACAGTTCATATCAAGAATAAATATTTAGACAATTTCTGCAACTAGAAAATACAAACGAGAAATAGCTTTCTAGAGAGAAAATAATTTAAAAGAACAAAAACAAAGAGAATTATTTTAATAGGAATTTATATATATTAAGAACATCATTTTTATATTGGACGATAATCAATGCATGTGACCCTATGAAAAAAAGAACAATTACTTTTTTACTGGTCGTGTGGACCATCATAAACCTAATTGCAGGTACATTGCTCTTTGTCGACATCCAGATTTTAAAAGCTCCGGAAATAACTGCCACCATCAATGTTGCAGAGATAAATGAAGAAGAAGCAGTAATACTGGCGAGTATAAATGTAAGCAATCCAAACAGTTTTGGGCTATCAACGAAAAACTTTGAAGTTGTTATAACTGCTCCAAGTGGAGATGAAATAGCTCGTGTGTTGGTGGAAGGAGGCAGCATTCCTCCGAATAAAATTAAAACGTTTACAGCAACCGCTTATGTTGGATTTAAGAACGAAAGTCCTAAATTACTCTCGAGCAGGATCACCGGCAACATAGGTATAAATATTGGTTTCATACAGAAAACAATACCTATTGATATAAATGTAATAACTTCAGTAGAAGAAATAATAAAAAAACTTGCTGCCCCAAGTATAAAAATGAAGGTTGAATTCGGTGAACTCACACAAAAAGGCTTGAATTTAACAGGTGCAATCGAGGCATATAACCCCAATAGTTTTGATATAATCATAGGGGATATATCAGGTACGATAACAACGGACACAGGAAAAAATGTTGGAAATCTAAAAATCGAAGGCGGAATCTTAGAATCAGAAAAATCCCTTGAACTCAAAAGCACCGGAACAATACTACTGGCTGCTTTAAACTATAAAGCTATTATAATAAACATTAGCGGAAGAGCAGGTGCAAGGATAGCAGGCATAAACGAGACAGTACCAATATCAATTGAAGCCGAGATAAAAGTACCAGATATAAGCAATCTTCTCGCTCCAAACGTACCTACAGATGTTGTAATTATAGGTGATTACAAATTATCCCTAAAAGGTCTAATAGATGATATCACACTAGAAATAGATAACCCAAATAAAATAGACATCGAAGCAAGAGATATCACGGTCACAGTCTTTTATTTAAACGACGGAGAAAAAACATTCATAGGCGAAACCTTACTTGAGGAGGGAATAGTAAAAGCCCAGAGTAAAGAAGATTTCAAGGGGCAACTGATAATTCCGTACTCCAAATTACTCCTTAGGACAGGCGGACGTCTTTTACCAGATCAAATGTTGATAACGGTAAGAGCCAATGTAACAATACCAGGTATAAATCAAACAATTTGGGTGGGAGTCACAGGTTACCAAGACTTCCGTCTTTTTAATTAAAGAGATATTTAACTGGTCCTAACCCATAGAGTCGTTTATAAAAACAGGTTTTATTTAGATTAAATGATATAAGGTTCGAAGATGGCGAAAATATTATACGGGGTTTGTGGAGAAGGACTAGGACATGCAAGCAGGAGCAGGATACTAATAAATTATCTTAAAAAGCAGAACCACGAAGTTAGGATTGTTGCCGGTGGAAAAGCCTATAAACTTTTATCAAAAGAGTTCAACCATGTATACAAAAGCGAATGGCCCATGGTCCTATACAAAAACAACAAAGTAAAAATTGTTCACACACTAATCCGTTTTATACATAGGACAATTGTTGGTACAACCAAAAATTTTTTTGTTATAAGAAAAGTAATCAGAGAATTCAAACCAAACTTATTAATCACTGACTCCGAACCTATCAGTTTCTATGCTGCTTTTTTCAGCAAAATCAAACGTTTAAGCATTGATAACCCGCAAGTACTTTTATATCGCAAATATAAAGTTAAATTCAGAGAAATACCGGCATGGCTGTTTCTATGTTTTGTTTTAAAGATATCGCTATTCAACGCAGATAAATACATAATTTATGATTATTTTGATGAACAAATCAATGACCCAAAAATCTTATTCTTAAAACCACTAATACAAGAAGGAATATTGAAACAAAAACCAACATACGGGGAACATGTTTTTGTCTACCAAACATCGATCTCGAATGAGTATCTATCTGAGGTTTTAAAAAAGATAGACGAAAAATTTGTCATCTACGGAATGAACAAAAATCTAACAGATGGAAATCTTGTGTACAAGAAGTTCAATGAAAAAGAATTCTACCAAAATATCTCAAGTGCCAAAGCAATTGTAACTAATGGCGGATTTACAGTTATCAGCGAAGCACTGTATTTGAAAAAACCTATTTTTTGTCTACCAATCCAGCATCAGTTCGAACAGATTTTAAATGGAAGGTTTGTGGAAGGTTTGGGTGCTGGTGTTTCATATTTGGAATTTGATGAAAGTAAAATTAAGGATTTTTTAAAAAATCTTAAAAAATACAAGGAGAATCTAAAAGTCTATAACCCTGGAAATCAGGAAGAAACATTGAAAACAATAGAAGAAGAAATAAGAAAGTTATTAACTAAATAATCAAAGGCTAATAATTAGAAACATCTTCTGGCGCATATCCAAAACATTTTACGTACTTTCGCATAAATTTGAATATGAATTTTCTCAATTTTAACACACTTGGATCCAAATCTATTTTTCTTGTTTTGATAAATGATGTGAAATCTATTTTTTTGTCAATTTTAACATTCAGAGATTTCATTATTTTCTCTATGTTTTTCTGAGGATTTTCGCAAAGTTCTTCATAGGTTATAGAAATGTAGTCTTGCTTTGGGAGTTGTTTGATGTTTTTCAAGTAGTATTTTGTAGCTTTTGATGAATTCATTGTCAGGAACATAACTCCAAATATTTTAAATCTAGAAAAACAGAGTCTAATCGGTATTAATATCAGGGGATTTTCAAATATCTTGTTGTAAAGTCTGAAAAGTTGCGTTGTATATGGATTTTTGTTTTTCAATAATACATCGACTGCTTTTATATTAGAGCTTAATGTTTTGAACGGATGTCTGTGGATGAAAACAAATTTAGCATTAGGAAATACTTGTTTTATATGGAGAAAATTTGGAAGATCATACGGATTTTTTAGGAGTATAGGCTTATTGTTTTCTGATATGAATTGAATCTTTTTAGCCATTTCTGTGAACAAAGGAAGGTTTTTTGGAGTTATATACATCTTAAGTGTTTTCTGGCCTAGTAAAAAGCCGTATTCCTCTGCAAAATCTGCATTTATTTTTAATTTATCTATTCCTCGGTCATCAAGACCTTTTTCTTGAAATGATTCGGTAAGTTCTTTTTTCGATGATTCTTCTTGATTATTGATATGATTAGTTAAAAGCTGATCGTATCTGATGAGATGATATGCTGTTACAGGATTGAAACATCCTGTTGCGTTAAGCATTTTATAAAGTATACTTGTCCCTGATCTGTGTAAACCTAGGATGAAGACGGGTTGGAATTCAACATTTTCTAATAGTTGCATGTGTTGTTGATCCTTGTTTTCGATGTTTTTCATCTAAATAATCTCCTTCATCCAAAAGGAGTGGTTATAGTTAATAAACCAATGGTTGGCATACCTAGCAAAATACTTATGTGATAAATAATACAGCTGCCATATACCGCAAGACTGAACACTAACAGGAAGTAGTAGATGGTGGAGCTCAAGGATTCTTTTTTTGATTTTATAACATATATTCCCAACACAACACCCAGGAATAGGATAGATATGGTGGAGATGTAGTTAAGAGAATATAATGCTATCAGGGGAGCCAATAGAATCATATGAAGTATGCCATTTATTTTTAGAAGCAGTCTAGCCTTTTCAAGTCCCTTTGATACCGCGTATGTTTTCGTCCCACTTTCTTTATCAAATTCATAGTCACCTATGTGGTTCATAATCTGAGCTATACAACTGAACACTCCAATTGATATCGCAACTAACCAATTAATCAAATTTATCGAACCAGCGATAATTGAGCCCCACAATATAAGAAGTAAAAATGCGATGAAATGCCATACTACATCTACACCTGATCTACCCTTTAATCTAAGTGGCGGAGACGAATATATCCACATCCAAAAAAGAAGCAGGGCACAAAAAAAGAAAACCTCAAGTTTGAATAAAAAAGAAACAGCCAGTGCTATAATAACGAATATGGCATTTAGGGTAACCCCGGTTTTCTTTGAAATTTTTCCGGATGCCATTGCATTATAATGAATTTTCTTTGGGTTTCTTCGATCAGAGTCGATATCATAATAGTTATTTATTGAAAATGTGAAAGAAAGGATACAAAAGCTACATATAATGAAAACCAAGAAAGGAGTTAGGTATTCTGACAATTTTAAGGATGAAATGCTTAAAATAAAACCTATAAAAGAAAATGCAGACCAGTTAAATACACCACGGATTCTAATAAAACCAGTGAAAAAAACTGAGACGATGTTTTTATTCATATCCATTTGGATTTTCATATAAACTATTACATCATAATCAATCAAAATATAAAAAATTTGGTTTATTATTCTAAGACCCTAGCGCCGCACTCATCAATACAGCAAACAAAGGTTTTACCAAACAAAGAAAGTGTTTGACGAAGCTTATCTGTATTACCAGCAGCAAAAACAGAGTTACCCAACATACACATGCTGGCCATACCAAAATGGTTTGCAACTTCGATGGCCTCCAGCACACGTTTATCCACTAGACCGGTCTGTTTAGCGAAAATCTGTGAGAGTGAAAAAAGGTTTTCAATTGAAGGATTCTCCAACAGCCTCTTAGTACAATACCGACCAACGGCAGCGATATTTTCTATTTTTGTAGGATCTGCCAATACCTTTTTTGTATCAATTTTTTTGCCAATAACGCACAAAACAAGATCACATTTCCCAGGGATATGCTCTATCATTCCCCACGGAGGCAAACCTGCTGCCCTTCTTATCTCAACACCACCAAAATAACTAGCAAATACATCGCCCAAACCAGTTCTAAGTTGAACCTCTGCGCAGTGCGAAGCTTTCAATGCCTCAGTATTTGAAATACCAACAATCTTTGCAAGGGCAAGTGATGCGCTAAGGGCACCTGCTGCACTCATACCAAAACCCTGACCGATTGGCAATTCAAGTTTTGTTTTTACAATAACATGTAGTGGTTTCTCTCCAACCAGATACTTCAGCGCAAGCTTTGTAACTGGCGCATCTGATTTCTTATCATTAACAAAAATCTCAAAATCCTGCTTAGTAGCGCTCTCGGCAACAACCTCAGACATCGCACCCAGTGAAACATTTATGCCGGCACCACGAGAACCTGTTTTGGTCAAATCCTGATTGATGTAAACCGGCTCAAAAAAACCAGATATGTGACCCGGGGCAAAGGCAACAGCTTTCATTACAATCACACCAATACTATCTCACTGCATCTAGGATATTATCAGCCAGTATATCTTTTGTTCCTTTCTTGTGAATAACTTTTCCTTTCAAATCAAATATCCATATCTCGTTACTATCACTACCAAAACCAGAAACTGTATTTGCAACCACAAAATCAAGATTGTTTTTCTTTAGAAGTTCAAGGGCTTTTTCTTTGAGTTTATCCTTTTTAGATTCGACCTTAAAACCAATGATTTTGGCCTTTGGAGCGATTTTTCTAAGTTGAGCAATAATCTTAGGCGCCGGTGACATCTCAAGAACGAGTTTCTTTTTTCCAGAGGGAATTTTTCCAATATGTTTTTTAGGAATGTAATCGGCTAAAGCTGCACAGACAATGATGACATCAAATTTTTTTAGATGTTTGGTTTTCAACATTTTTATAATATCTTCAAGAGACTGAAATTTTACGGTATTGATATATTCTGGAACAGATTCTTCGCTGCATCCATACCACAATTCTACGTCTGCAGCTCTGTAAAAAGCGTTTTTGGCCAACGAAACTGCAGTTTTGCCCGAACTGCGATTAGATATTACTTTTACATCGTCGATGGATTCAGCAGTAGAACCACCGATAACAAGAATTTTTTTATTTACTAAATCTCGCTTACTTATTTTTCTTATAACATGGGCAACAATTTCATCCACACTTGGCATCTTGGCTTTGTTTCCCACCAAATAAGGACCAACAAAGTTGATGCCAATTTTTTTACATTTTTTGATGTTGTTCTGAACGACTTTATGATCATACATGGAAAGATGCATCGCAGGCACAATCAAAATTGGTACACCTGATCCGACAGCCGTAGTTGCAAAGGTTGTAACAGATGTGTCATCAATACCACGTGCTATCTTTGAAATAGTATTAGCAGTACAAGGAGAGATAAGCAATAAATCTACAGGTTCCTTCACCAGGCCACAAAATGAAACATGTTCTGTTTTTCCAGTCAGTTCAATGATAGGTTTATTGCCCGTTGCAAATTCAAGAGAATCAGGATGTATAATTCTTGTGGCAGAACGTGTCATCACCGGAAAAATTTGAGCACCATGTCTTATGAGTTCGCGAGACAATTTAACGCATTCGACAGCAGCAATACTACCAGTAACTCCCAGCACTATCCTTTTATCAGAAAGTTTATTACTTTTAACTCCCCGTATTTCATCTGAGGGATGCATTAATACCACAAAAATTTCTTTTATCTCACTACTAAAACAGATACCCCTGCATGTCTTACTACTTTATCGGTAACGCTGCCGAGTAAGAATCTTCCTTCTTTTCCATATCCTTTGTAGCCTATTACTATCATATCTGCATTGTACTTTTTTGCTGAAATTAGAATTTCATCTGCTGGATCTCCTGATTCTACAGCCGTACTCACCTTTTGCACCTTATCTTTAATTTCCCTTGCAACTTTTGATAAAGTTTCCATTGCCTTTTCTTTGAAAGTACCTGACTTTACTATTTGACTGAGATCAATGGTTGGCAACAGCATTTTCGTGAAAGAGGATTCAGCCAGCTCGGCAGGTATGACAGTTAGAAGAGTTATTTGATCGTCCTTGCTACAGCATTTTAAAGCTAGGTCTACAGCCTTTTTAGAGGCGTCGGATCCATCATATGCAATGAGCATCTTTTTCATTTTGTTCAGCAAAGCACTAATGCGAAACCGTTCTAAAAACGTTTCGAAACGTTTTACATAAATTTATCTTCGTAATCATTTACATAAATACGATATAAAATCTGACAGAGGCATTCCTTCCCCCCACCTCATGATAAAATTTCCTGTCTTGCTATGTTCCAGTTTAGGTAATCGTTTATGCAAGACGCTTGTTCTTCCTTCTAACCCTTTGACATCAAGCGTGAAAATCCTCCAAGAATCTCCTCTAAAATTTTTAATTCTAAATGCATAGATTGGTAGGGTTTTTGTTTTCTCACACATATTGCACATAAGTTCTGCCTGCTCTTGCAATTTTCCACCAACACTGCTAAAATGAAGGGTATTTTCAACGCTAGTTTTAACCTCGACAAGAAAAGAAATATCCCCTCTTACAGCTACTAAATCTACACCAAAAGAACCGGCTGCACGAACAACAATAAACGGCTTATTGCATATCATAGAATAGTTAGCTTTTTCTAAAGCAGAGCACGTTTTCGTTATTTTTGAAAGAATTTTCTCGTCTCCTTCAAGTATACCTTTAAATTCCCGTTCATATTGGCTACTGCTCATACAAAAAAGATAAAATACGACCAAAGGCTTTAATGTTTGGGATAAGTCATTTTCTACAAGGCTCAAAAGTAGGTGACTGAGATGAAAAGAGGTAATGTTCTAGTAAGAGAAGCGATGAAAACTAATCCAGTTACAGTTAAATTAAAAACAACCGTTCAGGAAGCTGCTAGATTAATGAAAAATAAAGGAATTGGGAATTGCATAGTTGTAGATGAAAAACCTGTGGGAATCGTTACTGAAAGTGACATACTTAAAAAAGTTGTTGCTGAGAATAAAAAAGCAAGCGAAGTATTTGTTGAAGATATAATGAAGACTCCGCTTATAGTGATTGACCCCTATGTTGACATCGAAGAAGCCATGAAAATCATGAGTAAATGCAATATAAGACGACTGCCAGTAATTGAAAATGGGAAACTGATAGGCATCATAACACAAAAAGACATTTTGAGATTGTCCCCTATGCTCTTGGAAATATCCCGTGAATGGAGTAACATAGTTAGAACAGACAAATCAAATCAGAAAGTAAAGAGTTCGCCAGAAAAATTCTCAGGCAAATGCGAAGATTGCAGCGCTCTCTCAACTGATTTAAAAAGCATGGATGGCCGTTTGTTGTGTGAAGATTGTGTAGATGCATTTAAAGACGAATAAAAATCGGTAATTTTTTGTTTGAGAATGCGGAGGAGAGGGGATAAAAAGATGAAAGTAAAAGACGTAATGACAAAGGATGTTATATCTGTAGATAAAGATGTAAATCTAAACCATGTTTTAAATTTGATGAAAAAACATGAGATCACGAAGATACCCGTTTTTGAAAATAAAAAATTAATTGGCATGATAACAGATAATACAATTGCCTATAAGCTGGGATCAAAAAGAAAACGCGGTATTACGACAGCGAGGTTACACGCATCTTCTGTCACCGAAAAAAACATCGAAAACGTGTCTCCAGACGATGACATCAAGACGATTTTAAGGAAAGTCGGTGAACCTGGACCTACGATGTTGAATGTCGTAGAAAACGATAAGCTGTTAGGTGTTATTACAAAAGCAAATTTGCTACCGCTTGTAACAAGCAATAGAAGACTTAGAGAGATAATGCAAAAGAAAATGCATACGATAGCTCCAGATGGTAGAGTCATTCACGCCAGAAGAATGATGATCGATCAAAACGTTGCACGTTTGCCAGTTGTTGGCCAAGGAAAACTTGTCGGCATAATCTCAGACACCGAAATAGCTTTTGCTCTAGCAAATATAAAGCGATCTTTTTCACTAGGAAAACAGAAACATCATCTTGATGAATTGCTGGTAAAAGACGTTATGAAGATACCTGTTGTTTGGGCTCCGCCAAATATGACTGCTTCGGATGCTGCCAAAATCATGATTAAAAATAATATCGGGGCTCTACCAATAATTGAGAACAACAGCATAATAGGCATTGTGACCAGAACAGATTTACTCAAGACCGTGTCCATATAATATATTTAAGTAATCCTTAGTAGATTCTAATTTACTATGAATTATCACATACCTTCCGATGAACAGATCGAATCTGCTCTGAGAAAGGTTTTTGAAAAAGTTCACGCAGTGCAATCACAGAATAAACTAAAAGAGTTGATTACCGAAGAATTAAGTACAAAAAAAGAAATATTTGGCGTGAGCGGGACCAGACTAAGAAACATCGCCATAAAAAGTGATTTTCTAAAACTTGAAATTCATTCCCGTGAGGGTGACCCAAAAAAACTAATGACAAAATGTCCAGTATGCAGCGCTGTTCTCAAAAGAGTAAAAAATCTCACAATATGGGGTGGGGAGGTAACCATAGAATTCAACTGTCCAAAATGTGGCTATTGGACTGGAAAGAAAAAACGAATACCTACCAGATACGCTTTTCAATTAAAAAAAAAGAGCGTTTAGGCTTTTTTCATTTGTTCCCACATGTCAAAAATACGTCAGATATGCGGAATTGTTATCGATCCTCCGCGACAGCAAGCAAAATATTTATCGCTTCTTCATATATAATGAGTTTTTTAGGTTATGTCTTCTTTGTAAAACACAAGTATAGCTAAATAAATATTTATATATAATAATTATATATATAGTATGGTATTATTCATGAGAAAAGCATCTTGCATAATAATAACCATGATACTGCTTTCATCTTCTTTGGTTATAAGCAACTTGGCCAGAGGAGAAGACGACGATTTAAAAAGTGTAAATTCTGAACAATTTGAAAATGGATATCGTTACAACGTTCAGGGGTGGATCTATCTTCATATAGAAGGAAAACCGTATGACCGAGGATATCAACATGGCTACCTTCTTGCTGATGAAATTGTTGACCATATTAACCGTTGGAGTAATATTATTCATAATACTAAGAAGAATTTAAAGAAACCTGTTGATTTTGATTCACCCAAATATCAAGAAATGTCTAACGACTGGTGGGAATCTTGTAGATCTGCAATTGAAAAGATTTATTGGGATAGAACTCCCGAAGAATATCAAAATGAAATCAAGGGGATAGCTGATGGAGTAAAAGCAAGGGATTGTAAGGTATTTGATCGAGATGTTGATTATATTGATATTTTAGCTATTAACCAGATATATGAATACATGACTCGCCTAGATTACCGCATGAAAGGATTCCATCCTATTAGAGACTTGTTAAATATCGGGAAAATCCTCCGACCGACAGGTTTATCAAAAGATGAAAAAAATTATGTAGCTGATTTTTATAGTCTCATTCCGACACATCATTGTAATGCTTTTATTGCTACAGGAGATGCTACCACAAACGGTCAAATTGTTGCATCTCAGGATGTAAGAGTTGGTGGCTGGTGGTTTCCTTATTATGTTGCGCAACGTTGGAATGTGATAATAGATATTGTACCAGAGAATGGAAATAGATTAACTATGGCTTCAGCTCCAGGCTACATCTGGAGTGATGAGAATTATTATCAAAATGAAAAAGGAATCGTTATTCTTGAAACAACATGTTATCAAGGTTTATGGAAAAATACAGGTTATTCAATGGCTATTAGAACAAGAAGAGCTATTCAGTATAGTGATAATCTTGACCAAGCGATTGATTATTTAATGGAAGGAAACGATGGTCTTTGGACAGGAGCGTACCTTCTTGGTGATACTAAAACAGGTGAGATTGCTCGTTTTGATTTAGCGTTATATCATCATGAGATATGGCGTACTTTTGATGGGTTTTATTGGGCTGCAAATAATGCAATGAGTATAGGAGTACGAACAGAAGAAAATGGTTTAGTTAAAAATTTAGAAGGACTGGTTCTTAAAATACTTGGAGTTAAAGACGCCTACGGTTTCTATACATTTAAATATTATGATGCGGCTCGTGACGCAAAATTCAGGGAACTAGGAAATAAATACTATGGTGAAATTGATATAGAGGTTTTAAAAGATAAAATAATGTCTGAATCTGCCATATCTGATAGGTGGACAATGGATATCAAAGCTACAGATACACAGTTGATGAAGACAAACAGCCTATGGACACATTTTGGGAATGCACGAGGAATGGTATGGGATGTTTCAGATGTAGAAAGTAAATTACAAGGTGCCAGAAACGTGCCTCCAGCTGGATGGACTTTTATTCCTGGTCTACCTTCTGGTCATGATTTTAAATTATCTGTCAATAAATTTGATACTGTACCTGAAAACAGTGATGTTATATGGGAGTATGATTTTGCTAAGAATTTCGAGGGGCATAACTCATATTACGCAAATCTTGCTTACATGAACAACATGGTGTTTGCTGCTGGTCTAGACGGTAATGTATATGCCTTAAATGCATCTAATGGTGAAAAACTATGGATGCAGAAAGTAAATGATTATGGTGGTATAACTTGGATAAATGTGGATAATGATTTAGTTGTTGTAGGTTGGGAAAATCAGTCATGTGCAATGGATAAAAATACAGGAAAAATTGTTTGGAAAAATAATGAGGTCAGGTTTATCTCATCTCAACCTGTTTTTATTGGTGATAAAGTAATATTTGGTTCTCGTAACGGTGATTTATACGCGGTAAGTCGAACTAATGGAAGAACTATATGGCATATGAATCTTGAACAGCAGAAAGTATATCCTTCTGTGGATGTTATTGGAAACAGGGTTGTTGCTGCTGCTGATAATCAATGCTATGCTATAGATACCACTGATGGGAGCATAAAATGGACATTTACCACTGATGGAATGATAGTATCTCCTCCACGTGTTGTTGATGATACTGTGTTTTTTGGTTCCACTGATACTAATATTTATGTTGTGAAAGCCGAGAATGGTGAACTGATATGGAAAAATAATACAGGCTGGGGTATTCCTAATACACCCACCTACTCTGATAATGTAGTTTATGTTGGTTCCCTAGATAATCGTCTATATGCATTCAATGCAGAGAATGGTAAAATGCTGTGGTCATTTGCTGGTAATGCTGCTATTCATTCAGCACCATTGGTTTATGGTGAATACGTGTTCTTTGGTTGTGATGATGGATGGTTTTATGCAGTGAATAAAACTGATGGGGGACCTGCGTGGTGTTTTGCACCAAACCTTACAATTAATAACGATGTTTACAATTATATTACGACACCTGTTGTTGGTAACAGTGTAGCTGATGATGGTAAAGTATTTTTTAGTGCAAACGGTAAGATTTATGGTTTAGATGCAAAAACCTCCGAACACCCTGAAGTGGTCGTATCAGAAAAGTTTGAAATGACTCTTTCAGCATGGATTTTAATAATCGTAGTTCTATTGATAATAATAGTCATTACGTCGTTTTATTTTAGCAGGAAAATAAGGAAGTAATTACCCGAAATTTTGTCTTTATACAACTTTATACGATACTAGCAGCAATAAAGATTTTTTAGCTCAAATTATCAATATATTTATATAAGTGGACATAGATTGACGTCTCAATTAATATATTGGGATGCGTAGATGGGATGAAAATAGATAGACGTCTAACATTATTGGGAGTTATGCTGATAGTTTTAAGTATGACACTGGCTACTCAATATGCCACAACAAAGATTACTTTTTCATACGGCATTGTCCACCCAAGTAACGCCGACATAAGATTTATCGGATCAGATAATTCATCAGATGATATAAAGGTTTTACGAGTTAGCAATAACGCTACCACATCACAGTATTTAACAATAAGCTTGGGAGACTGGTCCCCGAATTCAATTAAAAATTATAGCGCTGCATTTGGCATTGTTAACGAGGAAAAATTTGCGATAAATATCACTCATGTGAACATATCTGGTACTGGTGCATCTTATGTTTCAGTATGGCTACATGGCAATAGAAGCAAAGAGATTAATGATGAAATCTCTTCTGCTAAAGTTCGGGTAGTTAATGGCGGAACAGATGTTTTAGGTTCCAGTAGCAATTGTGCCTGGAAATTGGCAGCAGGAAATGATAACTATGTTAATATGAACGGAACAAGTGTATTGACGCCGTGGGACGAAAATGCGCATGTACGATACAATTCAACAACTAATGTATATGCCATAAATGGATCTCGTGATTTCGTATGGGTACAGGTAAGTATTAACCTACCTAGCAACGCGGATACTTCAACAACTCCCACCGGTCAGATTTGGATTCACTTCAAGGCAAATACAAATATTTGATGGGAAGTATTAGTCTAAAACACCAACTATAAAATCAATCTGATTTTTTACTTATTTATTTTAGAGTAAAAAACTTATTTTTATAATCAGTTTTTAGTTTCATAGATATAGATTTTTGAGATCTTTTCTAATAAAAAGCGTGCTTCTTATCTATATTTAAATATATCCTAAAAAAACACAATGTATATATATTTAAGTATATATGTCTATGAGTGGGAGGGGCTATGCCTCTAACAAGGGATAATTATTTATTATGAATTAGACCTCTTGCTGCCATCCCTAGTCCACCAGTTCAGTCTTATTATTATTGATAATAGAGATGCAATTGAGATTATCCACTTAAGTGATGATTAAATCAAGATCATATAAATTAAGGCTCTTACCGTTGAATCATCGGAGAACTGATTAACCCGTAATCATAAAAAGTGAGACTGGGATGACACATCAAGTATAAAATATTCGGCTACTGATCTTAATAACTCTGTAAATGAAAACAAGTGATTTCATATGGGTTGGATTATCTTTAAGCGTACCTGATATTGCTGCTGATCGATCTAGTGTCACAGATGCAAATATACATACATTTCAAAGCAACAACACAATAATAAAAATAATTTATTTTATCAAAAAATTCTAAAAAGTATAATATATCAATATGTTTATATCAAATTAGAGTAAAAATTTGGAGGGATAGATTTTTCAGAAAGCTGAATGTAAAAAATTTACCTATAAAAAAACTACAAAAGAAACATATTTTGTTTTATTACTCATAGTTTTATTTATAGTGTTAAGTGCTTCTGCTTCTGGAAAATATATTTCTTTAAAAACAACGATAACTTCTGATCTTGTAAATAAAAATGAAATAAAATCAATAATATTTGTCCTTAATGAAGGTGATGAGGCAGCATATGAACTAGAAGTTACACCTAAACTACCAAATGAGGAAAATGTTGCCAAACCTATACATTCTGAAATATTACTCCCTGGTGAAAACTTTAATTGTAATTTCTCTATTTTTTTCAATGAAAATATTACACCTGGTATCTATCCTCTTGTTGTACGCATCATCTATCATGATGCAAATATGTATCAATTTTCTACGGTTAATTCTCATTTAATGAAGACAACAGAGTGTGATAATTCAAAAATAAGGGGATCACTTGGGGAAACGGACATAACTGTTGAAAAACCTGGTGCGGCGATGCTTACTATTTGGAATGATGATAGCAAAAGTCATGAGTTAAATATAAGTTTTTTTTCTCCAAATGAACTTAAGACTAGTTTTAATTCACAAAATATATCAATAAATCCTTTAGAAGAAAAACAAATCAAAATTGATGTTGGATCATTTGGGGCGCTCACGGGCAGCTCTTATACTATTTTAGCATCTATTGAATATGATGCAGAAGGCCGTCATTATTCTTCTTTTGCAAATGGTGTTGTAAGAATAGTTGAAGAAAAACAAAGCCTGCTTTTAATAATAGGAGTTGTTGTTTTGTTTGTTTTATTGTTGATTATTTTTGTTGTATATAGATTTAAGAGAGGTAAATAGGTGAAAGTTTCGATTGTAATACCGACGTTAAATGAGGAAAAAAACATTGAGATACTACTCAATGAAATAGAAAAAAAGGATTTTATTGATGAGATAATAATAGTTGATGGTTATTCAAAAGATAAAACAGTAGAGATTGCAGAAAAATATGGATGTAAAATTTTGTATGATGATAAAGGTAAAGGATCTGCTCTTCGTAAGGGTTTAAAAGAAGCAAAAAACGGTATTGTCATTAGTATGGATGCTGATAATTCAATGCTTTCAGATGAGTTGTATCTTTTAATAGCAGGTATACAAGCTGGATACGATGTATGTATGGGTTCAAGGTTCATCCAGGGTGGTGGTACTGAAGATATGCCTCTTTTGAGGAAGTTTGGTAACAAGTTTTTTGTATCACTTGTAAACATTTTTTGGAAAACGAATTATTCTGATCTATGTTATGGTTACAGGTCTTTTAAAAAATCAAGTATAGATGAACTAGGTTTAAAAAGTGATGACTTTGGCATTGAAACTGAAATTTCAATTAAATCTGCAAAACTTGGTTTAAAGGTACTTGAAGTCCCTAGTTTTGAAAAAACTCGTACGTATGGTGATGGTAAACTTAGGACTTTTTCTGATGGCATCACTATTTTAAAAACTATTACAAATGAATTATTCAACAGATGAGCCGTATGAATAAAATAAGGGTTATACTACCAACATACAATGAAAAAGAAAATCTTAAACTCCTGATCCCAGAGTTGTTTAATATTTTCAGGGAAAATAATCTTGATGCAGATGTTTTAATAGTTGATGATAATTCTCCAGATGGGACAGCTGATTTTGTTGAAACAATATCAAAAACTTATCCTATAAAACTTATTAAAAGAGAATGTAAAATGGGTTTGGGTTCTGCATATATTCTTGGTTTTAAAGAATCTATAAAAGATGGAGTGAATATTGTTTTTGAAATGGATGCTGATCTTTCTCATAAACCAGAGTATGTTATTCATTTTATTGAAAAAATTAATCAAGGTTTTGATATGGTTATAGGTGAACGGGAGAAAATTGTTGGTTGGAGTATCTATAGGAAAATGATTTCTAGAACAGGGAATCTTATTGGTAGATATTTAGCAGGTATAAAAATTAGTGATTTAACCACGGGTTATAGAGCTTATAGAAAAGATGTTTTAAAAAATATTGACCTTGATAAGATTGAATCTAATGGTTATGCGTTTCAATTAGAAACTCTTTATAGGGGAATAGCGGGTGGTTTTAAGGTTGGTTCAATACCTATAATTTTTTATGATAGGCAGAATGGTAAAAGTAAGCTTTCTAAATGGGATATGTTAGAGTTTTTAATTCTAGCGATTAAAATAAGATTAGGGTTGATGAATGTATAAATTACTTAAACTGGGTTTAAAAGCATTTGCTTCAAATTTTAAAACATTAAAAGAACCGTATAAGTTAACATTTGCCGTAACTTATAGGTGTAACTCTAAATGTAAAATTTGTAACATATGGCAACGCGAATTAAAAAAAGAGCTTACTCTAGAAGAAATTAAAAAATTTTTCAATAAAAACAGTTTCCTTTGGGTGAACCTTACTGGTGGAGAAGACTTTATAAGAGATGATCTCGTTGAAATAATTAAAAACATGAGGGGTGTTTATCTTTTAAACATAACAACAAATGGGATTTTAACTGAAAAAATAACTAGAGATTGTAAAGAAATCCAAAAAATGATTCCAAGGTTTATTCTAACAGTTAGTATAGATGGCCCAAAAAATTTACACAATAAACTAAGAGGCATAGACTGTTGGGATAAAGCAATTAATACATACCAGAACATGAAAAAAGAAGGTATTGAATCCTACATAGGCTATACTTTTTCACCATATAATATCGATAAAATAAATGAAACCTTTGATGAAATTAAAAATAAAGTCCCTGATTTCAAAATAAAAGATTTACATATAAATTTTTATCATGAATCAGATTTCTATTTTAACAACAAAGGAAAAATAAAGAAAAACCTGGATTATGAAAAAAAACTTATAGAACAAAATAAGAAATTTATCAAGTTAAAAAAAGGATTCGATCCAGTATCTTTTTTAGAGTTTAGGTTCATTAAACACGTAGAAAAATATTTAGAAAAAAACAAGTCTCCTCTTCTTTGTAAAGCATTAAATTCTTCCTGTTATATTGACCCTTATTGGAATGTTTACCCTTGCATCATATATAATAAAAAACTAGGTAATTTAAAAGATACTAATTACGATTTAAAAGAGATTTGGAAATCAGGAGAAGCAAAAAAAATACGAAAAATTATTAAAGAATATAATTGTGATGGATGCTGGACTCCATGCGAAGCATATCAAACGATTTTAGGAAATATTTTCCAGAATTAAGAAAACAGAAGACATTGCAGGTAGATAAATGAAAGTAACCCTGGTTTTTCCAAGATTCAAGTACATGTCTGGTGATCCACCACTTGGTTTAGCATATTTAGCATCAGTTCTGAGAAATAGTACCGACGTCGATGTCTCTATACTAGATACAACGTTCCATCCTACTATGGATTTTATCTGTTCATTTCTGGATAGATATAAGCCTGATATTGTTGGAGTCTATTTCTGGACCCCTGGATTCAACGATGGACTAAAAGTAGTGAATAAAGCCAAAGAAAGAGATTGTTTCACTGTAGCAGGGGGCCCCCATGCTACAATACTCCCTGAAAGTCTTATAGATCATGTGGATGCTATTGTTTTGGGTGAGGGAGAATATACATTTACTGACTTAATACAGAAATACCAGAAAGGTAATATGTGTGAGGTAGCAGGTATATGGTATTGGGAAAACAGTAAAGTAATTAAAACCAAAAAAAGAGAACAAGCAATCAATCTTGATGAACTACCATATCCTGCCAGAGATCTCTTAGATATGAAAAAATACATTCGCACCTGGCATCTTTTAGATAACATTGATCCAAAACTAGATGGCACTAATTTTGTTGCATCCCGCGGTTGTTCATTTAATTGTTCATTCTGTCAACCTACGCTAAAGGAATTATTTGGCTATAAAATTAGAATACGTTCACCAGTGCACATAATTAAAGAAATTGCATTAGTGAAGGAAGAATACAAGATTGATGCATTCAACTTCGTTGATGATACGCTAACAGCCAACAAAAAATGGGTTACAGATTTTTGTACCAGATTAAGTGACAGTGGCTTGGATTTGCTATGGAGCTGTAGTACAAGAATAGATATGATAAATGAGAAACTCATGAGAGTTATGTATGATGCCGGATTAAGGAAACTGCAAATCGGTATAGAATCTGGTTCTCAACGTATTCTAAATGATATATATCATAAAGGTATTAAGTTAGATGATGTAAGAAAGACTTTAAGTTCGGCAAAGAGAATAGGTATTAACACGATGACTTTTTTTATGTTAGGGGCTCCTACAGAAATACGTGAGGAAGCTGAACAAACAATACGCTTCGCTCGTTCTCTGGACGCTGATGAAGCAACCTTCTCTATAACAAGCCCGCTCCCAGGTACAGAGCTATACGAGTATGTTAAGAGAAGATATCATATCAGCAATAATTATGATGATTTTGATTACTATGGCAAGAGAGCATTTAATGGTGAATTAAGTTTCAAACAACTCCGTTGGCTCCAAAAGAAAGCAGTGTTATATTTTTATACTCATCCGTGTAGGTGGAATTATGTGCTAAAACATTTAGTTTCTCCTAAAGGAATCCATAAAATGTTAATCAAATTAAAAAGATTTATGTGAGATAATCATCAGAGTCATAAAGGAACAAAATAAGAAAAATTATAAAAGAAAATAAATGTTATCAACGCTGGATTTCATGCAAAGCACGTCAAATAATTTTGGAGAATATCTTAATAAGATAAAAGAAGGTATAAAAAAAGTAAAACCTGAAATTTGGTTAATTCTGATTTTGATATTTGCCCTGTTTTTAAGATTATATTTCTTTCTAGGTATCAATTTGAATGATGATCTTTGTTATTTAGATGCAGCACATCAAATAACTCAGGGTACTTTTGTTTTAAACAAATGGATAATTGCACCAAGGCTTATGATGAATTATCCTATTGCTTTTTTTTATACTCTTTTTGGTGTAAGTGATTTTTCAGGTGCATTATATTTTCTTCTTTGTTCTATAGGTAGTGTAGCAGTAGCATATGGTATCGGTAAGATTCTCTTCAATGAAAAAGTTGGATTAGCATCAGCATTCCTCATGTCATTTTATCCAATAGAAGTAATCTATGGAACAACAATAGTTCCAGATGTACCATTGGCCTTCTTTTTAGGTTTGAGCGTATTATTATTTTTCATCGGGGAGAAGAAAAATAAAAATATTTACTATCTGCTTGGCGGGATTGCAATTGGTGCAGGCTGGCTGGTCAAATCACTGGCTATATTAATTATCTTGTTTTACCTGGCCTATTTTATATTAGATAAAATTTTTAATTTTAAGTTTCTTATATCTGGTGAAACACAAAAGAAACCTCTTAGTTTGATTAAAAAAATCTTTTGGATAAGGAAAGGTTTCATCTTACTTTCACTGGGTTTTTTATTGATTTTATCCCTGGAAGGTTTATTATACTATGTTGTTAATAATGATTTTTTCTTTAGATTCAAAGTTGAAATGAATAATTATAATTCAAGTTTACAGGGAGTAACCTTGGATCCTAATTACTATCCTAATGTTTTATTTGCTCAAAGTCTTCCTTTTTTCAACTTTCTAGGTTATTTCTTCATCTTTTTTTGTTTTTCAATTTTTTTCCTCGTTCTTTTTGAAAAAAATAAAAAATACCTTATTTTCCCAGCATGGACGATATCAATTTTACTATGGCTGCAGTATGGTACAATGAATCCTTTTGAATTAACTCCGATGCATAGGATATATAGATTCTTAACAATTATTTCAATACCAATTTCTTTGACTATAGGTTATTTCATAGTTGGAAGTAGATTTAATAAAAAAAGAATTTTTAATGTTCTGAGTATAATCATTGTATCTGTATTGCTCGTTTCCTCCATATTTTTCATTAGTAAAGCTAATCTTTTAATGAATCAAGGTATGTTAGATTATAAACTATCAGCAGATTACCTAAAAAAATATCCTGATATAGATATATATACTGACTTTGTTACCGTTGGAGAATTAAATTTTCTTCTTGGATATGAAAGAGAGAATGATTTAAAGGATTTAGCTTTAGTCAATTCCCCCGAAGAAATAAAAAATGCATTTGTCGTCGTCAATGCGACTAGAGGATTTGTTGAATTACCTGACTTTAGAGATACTTTACCTGATTTTATATGGGATCCACCTTCTGACTGGGTTGTGGTACGGGTTATTAAAGAATCATACTTTGATTTTTATGGTACCTATGATACAACGATTTATTATGTTCCCCCATAAATTTATAGGGGCTGTTCTATCTTTAAATTTAAAAAACATAGGATTTTAAGTGGTCCTAACACATTTGTGAGAGATATCATGAGGAGGCTATAAGATTCAATGACGGTGCTAGGGATACATGATGGTTTAGAATCATCAGCAGCATTGATATCCGATGGTAAAATATATGGTACAGTAAGTGAAGAACGATTTTTTCGGGAGAAAAATAAGACAGGGTTCCCTAATAAATCCATCAAATATTTAAAAAAGAGATTGTTAGATGTTGATCAGATAGCGGTTCCCTGGATAGGAGGAAGCGCATTTTTTAGAAGATTTTTTCCTAAAATTGAGGAAAACAGACGATTAGTATGGAGAAAACAGGTTGAAAAACCTTCAAAATTAAAGATGAATTTCAACAATGTTATGTTTAAATTTATTCAAAATCAAAAACCAAAAAAATTGTGGTATTTCTTAGGTGAAACAACAAGATTACCTCTAAGAAAAAGATTTGAAAAGACTGGTATAGCATGTCGAAATATGTTTTTTGTTGATCATCATATGGCACATGCGGCTAGTGCGTATTATACAAGTGGTTTTGATCCATGTTTGATAATAACATTAGATGGTGCAGGAGATGGAATATCTGGTAGTATAAGTATCGGAAGAAAAGGCGATATAGAAAAAATTGATGAATTCCAAGCAAGCTCAAGTCTGGGATTGTTTTTTGGTGCAGTTGCTCTTGCCCTTGATATGCGATTCTCTGAAGATGAAGGTAAAGTAATGAGCTTAGCACCTTATTCATATCCTATTGAGATAAATGAACTAGAGAAAATAATTAAAATAAAAAATGGTAGGCCCTATTCTAACTTTCCAATACGATATGAATTGTTAATGGCAGAATGGATAAAAGATAATATTCTTTGGAAAATTAACAGAGAAGCACTCGCATATGTTGCACAACATCATCTAGAGGATTGTGTTCTTAAAATTGTTAGGAAATATATAGATGAAACTGGAGTAAAAAAAGTGGCAGTAGCTGGTGGTTTGTTCTCCAATGTTATAATGAATATGAAAATCAATCAAATGCATGAAGTAGAAGATTTTTTTGTATTTCCTAATATGGGTGACGGTGGTCTTAGTGTAGGAGCTGCATTATATATTGATTATATTTCAAATGGCATTTACAATAAAAATAGAATAGATAATGTTTACTTGGGTCCTGAGTTTTCTGATAAAGAAATTGAAATAGAACTTAAGAAGCATAAAGACAAATTATTATTTGAAGAAATAAGTGATATTTCAAAGTATACTGGAGAAATAATAAATCATGGGAATATTGTTTTGTGGTTTCAGGGGAGAATGGAATTTGGACCACGGGCTTTAGGAAACAGAAGTATATTGGCACCTGCTGAAAGTATTGTTTGCAAAAATAATTTAAATCTTATTATTAAAAAAAGACCATATTTTCAGCCTTTTTGCCCTACTATATTAGAGGAAGATGCTGATAAAATTCTTGAAAATTATGATAAACCAAATAGATTTATGACTGTAGGTTACCTTAGCAAAAAAGATATTAGAGATAAAATAAAAGCAGTTATTCATATAGATAATACAACACGACCACAAATTCTCGGAAAAGAAAATAAAAGATATAGAACACTTATTGAAACCGTAAAAAAAGAAACAGGTTTAGGCATAATATTAAACACATCTTTTAATAAACATGGATATCCGATAGTCTGCACCCCAGAAAATGCAGTACGGACTCTATTAAGTACGAAGACAGAGTACATGTCTATTAACAATTTTTTTGTGAAGAAAAAATAACTAAACGAATAGATAAAAGTTATAAACAAACAATATATTATATTGTTGATGGGAGTTAAGAGATTATTTAGATCTAGATTAAGAACCATATCAACAAATTTATTTGATGAGGATAAAAATGAAAAAATAAAAACAACGAGGAAAATTATATCTAAATCAAAAAAAACAAAATTCATAATAATATACATTGCATATCTCCTTATTTTATCTGCCATCGGTTTTGCAATTTATAATTATTTTACAGGAAATATAAAAATAGGATTAACAATCGAAAATTTATTTGAACCAGATTATAAAAACATTGAAGGAAATGTAATACAAAAAACCAATAATTCAGATCTACCATATATATTGAATCCAAATACATCAAAAACATATGAAAACATAAACTATTCTATCAACTCAGATGGGTTTAGAGGTAGGGAATATAGTATTGAAAAAAATGGTTCAAGAATAATCTTCCTAGGTGACTCCTTCACTTTTGGGGTGGGACTACCTATAGAACAAACTTTTCCATATATTCTAGAAAAAAAACTACAGGAAAAACATGCTAAAGACAACTGGGAAGTTTTGAACCTCGGTGTTATAGGTTTTAACACAAAATGGGAAATAGAATTTCTCGAAACCAAAGGTTTGAAGTATTCACCGGATATAGTAATATTAATGTATTACTTAAATGATCCAGACAGCCCTATAGAAAACGTATCATTTGCTAGGTGGGGTAATGAACTTGCGTTGGAAGTACAACATCTCCTTGAAAATAAACTTTCAGGTCAAGAAAAACTTGAGGTAGAAGAATTTTTAAATCAACAAAATTGTTATGAAAAAATACAGAAATTGTATAACGAAACAAGTAATTTTGATGTTCACTTTATACTTCATTATATACCTTTATTATGGAACCCTGTTGTGGAATCCTTAGGAAGACTTCACAATCTAAGTCAGCAATATAATTTCACTGTTGTGATTGGTATTATACCAAACGCGGATTGGGAATGGGTCCCATATAGATATGTAAAATTACATGAATTTATTAGAGATGAAATGAAAAAACATGATTTTTATGTTTTGGATTTATATCCAATACTTACACAATTTCCTAAAGAAGATATTAGGTTATCTAAAAGCGATGGACATTTTTCATACTTTGCTAATATAATAGCAGCAGATGCGTTACAAAATTTTCTTGAGGAACAAAATTTAATTTAATTTGTAAATATCGTATACAAGAAAATTAGTATCTTCATAACATGGGGCTGTAAATATTTTACTCAGATTACTTTTTATCTCATTTAATTCTATTGAACCATTTATATGTGCTGCGAAAACACGTTTGTGAATTACCAAATATCTTATAGATATATTTTTTAAAGAAATGAAATCTTCTTTCGAAAGTTTAAACTTATCTAAGTTTACTGAGAATAGCGCATTCATTGCATTATTTTCTATGTATATCCTATGATTAAATTTTGTCGCGAGATCTGTCCTCCAACTATTTTTTTTCGTGAATTGTCTGATAATACATGGAATTTGCCTCAGACCCTGTTGGAATATCTGCGATAGCATAATCCTCTTTGTCTTTTGATATTGTACAGAAATTCTTAAATTGGTTACCAATGAAACTGAAAAAAATAATTTTTATGCTTTGAATTTATATCTGGTACTTTCACAATATCCTCTAGATAAATTGATATTATCACATTCAGATGGTCATACTTCTTATTACGCAAATCAAATAATTGTATCTACTAATATATGATTATCTTAGAGAGAAAACTTATTTGAATTTTAGATGATCATATCGGATAAAGGTTACAAGAATGATCTTATTTTTCTAAATAAATTATAAGTTGATTAGAAAAGGGGATAGGCAAAAACTGAAAACGTGCTACTTCCAACCATTATTGCTATGCTAACAACAATCAACATTATAATCAAAGGTACAAGCCACCAAACCTTCCTAATTTTTATAAAATCCCATAACTCTACAATTAGCGTTTTGTTGCAGCCCATATCTATTTCCCGGTGATAATCTATATAGAAGTATTTAAGTATTATGTGGAAACAAGTCAATCTTTGATATCCTGCTTACTATTCCACATATGATGAGGATTATCCTCACGGGCTATCAGAAATCTATCTATTACAAGATAATCAATACCTGTGCCCATCATACACCGATAAGCATCATAAGGATTACAAACTATCGGTTCACCTCTGATATTAAATGAGGTATTTATTAATATGGGAATTCCGGAAAACTTTTCAAATTCTCTAATAAGATCATAAAACAAGGAGTTTTGTTCTCTTCTAATAGTCTGTAGTCTACCACTTCCATCAACATGAGTAACTGATGGAATTTTATCATGCCACTTTTTCTTAATCGGATAAACCATCAGCATGAAATCTGTAGAATCTGGAAGTGGAGTATCACAATCAAAATAATCCTCAACATCATCTCTACAGACAACTGGTGCAAATGGTCTGAAATATTCTCGATGTTTAACTTTGAGATTTAAGATATCTTTCATCTCAGGGTTACATGGGTTAGCTATTATGCTCCTTGATCCAAGAGCTCTTGGGCCCCATTCCATTTTTCCCTGAAACCAGCCTATAATATTATTTTTATAAATCAGGTGAGCAACTCTTTTCACGAGTTCGTCATCATTCTTAAACTCCGAATATTTAATTTTATGAAAATCTAAAAATTCTCTGATTTCTTTACTTATAAACTCAGGTCCGAGATAAGCACTTTTCAAAACATAATCTCTTTTATTGCCCAATATAGTGTAATATATATAGAGAGCAACTCCCATACTTGTTCCACCATCACCGGCATCAGGTTGAATCCAAATATGTTTAAAAGGGGTATTCTTCAAAATTTTACCATTATTTACACTGTTCAGACCAACACCACCAGCAATAACAATGTTGTCGAGCTTCGTGACCTTATGTAAATAACTCAATATCTTCACAACGACTTCTTCAGTTATCATTTGAAGAGCAGCTGCTATATCTTTATGCCTCTTAGTAATCTCGCCATCTTTTTTTCTAATAGGACCACCTAGAAGATCACAGAGTTTCTTTGATGGCATCCGGTTCGCGTAGTGATAGATAAAATACTTCATGTTGAGTCTGTAGCTTCCATCATCTTTGATATCAATTACCTTCTTTAGTCTCTTGTAATATGGATTTTTTTTCGTATCCATTATTCCATATGCACTTAGACCCATTACTTTATACTCTGAGTTATTAACACTAAAACCAAGATATGCAGTTATAGTGGAATATAACAGGCCAATTGAATGTGGAAACTTTATCTCTTTTATCAGATTTATATTATTATCTTTACAAATACCATATGCAGTTGTTGTCCATTCACCAACACCGTCAATGGTGAGAATTGCTGCCTTATTAAAAGGACTTGCAAGAAATGAACTTGCTGCATGTGCCATATGATGCTCTATGAACATAACATCCCCCTTGTACTTCAGCTTCTTCCGTATCGTTCCTATTGTCCTGAGTTTTTCGTTAAGCCAAGACGGTGTTGAACTTAAAAACGTTTTAAAGCTTCTAGGAAACATTTCAATGTGCTGAAAGAGTACCCTCTCGAACTTGATAAATGGTTTTTCATAAAAACCAATGTAGTCAACATCATCAATCGTTATCTCCTGACTTTTCAGACAGTAATTAATAGCATTTATCGGAAAAGAAGTATCATGTTTCATCCGTGTGAATCTCTCTTCTGCTGCTGCAGCTACTATTTTTCCATCGTTTAGCAATGCTGCGGATGAATCATGATAATAACAGCCTATTCCAAGTATATACATATCCTCTTCTCACAACCTAAAACCGTCTGTAATATTCTTCAATTGGTTTTTTCGTAAGATTTAAATCTGACCAATAGGTCTTTTTCCTTTTTGATATCTCAGTTTCAAGAAAGTGCTTATGTACTGCCTTTGCAACAACCGATGTCAAACCAACGCCTACAAAATACGTCAATGTAAGCAAAACAGAGTTAATTATTGAGCCTATGCTCGTCCCAAATTCATGTATTCCCTGTTTGAAACCTTTGAAGAAAAGCCTTATAATGCTCATTTTACTGACAACTCCCATTTAATTTCAACCCCTAATAATGTAATCAGAAATGTAATCCCAACCAAATGAAGATAACTCCATGATGCTGGGAATCTATCTAGCAGAACAAACATGTAGAACAGTATGGTTGTGAACAAGAAGTAGACGAAAATATAACCTGTAATTCTTCCTATTTTTTCGACTTTTGATATCGACTTTTCAAAATTCATAGTTTATTTCATAAAAAATATGTATTTATAAAACTATTTACAGTTTCGATCTCGTTCTGAGATACAATAATTAATCGTAATACAAAGAGTTAGAAAAAATGTCAAGAGATAAAATAAGAACTGCTGTTCATATTGATAATACAACAAGACCGCGGATTCCTTGTAAAGAAAATAAAAAATATGGAAAAGTAATTGAAACAGTGAAAAAACAAACAGGACTTTGTGTAGTACTTAATACATCTTTTGATAAACATCGTTATCCTATAGCATTTTCGCCAAATGATGATATATTGACTCGGATTAATATCCAAGTGGGATACATGTCAATAGTAGATTTTTTATAGAGAAAAGATAATCAAATGCAAATAACTATCTTTTTGGATATGATATCAATATAAAAAAGAAAAAAGATTATGAAATTGTAGAAAAGGGTACAAGTATGATCTTAGGTATCTGGGATGGTCATGATGCCGGAGCGGCAATCGTTGATGGTAATGAGATAAAGGTAGCTGTGAATGAGGAACGATTAACCAGAAGGAAATTAGATGTTGGTTTTCCAAGTGAATCTATAAAATGTTGCCTTAACTATATAGATTTGAAACCTGCGGATATTGAAAAAATAGCTTGTTGTACAAGTGATTTCTCCAAGACATTGACAAGAGTTTTTCCTTCTATGAAAGATCGATATTACTTGCTGAGAAGGAGGATGATACATCCAAGGTTTGCGAAATGGCAAAAAGATGTGAAATATAAACTCACTGAAATCAGACCAAGCCGTATCTCTAAGAAAGTAAGTGAAAGAGTGTTAAAGAAACAGCTAAATCGCCTTGGTTTTAAAAGTTATGATTTTACAATTTTTGATCATCACTTAGCGCATGCTGCAGACGCTGGTTTTTGCTCTGGTTTTAGTAAATCTCTAGTGATAACCATTGATGGTGTAGGTGATGGGCTTTCTGGGAGTGTAAATGTTTTTGATAAAGGAAACATAGAGCGGCTTTCATCTATTTCTGCTAAACATTCTCTGGGAATTTTCTTTGAACATGTGACGAACCTGCTTGGAATGAGGGAATTAGAAGATGAAGGAAAAGTTATGGCTTTATCTGATTTTACCTATGATATCCCTGATGCCAAAAATCCAATGCTTGATTTTTTTGAAGTCCAAGGTCTTGATATTATAGCTAGATATTCATCGACTAGGATGTGGTCAGAATTACAAAATATTTTATGGCATACTTTCCAGGAGCAGTTCGCATGGATGGCTCAAACAACGTTAGAGAGAAATATTGTTAATCTGTTTTCTAATGCTTTAAGAGAGACAGGGATGAACGATGTCGCATGGGCGGGTGGTGTTGCATCAAATATAAAGGCAAATATGAAAATACGGCATTTGCCAGAGGTAGACAGGTGGTTTGTATTTCCTCATATGGGTGATGGTGGGCTAGCTCTTGGATCTGCATTGCTATTGAATTTTGAAAAAAATGGAATTTGGAGATATAAATTTGATAACGCTTACTTGGGACCAAAATATACTGAAGAAGAAATCGAAAAAGAATTGAAAAAGAATAAAATGAGTTATAATTATGAGAAAAATGTAGAGAAACACGTTGCGGATTTGATTTCAAAAAATAAAATAGTTTTTCTTTATCAGGGACGAATGGAGTTTGGACCAAGAGCATTAGGTAATAGAAGTATTCTGGCTTCAGCATCTTCTTCGGATTCAAAAAATAATTTAAACTTAAAGATTAAAAAAAGGGTTTGGTATCAACCATTTTGCCCTTCGGTTTTAGATGAGGATGCTAAGGAAATATTCGCCGATTATGAATATACAGAACGATTCATGACAATGGGATTTATGGTTAAAGAAGAATATAGAAAAGATATGGCCGCTGTGGTAAACATTGATGGTTCAGCAAGACCACAAATGGTAATCAATGAAAATCCGATTTATAGAAAAATCCTGGAGAATATAAAAGAAAAAACAGGGATCGGTGCTGTATTAAACACTAGTTTTAATCTTCATAGTTATCCGATTGTTAATACTCCGGAGGAAGCAATAAAAGTTATGAAAGAAACAAAGAACAATTATATGGCTATCGGTAATTATTTCGTGGAAATTTGACATGATTAAAAATTCAAAAAGGTATTAAATCAAATTAAGCTTTAGACTATCTAATCAGGGGAGTTGTGAGGAAAATGGATTTAAAACAAAAAATAATAACAGTAATTCCATTAGTTCTTATAACACTCGCTTTGTATATAATTATATTAATTAGCTCTTGGATAGATAATACCATTTATGATAATCTAATATGGATTACACCAATCTTTTTTGCAATAATACTGAGTCTTATGGTGTTTTCTTTTATCTGGAGTTTAAAAGATATAAGAAAATTGTTTCTCAAAATCGATAAAAAAACTTGGATTATTTTACTAGTAATATTTTTAGTTGGTTTATCACTAAGAACTTTTGTGGCTCCACATGTTCATAGGTTATTATATGATGAGGACATCTATTTGAATATTGGGCAAAATATTGCTAGAGAGGGGAAAGCTGTTAATTGTATGTATGGTAGCCAAGAGAAATGTTTTCAAGAGGAATACAACAAACAACCAAATGGTTATCCTTTCTTAATGAGTATAGTATTTTTATTTGGAACTAGTGAATCAGCTGCGTATTATGCTACTGCAATAATAAGTAGTTTGACCATTATACTGGTTTTTTTAATATCTTATCTTCTTTTTGAAAATGAAAAAATTAGTGTATTCTCAACTCTTATTTTCACATTAACACCAATAGCGATTCTTTGGGCTCCAACAACATCATCTGATGCTGTTTTTATTTTTTTCGCGGGGTTAACTGTTTTTGCGTTTCTTTCGTATTTTAAAAATAGTAAAAACAACATACTATTATTTTCTTTTGCATCTCTAGCCTATGCTATTCAGATAAGGACTGAAGGTATCTTACTAGTCTTATTGGTCATAATTATGTTTCCTTTTTTAAAGAAGGATTTTTTTAATGAAATAAGGAAGAAGGAGTTTTTGATAATTTTAATAATTTTTTCTCTTTTGATATTACCGCATCTAATGCATCTTGATTCTGTTAAAGAGGAAAGTTGGGGTGCTAAAGGGGATAAATTGGGGTTGGAATACGTTAATAAAAACTTAAAAGACAATGTAATGCTTTTCTTTGAAAATACAAGATTCCCAGTGGTTTTCACAATCTTATCTTTAATTGGATTGGCACTTAGAAAAGTTTGGAAGGAGAAAATATTCCTAGGGTTATGGTTTTTGTCATTCTTTGTTCTATATCTTTTATTTTATGCTGGTAGTTTCAACATGGGAGTAGATGTTAGATTCTCATTACAACTTTATTTACCATTAGCAATTCTTGGGGGTTGCGGGGCATTTTTGATTGTGGATAATCTTAATAAAATTGTTAAAAAAAAATGGATTTCCTCAGGGGTTGTAGCATTAATTATCATTGTATCTTTTTTTCCCTTTATTGGTTTTGTGAGTTCAGTTGGATTTGAGGGGGCGGATGCCAGGTTAGCCGATGATTTTATAATAGAAAAGATGAAAAATATGGATCATGATTGTTGGATTTTCACCCTGGTACCAAGTGTTGTATTAAATAATGGAAAAAATGCTGTAGAGGCTTACTACGCAAAAAATAATCCGAAAATTGTAAATGAGATATTTAACAAAACTGACTGCGTTTTCTTTTATGAGGAATATTGGTGTAGCTCTGAACCTTGGAAATCATATGTAGCTGCATATTATCATATTAATTTTGATCTTATTCCTTATGATTCAGTAAATATAACAGTGTATGGGCGTACCAAGACTTTTACACTTTACTACATGGAAAGGCGTGATGGAAACATATGAGTTTAAACTTTCAAATTCTATCACAGGTGCGACATCGATGAGGAAAATTATACCTTTTATTCTAGGTTTTTTACTTTTAGGGATAGTTTTATTTTATACAGGAATTGGCAACATAGTTACAATCATCTCTGAAACAAATTTGTTTTACTTTTTTTTAGCCGCTGTTTCCTGTCTCATTGTTGAAATTTTAGCGGCTTTGAAATTAAAACTGGTTTCACATTTGAATTTCCCCGAGATATTTCTTTCACATCAGGGGGGTATGTTTCTAAGTCAAATAACTCCTGGTAGGATAGGATATCTTTACACGGCTTATTCTCTGGCTAAAAAAGAAAACAAGAGCATAAGTGCCATGGTTGGGTTAATATCCCTTATTCAGGGTTTAATGATAGCTTCTAAAATTTTTGTACTTGCTCTGGCGCTCATTTATTTTTCTTTCTTATTTGAAATTCCTTATTATCTTTTCTTGTCATTTTTAACTCCTGTTTTGGCGGTTATTATTATAATATTCTTTCTTTATTCTAATACCTCTAAAGAACTTTTATCAAAAATCTTTGTTCTTAGAAAAGGTGTAAGATATTTAGAATTAATGCAAAAATCTGTTAAAAACGTTTCAAAAAAAGTAGCTTTAGAAATGGTAACTCTTGATTTAATAGGCTGGTTATTTTATGGGCTTCAATTCTTCTTACTGATTAATGCTTTAGGAGTTTCTCTTTCATTTTTGACATGTTTAATGCTTCAACCTTTAATTACAGCTGTTTTGCTTATACCTATTTCGCCTACTGGTTTGGGATTGGCGGAATCTGAAAGTGCTTTAATTTTTAGTTTGTTAGGGTTAGAGTCAGGTATCGGCGTTGCATTTTTACTTCTATTTAGAATCAATTCTATATTTGTTGATTCTATTGGTATAATAGATTTAAAAACCATGAGGATTCCAAAAAAATTAGAGATATTACTTTCAAGTTAGTAAAATATAGGAAAAATAAATTTCACTTCTGGAAAAATCTAGAATATTGATGAAGGTGACATCCTCTCCGCCATAAACAGTAGTTCCGAGGGTGTAACTGCAAAATAAAACAATGAATGAAACAATACCCTGACCGTAACTGAAAATGACAAATGAATAATGA
>Ga0315289_10001518_pt1 | contig 36166 bp, 28 predicted proteins | sample YL17G11_40_MG_FD_203452 | JGI IMG/M metagenome (GOLD analysis project Ga0315289, IMG submission 203452) | Sediment microbial communities from Yellowstone Lake, YNP, Wyoming, USA - YL17G11_40 | ecosystem: Environmental > Aquatic > Freshwater > Lake > Sediment | place: USA: Wyoming | collected...
CAGGGTGTCCGAGATCTCCTCGTACGAAAGCTGCTCTTGATGCCTCAGGACCACGATGATCCGGTAATGTTCCGGAAGCGCCCCCATGGCTTCTTCGAGTATTGCCATCATCTCTTTCGACTCCATCTTTCGGTCCGGTCCCGGAGTGAGCGCGGGAAGTTGGATGAGAAGGTCGTCATCGTCACCGCCGACCGGCTGATCGAGAGAGATCGTTCGCCCCTTCTCCTTCCGCAGGTAATCGATGCACAGGTTCGAGGTGATCCGGTTGAGCCAGCTCGCGAACGGGTATGTCGGATCGTACCGGCTGAGGGCCGAAAAGACCTTGATGAATACCTCCTGGGCGATATCCTCGGCGGTGCTCCTGTTCCGGACCATCCGGAGACAGATGCTGTAAACCGAGCTGCGATATTTGCGGAGGAGTTCTTCAAAGGCCTTTTCATCTCCCTTCAGACACCGTTCGATAAGGATTCTGTCTTCGTCACCCAAGCCCGACACCCTTTAGTACGGATTCCAGCCTGCAATGTTTCGCCGCGGCAGGATGAATTCTGCCGACGTTCGAAACGAGATATCCGCCCTCAAAATATCAGGTTCCCCGTTTCATGAAAAGCCGAATCTCGGTTCCGGCACATAGCCTCCCCGGGGGCGTCCGGCGGGTCGATTTCCCTTGACAGGGACGGTGGGGCGCACTAGACTCGAGCTTCCGTGAAATCATCATTACTCATTGCAATAACGATAGTTACAAGAAGGGAGTGTCGATGACGGCGATAGAGCATATCATGGCCCGGGAAGTGCTCGATTCACGGGGAAACCCGACCGTTGAAGTGGAAGTCTCCCTCGAGGGCGGCGCATGGGGAAGGGTGATCGTGCCCTCCGGAGCATCCACGGGCGAGCACGAGGCGGTCGAGCTCAGGGACGGCGACCCGAAACGGTTCGGCGGCAAGGGCGTGCTCAAGGCGATCGCCAACGTCAACGAGGTGATCGGTCCCGAAGTCATCGAGCTCGACGCGCTCGACCAGGTTTACATCGACAAGCTTCTCTGCGAGCTCGACGGCACGCCCAACAAGGGCCGTCTCGGCGCCAACGCCATTCTCGGCGTCTCCCTGGCAGTCGCGAAGGCGGCAGCGGCGGCGCTCGATATCCCGCTCTACCAGTATATCGGCGGCACGAACGCCAAGGTCCTCCCCGTTCCCATGATGAACGTCTTGAACGGAGGAAAGCACGCCGACAACAACGTCGACATCCAGGAGTTCATGATCGTCCCGGCCGGGTGCGGCTGCATCAGGGAAGCGGTGCGGGCCGGCGCGGAGGTATTCCACGCGCTCAAGAAGATCCTCTCTGAAAAGGGTTACGCGACCTCGGTCGGAGACGAGGGCGGATTCGCTCCGAATCTCAAATCGAACCGCGAGGCGCTCGAGATACTCGTCAAGGCGATCGAGAAAGCGGGCTACCATCCCGGAGAGGACGTCGCGCTCGCGCTCGACCCCGCTGCGAGCGAATTCCTCAAGGAGGACGGCTACCATCTCGCCGCCGAGGGAAAGGTCTTCGACGCGGAGGGTATGGTGCGTTTCTATGAAGGGCTCGTCAAGGACTTCCCCATCGTTTCGATCGAGGACGGTCTCGGCGAGGACGACTGGGAAGGATGGAAGCTTCTTACCACCCGGCTCGGCGGCGCGATACAGATCGTCGGTGACGATATATTCGTGACGAACACGGAGCGGCTCGCGCGCGGCATCGAGGAAGGTGTCGCAAACTCGATCCTCATCAAGCTGAACCAGATCGGAACCCTCACCGAAACGCTCGACGCCATCGAGATGGCGAGGCGCGCGGGATACACCTCCGTCGTATCGCATCGCTCGGGAGAGAGCGAAGACGTGACGATCGCGCACGTGGCGGTCGCGACCAACGCGGGACAGATCAAGACGGGCTCCGCCTCGCGGACCGACCGGGTCGCGAAATACAACGAGCTCATGCGCATCGAAGAGGAGCTCGGCGAAGTGGCGCTCTACCCGGGCGCGGAGGCATTTCGGAGGACGCGATGAAAAGCCTCTGGGGACAGGGAACAAGGTATCTCAGGGTTCGCCGCGCCATCGACGTCAGCCCCGGACTCGCCCGGGCGCTCCTCATCGGCGTTCTCGTCCTCATCGGGCTCATCTTCGTCGCGGGAGACGTGGGGCTGTGGAAGCTCTGGGTCGCACAGCGCCAGATGAAGAGCCTCGGAGCGAAGATCGCGGAGCTCGAGAGCAAAAACGCGCTCCTCAGCGCGGAGATCAAACGACTCAAGAGCGATCCGTTCACGATCGAGAAGGTCGCCCGCGAAAAATACGGCTACCTGAAGCCGGGAGAAACGGTCTACCGGATCGTCACCCTTCCCGAGAAATCGGAAAAAGGAACAATCGCGCCGGGAGCTATTGACAGGGAGGGGACAAAGCCTTAGTATTACGTCAAAATTGCTGCGGGGTGGAGCAGTCCGGTAGCTCGTTGGGCTCATAACCCAAAGGTCGCTGGTTCAAATCCAGCCCCCGCTACCATTCGAAACCCCCGAGGACCAGGTTCTCGGGGGTTTTTTTCTGGTTCCCTCGGGCGCGGCCTCGTCACGTTCCCCTTCATCGAACGAGAACCAACTTCCGGGTGAACGCTCCTCTTCCCGCGGAGATCCTCGCGAAGTAGATGCCGCTCGCCGCGTTCCTCCCCCGCTCATCCCTTCCGTCCCATGCGATCCGGTAGCGTCCCGCCGGGAGCGGCGCCTCGACAAGCCGGCGCAGGAGACGTCCCGAAGCGTCATAGATCGCAAGGGTCACGCGGGACTCAAACTCCTCGCGTTCGTCCCCCGCGGTCGACCGGCCCGGAGAGACCGGTATATCGAAGCCGATCACCGTGCCGTTTCCGAACGGATTGGGGACGTTCTCGCACCGGAGCGCGGAAGGCGTCCGCGGATGCGCGCCGAGCGCGTCGGTGACGCCGCCGAAGGCGCGCTCCTCGTACCATGCGCGGGCGGCCGCGAGATCCCGGAACACGCGCGACGCCTGCGCCGTATCGGCCCACTGCCCTTTCGAGGCGGCGAGGAGCTCGAGATCCTCGATCCATTGCACGAAGAACTCCGCATCGTCGCGCTCGAGAATCGGCCAGCCGCCGACCGTGATATAGACGGGACTCGTGTGGGCGAATAGAAAATCCCCCGCCGGAATCCAACCGCGCTTCGTCCCGTACACGCCGGTGGCGACCCACGAGCTTTCGTAGAGGGCGACAGATACGCTCGTGTCGACCGAGCTTCGCGGCGGCTCGAAGAGCATGGTCACCGCGGGCGCGCCGTTCCTCACGATCTCGATGCGATTGATCGGATGAACGCTCTTCACCGATATCTCGACCGGGACCACGGCGCCGGGCTGGGCGAAACCGATGCTGTCTCCGCTCGCATGTCCCCCGACCTCGAACCGCGTGATGAGCGGCCCGCTCGTCACGAACGTCCTGCCGCCGGCGAGCGCCTCGAACCAGCTTTCCGCGCTCAGGACGTCACCGGCGACACGCGCGTAGACCCGGAATCCGCCGAGCGGATAGGAATCGAGCCTGTTCATGGCGGCATCAGTCCCGGCGCTCGCGGGAAGGCGAAAACCGCAATTCAGGAGCCGGTACCACAGGTCGATCTCGATGCCGCCGTTGTGGCAGTTGCTGTAGCTCAGGACATCCACCGCGTCGATCCGATCGATGAGGCAATCGACGGGTAGTTCGCGTGCAATGCCGTTGCCGGGCCACGACTCGACCTGCGTGAAGACATCGGAAGAGACAGGGTGGGCCGAGACGACGAGCGAGCCCTCGCGCGTATGCGCCGAATCGGCGATATCCATCGTCATCGGCCACCAGATCGACGAAACGGGTGAAACGAGCGACGATAAACCGAGGAGACCGAGGTGTCCGTAGGACGAGCTCCTCATCTCCTCGGACATGAATACGATGCACTCCGGGGTGCTGCACGAGGCGCTCGCACCGGTGAAATAGTAGTCGTTGTCGAGGCAGTTGACGACGTTCAGCCCCTCCGCGTTCGCCATGAAGAACGCGTCCTCCGGATCGAGCACATACGCGCCCCCCGCGTGGTCGATGTGCACGTGGGTGTCCCCCGAATACCAGCCGAGGCTGTCCATTGAAACGATACGCTCGAGCTCGATGACAATCGATGTGTCCGAGCGAACGTTCACGGATTCGGCCGCTTCCCGGTACGCGAAGCCGCGCTTCACCGTCACGGCGACGGATCCAACGGGAACCGTGCACGAGAACGAGCCGCTCGTGTAGAAATACCCGCCCCCCGCCTGGTGGTAGAAGCTCGTTCCGGCGGGCGGAAACCGGTTGCTCCCGTTCATATCGATGAGCCGGCACCGCGCCGGAATCACCGCGTCGCTCGCGGCGTCGACGATCGTGCACTGGAGGATCGCGGTGCCGGCGGCGTACGAAGGGGACGAGAATGAAGCGAAGGCGGCGACGCACGCGAGCACGCCCGCGCTGAACGCGAAGAGCCTGAAGATGCGGATCACCCGATTCACGGTCGTATGCCTTTCGTGGGGACGGACCGATACCCGGCCATGATGCCCCTACTATATTGATTATACCATAACGGTATCCCCCGCGCGGGGAGCGCGAACGCCTTCCAGAAAGCGAAGTCGCCTCCCACCGGCATCGGTTACGTTTTTCGCATCGACACGAAGAGCGCAAGGCCGGAGGCGAAAGCGCAGGTCAAAAGCGCCGCGGCCGAGGCGAAGTGCCCCAGGAGGAGACTCCCGATACCGAAAAGGACCAGGTACAACGCGGCGACGCCGCACACGATCCGGAGCGCCGTGCGCGCCCCGGCACCGTCGCGGGGAAGGCCCGGAAGGTCGCGGCTCATGGCCTTCCACCCCGGTCCTCCGGGATGGCAGCGCTCGTAGAACCGCACGAGGTGCTCGTGGGAAACCGGCCTCGTGAGAAACGTCGCGGCGATCCAGGCGGGAGTGGTCACGAGGACGGTGAGCGCCGTCGAATAGGGGAATCTGACGAAGGTGGAACCGCCGAATCGGGCCGTACCCGCCAAGTACCCGAGGACGAACGTCGACAGAAGCGCCGCCGCCATCGCCGTGATCTCGCTCCATGCATTCACCCGCCACCAGTACCACCGCGCGATGTAGACGGAGCCGACCCCCGCCGTCACGGAAATGATGAGTTTCCACGCGAATGAGATGTCCTTGACGGCGAACGAGGCGATCGCGCCGAGAACGGCCAGAGCGATGACCGACGCCTGGGCCGCGATCAGGTACTGCCGTTCCGATCTGCCCTTCCAGGCGAAACGCCGCAGAAAGTCGTTCACCACGAGGGACGAGCCCCAGTTGAGCTGCGTGCTCTCGGTCGACATGAAGGCGGCGAAGAACGAGGCGAGCACGAGGCCGAAGATCCCCGGCTGAAGAACGGTGCGCATGACCATCGGGTACAGGCGCTCGGGATCGTCGATCTTCCCGAAGAGGGCCATGCCGGTAAGGCCCACGATGATCCATGGCCAGGGGCGCAGTGCAATGTGGGCGATGCTGAACCAGAGGTATCCGAAAACGGAGTGGCGCTCGCTCTTCGCGGCGAAGAGCCGCTGGGCGAGGTATCCGCCGCCGTCGATCGTGTAGGAAGCCCACCAGACGACGAGGACAAGGATGAGGAACTCCGTGAAGGGATTGGCGGCATCGAGGGGCGCGAGCTTCGGGATGATCCGGAAGGTATCGTCGAGCGAAAAGCCTTTCGAGGCGATGGCTTCCCGGATAGGGCTCCATCCGCCGATCGACCGAAACGCGATGACCGCCGTCGCGATGCACCCGCCCATAGCGAGGATGAACTGGAAGAAGTCCGTGATGACCACCCCCCAGAGACCGGAGATGGTCGTATAGACGACCGTGACGATGAAGAGCGCCAGCACGGTGAACGATTCGGCGTCCATGCCGACGATCGTCCTCGTTTCATCCCACCCCATGACGACGACGACGATCTTCACCATCGCCCGCATGACCCAGGCGATGATGAGGACGTTCTGCAGCACGCCGAACCAGATCGCCCGGTAGCACCGCAGTACGGCGGCGGGCTTTCCGTCATAGCGGAGCTCGACGAACTCGGCGTCGGTCGTTATCCGCGCGCGATGCCAGAGATGGGAGAAGAGAAACACCGTCACGATCCCGCCGATCCCCCACTGCCACCAGAGCCAGTTCTGCCATATCCCCCCCCGGGCGACGAGGCCCGAAACGACGAGCGGAGTATCGGCCGCGAACGTCGTCGCGACCATGGAGGTCCCGATGAGCCACCAGGGCAGCGAGCGTCCTGAGACGAAGTAATCTTCCGTGCTGCGCCTCGCCCGCTTCGAGAGCACGATGCCGATGGCGAACGAGACGACGAGGTACGCGATGATGACGGATACATCGAGGAGCGTAAGGTGTACGTGAGCCATGAGCGCTACACCGCCCTTTCCTCCGCTGCGGCGCCGTTTCCGACGAACCGGTTGTAGACAAAGAGGGCCAGCAGCGCAACGACCCCGATCGCGGCGAACGTGAGCCACATCCGGTACGGCTCACGCATCCCCGTTTCGCTCACGTAGCGCCCGGCGAGATATCCCGAGAGCGGCCCCCCGATGAGGTTTGCGAAGAAGCTCCGCAGGTACGAGTAGCCGAGGTAGAGTCCAACCTTTCCCTTCGGCGCCATACCCGAAACGTAATCGAAGAACCTCGGCGCGAAGATCATCTCGCCGATGGCAAAGACCGCGATCGACAGGCACACGCCCGGCAGCGTCGGCACGAGAGCGAGGAGGACCATCGCGAAGGTCGAGATCCCCATCCCGAGCGCCATGGCGCCGAGCGGCTTCATCTTCCGCACGGCCCACGCGACCGGCATCTGGAAGAGGATGATCATGCCGGGGTTGATGGCGACAATCTGTTCCATCGGCGCGCGCTCCGAGATATGCCGGACGATATAGAGGGGCATCGATAGATACAGCTGCCAGAACATGAGGTCAAAACCGGCGAAGATGAGGATGAAGGTCATGAACCTCCAGTCGGCCAGCGCGCGGATCATATCGGCGAACGTCTGCTTCGTCGAGCGGACCGGCTCGCCGGAACGGTCCGGCTCCCGATACACGAGAACGGCAAAGAGAAGCGCCACGAGCGCCGTCGCCATCGAGAAAAAGCAGATGGCCTGCATCCCGAAGCCCTGCCATTTGAGCATCTCGACAAAGGCCTCTCCGGTCATGGGCGGGTTTTGGCCCGCGGCCCGCTGCACGATCTCGGGAGTGACCGCGAAAGGCGGAACCTTCGCATGTACCCAGTCCTGGACCGCCGTATAGTTCGACTGCGAGAGCCAGCGGCCGAGGTCCTGCCGAAGCGCCTTCGCGATGATCTTCCCCGTGAATCCTCCGACGTTGACCATCATGTAGAAAATGGAAAAACCGATCCTGGAGAGGTCCCCCGGCGAGGTCTTCTTCACCGTTCCCGAAATCACCGGTTTTACGAACGCCCCCCCGATCGCGATGAGCGCGAGCGAGACAATGACGGTCCCCTTTGCGGGAAACGCGCCGAGCGCCCCGTACCCGGCGGCGAGGAGCGAAAAAGCGATGAGGAGACCCTTGCGAAAGCCGATTGTGTCGGAGATGGCGCCCGCCGGCACCGGCAGCAGGTAGAGCGATGAAATGAAAAGCCCCGTTATGGAGATTGCGGCCTCGGTGCCGTAGCCGACTCGCCTCGTGAGGTAGATCGCGAGGATGATGTTCATCCCGTAGTACGCGATCCGCTCGAACAGCTCGATCGTGTTGGCGGCCCAGAAGGTGCGCGGGAATCGTCTCAGGTTCATTCCGGTAATCAAAACGCGACAACCAGGGTGAGCATGAACGCAAAGCCGCTGAGATCCACGGCACCTTCGCCGAAGGTGCCTTTGTCGACGGCCGCCTCGGGACCGAAGTTGAGGCCTCCTTCATCGTCGACGTAGCTCGCGAGGAAAACGTCAATCGCTTCGCCGTCGGTGCTCGTCGCGATACCCTCGAATCCCGTGATCTTCGCCCAGCGCCCCTTCACCCCGATATCGAAGACCACCATCGGGGAAAGCGAAAACGAAAGCCCCGCACCGCCATGGAGACCGAACCCCCATTTCGTGAGCTCGGCGCCGAAACCCTCGGTGGAACCCCCCACCGTCACGGTCTCGTCGAATGTCAGCTTCGTGTAGTACAATCCTCCCCCGCCGAAGGCGTAGGGCTTCGCAAAGGGCAGGAGCGGCAGATGCACGTAGGCCGTTGCAGTAAGGGGATACGCCTTCACCGTATGAGCGTAGTCAAAACGGTCGTCGCCGGCGCCGAAGCTGAACTCGGATTTACCCGTGATGATGCCAGCGCCTATCCCGAGATCGAGCACCGGTACGATCGGCAGCACGATCTCTCCCGCGAACTCGGGAACCCAGTGGATCGCTCCGATCTCGCCCGAAGCTCCGCCGGCCGCGAGCACGTCGGTATTGATATAGTCGGCGAAATCGTTGAAGTCGCCGTACGAGACATAGCTCAAGGCCCCGCTCACCCGGATGCCGATTCCCGCCGAAGCGGGCCCCGCAGCGAGGAGCGCGGCGAGAGCGAGAAGAGCCGCACGCGACGCGAACTGTTTCATGTCGATCTCCTTCCTCCGTGCCGCCGATGCGGGCCTCGGCACGCCCTACCGCTTCTCCTTGAGCGTCTTGATCTTCTGGATGTCGACGCGCTTTCCTATCACGATCAGGATATCGCTGTGCTTGATGACGAAGCTCGCCGGGGGCACGAGGATGAAGTTCTCCGGGACGAGCTCCTTGATACCGATTACCGTTATGCCGTACCGTGACCGCAGCTGCAACTCGGCGAGAGACTTCCCGACGAAGACTTCGAGCGGAGCGATTTCAGCGATGAGAAAATCCCCCGACATCGGAATGTAATCGAGAACGTCGGGCGTCGAGAGGCTGCGGGCGACCTTGATTGCCATGTCTTTCTCGGGATAGATGACATCGGTCGCTCCGACCTTGCTCAAGATTCTCCCGTGATCCTCCGTCCCCGCCTTGACGACGATCCGCCTCGCGCCGAGCTCCTTGAGGTAGAGCGTGATAAGGGTCGCCGCGTTTTCGTTGTCCCCCATGCTCACGATCGCCGCGTCCATGTCCTCGAGACCGAGCGTTCTGAGCATTTCCTTCTGTGTCGCGTCCGCGAGCATCGCCTGCGTGCAGTAGGGCTGGACGTGCTGGATCGCGTCCTCGTCGAAGTCGACCGCGATCACGTCGTGCCCCTCCTCGAACAGCGTCTTCGTGACGTTGAACCCGAAATTGCCGAGTCCGATCGTCACGTACTTCTTACTCATGGTCCTTCCACTCTCCTTCCGGCCTCGTGCGGATCACCCGATCATAATCTTCTCTTCGGCGTACCGGTACGGCGCAACGACGCGCCTGCTCGTAACGACGTATGCGACGGTCAGGAGGCCCACCCTTCCCGACAGCATGATCATGATGACGATGAGCTTTCCGACAACGGTGAGGGCGGGCGTGATCCCCATCGAAAGCCCCACCGTGCCGAACGCGGAGACCGTCTCGAAGACATAGGTGAGAAACGACTCCCGCGGGGGGGCAGGCTGCGTGATGAGGAGAAAGACGATCCCGACGGTCACCGTCATGACGGCGAGGATGAATATCGAAAGCGCTTTTGAAACCGTCTCGTCGGGGAGCGTGCGCTTGAAGATGCTCGCCGAATGCCTCCCCCTGATCCGGTCGTTGAGGATCGCGACGAGCACAACGAGAGAGGTCGTCTTGATCCCGCCGCCGCATGAGCCGGGGCTCGCCCCGACAAACATGAGAATGATGAGAATGAAGAGCGTCGCGACCGTGAGCGAACCGACGTCGAGGGTGTTGAAGCCCGCGGTGCGCGCCGTGATGGATTGAAAAAGGGAGGCGAGGATGCTCTCCTTGAGTGAAAGACCGGCGATCTGGTTGTTCCGCTCGAGAATAAAGACGAGGGCCGTCCCCGAAAGGATGAGGATGAGCGTCGTTGCGAGAACGGTGCGCGTGTGAAGCGATAAGGCCGTGCGCGTGCGCGTTCGTATCCTCCTCGCCCGGCTGATGAACTCGTAGATCACGGGAAAGCCGATCCCCCCGAGGACGATGAGGGAGCAAATGACCGCGTTGAGAAGGATGCTCCCCCGGTACCGGACGAAGCTCGTGTCAAAGAGGGACAATCCGGCGTTGCAGAATGCGGATACCGAATGGAACACGCCAGCGAAAAGCGCCGCGGGCGCCGACATCTCCTTGCGCCACTCGAGGAACAGGAGCACGGCGCCGGCCGCCTCGACGATGACGGTGAAGAGAAAGATCGACCGGAGCAGTCCGGTCACGGACCGCACCGGCGTGGCGGTAAAACTCTCGTTGATGATCCAGCGTCCCCGCATGCTGAACCCCCTCCCGAGGAATAGAAAGAAAAGCACCGAGAAGGTCATGACGCCGAGGCCGCCGATCTCCATCAGCGCCATGATGACTGATTTTCCGAACACCGTGTACGTTGTCCCGACATCGACGACGGTGAGCCCGGTGACGCACAGGGCGCTCGTTGCGGTGAAAAGGGCGTTGATGATTGAAACGGGGCCGCCGCTCGAAGAAACGCGGAGAGAAAGGAGAAGTGTGCCGAGAAGGTCGGCGACGAGGTAGGCGTAGATGATGATCATCGCCGGGTTCATCTGCTGAAAATGCTTTGCCAGGGTACGTTTCATGGCGCCCCTCGCGGCGAGACGGCCGCGCGCGGAATCGGGCCCGGTGGACCAGCGTTGGGGGGGTCCGGCGCGCCCTATTTCACGAATCCGATGCGGCCGCCGTCCGGAGACTCTTCCCCGAGCGCTTCCCCCTTCAGCTCGACCGCATTACCTTTCTCAAACAGCACCACGGCATGAACGATCCGCCACGGGACGAGAATGTTGACCTCGTGCCTCTGCGGTTTCTGCTTTTCCCGCGGGATATAGCGTCCTTTGCCGTCCCTGATCTCCATAGTCACAAAGCTCTTGTTTTTCACCCAGATGCCGACCTCGTCGACCGCCGCTACCGCACAGAAGAAGGGACCGTCCCCCGGGACTCCCGCGAAGGCGAGCCCCTCGTTGCTCGTGAGCTTCATGAGCACTGTCTGACCGATGAGGTCCCGTGCATCCTCCATCTTCACCATACTCCCTCCCGCGCCCGGCGGAAGTCGATACATTTTGGTGAATTGTGACGGTTGGACGCCGAAATATCAAATAAAAACGGATGGCCCCGCGGAGTGAGGAAGGTAACAAGCTGCGACAACGCACGTTGCATGATCGAACGAGCGTCAGGGGCATATGGCGGAAGGCTCAATCCGCATGCTTCGGGACGGTCGCGCCGCGCGCGGGCGGCTCTTTGACCAGCCGAAGATAGAGCTCTCTCGAAGAGCCGGGGGCGTCGAGCCGCGCGCCGAAGAGACCCTCGATCTCGCCTCGCGTCGTGCGGCCTTCGTGAAAAGAAAGGTGGAGCGCCTCGCCGAGCAGGGCCCCGAGCGCTTTCGTGAAGAGGAGCCGCCTCTTGAGAGCGAGATTCTTGATCTTCTTGAACGAGCTCGCGGCGCGCCGATAGTCGAGCGCCCCGAGCCGGGGCTCGTCCTTGATGCAGTTGGGCGAGGGGTCGACGACCTTCGCGCCAAAGCACACGAGCGCCTCCTCGATGATTGCGCCGAAGAAGTCGTCCTCGGCCGAGCGCCGCTTCGCATGGACCTCCCTCAGATCTCCCCGCAGGGCATGGAGCACGAATCGCGCGGCTTCCCGGACCGCGCGCGAAGGATCGAACCTCACGATGAGGAACGCGTTGATCGCGGGGACGTACCGCATTCCCTCGTGCCTCAGATTCTCGAGGATCGGCACGATCTCCCGCGGGCTCGCCTTGCGGGAGCGCAGGTACGAAGAGAACGAATGATACGTCGCGCGGCACTCGACCTCCGGTAAAACGGCGTCGAACGGCTCCTTTCTTCCATTCGAGAGCGCAACGAGGGACTTCTTCCGGCCACCGAGGAGAAACGAATGGATCGCTTCGATCATCTCGTGGAGAAACGGCGTGTGCAGATCGGCTTCCTCCCCTTCCGCCCACACGTCGATGATCTCCCGGTACGCTTCATACTTGAGCATCGGGGACGTCGTAAATACGCAATGCCTCGTCGCGTCGATCGCGACCGCCTCGGCGTCCTCGCGCCCCCTTCGCAGGAGGCGCCAGTAGATGTCGTCCATGTTCTGGACGATGACGGTCTCGCTGAACCCCCCGCCGAGAACCGAACGAACGTCCCGCGGCAGGTGATTCGAGGCGAGGTGCGATTCGCCGACGACGACGAGGATGAGGGAGTCGGGGAAAAACCGCCGAATCGTGCCGATCCGCCGCGCGGCGAGACGGTCGCGCCTCCGAATGTATCTGAGATGATCCCTCGGCTCCGAGTCTATGCCGAAGATCGGTATGAACGGATTCTTGGCGAGCTCGAATATCCGCCGGTAGCTCGGCCAACTGAAGCCCCACTCGCACTTGTAATCGATCGCCTCGAGGAATTCCTCTTCGTTGATCGTGCCCTTCATCCAGCGGTCGAGGCATTCCTGCTGATGGACGTACAGCATCTCGAGAGCGAGCACGACCGTTCGCCCGCGCGCCGTGAGCTCCTTCATGAGACGAAGCACCCAGTCCTGGCTCGCATCGAGGGGATGATAGTCGCCGAAGTAAACGATATCGCAGCGCGAGGCCCGCTCGATCACTTCGGCGGCGGTCACAATTTTCCGGTAATTCCTGAATTCCGAGTTGAATTCCCTGATATAGCGGGATTTGTGCGTCTTATCCACGCCGAAGATCTCGCGTTTGAGACGCGCGATCATGCGCCGGTTGGCCTGAATCTCCGATTCGATCGCCTTCGATGCCACCATTTCCGCCCTCGGGCGCCGTAGCACCCCCGTTGATTTCCTTCGACAAAGAAACCGCACCTGCCATACTATAGCATCAGCCGTACCGGTATCCATACGCATCCTTCAAGCCAGGAATGGAGGCTCGATGAATCCGGTGCTCGATTCGAACATGCGTGCAATCCAGGAAAAGCTGAAGGGGGCGCTGGAGGGAGGGCGACCCAGCCTCTTCGAGCACGAAATCTACGAGATCCTCGGCCTCGCCGGCCTTCGCGTCCCCCGCGCCCGTTTCGTCGCGGACGAATCGGAGATCGATGCGCTCGCTGCCGGGGCCGTGCCGGGCGACGAGGTCGTCGCGAAGCTCATATCCCCCGGCATGCCGCACCGTTCGGAATTCGGCGGAATCAGATTCGTGAAACCGTCGCGGAATGCGCTCTCCGCGACATTCCGCGAATTCGGCCGCATCGCGGCGAAGGCGCGCGTCCCGTTTGCGGGAATGATGATCGCGGAGAAGATCCCGGGCGCCGACTCGATTCCACACCAGCTTCTCATATCGCTCAGGCAGGATCCGTCGTTCGGGCCGATCGTTTTCTGCGGGCTCGGCGGTCTCGGAACCGAGATTTACCAGAAGAGCCTCACGCGGGAAAAGAGCCTTTTCATCAGATCCGCCTCCGATGTCGCCGACCGCGAGGGCACCGGCCGCGCCCTCGAGAAAACGTTTTTCTATCCCGTGGTCGCGGGCGCGACGCGCATCATGCCGAACGCGCTCATCGATACGGAGAAGCTGCATGACGCGCTCGGCGCCTTCGCGAGGCTGGGGCGGACGTTTTCGCCGCTCGAGCGCGAATCCTCCGTCACTATCGAAGAGCTCGAGGTCAACCCGTTTCAGATCACGCCGCACGGAGAGCTCGTCGCCCTCGATGCATTGATGCGCGTCTCGCTCTCGAAGCACGAGCTCGCGCCGCCGCCCCAGGCGGGCATCGCAAGGCTCCTCGTGCCGAAAAGCGCGCTGATCGTGGGCGCCTCGGCGCTCAAGGTCAACGTGGGCCGCATCATCCTCAGAAATCTCATCAAGGGGGGCGGCGTTCCGAGGGAGCGCATTTACCTGCTCCATCCGGAGTCGAACGAGATCGACGGGTGCGCCGCGTTCAAAACCGTCGGGGAGATACCGGAGAAGGTCGACATGACGGTGTTCACGATACCGGCGGACGACAGGGCCGCCGCACTTCTCGAGGAGCTCATCACCGGGGGGAAAACCGCCTCTATCACGCTCATATCGGCGGGGTTCGGCGAAACCGTCAAGGGGCGCGTGCTCGACGAACGCCTCCGCGGCTCTATTAGGGCGGCGCGCGGGCGCCCGGGGGGAGGCGTCGTCGTGAACGGGCCGAACTGCATGGGGATCGTCTCCAAGCCGGGCGGCTATAACACCTTCTTTCTTCCCGAGCACAAGCTCCCCTTCCGCGGCGCGTTCGGGGAACGGTGCGCGATCATCAGCCAGAGCGGCGCCTACCTCGTAACCCTCGTCAGCAACCTCGACCGGATCATCAACCCTAAGTACATGATCACGTACGGAAACCAGGTCGACGCCTCGGCGACCGATTACCTCATCGCGCTCAAGGACGATCCCGGAATCGATCTCTTCTGCCTTTACATAGAGGGGTTCAAACCCTTCGACGGAGAGCGGTTCCTCGCGGCCGTGAAGGAAATCATCCGGAAGGGAAAACGCGTCATCCTCTACAAGGCCGGCCGGACCGAAGCCGGGGCGGCGGCCGTCGCATCCCATACCGCCTCGATGGCGGGTAACTTCGAGGTCATGCGCGCAATTCTCGGCGACGCGGGGGTCATGATCCTCGAGAGCCTCGACGACGTCGAGGACGTGATAAAGGTGTTCGCGCTGCTCGCCGGCAAGCGCGCCGCCGGTTCGCGCGTGGGCGTCTTCAGCAACGCGGGCTTCGAATGCTCCGTGGCTGCAGACACGCTCGGAGGACTGGAGCTCGCGCGATTCTCCGCGGAGACCGTCGAGAAGCTCCGCGCGGCCCTTCCCACGGACATCATCGACGTTCACAATCCCGTCGATGCAACGCCGCTCACGAACGCCGTGAATTACACGGCGTGCCTCGAAGCGATGCTCGCCGACGAGAATGTCGACTGCCTCATGGCGGCGAACGTCGCCCCCACGCCGTTCATGGAAAATCTCTCGGCCGGCGAGGGGCACGGCGAGGACATTCGCCACGAGAACTCCTATCCGAACGCAACGATCCGCGTCTTCAAGGGAACAACGAAACCGATGGTCGCCTGCCTCAATTCGGGCAGGCTCTACGACCCCGCCGTCCAGATGATCGAGGATGCCGGCATTCCCTGCTTCAGGAAAATAGACCGTGCCATGCGGGCGCTCGACCTCTTCATGAGAGACCGGCGACAGAAAAACTAGACCGCCCTCCGTGTGCTGACCGGGCCCGTGCCTGAACCGCGGGGAGCAGAATCCTCATCTGTTTGAACCACACGGTACATACCTTCCGGGAACGTATCGCGGCGCCCGTCTCGATCATGCTTCATGAGGCTTTGATTTATTTAGAATTACGCGAGCTTTGCCCCCGGGAATCGTTCAGGCATCCGCCATGCAAAGACCCTGTGATGTCGAGAGAAAGACCATGACGGGAAACGATGCACAACAATCGACCGGGCGACGGGAAAGGAGAACGATATGAGAAATCGTCTTTATGCAATGCTCGCTGTTGCTCTCTTGATACTCGGTTCGGGCTGCCAGCCGTCCACCGACGGCTCGGTGCCCTCGAGTCCGGCCGGGCTCGAAGAGGCGCAGCAGATCGACCTTAACTCACCTACGGGGGGATTCACGTCAGCCGACGAAGAGCCGGCTTTCGGTGAGCCCGACAAGTTCGGGGCGCTCTCGGACGAATCGGCGGTGCAGGATCCGTATGAGAGCAATACGAACATCCAGAACATGCTCCGCGCGAGAGGAGCGCGGCTCTACGAGTTCCGCGCGGTCTGGGGCCGCCTCTCGGACCTGAGCGACACGAACGCGACCGACCCCTGCCCGCTCGATTGGTCCGGCACGCTCCATCTCGAGGGCGGCATCATCATTATAGAAAAGGCGATCGCGTTCGAGCCGGAGGATTCGATCAGCCGGGTCGACAGATCGACGATCTCGTGGGTTTCCCGCACCGGTCCCCGTGTCGACGGCATCCAGGTGAAGCTCGTCATTCCCGCCCGGCCGCTCGATTCGCTGATCACACCGCAGCTCGAGCTGAGCACGGGACCCTACAGCAAGACGTTCACCCTCGAGGAGCTCGTCGCTCTGAGCCTCGTTGAGCCGGTCGACACCTGCGGAAACGCAATCTCGATCACGAGCGTGCTGACACCGGCCGGCTGTCCCCACGGCCAGCTGATGGGCGCCTGGGCGATGACCCCTCCCGACACTCTGTCCCCTTCCGATTCGATCAATGCCGGCGGCCTCCTGCAGGGCGTATTCAGGGGCGTATGGGTCGGCGCGCACGGGCTCGTCGGCGGATACCTCAAGGGGGTATACGGGCTTAACGGCTCCGGCGAGCGCGTCTTCTTCGGCAAATACATCGATCCGCAGGGTCATTTCAGGGGAATCCTGCGCGGCGCGTTCGGACCGCCCCACGATCCCGCCCTTGACGGGAGCGCGGACATGGATGCCAAGCGTCCTCACGGATGGTTCGCGGGGGAATGGATCGACGGTAAGGTCAACGTGCAGGGCAAGCTCCGGGGACACTGGATGGCCGCCGAAGACGGAAAAGGATTCTTCCACGGCGTCTGGGGTATGCGCTGCAGCGAAAACCTCTGAGCGCTCGTTGGTCGCGCGAAGAAAAGGGGCCGCGGGAATCAGCGGCCCCTTTTTTATGGCAGGAAATGCGTGGCAAGGCCGGCGACCGCTTCCCGCGTGAAATGCCGGCTCGTGACCTCGACGATACGGCCGTGCAGCGCAGGGGAGGCCGCGACGATGTTGCCCGTCTCGAGGAAATCCTGATTGCCGAAGAAATCGCTCACCGTCCCTCCCGCCTCGCGCACGATGAGCGCGCCCGCCGCCATGTCCCATGGCTTGAGATACAGCTCCCAGAAGCCGTCGAGCCGTCCCGCGGCGACATGGCTCAGGTCGAGGACGGCCGCGCCCGCCCTCCGGATATCCCTGCAGCCATGGAACAGATCCCTGAAAGAGCCGAGGTAGGAGTCGATGTGCCGCGGAACGCTGAACGGGAAACCGGTGCCGAGGAGACTCTCGTCGAGGCTCCGGGCACTGGATACCCGTATCGGCATGCCGTTGAGGCAGGCGCCGCCGCCGGCCTCGGCGTCGAAGATCTCCCCGCGGAGCGGATCGCACACACAACCGACCGTGAGACGTCCCGCCTCCATGAGCGCGATGCTCACCCCGATCGAGGGGTAGCCATGTATGAAATTCGTCGTGCCGTCGAGCGGATCGATGATCCAGAACTCTTCGTCCCCCTGCGCTTCGGCGGTCTCCTCGGCGAGGAAACCGATCGAGGGAAACGCGGCCCCGAGCATGTGCTTGATCATCCGTTCGCTCGCCGTGTCGACCTCGGTCACGAAATCGCTGCGTCCCTTCGCGACGATTGCCCCCGTGCGCCCGGAGACGAAGCGTTCCCTCACGAATGCGCCCGCGGCGAGCGCCGCCCGTTTCGCCGCCTCTCTCTTCTCGTTCATTCGATCCTCCGTCCGCCGAATACTCTCTGCGCCTTCGGCCGCGACGCCGCCGTCCCGGGGCGCTCGCGCGCGAGGAGCAGCCGCTCGGGCAGCTCGATCGCGAGCCCCCCGGCCAACACCGAGAGAAACGCCCTCACGGTCGACGAGCGATACCGCCGCGCCGGAATGATCAACCCGAGCGTCCGCTCGAAGGCGAGCCCGGGGATCCTGATCTCGACGAGGGAGCGCCGCCGGATATCGTCCCGCACGACCTTCTCGGGAAGTATCGCCATGCCGAGACCCGCGGCGACAAGATTCCGGATCGCCTCGGGGCTGTCCGTCGTCATGGTGACGCGCGGCGACACGCCCTGCGCCGAGAGGACTTTTTCAATGATACGCCTCGTGATCGCCCCCTCATGAAACGAGATGAACGCGTGTCCTCCGAGAGCGGCGCTCGTGAGATTGCGCCGGCGCGAGAGGGGATGCCTCGGATGGGCCACGAGGAGAAGCCGCTCGGTATAGATCGGAAAGACCTCGAGATCCCCGCCCCCCTCGATGGGAAGCGTGCCCACGACCAGATCGAGGCGCCCCGCGCGGAGCTCCATGAGGAGCGGATTCGTCGCCATGACCTCGAGCGAGATATCGATGCCGGGATACCGCTCGCGAAAACGCGAGAAGACGCGCGGGAGAACGTACGCGCTCGCCGCGTCGATCGTGCCGATCGCGATACGCCCACGCTCGAGCCCTTCGAGGTCGGCGATCTCGCGCAGGAGCTCCTCCTCGAGACGACCGAAACGCCTCGCGTAGTCGAGGACGACCTCCCCGGCGCGCGTGAGCCTCACGCCGCGGCCTTTGGGCTCGACGAGCGCCACGCCGAGCTCGTCCTGGAGCTTTCTCAGCCTGATGCTGATCGCGGGCTGCGTCACGTAGTGCGCCCCCGCGGCGGCCGTGAGGCTCCCGAGCTCGGCGATGGACACGAGGTATTTCAATGTCGTCAGATTCATAATATTTTCTAATGACTTTCATAACAATAATAAATTTGTTTTATCCTGTAAAGAGGATACACTATCCGGAGTTCCGAAAGAGCGGCGAACGATTCACGAACGGATGAGAGGAGCATACATGGAAATCAAGAAAAAGCCGGCGAAGCCCAAGGGCAAGCTCGGGATTCTCACGCCGGGGATGGGGGCCGTCGCGACGACCTTCTACGCGGGCGTCGAAGCGGTGAGACGCGGCCACGCGAAGCCGTTCGGCTCGCTCACCCAGATGGGAACGATCCGCCTTGGGGCACGAACCGATAACCGAACCCCCTTGATCAAGGATTTCATCCCGCTCACTGGGCTCGACGATCTCGTTTTCGGCGGATGGGACATCTTCGAGGACAACGCCTGCGAGGCCGCCCTGCACGCGGGAGTGCTCGAGCCGGCGCTCATCGAGAAGGTGCGCCCCTTCCTCGAGAGCGTGAAACCGATGAAAGCGGTCTTCGACCAAAACTACGTGAAGCGCCTCTCCGGCACGTGGGTGAAAAAAGCGAAGAACTGGTACGACCACGCGGAGCAGATCAAGGAGGACATACTGGCCTTCAAGGAGCGCGAGGGATGCGACCGGCTCGTCATGGTCTGGTGCGCGAGCACCGAGATCTTCATGAAACCGACCGACGCGCATCGCGACATCGAATCGTTCGAGAAGGCGCTCAAGGCGCGGAGCGCCGAGATCGCCCCGAGCATGGTGTACGCGTACGCGGCGCTCTCGCTAGGCATTCCGTTCGCGAACGGCGCGCCGAACCTCACCGTCGACGTCCCCGCCCTCATCGAGCTCGCCCGCGAGAAGAACGTCCCCGTCGCGGGGAAGGACTTCAAGACGGGACAGACGCTCATGAAGACGATTCTCGCGCCCGGGCTCAAGGCGCGCATGCTGGGCTTGAACGGCTGGTACTCGACGAACATCCTCGGGAACCGCGACGGCGAGGTGCTCGACGACCCCGAGTCGTTCAAGACTAAGGAAGAGAGCAAACTCTCCGTGCTCGAGCACATGCTGCAGCCGAAGCTCTACCCCGACCTCTACGGGAAATTCTCCCATGTCGTGCGGATCAACTACTACCCGCCGCGCGGAGACAACAAGGAGGGCTGGGACAACATCGACATCTTCGGATGGCTCGGCTACCCGATGCAGATCAAGATCAACTTCCTCTGCCGCGACTCGATCCTCGCCGCGCCGATCGTTCTCGACCTCGCGCTCTTCATGGACCTCGCGCAGCGGATCGGAATGCGCGGCATCCAGGAGTGGCTCTCCTTTTACTTCAAGAGCCCGATGCATGCGGCGGGGCTCTACCCCGAGCACGACCTCTTCATCCAGCTCATGAAGCTCAAGAACACGCTTCGGTACATCCAGGGCGAGGATCTGATCACGCACCTCGGACAGGAGTACTACGACTGACGCGCCGCGCGGACGCAAACGGACAAAGAAAAGGGGGCGCTCAAAACGCCCCCTTTTTTCATGTCTGGCACCGCCCTTTCCCGGGGCGACCGCTACGGCTTCAGAACAAGGTTCGCGATGGCGCCGCCGCGATAGACGGTGAGCATGAACTTGTCCCCCTTCATGCCCCTGACGAGCGCCTTGAACTCCGCGAGATTCCTCACCGGCTTCAGGTTGAACTTGATAATCACGTCTCCGCGTCCGAGACCCGCCTCGTCGGCGGGAGAGCCGTTTTCAACGTCGGTGACGAGGACGCCCTGGATCTCGTCGGGAAGCTCGAGCTCCTTGCGGTACTCCTCGTTGAGATCGCTGAGCCCCACGCCCGAGAGGAGCGCGAGCTCGGGTGTGCCCTTTTCCTCTTCCCTCATCGCCCCCGATACCGTCTCTCCCGGCCGTTTGGCCACTGTGACCGTGACGGTCATACCCTTGCCCTCGCGCAGGAGCGCGAGCTCGGCTTTGTCTCCCGGGTGCAGGGTCGAGACATTTCTTCTCAGCTCCCCGAGGTTCTTCACGTCCTTGCCATTCACCGATGTGACGATATCGTTAGCCTGGATACCGGCTTTGCTCGCCGGGCTCCCCTTTTCGATCTTCGTGATGATGACCCCTTCCCTCTGCTTGACGCCGAAGAACTCGGCCTTGTCGGGCGTGAGATCGTCCATGGCTATGCCCATATATCCGCGCACGACCGTGCCGTGCGCGATGATGTCGTCCATGATCGACTTTGCGACGTCGATCGGAATCGCGAATCCAATACCAGCGAAGTCTCCCGCGTTCGAGACGATCATGTTGTTGATCCCGACGAGCTCCCCCCTCGTGTTGATGAGGGCGCCGCCCGAGTTCCCGGGGTTGATCGCCGCGTCTGTCTGAATGAGCTCCACGTCGACCCCTTCCCTCTCCGCAGCCGTCTTCGCGAGCCCGCTCACGATCCCCATCGTCACGGTCTGGCCGACCTGGAAGGGATATCCGATCGCAAGCACCGTCTGGCCGAGCCGAAGCTCCGAGGAGTGTCCGAGCTTGAGGATCGGCAGGTTCTTCGCCTCCACCTTGAGCACGGCGACGTCCGTGGTTTTGTCGGTCCCCACGACCTTCGCGGGGAGCTTCCGGTTATCGGGGGGGGGCAGGTAGACCTCGACGTCCTTCGCCTGCTCCACGAGATGGTTGTTCGTGAGAATGTAACCGTCCTCCGTGACGATCACGCCGGATCCGAGCCTTTGCTGAACCTGCTTGTCCGGAATCCCAAAGTAGCGCCTGTAGCGCGGATCCCGGTAGAAGGGATTGCCCGACTGGCTCATATCCTGTTCCGACTTGGTCGAAATGTACACGACGGCGGGAACCGCCTTCTCGACGATGGTCGGGATGTCCTCGCCGGGCACCTGAGTCTCGGCGGCCGCCTGCGGAAAGATGCTGTCGGACGATGCCGGTCTCTCGGCCCGCGTTATGATCCTCTCCGCACCCATCCCCAGAAGAAAGATGAACGCAAGGCCCGTGATGGCGAAAAGAAATCTCGAACGTCCGCTCCGGAGCTTCATCGCGCTACCTCCTCCATTACCGTTTTGCACTGGCACGCACTCCCCGTGATACATCTTCGCTCGCGCTAAGTTCCGTTTTCGAGAGATGAATGAGAATAATTTTCAGAACGCGGTGACGGGTTCACACGGTCCATTCACCCGATATCATTCCAACAAAGTTGCGCAGAATCAAGCGGAAAGCCGGGGTGTCGCGAAACGTCATGACGAAGTTATCGAGGTGCTCCGGATCGTCGAGAAAGCGCTCCTTCCCCGTAAGGACCCTGCCGTAGAGCCCGGTGAGACCGCGAAGCTCCGCGGGGGTGAACTCCGGGTGCGGCTGCACGCCGAATGAGCGGCCGAGCTGAAAGGCCTGTGTCGACGTCATCTGATTGAACGCGAGCCGCACGGCGCCTTCCGGCATTCTCGCGACGTGCGTCCGGTGAACGAGATTGGCCGTCTCTCCCGAGACGAAGCCCCGAAAGAGGGGGCTCCCCTCCCCCTCGCTCGTGAGGTACACGCTCACCGTTCCCATCTCCCGGCCGCGGGGGTTCAAGGTCACCTCTCCCCCGAGAGCCAGGGCAAGCGCCTGGTGCCCGAAACAGACGCCGAGAATCCAGGCCCCTCTTCCATGGGCACGGCGGAGGAATTCGACGAGCGGAGGAATCCATGGCTTCTCCTCGAATACGGGCCCCGCGCTTCCCGAAACGATGATTCCATGACCGTCGGCGGCCGCCAGGGCGAGATCCGGATACGTACCCGAGACTCCGTCATAGCTCCGGAATTCGATGCGCTCGAGGAGGCCGAGAGCCCGAAAGGCCTCCCTGAACCAGTCCGTGCTCTTCGTACCGTCGGGAAGTGTAAAATCACTTACGTCAATGAGATGTATTACCGGTTTCATGTAATGTCCAAGGCACTTTCAGCGGACGTGAAATCCCTTGTCTCTCTGTCCCGGCGGGAGCGTTTCGACTTCGACCCCGGTGACGTCGGCATTGCGCGGACCGGTCCTGAGATCCTTTATGTACGCCTGTACGATGATTTCCTCCCCTTCCGCTTCCACCTCGACGGAGCCGTCCTCGCGATTCCGAACCCAGCCCGCGAGCCCGTAGTCGCGGGCGAGCTGCATCGCGAAATAGCGGTATCCGACGCCCTGGACGACGCCCCTCACGACGATGCGAACCCTCGAAAGGTCAGTCACGACAACCTCGTCTCAGCCGTGCGTCTTGATGAACCGCTCGAAGGAGCGATCCCAGGTCCTCTCGACTTCGGCCGGAAACGCGCACGCGGGCAGCTCGCGCGACTCGAGATGATACTGGAGGCAGGCGCAGCAGTTGCCGTGCCGCGGACATCCCTCGTAGGTGCACGTGCAGCGTTCCAGGTTCGCCTGGTACTTCTCGCAGTCTCCCGCCATCGGGGGCTCCTTCTCCCATGAATCAGTGTATTCAAAAAGGCCTCTCCGTTCCATCGAATTTGTGCTATACTGTGACCAAATCAGCTGAGGAAGGAAAAGGCGCCTACACCGATGACACCACGAGTTTTTGCACGGGCTTTCCTTGCCATTTTCCTTCTCGCCGGAAGCGCAAGGGCTGGCCCCCTGACGAAGCAGATTCGATTCGCAAACCCCGCGGTCACGAGCACGAGCGGGGGCGTCGTGATTACGACTCCCGGCTGCCGTTCGATCGGCAATCCCGGCGAGCCCGTCCTTCCCGTTTATCCTGCATGCTTCATCATTCCGCGCGGGGAGATCGTCTCCCGCGTCACCGTCGAAGCGGAGCGTGAGATCCCCCTCGAAGGCTTCTACGACCTCGCGCCGATGCAGCCGCAGGCGCCTCTCGGTGCCCCGGAGCCCCCGGCGTTCGTGAGGGACGAGTCGATCTATCAATCGTCCGGAACCTTTCCCGCCGATCGCGGCGCCCTCGCGACGGAACAGACGATCGCGGGCGTCCGTCTCGCGTTCGTTAATCTCTACCCGTGCACCTTCGTCCCTTCCTCGCGCACCGTTCTTTTCTCGCCGTCGATCGTCGTCACGATCGAGACGACGCCTTCGGCGGAAGCGGCCGTCAAGGCTCCGGCGGCGCAGACACAGAGGGCTTTGCGCGCGATACGGAGCCGCGTGGAAAATCCCGGGCTCGACGTCAACGACGCGGCGCCGGAAACGGCGCGCGCCGATCCGGTTCCCGCGGGGGATCTCGCGCATTATGTCATTATCACGAGCCCCGCGTTCGTCCCCGCATTCCAGCCGCTCGCCGATCTCAAAACGCGCTGCGGGATGCGCGCGCGGATCGTCGATACGGAATGGATCGCGGCGAGCTTCAACGGGACCGATACGCAGGAGAAGATCCGCAGCTTCATCACGTACGCGTACGAGAACTGGCAGACCGAGTACGTGCTCCTCGGCGGCGACAACGAGATCATCCCCCACCGGGGATTCTACGTGAAGAACGGCACGTACATCGACGCCGACATCCCGTCCGACCTCTACTACGCCTGCCTCGACGGCACCTGGAACAAGGACGGCGACCTGTATTTCGGCGAGCCCGGCGAGGAGGACCTTCTCCCCGAGGTGATCGTGGGTAGGCTTCCGGTCGACTCCGCCGCCGAGATCGCGAACGCGACGGCGAAGATATCGAGCTACACGCTTTCACCCGTCGCCTCGCAGTGCACGAGCGCGGCGATGCTCGGGGAGCTCCTCTGGTCGGTCGCGGGCGTCAACACGTGGGGCGGAGACTACAAGAACGAGATTCTCCATGGATCGTCGAACTGGGGATTCACGACGGCGGGAATCCCGTCCGGCTTCTCGACGACGACCCTCTATGACGGGGAGGCCGGCTCGTGGAACAAGAACGATCTCATCCCGGTTCTCAACGGCGGCGTCCACCTCGTGAATCACTGCGGGCATTCGAATCTCTATTCGGTCATGCGGCTCGCCACGCCGGATGTCGCGCTCCTCACGAACGACGGCGTTTCGGCGAGCTTTTTCATCTGCTATTCGCATGGATGCTACGTCTCGGCATTCGACAACCGGGACGACGCGGGGACCGTCCACGCCGAGGACTGCATCGGCGAGGAGCTCATCACGGCTCCGCACGGGGCCGTCGCCTTCATCGGAAACACGCGCTTCGGATGGGACGCCCCCGGCTCAACCTGCGGCGTTTCGCAGTTCTTTGACCGGCGGTTCTTCGACGCGATCTTCGGCGATGGGATCACGCGGCTCGGGGACGCCCTCGAGGACTCGCGTTTCGACAACGCCCCATACGTGGCCTTCGACGCTGTACGCTGGGTGTACTACGAGATGTGCCTCTTCGGGGACCCCGCCATGAGCGTCTGGACGGATACGCCGCGCGAGCTCGCCGCGTCCCACGACAGCGTTCTTTTCGCGGGACAGGAGGGCTTCGAGGTCCGCGTCTCCGACGTCGACGGACCCGTTCCGGGCGCGCTGGCATCCCTGAGCTCGTCGGCCTCGAACATCTACTGCTCGGCGACCACCGACGAATCTGGTGTGGCGCTCCTCCAGCCGTGTCCCGCCGGAGCCGGGAGCATTCTTCTCTCGGTCGTATCTCCGAACCATTATCCGCACAACGACACGCTCGCGATCGAGGAATCGGCCGCCTACCTCCCCTCCCTCACTCTGACCGCCGTGCATGACGACGCGAGCGGCGGCGGGGACGGCGACGGCGTCGCGGAGGCGGGCGAGACGGTGGAGCTCACCGTCGTTCTGCAGAACATCGGCTCCGAGTTCCTGAGGAACGTTTCCGTCGCGCTCGAGACGAGCGACACGACGCTCGTCGTTCACTCAGCCGCCGCCGCTGCGGGGGACCTCGCCCCCGGCGCGGGCGTTACGCTGGATCGAGCGTTCTCCGTCGAGATCAAAACGAGCGCGCGCGACGGCCTACGTGCGCCCCTCGGATTCGCCGTCGCCGCGGACGAGGGCTTCTGGAAGGTGCACCGGATGTTCCCCGTGAGCGCAGCCGACGTCTCGCTCGAATCATGGACGATCTCGGACCTGGCCCATGGCAACGGGAACGGCTGTCTCGATGCGTGGGAATTCGAAAACGTCACGTGCGTCTACCGGAACCGGGGCACGACCGGCGTGATCGAGCCGGTGCTCAGTCTCTCGTTCCCCGTGAATTCGTGGGGACGCTCGATCAGGGGCACCGTCACCGCGCCGCTCATCCCCGCCGGAGAAACGCTCACCTTCCCCGGGGAGCTCCTCTGGTTCGTGAGCGAGTCGACGCCCCCGTTCTCCGAAATCGCGATGATCCTCACGCTCAAAGGGAAGAATATCGAATCGCGCGCGGAGACGCTCCGCGTGCGCACGTGCGGCGCCGCGCTCGACGATCCGGCCGATTCCACGGGACCCGTCAGCCACGGCGCGATCGTCGGCATGGATCAGTGGCACGTGACCGCGGCGCGGTACCATTCGGCGCCGTCGAGCTGGAAATGCGGGGACGCCTCGCAGAGCGCCTATTCGAACATCATGGAATCGGCGCTCACGCTGCCTCCGCTCTGCCTGTACGACAACTCGCGTATGACCTTCTGGCACCGCATGAACGCCGAAGCCGGCACTTCGTATCCGTACTGGGCGCTCGACGCCGGCGTCGTCGAGATTTCGCAGGACAAAGGCGCAACGTGGAAGATCATCACGCCGGCCGTGCTGTACCCGGCGCGCGCGAGCCCCTACAACACGATCTTCCTCACCGCCTACCAGCGGTGTTACTCCGGCGCCTTCGATTGGAGGATGGAGACCTTCGATCTGTCGTTGTACCACGGCCCCGCGCTCATCCGGTTCCACTTTGCGAGCGACGAGCAGTACGGATTCGAAGGATGGTACATCGACGACATCCACGTCTCAACCGACGTCCCGACCGACGCCGGATCGGACGGGACGCCCCGCTCACCCGCGGCGAACCGGCTCGCGCCGGCCTACCCGAATCCGTTCAACCCGCGGACGTTCATCCCCTTCGAGCTCGCCGGCCGCGGCGCGGTCGAGATGAAGATCTTCGACGCAGCGGGGAGGCTCGTGCGCACACTCATTGAAGGAACGTACGAAACGGGCCGCCACACGGCCGTATGGGACGGCCAGGACGCGAGGGGAAAGACGGTCGCGAGCGGGATCTACTTCTGCAGGCTCAAGGCCGGCGCATACACGGCGACGACGAGGCTCGCCCTCATCCGCTGATCGCGCGCTCACCCTTCAGCGCCCAAGAGCTCGACCGTTCCCCGCTCGATATCGTAGAACATCCCGACGACGCGGAGCTTTCCCTCATCGATGAGCCCCTTGATAACGGGCTCGCAGCGCTCGAGCGTCGCCACGGTCGATTTCACGTTCTCCCGCGAGGCGGCATCCACGAGGTCTCCCGGGGCCCCCCTCGCCTTTTCAATCGACGGCTCGAGGGCCGAAACGATCGCGGGGATGCGCCCCGGCGCCGCGCTCGTTTCCGCAGCGGCGCCGACCGCCCCGCAGTGCGAATGCCCCATCACGACGATGAGCGGCACGCCGAGATGAGCGGCCGCGTATTCGAGGCTCCCTATGCCGATTGCATCGAGAAGATTCCCCGCCGTCCGCACGACGAAGACGTCTCCGAGCCCCTGGTCGAAAACGATCTCGGGCCCGACGCGGGAATCCGAGCAGGCCACGATCGCGGCGCGCGGATGCTGACCGCTCGCGACCTCCGAGCGCCGTCCGGGATCATCGTGCGGATGGACGCTCGCGCCCGCCGCGAAGCGTCTGTTCCCCTCGATGAGCGCTCCGAGCGCCGTGCCGGCAGCGGAAGATCTCATGGCGTGAATCCTTTCTAGCTCCGAGTCCCCACGGTGATCTCGCAGAAGATGCTCGACGAATCGATCTCGTAGACGCGGGCGGCAACGCCGAGAGCGCCGGCCAGATCCTCGAATTGCCGCGCTCCGACCGTCGTCGAGGTGAAGCCGTCCGTGCAGACGATGGTGCCGTCGCGCGTTTTCCCGCGATCGATCGAACCGATGAGACCCTCTTCGGCCTGGCGCTCGAACCACTCGAGCCGATGCTCCCAGAAGGCCTCGCTGTAGCTCGAAAAGAGCACGAGCCCGCCCGCTCTCGTCACGCGTATGCTCTCCCGCATGAGCTCGCGCACGTCGACGCGGAACGCCGATATTCCGTTCTGGATGCAGATGGTGCAGTCGAACGCGCCGTCCCGGAACCCGAGCCGCGCGGCGTCCATCTGGATGAGCTCGCAGTTCGCATGGTGGGCGAGGGCCGAGCGCCCGCACAGGAGACTTTCCAATGACGTGTCGATCCCGCATACGCGCCGTGCGCTCCGCGCGAGCGGCTCGAGCACCCTCCCGCAGCCGCACCCGAGCTCGAGAACGATCGTCCCCGGAACGATTTTTTCGAGCACATGACCGATCTCGGCGTCGAGGTACTGCCGCACCCGCGGGGGAGCGATTGCGTACACCCGCTCGAGCCGTTTTGCGCCGAGGCGCTCTCGATAGTATTCCGACATCTCACCCGCGCGAAGAGTCCTGGGCCAGCACTTTCCCCCGATGGACATTGATCATCTTGAGCGCCTCGAACCACGTGATGCTCACCGCTCCGGCGGCCAGACATATGAGGAGATCGACGGGATGAAGCGTCTCGAACCGGAACAGGTCCTGCAGGAACGGGACGTACAGCACGAGACCGAGAAACGCCACGGCGCCGCCCGCCGACCACCAGGACGCCATGTTCGGCGCCCGGAGCGTGTCGATGAAGGTGCGCGACCAGGAACGGTTCGTGAAGATGAGCCCGAGATTCGCGACGACGAGCGTCGTGAAGGTGAGCGAGCGCGCCTCGTTCTCGCTGTGCCCGAGGGAACGGGCGATCGCGAAGACGGCAAGCACGATCGCGAGCACGCTCAAGCCCTGGAGCATGCTCAGAAAAACCGTGCGTTTTCCGAAGAGGGGCTTCTCGAGGTCGCGCGGCGGCCGCCGCATGATGTCCTTCTCCTCCGCCTCCGCCTCGAACACGACCGAGCACGCGGGATCGATGATGAGCTCCATAAAAACGATGTGCACCGGGAGAAGCACGAGCGGCCACTTGAAGAGCACGGGGATGAGCGAAAGCCCCGCGATCGGCACGTGTATCGCGAGGATATATGCCATCGCCTTCTTGAGGTTGTCAAATATTTTCCTCCCCATGCGCACGGCCTGTACGATCGAAGAGAAATCATCATCGAGGAGGACGAGGCTCGATGCCTCGCGCGCGACGTCGGTGCCCCTGCCGCCCATCGCGATGCCGATGTGGGCCGACTTGAGCGCGGGCGCGTCGTTCACCCCGTCGCCCGTCATGACGACGATCTCCCCGTTCGCCTTGAAGGCGTTCACGAGAGTGAGCTTCTGTTCCGGCATGACGCGGGCGAATATGTTCACGTTCCGCACCTGCGCCTCGACATCCGCCCGACCCATATTCTCGAGCTCGGCGCCCGTGACGACCTCGCCCGCGGGGGACAGACCCGCCTGACGGGCGATGTTGCGCGCCGTGCCTGGGTAATCCCCGGTGATCATGACGACCCGGATATCGGCGTCGTAGCATTCCCGTATCGATTCCGCGACCTCGGGCCGGACCGGATCGGCGAGCCCGACGAGCCCGAGAAACTCGAAGGCAAAATCGTGCTGGGCGCCGGGAAGCTCCTCCTGCCTGAAGTACGCCTTCGCGACGCCGAGGACGCGCAGTCCTTTGTCGGCCATCCCGGCCACGTTTCGCGCGAGCTCCTCCGTTTCGCGCGCGTCAAAGTGGCAGAGGTCCGCGATCACCTCGGGCGCGCCCTTCGCCGCGATGACGAACGTGTCCCCGGAGGGGGATTTCCACACGCGCGATATGGCGAGCAGCCGCTCCGATATCGGGTACTCGTGGACGAGCGTCCAGTCGTCGTGGAGGTGCTCGGTGTGCGCGAGGTAGTAGTCGCCGAACTGCTTGAACGCCTTCTCCATCGGATCGAAGGGATCGCGCTGGCTCGCGAGGATCGAGAATTCGACGATCTCGTGGAAGGCCTCGGGGAGCCCCTCGTCGCTCCGGTAATGCACGTCATAGGATTCGCCCCGGGCGAAGAGCTCGCTCACCGACATCTGGTTCATCGTGAGCGTCCCCGTCTTGTCGACGCAGAGAACGGTCGCCGAGCCGAGCGTCTCGATCACGGGCATGTGCCGCGTGAGAACGCGCTTCTGCGAAAGGTGCCAGGCTCCGAGCGCGAGAAAGATGGTCAAGACGACGGGGAACTCTTCCGGCAGTATCGCCATGGCGAGCGTGACGCCGGCGAGGAACCCCTGGAGCCAGTCGCTCCGCGTGATACCGTACGTGACGACGACGAGGGTGCAGAGAATGAGCCCGACGATCGCGAAGTTCCGGACGATCCGCCCCGTTTCCTTCTGGAGGAGCGTGTCCTCGCTCTTCACCCCTTCGAGCGCCTTGCCGATCTTCCCGATCTCGGTGTTGCTCCCCGTCGACTTCACTTCGGCGATCCCCTGTCCCCGCACCACCATCGTCCCCGAGTAAACGAAGGGAAGCCCATCCCCCCCGGGACGGCTTATCTCCGCGACTCCGTCCCAGGCGCTCTTCGTCACGGCGAGCGACTCCCCCGTGAGGAGCGATTCGTCGGTCGAGAGGCTGCCGTGCCGGAGAAGGACGGCGTCCGCCGGAACGCGGTCCCCCTCGGCGAGGACGACGATGTCGCCGCGGACGACGTCGCGCCCCGCGATGCGCTTCTCCGCGCCGCCCCGTATGACGAGCGCGCGGGGGCTCGACAGGTTCTTCAGGGCTTCGAGGGCCCGCTCCGTCTTCCGCTCCTGATAAAAGGTGATCGCCATGACGACGAAGACGAAGCTGAGGAGCATGAACCCCTCCTGCACTTCGCCGAGGAAGAAATAAATCGTCCCGCAGGCGACCAAGAGAAGAAACATCGGCTCGCGCACGACGTCGAACGCTATCGTGAAAATGGTGCGGCGGGCCCCCGTCGGAAGCTCGTTGTAGCCCTCCTCGGCGATCCTCCGCGAGGCTTCCGCTTCTGATAAGCCCGTGAAGGAGTCGAGTGAGAAATCCTTATCGTGCATCTGTTTCGACCTTGCCCTGCGCTCCATACGCGATGCGGGCGGCCCTCGTCGTGAGCCAGTACTGGCATGCCACGAGCGCGGGACCTCCTATCGCGACGAGTGCGATGATCATAGGCCGCGTGACCATGAATTTCAAACGGAACATGCGCTCGAGATCCGCCGCCGCGAAAGGGTATCTCAGCACGAGGTACGCCGAAAAGGCCGCCGCGCAGGCGATCACGCCCGCGGCGAAGAACCCCGTGCGCCTGATCGTCCTCGCCGCCGCATCCCCGGCCGCGCCCGCGAAGACGAGCCTTCTGCCGATGTAGGCGCCCGCGACGGCGCCCGGCACGAGGATGCCGACGGGCACCCCCATGAAAACGGCGTAGGTAACGACGGAAACGAAGATGGACAGGAGCATGAGGGCGAGGAGCGGGGCACGGTATGCCCGCGACGTCCATCGACGGACGAAGAGTACGTCGAGGACGGCGCCGAGGACCAGCCCCCCGAGGGCGCAGGCGAAGATGTATCGCTCCGGCGCGATCCCGACGCTCAGCCACCAGGCCGCGAAGAACAGACACACGGGGACGAGGATCGCGACGAATGTTCCGACGACGAGTGATTCCAGCTTACCCATGAGCGCCCTCCGAAAAAGCCTCCGCGGATCACTTGAACTTTTTCCAGAACCTCAGCATGCCGAGATAGTTCCTCACCCGCGAAGGTTCGGTGTCGGGGAACACCCCCTCCCGCACGAACCGGACGTCTTCGATCGTGTAGAAGGCACGCGGGTTGAAACGGTTGATGATCTCGATGACGTGCGCGAGGTCGCTCCGCTTGACGATCGTGTAGATGAGATTCACGTCGCCGCGCGAGCCCTGCGCGTCGACGCTCGTGACCCCGTAATCCTCCCCCTTGAGGTACTCGATGAGCCCGGTGCACTCCATGCTCGTCACGACGCGGATAAGGATCGTTCCCATCGCGAGCCGCTCCTCGATATACATCCCGACGAAGGTTCCCATGGCGAAGCCGCTCGCGTACGCGACGTAGTAGAAGGAGTTCGTGAGGTTCATCATGATCTGGCGTATCGCCAAGAGCCAGATGAGCACCTCGAAAAATCCGAGGAACGGGGCCAGAAAGCGGTGCCCCCGGCCGATGAAGAGGATCCGCATCGTCCCGATCGAGCAGTCGCAGATACGGGCGAGAAAGATGAGCCCGGGAATGACGACCCAGACGAAGAGCTCATGGCCGAGCCCGGAGCTAGACCCCATGGCGCACCGTCCCCGCTTTCTTCGTCGAGAGCCGTTTCGCCGTACCGAGGATGAAGCCGAGCGCGACCGCGAGGAACGCCGCGCTCATGATCCGGAATTCGGGAGGCAAGAGAAACGTGATCGTCTGCGCGGGAATCCAGAACCAGACGCACGAGGGTGCGACGATCGAGAACATGTTTTTCCAATCGATCGCGGTGAAGGTCGCCGCGACCGGCCACCGGGAAAAGAGCGCCCCGTCTCCGATGAGGGTGTCGGTGAAGCGGTGGAAGACCATCATGGGAAAGGCGAAGATGATATTCATGAAAAACGATTTCCAAAACGCCGCGGCGAGCTTCACACCGGCGCCCGGGAGAAGGCCCTGTGCGACGAGGCCGTCGGCGCCGTACGAGAAGAGGGGGAACACGGCGGTGAAAACGACGCCGAGAAACGCCCAGACAAGCGCGCGCTGAGCGAGACGGATCCCCCGCAGGCGCCACCGTCCCGATACGATCTTTCCGCCGAGGAGCTCCCCCATCGTGCCGAGAAGACCGATCTTGAACATTCCCATGAGGTACGGGTGGCTCCGCGTCAGGGCGGCGAATCGATCGCGCGTCTCCGGGACGACGAGCGTGACGATCGCGGCGGCGAGAACGAGAAACCAGACGAGCGAGACCAGTCGATCGGACTTCACGCACGCCTCCCTAAAAAGCACGCCGGAGAGCTTTTTGCGCAAAAACCTCCCCGGCGCGCATATTCGTTTACGTGTTTCTCAGCGCTCCGGCGGCCTCCCGAGGGAGATCCGCGAGCGCTGATACGGTGCGGGCATACGAGCCCGCTTCATTCGGCTGTCTCGACGCTACCAGCGATCCCCGCGGTCGCGCCGGCCTCCGCCGCCGCCTCCACCGCCGCGCCTCTCGCCGCCGCCTCCACTGCCGCCCCGGTGACCGCCCTCGGCGCGAGGACGGGCTTCGCTCACGTTGAGCGCCCTGCCCTTAACGTCCTTGCCGTTGATGGCGGCAACCGCGGCCTTTCCCTCTTCACTGCCGGCCATCTCGACGAACGCGAAACCTCTCGATCTATCAGTGAACTTATCCTTAATGATATTCACCGAATCAACCTTCCCGAAGGCTTCGAATTCCTTGCGCAAATCCTCCTCGGTCATGTCATAGGAGAGATTGCCCACGTAGATGTTCATTCTGACCTCCTTTGTGTCATTGCCCGATTTATACTAAAAAAGCGAAAAATATTCAAACAAAAAAATTCGGGAATTTCGGCGGAAAACGCCCCATGCGCCGCCCTATCCCCGGGAAATGCGGGCTTTACACCCGCAGGGGAAACAGCTACATTTCGGGGACTATGATTCAGATACGGAACTTCAGCATCATCGCGCATATCGACCACGGGAAATCGACGCTTGCCGACCGATTCATCCAGCGGGCGAAGCTCGTCGAGGACCGCCAGTTCCACGACCAGATGCTCGACAACATGGACATCGAGCGCGAGCGCGGAATCACGATCAAGAGCCAGACCGTGTGCCTCCCCTACACGAACAAGGCGGGGGACGAGTTCATCCTCAACCTCATCGATACGCCGGGGCACGTCGATTTCTCCTACGAGGTCTCGCGGGCGCTCGCATCGTGCGAGGGGGTGCTGCTCCTTGTCGACGCTACGCAGGGGGTGCAGGCGCAGACGCTCGCCAATCTCTACGCGGCCATCGAGCACAACCTCGAGGTCATCCCCGTAATCAACAAGATCGATTCCCCCTCCGCCGACATCGAGCATACGAAGGAAGAGATCGAGACCGAGCTCGGCCTCGACGCGGAGGATGCGATTCTCGCCTCGGGGAAGACGGGCGCCGGGATGGAGGAGATCCTCGAGGCGATCACGACGCGCATCCCGCCTCCGACGGGTGATCCCGAGAAACCCTTGGCCGCGCTCATCTTCGACGCGAAATACGACACGTTCCGCGGCGCGATCATCAGCTGCCGCATCTTCGACGGCACGCTGCGGACCGGAGACACGATACGGCTCATGTCGCTCGGGACGACGCACCGCGTCGAGGAGGTCGGCGTGTTCCGCATCACCCGCGAGAAGCGAAACGAGATCCGCGCGGGAGAGGTCGGCTACGTCGTCGCGGGGATCAAGACGGTGAGCGACACGCGCATCGGGGACACGATCACGCTCGAGGACAATCCGGTCGCCGCACCGCTCCCCGGCTTCCGAGAGGTCAAGCCGGTCGTGTTCTCGTCGGTCTACCCGGTCGAGGCGGAGGATTTCGCTTCTCTCACCGATGCCCTCGAGCGCTACAAGCTCAACGACGCCTCGCTCATCTACCAGAAGGACTCGTCCCAGGCGCTCGGGCAGGGATTCCGCTGCGGGTTTCTCGGGCTCCTCCACCTCGAGATCTTCCAGGAACGACTCGAGCGCGAGTTCGCGCAGTCGATCATCATGACCTCGCCGAGCGTCATGTACAAGTTCGTCCTCAAGAGCGGCGAGACGATCGCGGTCGACAACCCGCAGAACTACCCGGACCCCATCGTGATCGACTACGCGCTCGAGCCGTACATCAAAGCGACGATCCTTATGCCGGACCGCTACATGGGCGCCGTCATGAAGCTCTGCCTCGACAAGCGCGGCGAGAACTCGCACTTCAGTTACCCCGTCCCGGGGAGGATCGAGCTCCTCTTCGAGCTTCCCCTCGCCGAGGTCGTCTTCGATTTCTACGACAAGCTCAAGAGCGTCACGCAGGGGTACGGGTCGTTCGACTACGAGCTCCTCGACTATCGCCGGAGCGAGCTCTCGAAGCTCGACATCCTCGTGAACGGCGAAAAGGTCGACGCGCTCTCCATGATCACGCACAAGGACCGCGCGCACCTCAGGGCCGCCTCGGTCTGCGAGAAGCTCCGCAAGGCGATCCCGCGCCACCTCTTCAAGATCGCCATCCAGGGCGCGATCGGCGGGAAGATCATCGCGCGCTCGACCGTCGCGCCCTTCCGCAAGGATGTCACGGCCAAGTGCTACGGCGGGGACATCACCCGGAAGCGCAAGCTCCTCGAGAAGCAGGCGAAGGGCAAGAAGAAGATGCGCTCCGTCGGCCAGGTGATGATCCCGCAGAGCGCTTTCGTGGCGGTTCTCAAGACCGATGAAGAATGATCGGCGAAACGACGGCGGTCGGGATGACGCGGCGCCCGGGACCTCCGGCGGCCCCGGCGGCCCCAGCGGCCCCAGCGCCCCCCGCGACCCCAGCGCCCCCGGCGGCCCCATGAGCGGCCTCTACCTCCACGTCCCCTTCTGCAAGACCAAGTGCCCGTACTGCGATTTCTATTCGATCACGTCGGGAATGAGTGTCGCCGGGTGGATCAGCGCCGTGGCCGAAGAAGCGGCGCTCTATCGAGGCGTCTTCGGGACATTCGACACGCTCTACGTCGGCGGCGGCACGCCGTCGCTCCTCGGAGAAGAAGAGATTCACACCCTCTTCGACGTTCTCACCGCGGCGTTCGATTTCGCGCTCGATTCGGAGATCACGATCGAGGCGAACCCCGACGACGTGACGGCATCCAAGCTCGAGACCTGGCGCGACCTCGGCGTCAATCGCGTGAGCCTCGGCGTTCAGTCGTTCGACGATTCGGAACTTCGGTTCCTCCGGAGAAGACACGACGCTGCGCAGGCGGAGCGCTCGATCGGCGAGATCAGGACCGCGGGATTCGCGAATGTGGGGCTCGACCTCATGTACGGCTTCGAAGGGCAGAGCCTCGCGGCCTGGGAACGAACCCTCGAGCGCGCGCTCGGATTCGCTCCCGAGCATCTCTCGTGTTATCAGATGACGATAGATCCCGAAACGGAATTCGGAAGAATGCTCGAGGCGGGGACGCTGACCTCGGCCGGCGAGGAGTCGCAGCGGTCGTTTTTCATGAGAACGGCCGAAATACTCCGCTCCCGCGGCTACATTCATTACGAGATTTCAAACTTCGCGCGCGACGAGCGGTTCATCTCACGCCACAATCACCAGTATTGGAACCACACGCCATACCTCGGCCTCGGGCCGTCGGCTCACTCGTTCGAGGGCAAAATGCGCTGGTGGAACGTTCGCTCGGTGGAAGCGTACAGCCGCGCGCTCGCCGCGGACGAGAGCCCGGTCGAGGACTCGGAGACGCTGACCGAGGGCGAGCTCGCCTTTGAAACGCTTTACCTCGGACTGCGAACGCGGGATGGGGTGCCGCTCGAAGCCCTTCAGCGCTACCCCGGCTGGCGAAGCACCTTGGAGACACTGCTCGGAGAATCGCTCGTGACGGTCGAAAACGACCGCGCCGTC
>Ga0315289_10001519_pt1 | contig 36161 bp, 34 predicted proteins | sample YL17G11_40_MG_FD_203452 | JGI IMG/M metagenome (GOLD analysis project Ga0315289, IMG submission 203452) | Sediment microbial communities from Yellowstone Lake, YNP, Wyoming, USA - YL17G11_40 | ecosystem: Environmental > Aquatic > Freshwater > Lake > Sediment | place: USA: Wyoming | collected...
AAAAAAAAGTTAGATTTTTCCTCTTGATTTCCCTGTAATTTTGTGCTATACTTACATGGATACCTAATAAAAAGGTATTTTTATGTATACTTTTTTTAACCGGATTTGAAAAGCATTAAGAAGGGCGCGGGAAAATGGGTAAAACGATCGGGCGCATAGCGCAGACAATCTTGGTTATTTTAGTTCTGGCAGCTGTGGCGGCGCCTGCCTTTGCGGCGTACGAACATTATGCGATAAGAATCAACTGCGGCGGCGGTGCTTATGACGCGAGTTTTGCGGATCATTATATAGCTGACCAGGGATATACGCCTGCAAATGGGGCCGGTGCCATCGGTGGCGTCTCGGCCTCTACCACCATACCCATTGACGGAACTACGGACGATCCCCTTTATCAAACAGCGCGGCAAGGAGTCGACTTCCAGTATAAATTTGACGTTCCGAATGGTTGGTACAAGGTAAAACTTCAATTCGCCGAAATTGTCCATGGTAATACGAGGTCATTTGAGGTTTTGATTAATGGCTCGGTCGTAAAAAGCTTTGCCGGGAGCTCCGTCTCTGCCGCAGCCGGAGGTATGTACAAAGCCTACGATCTCGAATTTTTTACGAACGTAACTAACGGTCAAATAATAGTTGACTTTCGCATGGCCCCCGGCGCGCCCGGCTGGGATGTGAGTGGTATAATAAACGCTATTTCAGTTACAAAAGTCAAACCGCAAAGTACAAGCCCTGTTCAAATCTCCGGACGTCAAATTCTAGTGAACGGCCAGCCGTTTCAAATCAAAGGCGTAGGATACCAGCCCGTACCGGTCGGCGAAGACTTGATGGAAGCGCGATTTGAGATTTTTGCCGATCCAAATATATATATTCGCGACCTTGATGTGCTGCAGGCGATGAACTGCAATACTATACGCACGTGGGGTAAAGTCATAGAAGGCGAAGAGTATATCGGCGGCCCGTTTACGCCCGCGACAGACTTTTTGGACGCGTGCGCGGCCAGAGGCATCTATGTCGCCATGGGTTTCCATCCGTGGAATCAGGCGAATATAGACCCTGACAATCCCAACAATGTAAGGCAGGATATTATTAATGAGTTTAAGGCCTATGTCGCCGCCTATAAAGATCACCCGGCGGTCCTCATGTGGTCTATAGGCAACGAGAACAACTACTGGCAAAGTTCGTCTTCCTGGGATCCTACTATGACGCATGAGGAGCTCATGCGTCACTGGTACAGTCTTGTCAATGAAATGGCATGGGCCGCATATGAAGTTGAAGGCGCGGATTATCATCCTGTGACACATCCAAACGGCGGCGTGACCATTATACAAGGTGAGTGGGGGGCGCCCGGACCTATCGGTGATCCGTTGTATAATACCGACGATGCGTCTATGACATATCTTGATGTCTGGGGCGCTAATATATATACGGCGTGGAATTTTGACGGAAGCCTTCCCGAATACGGAGACCTAAGCCGCAAGCCGTTTTGGATATCTGAATACGGATTTCCGGGCGACAACGAACGATTTCAAGCCGCAGGCGCCGATATCATGTGGGACGAGATATTGACTTTTTCGTCCATCTGTTCGGGTTCCGCAATAATGGCCTATTCCGACGAATGGTGGAAGTATTGCGATTCGAGCTGGGATGAAGCCGCCCGGATAGCGCACCTCAGCAAACACGATTTTTGGCTCGGTACTTACAATGAAGAGTATTGGGGGGTAGTGAGCATAGAGGACACGGGCCCCGCAACCCCGGATAAGGTACATCCCAAACTTGTCTATTATACGCTGCAGGAGAAATGGGCTCCGGCAAACGAAAAGAGAAATCTGGCGCTCGATAAACCGGTTTACGCTTCATCCGTAGAAGGCGGAAGGGCGGATCTTGTTGCGGCGAATGCCGTCGACGGTAATCACTTAACCAGATGGTCATCAGCGGCCTCAGACCCGCAGTGGATATACGTGGATCTGGGCGCCGTGTACAATATCGGACAGGTGGTGTTGCGCTGGGAAGATGCCTATGCCGCCGCTTACGAAGTCCAGGTTTCTTATGACGCCAACACGTGGACGACAGTATATTCAACTACGGACGGACAGCCATATACCAATTTCATATATCTTGACGACAACCGCGCGCGGGCGAGATATGTGAGGATGCACGGGACAGCGCGCGCGACGCCTTACGGATACTCCTTATGGGAATTTAAGGTATTTGAGCCGCTGACCGATAACGTCGCCGTCGGTAAAACCGCCTATGCTTCTGCCGTTGAGGATAATATTCCGCAACTGGGAGCGGCCAGCGCTATCGACGGAAATTTTGCCAGCAGATGGTCTTCGGACATTCCTGTGCCGTCGCCTCCTATAGAAGACGATTATATACAGTGGATATACATTGACCTCGGCGCCTATTATGATATAAGCCAGGTTGTGTTACGATGGGAGCCGGCATACGCGAAAGAATATAAAATCCAGACATCCTCGAATGGTGCCGATTGGACAGATGTTTACGTAGAAATGAACGGCAACGGCATGGATGATTATATCGATTTTGCTCCGGCGATTACTACGCGCTATTTAAGGTTATATTGCATAAAAAGAGGCACTCCTTACGGCTATTCATTATGGGAATTGCAGGTAAAAGGAATCATACATTTTCCATCCGATGAAGGCGGCTGCCAGATAGGAGCCTTCATAGCCGACTGGGCAAAGAGCGCCACATTCCCGTGGGGTGGTGAACAGGGCATTCAAAACTACGAAGCGGTGATCCAGCGTGAAGTGGCGGTTGTGAAATTATATGCCAAGATTGTGGATGAATTCCCCATGGCAGATTGCCTGACTATTTCTAATCACGGCACTTCCGCCACTGTTCCTCTTATTGACATTAATCCAAAAATCTCCGATACGGGAAGCCCTCCGATCCTCGGCAATATTATTAACGGCGATTTCGATATATATATCAATAACTGGGCCCAGCAGGCAAAGGCGTACGGAAAACCGTTGTACATATCTTTTGACGGAGAGATGAACGGCGCATGGGGCGAGCCGATGGGCTCGGAGCATGTGGGCTCGGGATACGCAAACGGCGGTGGGACGCTTAACGGGTACGGTGATCCGGCCAAGCCCGACGGCCCCGAACGATATGTCGATGCATGGCGCCACATCCATGGTATATTTAAGGCGGTGGGCGCGGATAACGTAGCGTGGGTATGGGCTGTCAATAATACGGACTGGCCCGCCGACAGCTGGAACGAGTTTGAAAACTATTATCCCGGCGACGCGTATGTCGACTGGCTGGGAGTCGATGGTTATAACTGGAACTTTGATGATATCGGATGGCTTACGTTTGAGGATGTATTCGAGACAGCTTTATATAGGCTGCGGGCAATTAACGCCGATAAGCCGATCATGCTGGCGGAATTCGGATGCGCCCAGCAGAAACCCGACGATCCTCCGTCGCATGACAAGAGCGTATGGATAACGGACTGCTTCAATCTCCTTAAGACCACCTATCCGTATACGGCGGTCGAATGTTTTATCTGGTTTGATATGGACAAGGAGCGGAATTGGCTGATCGATTCAGACGGCAATACGGCTCCCCGCACAGCTTTATCGGATCCTTACTTTAAATCTAAAGGAGATCCCGGCACACCTACTATAAATCCCGCTTTGAATAAAGCTGCGGTAGCGTCATCTGTCGAGGGGCCGGCATATGCCGCCGCGAAAGCCGTCGACGGCAATCTCACCACCAGATGGTCCTCAACGGGGCAGAATCCAGGAAATCCCGCCCCGTGGATACAATGGGTATATGTCGATCTCGGCACTACGCATTACATCAATCAGGTTGTAGTACGATGGGAAGCGGCGTATGCGTCTTCGTACGAGATTCAAGTTTCCGATGATGCGGTCAATTGGACGCCGGCCTATTCAACGTCAACAGGCGACGGCAATAACGATTATATCGCCTTTAGTCCTTTGGCGCATGGCCGCTATGTACGGCTTTATTGTTTAGAGCGCGGCCCGGCGTGGGCGTGGGGTTATTCCTTATGGGAACTTGAGATATACGGGACGACCAACCCGCCGCCTGCCGCAAACTTTGTCGCTGATGCAACATCAGGCAGCGCGCCTTTCGTAGTGAATTTTACCGATACTTCTATCGGCAATATTACAGCCTGGTCATGGGACTTCGGCGATCAAAGGACAAGCACTGAGAAAAACCCGAGCCATAAATATCCGACACCCGGCGTCTACACAGTAAGTCTTACGGCAATGGGCGGAGGCTACGATACGGAAACAAAAGAGGCGTATATCACAGTCAATGGAACATCGCCCGGCAACGCGGCTTTTGGAAAACCGGCCTTATCGTCTTCGGTAGAAGGCAACCCCGATACCCCTACTTTGGTAGCATCCGGCGCATTTGATCATGATATGAATACAAGATGGTCGTCGGAAGCAGCGGATCCGCAGTGGATATATGTGGACTTAGGGGCTGCTTATGATATATATCAGGTTGTTCTGCGCTGGGAATATGCGTATGGAAAATCATATAAGGTCCAAAAGTCGGTCGATGGCAGCGCGTGGATAGATGTATACACGATGACCACCGGTGATGGCCAGGATGATTATATTGACTTTGACCCGTCATTTGTGGCTCGATATGTCAGACTCTATTGTACGGAGAGAGGCACGCCGTTCGGCTACTCGCTGTGGGAGTTTCATGTGATGGGTGCGCCGACAGATCTTGAAGGTTCTATCTTGGTTCCTGACGAATATCCCACTATCCAACAGGCCGTAAACGCCGCGGGGACCAACTACCGCGTCGATATATTGAATGGGACTTATACGGGGGACATTACGATTCCCGACAATAAGGCAGGTGTTGTCATAGGAGGAGCGGGAAACACTCCTCTCTTAAACATCATAGAGGGGAATATTACCCTGATGGAAACAGAAGCGACTATAAGGAATTTGAAGATCATTTATGACGAAGGGGATAGCATCTCATTCAATAATGACCATTACACAGATTTTAATATCCTGTCTAATGCGGGTATCACTGCTTTGGATTCGGACCTCACAGTGCAAAATTGCGTTATTTCGCCTTCCGCGGCACAAATAGGTAATGGTATTCAGATATGGAATCTTTATGGCTCGGAAGATATTGAGCCTATTATAGAAAATAACAGTATATCCAACACTGAAACGGCAATATATTATTATTCACAGGCGTTTGGCGGTGGAATAAACGGCGTTATACGCGGCAATATAATCGACAGCAACGTTTACGGCATAACACTAAGAATGCATAAGGAATGCCCTACAATAGACGACAATACTATAAGCAACTCGTCCAAAGACGGGATTCATCTTACTTATGAAGACGGCGATCTCCTGACACAAAGGATTTCCCATATTACACCCTCCAATATCTTTACCGACAATAACAGAGATATATACTGCGATGAGACCGGCGCAGAACCCCGTATTCCTTAAAATACCAACATATCCAAATTATAGGGTACAAAGAAAGTCATTGAAAATAACAGGATATTTTGATACAATACGGGGTCTAAAGTGGTGTTTAATAGTGGTGTAAATAGTGGTTTATTGAGGCGTTTACCGTCGGGATAGGCAATAACATGTGCGGGATAATAGGATATGTAGGTAAAAGAGAAGCGGTGGATGTTATTCTAGAGGGGCTTAGCCGTCTGGAATATAGAGGGTACGACTCCGCCGGGATAGCGGTGTTAAATAATTCCGGCATAGAGGTGGTAAAGAGACCCGGGAAGCTCACTGTTCTTAAGGAAGAGCTTGCTCGGAGGCCTCTCAGCGGCCACGTTAGCATAGGCCACTCGCGCTGGGCCACGCACGGCGTGCCTAACGAAGCCAACGCACACCCGCATTGGGATTGCAAGAAAGAACTCGCGCTTGTCCACAACGGCATAATAGAGAATTATCAAGAATTAAAAGAAAAACTTATAAAAGAAGGCCACGAATTCAGATCCTATACTGATACAGAAGTAATATCCCACCTTATAGAGAAATATTACGACGGCGATTTGGAAGAAGCCGTAAGAAAAGCCGTCAAGCTTCTAAAAGGCGCGTACGCGATAGCGGTCCTTCATAAGAACGAACCTAACCGGATAGTAGCCGCCCGATGCGAAAGCCCCCTCATAGTAGGCCTTGGTAAGACGGAGAATTTTGTGGCAAGCGACGTCCCGGCGATACTTAAATATACAAACAAGGCTATATTCCTTAATAATCGTGAAATAGTGTCTATGACTAACGCTGATGTCAAGATTACGGATTATAATAAAAAGCCCGTCAAGAAAAAGGTAACGGAAGTAAAATGGGACATAGCGCAGGCCGAAAAAGGCGGATTTAAGCATTTTATGCTTAAGGAAATACACGAGCAGCCGAAAATATTGTCGGATATATTGAAGACGAGGATTCACCGGAACGAAATATTCTTCGAAGAACTTAAGGTCAGCGAAAAAATTCTCAAGAGGATCAAGAAAATAGCTATTGTTGCCTGCGGGACGGCGTATCACGCGGGCTTAAACGGCAAGTACATGCTGGAATGGCTGGCGCATATACCCGCCCTCGCGGACACGTCTAGCGAATTTAGGTATCGAAATCCGATAGTCGATAAAGATGCTCTTGTAATAGTCATATCGCAGTCGGGCGAGACCGCGGACACGCTCGCGGCGCTGCGCGAGTCCAAGCGGAAAGGCGCGACGGTAATCGGCATAGTGAACGTCCTAGGCAGTTCTATCGCTCGCGAGGCGGACGGAGTCATATACACCCACGCCGGGCCGGAGATATCCGTCGCTTCGACGAAGGCGTATACGGCGCAGCTTGCCATTCTCTATCTTTTTAGCCTATATTTAGCGAAACTCCGAAACGAAAGAACCCCCCAAGAGATAAAGAAATATTTGGGCGAGTTCAAAAAGATCCCGCATCTCATGGAAAAGATATTGAAGAGGTACGGCACCGAAGAATCCGACATGATAAAGAAGGCGGGGGAATTCAACATAGAATACCACAGGCGCCTGAAGGAATATTATCAGAAGGACCCACAGGAAAGAAAACGGGCGCCAAACTGTTTCTTTCTGTTCCTTGGGAGAAATGTGAATTATCCGAGCGCCCTCGAAGGCGCGCTGAAATTAAAAGAAATATCATATATAAGCGCAGAAGGCTATCCTGCCGGCGAGATGAAACACGGGCCGATCGCCCTCATAGACGAGAACCCCTGGACGGTATGCATAACTCCCGAATCGAAACTGCACGAGAAGATGATATCGAACATAATGGAGATAAGAGCGCGCAGGGGGATAGTGGTAGCAGTAGCGACGGAAGGCGATGAGGAGATAAAGAAAGTCGGCGCCGAATATATTATAGAGATACCCCAAATAAAAGAGGAGACATTGTCGCCGTTTCTGGTTGCGTTGCCCTTACAGCTTCTGGCGTATTTTGTCGCGCGCGAGTTTAAGGAAGACATAGACCAACCGCGCAATTTGGCAAAATCGGTGACGGTTGAATAAAATCGGGACAGACACCGACAGAATAGGGACAGACACCTGTGTCCCCGCGGGGACACAGGTGTCTGTCCCCAATAAACTATGCACGGAACTTTATACATAGTCGCCACTCCTATCGGGAATTTACAGGACATAACGCTCCGCGCTATAGAGGTTTTAAAAGAGGTCGATGTTATAGCGGCAGAGGATACCCGCCACACAAAGATATTAACAGGCCGTTATGGGATAAAAACCCAGCTGACGAGCTATTTCCAATATAATCAGGTAAAAAAGACCGATTTCTTGATCGATTTGCTTAAGAAGGGCCAGGATGTGGCGCTCGTGTCCGATTCGGGCACGCCGGGCATATCCGATCCCGGTTTTACCGTCATCAAAAAAGCAATCGAAGAAGGCATAGCCGTCATTCCCATACCCGGGCCGTCGTCATTTCTGACCGCTTTAAGCGTATCGGGCCTCCCTACTAATAAATTCGCGTTTGAAGGCTTCCTTTCCAATAAATCCGCCCACAGACGAAAACAATTAGAAGAACTCAAGGAAGAAGAAAGGACGATTATAATATACGAATCCCCGCATCGCCTTCTTAAGACGCTTAATGATATACTTGAAATAATGGGCGATATCCACATTGTATGCGCAAGAGAACTCACCAAAAAATTCGAAGAGATCCGCCGCGAGAAAGTGAGCCGGGCCATTGAACACTTTTTGAGAGGAAAAATTTTAGGCGAATTTATCATCATTTTTAATCCTAAACATGGGAGTAAATGAATAAAAAAGCGTTTACCCTAATCGAACTTCTGGTCGTAATCGTAATAATAGGCCTTCTCATTGCCATTTTAGTGCCCGCGGTCGGCGGGGCAAGAGAGGCGGCGCGAGGCGGGCAATGTGCGCTAATAATCTGAGGCAGATTGGCATAGCGTGGTATTTATACTTGGATGATAATGACGAAACGTTCCCAGCAAGCGTAGAGTCCCATATGTTTGGAGGAAAAGCTGGCCAGAAATGGTATCGTGTTGAGACAGCAGAAACGCGTATCTTGAATAAGTACCTTGATGTCTTTTCCGAAGAGGATAAAAATGGGCTTGAGGTTTTTCACTGCCCATCGGATAGCAAGCCGACAATGCGCATCGGCTATACAGAATTCGATTACTGCGGGAATTCTTATCAATATAATGAATCTTTAAACAGCAATAAACTCTCATCAATTCAGGTTCCTCTTACAAGATTGTGGCTGGCAGACGATTATTCATTTTATCATGGCAACTCGATTGACAATACAAAGAAGAACGTACTTTTTGTGGATGGCCATGTCAAAATGTATAACTATACTGATGACTATGATATTGGCAACGATGACCCATCGAAAGAAGTATATATACGACCAAGCAGATAATCACGCGAAAACACGATAAAAATGCTTGACAAAAAGAGGCCTATATGGTAATATCAATGCCGATAAAGCCTTTTAATCCCGGCCCTGTGAGGCCGGAAAAGGAGATAAAATGAATAAACAGATGATGAAAATCGGACCTGTTCACGTTGGGTGAACAGGTATTTTTATTGAGTACCTTGTTTATTAGGGTCAGACCCTAGCAGTATTAATGCCCTGTTAAGGGTCTGACCCTTAACACAACCCTAACACAATGACCCTAGCGCAAGGATACTATGACATTTAAAGAAAAAGCAAAAATAATGGACAAAGAAGCCGTAGAAAAATCTCTTGTAAGGATTGCGCACGAGATACTTGAAAAGGAAAAAGATATAGAGAGCCTCGCTATAATCGGTATAAAAAACCGCGGCGCATATCTTGGCGAAAGGCTCGCCGATAAGATAGAAGGCATAGTCGGGCGAAGGCCGTCCGTGGGCGCGCTTGATATAACATTGTACAGAGATGACCTTACCCGGGTTTCTGAACAGCCGGTTGTCCACGCGACCGAGATAAATTTCAATATTGACGGAAAGAAAATCGTCCTCGTAGATGATGTTTTGTTCACCGGCAGGACCATAAGATGCGCGCTCGATGCCCTGATAGATTTCGGCAGGCCGAGCCAGATACAACTTGCCGTATTGATAGACAGAGGCCATAGGGAACTTCCGATAAGGCCGGACTATGTCGGCAAAAATGTGCCGACTTCTTTAAAGGAAACTATTGAAGTAAGGTTATCCGAAGCTGACGGAAAGGACGAAGTGGTCATCGCGGAAAAAGCAGGGTAAGGTATGAAAAATAATTCGGAAGCTAAAATAGCATGGACTAAAAAAGACCTTCTGGGGCTCGAGTATCTCTCAAAAGAAGAGATAGGGCTTATTTTATATACCGCTGGGAGTTTTAAAGAAGTCACTACACGCCAGATCAAGAAAGTGCCCGCTCTTCGCGGTAAAACAGTGGTAAATCTTTTCTATGAACCGTCAACGAGAACCCGTACATCCTTTGAATTAGCCGCAAAGCGGTTATCCGCCGACGTTATAAACATAGCCACAGAAGCCTCGAGCGTAACTAAGGGCGAAACTTTGATAGATACGGGCAAAAACATCGAGGCCCTTAAAATAGACATAATAGTTGTCAGGCACAACTGCTCGGGAGCGCCCAATATTTTAGCGCGGGCTGTCAAATCAAGCGTCATAAACGCGGGCGACGGCTGGCACGAACACCCCACCCAGGCGCTTCTCGACATGTTTACCCTAAAAGAAAAAATCGGCAGGATAGAAGGGCTTAATGTCAGCATAATAGGCGACATCGCGCACTCGCGCGTAGCAAGGTCAAATATCTGGGGGTTGACAAAACTCGGCGCGAACGTAACCGTCTGCGCGCCGCCGCTTTTGGTCCCCGAAGGAATAGAAAAAATGGGCGTTAGAGTAACCAGCGATATAGACGAAGCGTTGCGGGATGCCGATGCGATCAACGTGCTACGCATGCAGTTCGAGCGGGACGAAGCGATGGCCTTTCCGTCAAAAATAGAGTATTTCAAACAATACGGCATTACTAAAGAGCGGCTCGCCAAATGCAAGAAAGCCAAAGAAATAGTGGTAATGCACCCCGGCCCCATAAATAGAGGCATTGAGATATCGAGTGAGATCGCCGACGGCTCGAACTCAGTCATACTCGAACAAGTTACAAACGGCATAGCCGTGCGGATGGCGGTGCTTTATCTTGTTGCCCACGCCCGCCACAAGGCGTCGGCGGGCGTTCACTAACAGTAGTGATAGCGGAGAACGCGAAGGAGATTCGCAAGTGAAGTACTTGATAAAAAACGGAAGAGTCATCGATCCTGCCAATTCGGCCGACGACTCCCTTGATATTCTAATATCGGAAGGGAAGATTGACAAGATAGACAAAAAATTGGACTTGAAAGCAGACAAAACCATAGATGCTAAAGGCAAAATCGTTGCACCCGGTCTCGTCGATATGCACGTCCATTTAAGGGAGCCGGGCAGAGAAGATAAGGAGACAATAGCTACCGGCACGGCCGCCGCTATTAAGGGTGGCTTTACGACAGTAGCGTGTATGGCCAACACCGAGCCGCCGATCGACAGCCCGAAAGTAGCGAAACTATTAAAAAGCATAATAAAAAAAGACGCGCTGGCGGAAGTATTGATAGTCGGGGCGATAACGGAGAACAGGGCCGGCAAGAAACTTACTGATTTCAAAACGATGAAGGAAGAAGGCATAATAGCGGTATCCGACGACGGCTCCTCCGTGGATGACGAGAAGATAATGCGTGATGCGCTTAAAGAAGCAAGAAAGGCCTCGCTCCCAATCATAGCCCATTGCGAAGACTCAAAACTTTCCGGCCGCGGCGTTATAAATCAGGGCTTTATAGCTACGAAGATGGGCTTACGCGGCATACCAAGGGAATCCGAATACGAAAGAGTAAAGCGCGACATAGAATTGGCGGCAAAGACTTCTTCCGGCATACATATAGCGCATATAAGCTGCAAGGAATCCGTCGAGATAATAAGAAAGGCAAAGCAGAAAGGCATAAAAGTGACGGCGGAAACGGCGCCTCACTATTTCACTCTTACGGAAGATTGCTGTATTACTTACGATACAAACACAAAGATGAATCCCCCGCTGCGTACGGCAGAGGATGTCGCAGCCATAAAAGAAGCGCTTCGCGATGGGACTATAGACGCGATAGCGACGGATCACGCGCCCCATACGGATTCCGAAAAGGATGTCGAATTTGATTTCGCGCCGTTCGGCATAATAGGCCTTGAGACCGCCTTGAGTCTGGCGATAATGGAACTTGTGGATAAAAAAGTCCTTTCCTGGCCCGAACTTATTCTTAAAATGTCAACGAACCCAAGCAGGATATTAGGGATAGACAGAGGAACGTTAAAAGAAGGCAGCGCGGCAAACATCGTCATAATCGACCCTGACGAAAAGCATATCTATAAAAAAGACACCATAAAGTCCAAGTCTAAAAATTCACCGTTTATAGACTGGGAATTAAAAGGCAGGGTTCAAGCGGTATTGGTCAACGGCAATGAAATTTATAGTGACTAATGAACTCGGAAGATTGGCGAAGTGGCTGAGGATAATGGGATTCGACACCGTATATCACAACGAGAGGGAAAAACGAAACCTTATAATAGAAAGCCTCCGCGGAGACAGGGTCATACTTACGAGAGATTCAAAAATGTCCGTGTATAGCGGCACGAGGATGCTTCACATAAAAAGCGATTTTGTCGAAGAACAGGTTAAGCAAGTTTTTACTGAAATGGGCATAAGGCCCGAAGAAGACAGGTTCTTTACCATATGCGTGTTGTGCAATAAACCGCTTAGCAAGGCGGCGAAGAACGAAGTAAAAGATAAGGTACCGCCTTACGTATACGAGACGCAAGATCTGTTTATGAAGTGCAATGCCTGCAAAAGAATATATTGGCAAGGCACGCACTTGAACAATGTCAAAGAATTGGTTGCAAAGCGATTGCAGTTGAACCAAAAGACTATAGATGGCGGTAAAGACAATCTGGGGACACCCTCCGTCGGATAATACAAGTGGCTTTTAAGGAGAGTGTCCCCGCCAAGTGAGAAAATTATGCCGTACATAGCCGACTTACACGTACACTCAAAATACTCAAGAGCCACAAGCCCGGATATGGACGTGGAGAATCTGAGCAAGTGGGCTAAAATAAAGGGTATCGGCATGCTAGGGTCAGGCGATTTTACCCATCCGGCGTGGCTCAAGGAATTAAAGACGAAACTCGCCGAAAAAGAATACGGCATTTACGCGCACAACGACATTGACTATATCTTGTCGACGGAGGTGTCTAATATATATTTCAAAAACGGAAGGGTGCGCAAGATACATAATATAATAATAGCGCCCTCTTTCGCCGTAGCGGATGAAATAAATAAGATGCTGGCGGAATACGGCTCGCTCGAATCCGACGGCAGGCCCATTCTTAGCATCGAATGCGACAAAATGGCGAGGGCATTGCGGAAGATAAGTAAGGAAATAATGATCATCCCCGCGCACATATGGACGCCGCATTTCAGTTTATTCGGCTCCAATTCCGGGTTTGATAAAATAGAAGAATGTTTCGAGGACGAAAGCGCGCATATAACGGCGCTTGAAACGGGGCTGTCGTCGGACCCGCCAATGAATTGGCGGCTGTCGTCGCTGGATAAATATACGCTCGTCTCCAATTCCGACGCGCATTCTCCGTCAAAGATTGGCAGAGAAGCCAATGTTTTCAGAGAGAAAATCGGATACAGAGAGTTAAAAGAGATATTAGAAAAGAAAGACAGAGAGAGATTTTTATATACGATAGAGTTTTTTCCTGAAGAAGGCAAGTATCACTGGGACGGCCACCGGAACTGCGAAGCGCGGCTTTCGCCGGGCGAAGCCAAAAATGTGAACTATAGATGCCCTCATTGCGGAAAGAAATTGACCATAGGGGTGATGAACCGCGTAGAGCATCTTGCCGATAGAGCAGAAAATTTTGTTTTAGAAAGCGCGCCGGGTTACCGGAACCTTGTGCCGCTGATTGAAATAATAGCGGACTCAATGGGCGTCGGTAAAGAGTCGTTAGGGGTAGGGAGGGAATATCATTCTCTTGTGCAAAGGCTCGGCAGCGAATTCGACATACTTCTTTACATGCCAAAAGAAGAGATTTTAAAGATGTGCCCGCCGAAGATAGCGAACGGCATCATAAATGTCAGGGAAGGCAGAGTCCGCGTCCTCCCCGGCTATGACGGCGTATATGGTACAATAGAAATATTCAGTGAAGGCAGTCACAAAGAAGACAAGCAGATGACATTCTTTTAACTAAAATGGGGACAGATACCTATTTTCAAAATTCCCGCTACCTATTGAAAATAGGTATCTGTCCCCAATAAAAAGAACATGCCAAAACACATAATCGGGAACATAATATCGCAGAAAGAGTTAAAAAAAGGATGCTTCAGGATGGCTATAGAGACGCCATCCATCGCGAAGACAGCCAAACCGGGACAATTTCTGCATATAAGATGCGGCGATTCAAAAGACCCGCTTTTGAGAAGGCCCATAAGTATACATAAAATAGGCAAAAAATCCGTCGATGTGTTATATAATGTAGTGGGCAAGGGCACGGATATTTTATCGAAGAAGAAATCCGGCGAGGAATTGGATATAATCGGCCCCCTCGGCAACGGGTTTAAGATATACAAAAATAGCGGTTCCGTCAAGGTATTGGTCGCCGGCGGCATGGGCGTTGCGCCGCTTCTGGGGCTTGCGGAGGAACTGACAAGGAATAAAACTCGGGATAAGAAAGTAATCATACTAGGAGCGAAGACTAAGCAGCACATCCTTTGCGAAAAAGAATTTAATAAGCTCGGTTTAGAAGTCCACATTGCAACAGAAGACGGCAGCATGGGCAAGAAAGGCCTTGCTACGGACCTCGCGAAGGAAATAATATTATCAAAAAAATACAAATGGAGCGAGGTGTGCATTTACGCGGCCGGACCCATGCCGATGATCAAAGCACTTTGCGTCTTTATGGAGGGCTGCAGCCTCGAGTCGCAGGTCTCGCTTGAGGAGAAGATGGCGTGCGGTTTGGGAGCGTGCCTCGGCTGCGTTGTGGATACGCAAGCCGGCTATAAGAGGGTATGTAAGGACGGGCCGGTGTTTAACTTGTGCGAAGTTATATGCGAGTGACATGAAACCAAATCTAAAAGTTAAAATCGGCAATATAGAAATGAAAAACCCGGTGACGGTGGCGTCCGGCACTTTCGGGTACGGCGAGGAGTTCGAAGGCCTCACCGGCATAAAATCACTTGGCGCTATCGTGAGTAAGACGATAACGCTTAATGCGAGAGTCGGGAACAAACCGCCGAGGATCGCGGAGACGCCAGCAGGAATGCTGAATTCCATAGGGCTTGAGAACCCCGGCACAGACAAATTTTTAAAAGAAAAACTACCGATCATGGCTAAATTTAAAATCCCAATAATCGTCAGCATAGCCGGTGAGAGCAAAGGAGAATATAAAGAGGTCGCCGAAAAACTCGACAAGATCGGCAAAATAGACGGCATTGAAATAAACATCTCCTGTCCCAACGTCCGCACCAATGAATTGATCGCGCAGAATGAAAACCTGACGGCCGAGGTCGTCGAAGCGGTGAAGAGCGCGACGAGAAAGACCGTTATAACCAAATTATCGCCGAACGTGACAAATATAGTCTCGATAGCGAAAGCGGCGGAAGCCGCAGGGACGGATGCCATATCTTTGATAAATACTATTACAGCAATGGCGGTTGACATAAGAAAGAAAGGGAGTAAACTAGGTAATATTACCGGCGGATTAAGCGGCCCCGCGATAAAGCCGATAGCGCTCGGCATGGTCTGGAAAGTATATCACAGTGTTAGGGTGCCCATAATCGGGATGGGCGGGATAATGGATTGGCAGGACGCGCTGGAATTTATTCTTTGCGGAGCAAAGGCGGTAATGGTGGGTACGGCGAACTTTGTAAACCCGGACTCCGCTTGCGAAATAATAAAAGGCATCGAAAATTACCTTAAAAGCGAGAAGATAAAGGATATAAAGGATCTCGTAGGTAAGTTACGCGTTTAGGGTCGTAGTTTAGGGTCAGACCCTGGCCCGTGTTGATGCACTGTCAAGGGTCTGACCCTAAAGAGGCTGACCCTAAAGAGAGGTAAAATGGTAAGGGGCGAAAAGATAATAGTAGCGATAGATGTGAACAATATAGCAGAGCTGGAAAAGCTCGTCGATAAATTGCGCTCTGTCGTTAAAATATTCAAAATAGGCAGTGAACTCTTTACGTCGTGCGGCGTTTCGGCGATAGAGGTAGTCAGGCGCAAAGGCGGCAAGGTATTTTTGGACCTCAAGTTTCACGATATCCCTAATACTGTCGCGAAGGCGTCGAGGGCTATTACAAGGCAGGGCATCCATATGTTCACGGTCCACACGATAGGCGGGCTTGACATGATGAAACAAGCGGTAGAGGCATCCCGCGACGAGGCAAGCCGCCTTAACACACCCCATCCCTTAGTATTAGGCGTCACCGTCCTCACCAGCTTAAGCGCGAAAGATATGCCGTCGATAGGCATTGACGGAACATTAAGCGACGAGGTCGTGAGGCTCGCAAAACTGGCGGAGAAGGCGGGGCTTAGCGGCGTAATAGCGTCGCCGCAGGAACTGCCCGTCTTGAGAAAAAATCTCAAGAAGGATTTCTTAATAGTCACTCCGGGGGTAAGGCCTTTATGGAGCCAAAAGAATGACCAAGAAAGAATCGCAACGCCGAAGGAAGCGGTAGAAAACGGCGCCGATTATCTTGTTATAGGAAGACCGATAACCGCGCAGGAAGACCCGAAAGCCGCGGCGGAGAAGATAATAAACGAAATAAGCGCATAAAAAAGGAAAAGATGAAGAATGCGGAAGTAATGGAGATGTTTAAAAAAAGAGGCGCTTTTCTTAGCGGGCACTTCAGGCTTACAAGCGGGCTGCACAGCGGCCACTACCTTCAATGCGCTTTAGTGCTTCAGTATGCCGAAGACGCCGAACGGCTCGGAAAGGCGATAGGCGATAAATTCAAAAAAGACGGGATTACCGTAGTAGCGGGCCCGGCGATAGGCGGCATAATAATCGCGCACGAGGTTGCGGCCGCACTCGGAGTCAGGTGTATTTTCGGCGAGCGCGAAGACGGAAAGATGAAATTACGGCGCGGATTCCAGGTAAAACCGACCGATAAGGCGCTTTTAGTCGAGGACGTTGTCACGACCGGCGGCTCAATAAAAGAACTGGCGCATCTCGTCAAAGACGCCGGAGGAAAAATAGCGGGAGTGGGCTCTATCGTGGACAGAAGCGGCGGGAAGGCCGACTTCGGGGTTAAATTTGAGACTCTGATGACGCTTAATATCGAGACGTTCGAGGAAAAAGACTGCCCGCTCTGCAAAGATAATATACCCATAGTAAAACCCGGTTCGAGAGTATGAACATATTTAACACACAGATTAACACAGATTAAAAGACACAGATGATCGCAGATATATTCTGTGATAATCTGTAAAAGACGATAGTTTAGCATAGTTCTGTGGTCATCTGCGGTAAAAGAAAAGAGAAAATGGATACCGTAAAAGATGCGTTGATCAAGGTCAAAGAAACCGAAGCGAAGGCCGAGGTGATAATAGAAGAAGCCAAAAAGGAATCACGCGGCATTCTCGAAGAAACAAAAGCGGAAAAAGAGCGCGCGATCACGCAGGTCAAAGAGCGGACAAAGGCCGACAGCCAGCTGTTAAAGAGTAAAATAGACGAAGACGCCTCTAGGGAAATCACGGTAATAGAAAAGAAGTCGGCGGATGATGCCGCACTTTTAAAGAAAAAGGCCGAGGCCAATCTGGAAAAAGCCGTAGAGTTTATCAGAAATAAAATAAGGTTATAAATGGCGATAGCTAAAATAAAGAGAATAGAGATAATAGCCCTGCGCGAAGAAAAAGATAAATTATTGGATATCCTGCAGGAGCTGGGATTCGTCCAGCTGATAAAATCCGAAGAGAAACCCGAAGAGATGGACGGACTGCCGTTTAATGAAGCGGAGATACTTGAGATCGAAGAGGCCATATCTTATCTTTCGACTTTCAAGGAGAAGACCGGTTTTTTTGAAAGCATCGTCGCCTCAAAGACCCCTCTATATAAAAACGAACTGAAAAATATCGTGACTGAGTTCGACCGCCGCGCGCTTCTTGAAGAATTAAAGACTTTGCGCAGCTCGCTTAAAGACGCTATCCAGCGCAAAGAAACACTATGCGAGGAAAGGCGGCTTTTATCGCCGTGGCGAAAGCTGAATATAGGATTAGACCAGATCCGCTCTACCGGAAGCTGCGGCATCTCATTGTGTAGTTTCTATACCCGCGATTACGAAAAGATATCAGAAGATATCCAAAAAGCGGGATCAGATCTATATGTCGAGATAGTCAATAAAGATAAAGTGAACACCTACGCCGCTTTTGTCTATATTAAGGAAGAATTTGAGCGGTTGGAAAGCGTTCTGAAGAATTATCATTTCAATTTCATCGTACTCAGCCGCCACGATTGCGCCGTGAAAGACAGGTTGTTTGAGATAAATCTGGAATCGATGATTTTGGACGATGAGATAGAAGAAACAAAAGCCGGGATAACAAGGTTGCTGAGAAATCAGTTTAACCTGATGGTCATATACGATTACCTAAACAATATAAAGAGAAAGGAAGAAGCGGAAAAGAACCTTACCGGCCAGCGTTTTACGTTCGCCCTAAGCGGCTGGATAAAAAAGAGAGAAATCCCCGCGCTCGAAAGGGCGCTTGATAGAAAGATACGCAATTTAGCAATTTTTATTTCCGATCCTAAGGCCGGCGAAGAACCGCCGGTAGACCTTGAAAATCACCGGCTGATCCAGCCGTTCGAATTTATAACGAAGATATACGGCTTTCCTAAATACTCGGAATTGGACCCGACGCCGTACCTCGCGCCGTTTTTCTTTCTATATTTCGGGTTCTGCGTCTCCGACGTGGGCTACGGATTTATACTTGCCCTATTCTCGTATTTCATGCTCAAGAAAATCAGGATGGGGCCGCAGGGGATGAAGGCGTTCAGGCTGTTTTTCTATTGCGGGATATCCACTATTATAATAGGGGCTCTTACCGGCAGCTGGTTCGGCAACCTGTTGGACCTTTTGGCGGAGGGCAACAAAATATTTCTGCCCCTCGCAAAATTCAAGGATTCGCTGATTATCCTTGATCCGATGAAAGAGCCGACAAAATTATTGGCCATTGCGCTCTCCTTTGGCATAATCCAGGTCTGGTTCGGCAACATAGTGGCGGCGATAGGCAATATAAAGAACAGGCGTTATTTGAATATCTTGTTTGACCAAGTTACTATGCTTACGCTTTTGTTCGGATTGACAGGCCTCGCTCTCGTATTTCTGAATTTGCTGGGCCCAACTTACGCAGGTATATTTAAATACGCCGCTTTGACCGGTTCGCTGGGGCTTATACTAACGCAGGGCCGCTCCGAAAAAGGCGTAGGAGCAAAACTTTTCTACGGGATATATAACCTTTACAGCGCCCTGTCGGGTTATTTAAGCGACATACTTTCTTATAGCCGTCTTTGGGCGCTGGGCCTTGTGACGGGCGTCATGGCGATGACGATAAACCTGATCAGTATACAGTTCAGCCAGATATTCGTTTCGGTAATACCGTTTATAGACGAAATAGCAGCCATAAAGATCGTAGTCAGCACACTTGTCTTACTGATCATTTTTATCGCGGGCCACCTTATGTCTTTCCTGATGAATCTGTTAGGCGCCTTTGTCCATCCGGTAAGGCTTCAATTCGTGGAATTTTTCTCAAAGTTCTTTAAAAGCGGCGGCAGCGCTTTTAAGCCATTTAAGGTTGAAACGAAATATGTGGATATAACAAGGGGGTAAAACAATGGATGCAGGATTAGTTTTTGCGCTGGCAGGAGCGGCGATAGTGATGGCCGTCTCGGGCACCGGCTCCGCTATCGGAGTGGCTTTAGCAGGACAAGCGGCGGGAGGAGTCATGACGGAAGACCCAGAGAAATTCGGCCGCATGATCCCGCTTATAGGTATTCCCGGAACGCAGGGGTTTTACGGCTTCCTCATAGGGTTTTTGGTATTAAACAAACTGAACCTTTTGGCGGCCGATATTAAAGTACCCACGCTGAGCCAGGGGATAGAGATATTTGCCATATGCACGGTGGTCAGTTTGGTAGAGTCAATATCGGCGGTCTGGCAGGGAAAGGTTTCCGTCGCGTCTATTTATATGGTAGCCAAAAAGCCCGAAGAGGCGGGGAAGGCGCTCGTTCTGCCGATCTTCGTCGAGATTTACGCCATATTAGGGTTGGCGACGGCATTTTTACTGCTGCTGGGAGTAAAGATATAATGTCATTAGAATCGATCATAAGCGAGATACTCGATAAGGCCGATAAAGAGAAGGACGAGATAATCCGGAAAGCCGAAGAAGAGAAAGATAAGATACTTCGAGAGGCCAAGGAAGAAGCAAAAGGGCTTTACGAAATAAGTATGAAAGACCAAAAAACTCTCTATGAAAACCAGAAACAGAAACGGATCGTCAGCGCGCGTTTAGAGGCCAAGAAAAATCTGCTTAAGACAAAACAGGAACTGATAAACCGGGTATTAGATAAGATCGAATCTCACATTAGTAAGGGCGCGTTGAAAAAGGAGCAGGTTAAAAAAGACGGCGTCGAGCAGGTGTCCGAAAAGACCGATTTTTACCTTGATAAAGTAAGATTCGACTACGAAATCGACATAGCAAAAATACTTTTTGGGAAATAAAAATGCCTAAAAAAAGATCGCCCTTAGATTACGCATTCGCCGTGGGCAAGATCAGAGCCATGGAAAGGTTTCTCATCAAGCCCGAAGTCTTTGAAGAAGCGGCGGAATCCGATCTTGATGAGGCGCTGAAACTTTTTACGGAATCGCAGGTATATAGCGCCGAGCTTCTGCACGTCGAAGACAGCCGGCAGCTTGAAGACGCGTTAAGACAACAGCTCATTGATCTGAAAAAGCTCGTCGGCGGCCTGTTGCTGGACGAAGAATTAAAATCCTTTTTAGAAATCGACGATCTGGATAACATCCGCCTTGTATGCAAAAAATACGGGAGCGATTTTCTGAACGATTATATCATGCATCTCATAGACATGAATAATATCAAGACATTTTTGCGGCTTTATATTTTGAAAGAGCCCATCGAGAAGCTGGAGGAGGCCTTAACTTGCGAAGGCTTTATCAAAAATAAAGATTTTTTGGAACTATATTCGAAAGACCTGACCGCTATTTTAAACCGGCTCGAATATGTCCACCAGGACGGCCGCACGGTAGATTATACCTATTATATAGGAGAGGCGGCGAGGAAGACGGCCCAGGAGAAGTCATTTATTTATTTAGAAAAGGCGATAAACGATTTTTTAGTGAGGTCTTTGAAGTCCGCAAAATATATGGTATTCGGGCCGGAGCCTGTGATAGCGTATTACCTTGCGAGGGCGAATGAGATAAATCTCATGAGGCTGATTCTACTTGCGAAGATGAATAATGTGGCGGGTGATGTAGTGAAAGAGAGGCTAAACGCGGTATATGCGTGATGAGATAAAGTTGGAAAACGCGCTTGCAATCGTCGGAGGAAAAGACATCGTGCCGGGCTTCAAGGCGCTGGGTTTCAAGATATATGCCGTTAAGGAACCCGGAGAAGTCAAAACGATTTTGGAAGAACTTATACAAAATAAAACAGGGGTTTGTCTGATGCAGGATGATCTGTATCTTAGCGCTCAGGACGTTATAGAAGAGTACATGGGCCTGCCGTTACCCGTCGTGATTCCTTTTTCGAAGGAAGGCGCGATGGATAAATTGGATAACCTGGTCACGGATATACGCCTTAGAGCAACGGGGACACTGGGACTATGAAACAGGCAAAAATAAGCAGGGTATCAGGGCCGTTAGTGGTGGCAGCCGGAGCGAGCGGCGCCAAGATGTATGATATGGTGCGCGTATCCGAGAAAAGGCTTATCGGCGAAATAATCGAGCTTGAGAATGATTCGGCATATATACAGGTTTACGAGGAAACGGCAGGCATCGGCCCCGGCGAGCCGGTATATTTGACGAACGAACCTTTGAGTGTCGATTTAGGCCCCGGCCTTATCGGGTCTATTTACGACGGCATCCAGCGGCCGCTTGATGTAATAAGGAAAGCGACGGGCGATTTTATTCCGCGGGGCATCGATATGCCCGCGCTTGACGGCGCTAAAAAATGGCATTTTACGCCGCAGGTCAAAAGTGGGGATAAAGTAAGCGAAGGCGACATCTTGGGAGTTGTGAAAGAAACACCGTTGATCCTCCACAAGATAATGGTCCCGCCCGGGATGAGCGGCGAAGTGGCGGAAATAAAATCGGGGGATTACACAGTTAAAGACGAAATAGCGAAGATAAAGACGGAAAAAGGAGTTAAGGGCATCACGCTCTCGCAGCGCTGGCCGGCGAGAAAAGCGCGGCCTGTCAGAGAAAAATTTGCGCCGGACGAACCGTTGACGACGGGGCAAAGAGTCATTGACACATTCTTCCCGATAGCAAAAGGCGGTACCGCCTGTATACCCGGCCCATTCGGCGCGGGAAAGACGGTGACGATGCACGAAGTTGCCAAGTGGTCTGACGCCGAGGTCATCGTATATGTGGCGTGCGGGGAGCGCGGCAATGAATGCGCGGACCTTTTGTTGAGTTTTCCTGAATTAAAAGACCCGCGCACGGGGCGCCCGCTTATGGAGCGCACGGTCATAGTAGCAAACACCTCAAACATGCCGGTGGCGGCGCGCGAGGCGTCGATATATACAGGGATCACCATTGCGGAGTACTTCAGAGACATGGGTTATTCGGTCGCGCTCATGGCCGACTCGACATCCCGCTGGGCAGAAGCATTGCGGGAGATCTCGGGACGGCTGGAAGAGATGCCCGGCGAGGAGGGCTATCCTGCCTATCTTTCATCGCGGCTCGCCGAATTTTACGAGCGCGCGGGAAAAGTGAAATGCCTTAGTAGTGATGACAGAGAAGGCGCCTTAAGCATAATGGGAGCGGTTTCCCCTCCCGGCGGAGATTTGTCCGACCCTGTCGTCCAAGCCACCTTGCGCGTAGCCAGGGTATTCTGGGGGCTCGACGACAAATTAGCCAACGCCAGGCACTTCCCCGCCATAAATTGGCTTTTGAGTTATTCGCTTTATCACGATAACCTGGGTGCTTTCTTGAAGAAAAACATCTCCGACGAATTTATCGTTCTCAAGGAACAGGCGATGCGGCTCTTGGAAGAAGAGGCATCACTTTTGGAAATATCGCGGTTAGTCGGGATAGAATCATTATCTTTCGACGACCGCCTTATTTTGGAAGCGGCGAAATCGATACGAGAAGACATGCTGCACCAAAACGCCTTTCACGAAATAGATACTTACACATCGCTGGCCAAGCAGTACAAAATGCTTAAAGTGATACTCCTTTTTTACCGCTTGAGCAAAGAAAAGTTAAAAGAAGGATTTGATTTCGATAAGATCGCAAAATTGCCGGTGCGCGAAAGGATAAGCCGGCTTAAATATGTGCCTGAGGACCGGCTTGACGAATTTGACAGGGTCGAGCGCGAATTAAGAGGTAGCTATGCTTAAAGAATACGTGACCATATCATCCGTTTCCGGCCCATTAGTGGTGGTGGAGAAGACCAAGGATATCAAATACGCCGAACTCGCAGAAGTGGAGTTTTCCGACGGAAGCGTCCGAAGGGGCAAGGTGCTTGAGATCTCCGACGACAAAGCGCTTGTTCAGATGTTCGAAGGAACGCTGGGACTCGACGTCGCCAGCTCCAAAGTCCGTTTTTTAGGCAGGACGCAGGACTTAGGCGTGTCGCCGGACCTATTGGGCAGGGTTTTCGACGGAGCAGGCCGGCCCCGCGACAACGGGCCCGCGATTATCGCGGAAAAGCGGCTTGACATCAACGGCAATCCCATAAATCCCGACGCGAGAGACTATCCGTCAGAGTTTATTCAGACCGGTATTTCCACCATCGACGGCATGAATCCGCTTGTTAGAGGGCAGAAGCTTCCTATATTTTCCGCCTCAGGCCTTCCGCACGCGAGGATCGCCGCGCAGATCGCCAGGCAAGCGAAAGTCTTGGGCAAGGAAGAGTCGTTCGCCGTTGTATTCGGAGCAATGGGCATCACCTTCGAGGAAGCGAATTTCTTCATGAACGATTTTCGCTCGACGGGCGCGATTGAGCGCAGCATCCTTTTCGTCAATTTGGCAAATGACCCGGCCATCGAGCGTATTTCCACGCCGCGGCTCGCGCTTACAAGCGCTGAATACCTCGCCTTTGATTTGGACATGCACGTCCTTGTTATACTTATCGACATGACTTTTTATTGCGAATCGTTAAGAGAGATATCTGCTTCGCGCAAAGAAGTGCCCGGCCGCCGCGGTTATCCCGGTTATCTTTACACAGACTTAGCCACGCTTTACGAGCGCGCCGGAAGGATAAAGAATAAAAGGGGTTCTATCACGCTTCTTCCCGTATTGACGATGCCGGAAGACGACAAGACACATCCGATACCCGACCTCACAGGATATATTACCGAAGGCCAGATCATTCTGTCGCGCGAATTACATCGCAAGGGCATATATCCGCCCGTCGATGTGCTGCCGAGCCTTTCCCGATTGAAAGACAAGGGGATCGGCCGCGGCAAGACGCGCGAAGACCATTCCGACGTATCAAACCAGCTCTTTGCCTGTTACGCCAGAGGCAAAGAGGCGCGCGAGCTGGCAATTATTTTAGGAGAAGCTGCTTTGTCGGAGTTGGACAAACTGTATCTTAAGTTCGCCGACAATTTCGAGGATAGATTTGTTCGGCAGGCAGAGTCGGAAGACCGCCCGGTGGAGGAGACTTTAGATATGGGTTGGAAACTCTTAAGGATGACCCCGAAAGAAGAACTTAAGCGCATAAGAGAAGACTATCTCGCTAAATATTATTCCAAATAAGATTTGAGCCAAATGATTCTACGCGTAAACCCCAACAGAATGGAATTACTGAAGTTGCGCAAGCGCTTGGCGCTCGCAAGGCGCGGCCACAAACTCTTGCAGGATAAATTGGAAGAGATGATGCGCCGGTTTTTGGCGTTACTTAAGGATATGGACAGAGCGAAGAAATCACTCGAGACGCATAACCGGAGCGTTCTCGGAAATTTGCTTTATTGCCGCATTACCGGTTCAAAAGAAGACTTTGAAGAATCTCTGTCAAGGGTGTCTTCCCAGGTTAAAATCGCCGTTTCCACTAATAGAATTATGAACGTGAAAGTCCCGGTATTCGCAATCGAGGAAGTCAAAATAGAGAGACACTACAGCCTTTTTAAGACATCAGCGCAAATGGACCTCGTAATACATAGAGCCAAGGACTACATACAGTCTCTTTTAAAATTGGCGCAGTTGGTGAAGACGCTGGATATCTTGTCCTACGAGATCGAGCGCACCCGGCGCCGCGTGAACGCGCTGGAATACAAGTTAATACCATCCATAGAAGATACTATCAGGTATATTACCCAGAAATTGAACGAATTTGAGCGCTCAAACCTCGTGCGCCTTATGCGCGTGAAGGAGCTGATAGAGGCTAGATAGTAAAAACAGTTGTTATATACGAACCTTTGTGTTAGAATATTTACATCAATAGCACAAAGGTTCTGTAATGAAAGACAAAGAAAGAAAATTAGCTCGCGTGTTACGTTCCGAAGGATGGTCATTACGGGCGATCGCTGCTAAAGTAAACTGCGCTAAAAGCTCCGTAAGTAAGTGGATATCAGATATAGAACTGACCGATGAGCAGATAGAAAAACTAAAGTCTAATCAGGACAAGGGTCGGGCAAAAGCAGCAAAACACCCCAGAAGCAGTAAACAAAAATGGGCTAATATACGTAACGGAATCATAGCCTCTTCTCAAAAAGAAATATCAACTAAATATTCAAACAAGATTCTTAAAATAGTGGGGGCCGCTCTATATTGGGCAGAAGGCTATAACGCAAGCAGGAATGCAATAGTATTTGCCAATACAGACCCGCGTATGATAAAATTAATCATGCTCTTTTTCAGAGAGATATGCAAAGTTCCTGAAGGGAAATTCCGGGGAAAGATATTTATCCATCCTCATCTGAACGTAAAAGAAGCGGAAAAATATTGGTCGAATGTTAGTGGCATATCTCTCGCGCAGTTTAATAAGCCTCTTTTGGCTGTTAGTAAATCAAGTTTAGGAAAAAGAGATACCCTGCCCTTCGGAACTTTCAGCGTAATGATCGGCGATGTTTATGTATGTTCAAAAATTAAAGGCTGGATACAAGGTCTGAGCAAATGGGCGGATAGTTCAGTTGGCTAGAACGCCTCGTTTACACCGAGGAGGTCATAGGTTCAAGTCCTATTCCGCCTACCATTTTATATACTTGTATTTTTAGACGTTTTAGTCTATAATTTGTAGCACATTTGGGGACGTAGTTCAGTTTGGTTTAGAACGTCAGATTGTCGATCTGAAGGTCGCGGGTTCGAGCCCCGTCGTCCCCGCCATGGTTCGACGCGGCCGCCAAAAGCGGCCTTGCTCACCATGGCCCTGAGCAAGCGATAGAAGTGAGCGCGTCGAAGGGCCACTCTTTTTGGCGGTTGTAACTATTTATAAAATAAATAGTTACAACCGTACTATCAAAAGCAAATTATCTCGGTGCCCAAATAATGCCCAATCCACTCCGATCTTTTGTCTATTTATTATCTGTCGTGCACACTTTTGACACAATGCCGCTGATTTATTCAAAACCTGCCAAAAACTTCTTAATCTTATTACATTGAAAATTCTGTTGACAAAACCGAGTTTTCAATATATGCTTAAAGCATGATCGAACGCCGAAAAGAAATCGATGCGGTACGGGGCCTTCTCGCACGCAATCCTGTTGTGGGCATCATTGGCGCCCGCCAAGTAGGAAAAACAACTCTTGCGCGTCAGATAGTCGCTAAAGATAAAAGGCCGCATACGTTCTTCGATCTCGAAAACTCCGAAGATATTTCTCGTCTCTCCGACCCCATGCTGGCATTAAAAAATTTAAAAGGGCTTGTAATAATCGATGAGATTCAGAGGTGTCCCGATATTTTTCCTGTCATTCGCGTCTTAGTCGATCGGCCGAAAAATCCCGCTCGTTTTGTCATACTTGGAAGCGCATCTCCTAATCTTCTTAGACAAGGTTCCGAAACTCTCGCTGGTCGCATTGTTTATCACGAATTAAAGGGGTTGGCCTTGGACGAGGTAGGCATCGATCACACGCAGAGGTTATGGCTGAGAGGAGGATTTCCTCGGTCATTTTTGGCTTCATCTTCAAGCGCAAGCGATGAGTGGCGTAGAAGTTTCATAAAAACGTATATCGAAAGGGATTTGCCCCAATTGGGCATAAATATCCAATCTCATACCCTATACCGTTTTTGGAGCATGTTAGCTCATTATCACGGCCAAGCATGGAATGCTTCCGAGTTTGGGCGTTCTTTTGGCATAGCCGATACTACGGTACGTCATTATTTAGACCTTCTTGCTTCAACATTTGTAGTACGCCTGCTTTTGCCATGGCATGAAAATATTTCTAAAAGACAAGTAAGGGCTCCAAAAGTTTATATTGCCGATTCCGGCCTTTTACATACGCTTATCAATGTAAGAACCATGGACGACCTTCAAAAAAATCCTAAAATTGGAGCCTCGTGGGAAGGGCTTGTGATTGAACAAATAATACGCCGATTAAATGCTTCCGGAGAGCATTGTTTCTTTTGGGCTACATACAGCGGTGCCGAGCTGGATCTTTTTGTCATTAGAGGCAATAAGCGTCTTGGCTTTGAGGTAAAACTGACTAGTTCTCCCTCCGTAACACCATCGATGAAAAGCGCCATTGCTACTTTAAAGCTAACTAGTCTCACAGTAATACATGCGGGAGAAAAGACGTACTTTCTTGACAAGAAAGTACGAGCCGTTGCTTTTAAGGATGTCTTTGTCGAAATATAATTTTATAGACAAAAGTTCAACTAGGATTCCATTTTTATCGATGCCCAAACAGTGCCTAAATAAAGGGAAAATCCAGCAAAACGCAGGAAAAAGGACGAAAGCGCATAGAATCGCTAATCCTTTGATGTAAAAAGAGTTGTGTTATAACTTGTTATCCTGCGGGAAGTTATAGAATTATGCCCGGACGTTCCCCGCCGTCCCCGCCAGAGCTAAAAAAGAGACCCGAATAACAACTTCGGGTCTCTTTTTTGCCTATCGAATTTTGGCACGAAGGTTTTACCGAAAATTTGCATGGGTTTTGCCCTAAAATCTTCGGGAAAACCGACCGCCGCTTAAAATTCGATACCCATCATATGTATAATTATATTGACAAATAGCCATACATAATGTATACTTTATATAGCTATGGAACGAAGAATCGGGAAATTCATTTGGGATGTAGATAAAGAAAATGCCAATATAGCCAAACACGGCATAGACTTTACCACCGCCGCCAAAGCTTTTATGGATGCCAACAGAAAGATATTCATCGATTCAAAACATAGCGCCAAAGAGCCGCGTTATTTTTGTATCGGGAAAGTCGACAACGGAATTATAACAGTCCGCTTTACATATCGCGAAGGATATATCCGCATATTCGGAGCCGGATATTGGAGGAAGGGAAAGGAATATTATGAAAAAGGATAAATTTGATGTAAATATGCCCATAGGCAAGCTTACGAGGGCAAAGGACATGTTACCGCCTCCCGAGGAGCTTATGATACAGGAACGTACGGTCAAAGTTACCTTGCGCCTAAGCGAGGACAGCATAAAGTTCTTCAAACGTTATGCGCAGAAATATCACATGAAGTATCAGAAAATGATTCGAAAAGTCGTTGATGCTTATACTGAAAGATTTGCGAGTCCACAATAAATAGTACAAACGCAGCAGAATCGTTTGCCCACAACCTTGCTAACCTGCTCGCCGCGAGGTATACTTGGGGGTAAATGAGGGAGGAATTCAATGCCATTTTGTCCAATCTGTAAGACTAATCACGACCCAGATGTACTATGTTTTGACCAAACACGACAGGTACTACGAAACGCAGGAATAGAAAAAGCCTCTAAAAAGCCAATGTTAAAGAAAGAATTTAAAACGTTAGATATTAAAGCAAAGATAATTCTTATCCTATTGGCGTTGTTTTTTATAGGTCTTGCTATTTTTATAGCAAGGAAGGGCCTATAAATCTTAAATATATCCAAGATGCTTCAAATTACACAATATAGCACACTTTTGACACACTTTTTCAAGCCTATTCCCTTCGCCCCGTTGCTATCCAAAACCCAACCGACACATAACCTTGCCAATCCGCCTTCCATGGGGTATACTTGGAGGTAAATGGAGATATATAATGATCCCGAGGTTAAAACCATATTTTAATCATAAAGAATTAGCGGCGGCTTTTTCTAAAAGTCAAAATGCGGTCAAGGACTTTGAAGAAAAATTCGCGGACAAATTTGAAGCTAAATATGCCGTCGCGTTTTTTTATGGAAGAAGCGGTCTGTACGCACTTTTAAAGTGCTCAGGTCTAAAGGATTCGGAAGTGATAATACCGGCCTATACATGTGTAGTAGTAGCCCATGCCGTAGTCTATTCAGGCAACATACCGAAATTTGTGGATATAAGTCTTGATAACTATAATATGGATCTCGATCTTTTAGAAAAGGCAATAAACGATAAGACTAAGGCGATAGTGGGTACCTCGCTATTCGGCTACCCTTATGATGTCGATAGGTTAAAGGAGATTATTAAGCGTTCAGGACGGGATATACTGCTCATACAAGACTGTGCCCATTCTTTAGGAGCTGAACATAAAGGAAAGCTATTGTGCGATATGGGCGATGCGGCATTATTTTCCTTAAGTATAAGCAAGCAGATATCTTCAATATACGGAGGCATAATTACGACAAACAGGGACGACATCTATAAAAAATTGAGAAAATACAGAGATGAAAATTTCGAAGAAGCATCTTTAGCTAAAAATTTAAACCAATCCTGTTGTCTTCTGGCCATTTATGCAGCTTTTTTTGATCCATTTTATCGTTTTGTAGACTTCCTGGAAAGGCGCACTACGGTATTAGATTTTATTGCAAGATACTATAGGGAAGAGGTCATAGATATGCCGAAAGATTTTATGAATAAATTGCCCTGCATTAACGCCAAAGTCGGCCGTACCCAACTTGATAAATACGATGGGATAAAACAAAAAAGGCGCGAGACCGCAAAATTTTATTATAACGCATTAAAGAATTTAAAAGAACTTACGCTGCCGCCTTTAATCGAAGGCGCTACGTATTCTCATTATGCGCCGAGGGTTGATAACAGGGAAGAACTCATTAAATACATGAGAAAAAGAGGTTTCCAAATAGGCAGAGAATTCGAATACTCTATTCCCTATATGAAGGCATATGAAAAATACAAGAGTGAAGATTATCCAAATGCATATATGTGCAGTCGTAATGTTATCAATTTGCCGAGCCACCCTTCTCTTTCCGAAGCCGATTTGACGAAAATAGTCAGATGCATAAAAGATCACTTTACTTTATGAATTATTTCTTGATTGGAATTTGGCGTCTCGTGGTGTATATTTAAGGTGATGGATAAAACTCTTCATATGCTATCCCCAAATTTATTAAGTGAACAAAAATCAAGATGCTTCTTGACATGCTACTTGCTATGTGATATACAATATATCATTAAACACACATATCGTGAGGTCTGTTTATGATGACCGCAGAGATACATTTATTAATAGCGAGCCTCGCCGTATTTCTTCTAGCGATAATCCTTGCCATTACCCAACGCATCACAATATCGTCACAGATTCCATTATCATATCAACCTAGATGGAAAAGTCCTAAAAAAGAAATAAATAAAGAAAGAAGAATTTACCCCCGTTATAAAACCTCATTGAGAATGAAATATAAAACTCATGCAGAACAAAGCATGTCCTGGATTAGTGATATAAGCAGAGGTGGGTTACGACTTTTCTTACCTAATAAAAGTTTCACAATTGGCACTTTATTACAGATAGAGATTGGCTTACCCAACGCTATAAAACCAATATTTGCTCAAGGCAATATCGTGTGGATGAAAGAAGATGAGGCTGGGCTTAGTTTTAGTGAAGTGGATCAAGATGATATAAGTCGGGTTATCCAATATATTGGTGAGAGAGAACAACTAAAATTGTTGAAAAAATAGGGAAGATCATTACTATTCTTTCGTGCCCAAGATATCCAAATTATAAGAATAGCACACTTTTGGCACACTTTTGTTTTTGAGTTTCATAACTTGTTGATTCACATATGGATAGCATTTAGTGTAATAGACCCCCGCCGTCTATATCTTACTCGTATCTCAACGCTTCTATCGGATCAAGTCGTGAAGCCTGTCTTGCCGGCCAAAGGCCGAATGCTATGCCTATAACTAGTGAAAAAGTCGTTGCGAGTATTATCGAAAAAGATGATATCTTTATCGTCCACCCGGCGAAGAAACTGATCAGTATGGATATGCCGCTTCCCAGCATAATGCCGCCTATGCCTCCGAGCAGCGACATAAGTACCGCTTCTATAAGAAATTGTATCATGATATCGTAATCGTTCGCTCCTATGGCTTTGCGAAGGCCTATTTCGCGCGTGCGCTCGGTCACGGAGACAAGCATGATATTCATGATTCCTATACCGCCCACGAGAAGAGAGATGGCAGCAATAGCCCCCAACAAAAGCGACATCGTCTTAGTCGTGGCCTCAAGCGTCTTTTTTATATCGGACATATCGCGTATCTGAAAGGAATCTTGTTCGTCCTTAGTAATGAGATGGTGCTCTTTTGTAATCAATTTTGTCATGACATCCATGAGGGGCTGTACGGCCTGCGGGCTGTCTGCTTCCACATAGATAGTGTCCACATAGTCCTTCCCGAATAACCTGTACATGGCCGTTGTAACAGGCACGAGAACAAAGTCGTCTTGATCATGAAATGAATTTGCGCCCTTGGCCGGGAGCACGCCTATGACTTTGAAATTTATAAGATTTATCTTTACTGTTTCTCCAACCGGGTTGGCATCGCCGAAAAGTTCCCGTACTACCGTCGTGCCGAGCAACACAACTTTTTGCCGCATCTTTATTTCTTCTTCGTCAAAGAACTTCCCTATTTCAGGTATATAGGCGCGCATCTCACCGTAGTCGGCGCCAACACCTTCTACCCGCGTATTCCAGTTTTTGTTGCCATATACAAGCTGTCCGCGGCCTGAAACAGAAGCGCTTACCCGCTTTACCCCTTCGGGAAGTTTTTTTATCGCTTCTACGTCCTGAAAAGTAAACCGTGTAACACTACCCGCCTCCATAGAAACTCCGTGAACACGGGCGGAACCAGGACGCACAACCAGAAGATTTGACCCTAATGAAGCGAGTTGTGCTTCAATAGATATCTTAGCTCCTTCGCCTACCGCCAACATGGCAATAACGGCAGCTACACCTATAAGTATGCCCAAAATGGACAATATCGAACGCATCTTATGCGCTACCATCGCGGAACCTGCCTGCCTGAAATAATCCATAAATTCTATGCCGCTCGTATGATGTATGGTTTTTGCGGATATTTTTTTCTCAACGGTTTCGGCGGCAGGGCATTCAATTTCTTTCTTTTTCGCATTGGTGAGTTCATCGGAAATAATACGGCCGTCGCGCATGGTGATGACCCTTCTGGCATGTTCCGCTATTTCTTTTTCATGAGTGACGATAATAAGGGTTTTCCCCTCATCATTTAAGCATCCCAGTATGTTGATTATCTCTTCTCTGCTTTTGGAATCAAGGTTGCCGGTCGGTTCGTCCGCCATAATAATCAGCGGCTCATTCACCAGGGCTCTCGCAATGGCAACGCGCTGCTGCTGGCCGCCTGAAAGTTCGCTGGGCTGGTGTATCTCACGGTCTTTCAACCCGACAATCTCTATCTTTTTCTTGGCGAGTTCTTTTAAATGGCGTTTGCCGGCATATATCAGCGGCAATTCTGCGTTTTCAAGAGCAGTCATCCGAGGCAGGAGATGAAATTGCTGAAATACAAAACCTACGGTCATGTTTCTGGTCGCTGCCAGGCTATCGTCGGGCAATGTAGTCATCTCTCTACCTTCCAAGACATATGACCCTGAGTCCGGCCTGTCCAACAGGCCTAATATGTGCATAAGAGTGGATTTTCCTGAGCCGGAAGCCCCCATGATAGCTACAAATTCGCCCTGCGAAATCTTAAGCGAAACATTGTCAAGGGCCTTTACATCCACTTTGCCCATGTGGTATGTCTTGGAAATGTTTTTTAGTTCTATCATATCCATATCTTGCGTTTACCTTCTCTGCTGGTTTCTGGAAGGCATAAAGGGATTTGTGCCTACATTACTCGTGGGAAGGGTGTATTTCTTTCCTATCAACAATACCGTATCATTTACGGTTATGCCGGATGTAATCTCTATGTTTTTATCGCTGGCTATGCCCAGCGTGACCGGCTGTTTTCTGCCTTCCTTATCATTAGGTGACTGTTTTACGAATACATACGGTCCGGGTTTTTCATTGACTACCGCCTCCGACGGCAAAATAAGCGCATTTTCCTTGCTGCTTTCTATAAAATCTACAGTGGTATTCATACCCGAACGGAAAAACGGCGGCACCTCCTCGGGTAAAAGGTCTGCTTCGTATATGGTGACGTTATTAACGGTTTTGGATTCATAATATATATGTTCCACTTTCGCCTTTATTTTAGTGTCGGGATAGGCATCAAGGCTTATCATGGCATTCTGTCCGACGCTTATCTTGCCGATGTCCGTTTCGTCCACCTGCGCCCTTGCGATGAGATGATCCGACAGCACAATAACCGCGTCACTTGTAGTGACGGTCTGGCCCGGCTGCGTTGTTGCGACTATGACTTCACCGTCTATTGGGGAAATTAACGCAATGGGTTTATATACTTCTTGCCAATATTTCAGGGTCTCTTCGCCCTGGCCGCGCGCCGCATCTAAAAGCGCTGCCCGCTCTGTCGAGCTCATCCATGCCATCGTCTGGCCTACTTTGACTTTTTCGCCTTCCTTAACGAGTATTTCATCCACTCTACCGTTTACCGGCGGCTTTACCTCAAGCCGGTTTTTTGGCAGCACTGTGCCCGTAGTAGAAATTATATTCTCAATAACACCTATGGTGGGCTTTATTTCATTTACAATCCTGCCATTCTCGGATTTAACGGGTCTCATTTTCAGATAGAAAAAAGCGGCAATGGCTATAGTGATTAAAATCGCATAAATTATTTTTTTATTGCGCATATTCTAAGGTCTCTCCTTTCGCCTGAATCCAGTTTGCCTCCGCAATCAAAGCGCCTGCTTCGGCATTCAGGTAAGCCTTTTTGGCGTTGACCAGATCATTCTGTATGATAATCCAGTTATCAAAAGTTATAAAACCGGTGGAATACTGCGCTTCCGATATCCTCGCGCGTTCCTCGGTTGCGTTGAGTATCTGGGCATTTACGCCGACATTCTCTATGGTATCCCGTAACGACGCCCAGGTTTGCTCAAGACTCACGATAGCCGTATTCCGAGCGCTTTCCTCATCAGCTATTGCCTTTTTGTATGTCGCGTCCGCTTCCGACAATTGGGCAAGCTTGAGCCCGCCCTCAAATATCGGCATACTCAGAGTCGCGCCGAAGTTCCACTGGTTGTTTTTAGGCACCCAGCTCTTACCTGATCTGCTAGCGCCGGCATTACCCGAAATTTCAGGAAGAAAACTACCTATCGCGGACTTCTTGGAAAAAAGCGCCGCGTTCTTTGTGGCGGCCGCCTTTAATATGGAAGGATTAGTACTGATAACTTCCATAAAATCAGGTTTTTCCTCCGCGGTATCGCGCACGGTAAAATCGCCCTGTACCGAGATAGGACTGAAATTCTTCTGGCCCATCTGTCGCGCAAGCTCCTTCTGAGCGGATACCACATCTCTCCTTGCCTGGGCGACTTCATAAGTTGCCTGCGCGGCATTGGCTTCCGCGGTCAATAATGCTCCTCTGTGTTCAAGACCTGACATATAGCGTAAAGTTATCAGCTCAAGGTTGCTTCTTCTTATTTTTAATATGTCTTCCGCCACTTTTATTAATTCCTGTGCCTTCAACAAACTCGCGAAAGCCGTGCGCAGGTTAAGTCTTACTTCGGAAGAGACAAAGCGGTAATTTTCTTTAGAGGCTTTTACATTTTCCGTAGCGGCATTTATGTCATTAAAAGTCTGAAATCCGTCAAATATAAGCTGCGTACCGTCCGCGCCGTAGGAAAAAGAATTCTTTATAGTACTCGATGTAACGCTTGAGGTTGATTCCGACCTTGAGGCATCTACGCTACCTGTCACTTGGGGAAGGAGCCCGCTCTGTGTAGAAAATTTAGTGGCCTTTTCCTGCTTAACAACCTCTTTAGCAGAAATAAGGTCGGGATTATTTTTAGCTGCTTCCCGCACGCAATCCTGCCAGGTAAGCATATCTTCCGCAATCGCTTTATCAACGCAGATAGCAAAAATGATCAAAATTGTCAAAGTAAAATTTATGAATTTATTCACGAATTACCTACTTTTGGGGATTTTTCTTTCTAATTTTGAAATCACTTTTGCCGCGTGCTCGAGAAATTTGCTAAACTCCTTGGAGGGCATAAGATTAATGACTTTTTTATCGAGTTTGGCAAAAACCATGAGTTGATCGCCCGATTTTATGTTTAGCGCTTTTCTTAGCTCGGCTGGGATAACAATTTGGCCTCGCTCGCCCACCGTAGCCGGCCCATAAGTCTTTCCTCTAAAAATAGCCTGCATATATATTCCTCCTTTTCCAGCTTGTATGAAATGTATGAAAAATATGATACAATAGTTTTGTCCTCTTGTCAACCATATACTGGATCACATTTTTATAGCACAAAAATAGCACACTTTTGACACACTTTTATTTTGACTTTTGTAACTTGTTGATATACAATAAAGAATCAAATTGGACGTCATTACCTTAGATCAGCTAAAAGTGGGCGAGAAGATTCAGATAGACAAGTCGGAAGCAAACGAGGCAAAATCAATAAAAGTCATAAAGTAAAGCTTTGCATATTAGTATATCCTCAAGTCCCGGATATAATTAAGACGCGGCGTTTTATACGCCGCGTTTTAATTTTTGCTTGAATCTTTATTATTGAATGATAAAATTGATGATATGACTCAGAATCAATAAGCTCATCAGGGCGATTAAAAAAGAATTAAGCGTATAGGAGGAAAAGTGAATAAGATACCCACGATTGTTTCTATAATGCTGGCAATAGGATTAATTATGGCCGCGCCCTCTTACTGCCAGGAGAAAGAAGAACCCAAAATAAATACGATATACGGCAACGTGGTTTTGGCGGACTGGGAAAAATCGACCCTTACCGTAAAATGGATCAGGGGTTCCGGAGAGATAGGTTACCAGGAAACAACGCTGCGCGTTCCCGAAGACCTCAAGATCTCCAAAGACAGCGATACTATAGGGCTTATGGATCTTGAAGCGGGCGATCATG
>Ga0315289_10001520_pt1 | contig 36143 bp, 44 predicted proteins | sample YL17G11_40_MG_FD_203452 | JGI IMG/M metagenome (GOLD analysis project Ga0315289, IMG submission 203452) | Sediment microbial communities from Yellowstone Lake, YNP, Wyoming, USA - YL17G11_40 | ecosystem: Environmental > Aquatic > Freshwater > Lake > Sediment | place: USA: Wyoming | collected...
AACGATTACCTAGCGCGCGCGAAATCCTATTAAACCTTTTTTGACATTGGTATAACTATGGGGGATACAGGCATGATGAGGCTTGAACATAAGGCTGGAATCGACATAGTTTATGAACTTGCTCTAAGGCTTTACCCTTCAAGCCTTGAGTCATTTCGTGAAGCCTGCACAGACAGTAAGCATACTCATGACTAATAGGAAAGCTGCTAGAGTGCACAGTTTCATCGTTTTGCCTCCACGCGTTCAGTTGATAGTAATGGCTATGGTCGGAGTTTCCAAGGAGAGGTTCGAAACATGACCATCCACATTCAGCGTGAATGGAAAAACACTACCTTTGACGAAGTATGTGCCCTTTGGAACTTGACCTACTGGATAAGGACCCATTCCTTCGAAGGGAATCGTTTGATCCCACCAATAATAGTAAGCAAGACTTCCATTCGGACTCAAAGCCTTATCTACTACCGCATTTATGTGGGCGTGGAAGAACCCCCAGCGCCAGATGCGTGTTCCATTCGCGTCCTCTACTATTAGATCAAAGATGTCTCCATTTCCCCAGCTCAACCCGATAGTTTTGTTGCCTGTGTTCGTTAGCGTCAAGCTTGCATTAATGAGTCCACCTTGTTCAAAATCTGCTCGCTCCAATTGTATGGAGAATTCTAGTGGTGGAGAGACAGTTGATACTTTTGGTCCTTCATGTGGAGGCAAAGAAGCCAAATAAGCGTAGCTGCTTGCACCCAACACTGCGATGGAAATGATAACTGCAAAGATGGCCTTCCTGGAGCGAGAGGCAAGCAAACTTCCCAGACCTATCAAACAGTACACCCCCCAATTCAATGGCTAGGACCGCCACTACTTAAGCTTTTGCGTACAACGATCTATCATTAATCTTTTGATTCTCATTGCTTATCACGGCAGCCAAGTGATATACGGGCTATCTTACCTATAGAAAGTTTCAACCATGAGTGCTCGTCTCGCAATGTTGCTATTCATATGAAGGGATGTTAGCGCGCGCTCGATTGATGAGTCTTTTTCTTGAATGTGTTACTTTTCGGTTGATAGCGCATTAGTCAAGCGGTATATGACTGGTCTGCTTTCTTGTCACTTACACTTTTGGTTGGTTGCGGTGGTGGTGGAGCATAGAATGTCTTGTCTTTTGTTTCTGTCTCAAATCTCAAGCTTGTGCTAAAAAGGTATAGAGGTGTTCCGTCGGGATTTTTCCTGTCTACAGCTACACCTGCTCTTGCCATTTCAACATGAACCTTAACCAAGGTTTCGTCTTCCAACCGAAAACAGACAACATTGCTTCCGACAGTCTTCGCAGATAATTGCCTGTATTTTATCTGTTCTTGTGACATAACCTCACGAACTGTATTAATCATCTATTTGTAGGCTTTGAGATATTTTTCTCTTGTGGAAACTGGTTCTGTAAAGTTGTTATCGGCGCGCGCGTAATGGTTGTCGTTCATTTTGTTTTTGTTGCGAGCGGAGCGCGTAGCGCGAGGCGAGCGGTGGTTTAGAATGATTGGCTAATATAGAAAAAGAGGGTTATTTGCGTTTTCTGAACAGTTTCATTTCATCCATGTCGGTTATGTATTGGAAGCCTGCTTCTATTAGTTCGGTTGCTTCTTTGATGTTGGTGGCGGTTCTGCATGAGTATTCTTCTTCTGTGTTGATTGTTACGAGTTGTGTGTAGAACATTGTTGTTTCTAGCTTTTTGTGTCCTAGTAGTTGTTTGACTAGTAGGATGTCTTTGGTTTTGTCGTATGTCATTGTTGCGAAGTGGTGTCTTAGGTTTCGCATTGGTATGTTTCTTAGGTGTGGTTGGTTGAGTGTTTCTGCTAGTTTGTTTCTTGTTTGTCGCCATGTTTCGCTCATGGCTTTGCTGTTTGGGAATGGGTTGTTTGTTGTGTATTCGGTTAGGTATGTTCTTAGCATTTGTGCGGTTGTGGCTTTGAGTTTGATGCTTCGTGAGTTGTGTCCTTTGCATCCCTGTACGTTGATTATCCCGTTTTCTGCGTCTATGTCTTTTCGTTGTGTTGTTACTAGTTCGTGGGCTTCTATGCCTGTTTCTGCTAGGATTGTGAAGATTGCCGCGTACTTTCTTGTTGATGCAGATATTATTTTGTTGATGTTTTCGGTTGTTGGGATTAGTGGGATTTTACGTTCCCATTTGTATTTTGGTCTTTCCCATTTTATGTGGTTGGTTTCTGCAAACCATTTGTAGGCTAGGATTAGTTTCTGTTTTGTTGCGTTGCATATCGGTGCTTGTGCGACGTATGCTTTTACGTTTTCGGGGTTTGCTAGGTTTGCGTGTTTGTTTATTTGTTTGAGGCTGAAGCTGATTAGGCGTATTGTGTTTTTGGCTTTGCCTGCGTTGGTGGCTTTTATGATAGTGTTTATTATCATGCCTTCGTATTTTGTTTGTTGTTGGGGTCGTCGTATAGCTTCCATGTCTGTGTTGGGTATACTGGTGCAGATTTGGCTAGATTGGTTTAGTATACCAGCCTGGGGCGTTGGCGATCCTGGGTTCAAATCCCAGCGACCCCACCACAATAATCCAGGCCCTATTTCCGGCTAGAAGTGTATCATTTGCGTTTTCTGAAGACCTTTATGTCCTCAAAATCGCAGACGTACTCGAATCCGGCTTCCACGAGTTTTTGGCCTTCAGCGGCGGTTTTGGCGGTGGCCGAGTGGAACTCGTCGCTTTCGAAGTTGACCAGCTGCGTGTAGAGCAAAGTATTTTGGATGCTCCGGTGGCCCAGCATCTTCATCACGTGCAGGATATCCTTGGTCCTCGCGTACTCCATAGTGGCGCGCCAGTGCCGGAACGTGTGGAAGGTAATTTTGCTTATGCGGTCGTTTTTGAGTTTGCGTGAGAGTCTGGTCCGCTGTCTCCTGTAGGATCTGGCAAAGTGGCGGAGCGAGCCCGTGAACGTTTCCTGTCGGGTCTTGGGTAGCGCGTTGAGCATTGCGATCAGTTTGCTGCTTATCTTGAGCAGACGGGGTTCTCCTCCCTTTTCGGGGGTGACTCTTACTGTGATGTTTTCGATGTCGAAGTCGATCCATTTGAGCATCCAGGCCTCGCCGCTCCTCATTCCCGTTTCTTTCAGCAGTTGGAGGAATGTGGCGGTTTTTGCGTTGCAGCTTGCGATGAGCTCGTCTATCTCCCGTTCTGTCGGGATGAACGGCAACGTTCTGACCGGCTTGTATTTGGGAGGCTGCCATTTGCCTCCGCTCATCTTCAGGAAGCAGGAGTACGCCTCGACGGCGAGCTCCTTTGTTTTCAGGCCCCAAGTGCGCTGTTTTGCCATCGTCTCCTTGACGGATTCTGGGTCGAGGAGGTCGGCGCCTCGGACCGCGAGCGTGGAAAGCAACCGCGTTCTCCGGCTTATCGTTGCCTCGGCGTATCCTTCTTTTTGCATATACCAGCTGTAGTCGACGAGTTTGCCCTTGGTGGTGATGGTGTTTCCCGCGATTTCTCCTTTCTCGATCTGTTTCGCCAAATTTTTCACCTGAACGGCGCATATTTGGCCGCCAGAGGTAGAGGGCGACGGGTTATTTGTGCATTCCGAAAAACGGTATCCGCAGGCGGGGCACAGCCATCTCTGTGTTTTCTTGCCGTCTGGGGAAAATCTGTGGCCATTTCTGAATGTTCTGGGGGAGCCGCAGCTCGGGCATCGTGGCATATCCTAGAAATCGGCGTCGAAAGTAGTTGGGTTTTATGAAATCTGGCTAAAGATAGTTGTTCTCTCATTTTTCGGCTATTTCAGGCTCCGAATGCGACTGTTCTCTTGCGAGCGAGGTCAGGCGTTTTCGCAGGAGCGTGGAGGTCTCCCTGTCTAGACCGTAGTAGTAGGTTTTTCCGTTTGTCGTCAGCTTTTTGAGCCACCTTTTGACGGCCAGGGCTCTGAGGATGGGGCGTTCGGCCTCGTCGAACTCGTTTTCTGCGCGCATATCGGTGTCGAGGCGGAGCAGGGAGAGGGCGAGCTGGGGGGTGACGGCCCAGTAGCAGTTCGTCCTGGAGTAGAGGTCCCAGCGCTCTCTTTCGTGCCAGAGTGTGATTAGGCCCTGCTGTTCTGCGGCCTTTTGTGCAGTTTTGGGGTCTGTGGCGCGGAAGAGCTGGAGGGGCAGGGGCTTCTCGCACTGGGTTTCGGGTATCTGCTCGGCGGTCTGGGTTCGGTAGGTTATCTTTGGGGGCGTGACGGGCAGCTCGTTGGTGTAGGTCGGATATGGCGGCGGCACAGTGAACGTGGTGTGTCCTCTCCGTCTGATTTTTTCGACTGCTTTTGCTCCGGCGACGGTGGGAAGCCAGAGCAGCATCGAGAAGCTTGAGAACAGAAAGAGGAACTGGAGAGGATAGACCAAGCTTTCCGCGACGGAGGTGAACGAGAGGAACCAGACCCATCCCGTGTTGACCCAGACATCGAATGCGGGCTGCAGCGGCGCCAAGAATGCGAGAAGGGAGAGGTCGAGGATGGAGGGAAGGGCGGCATAGATGAGCAGTCCAAGGCCGACCGTGAGCAGGAAGGAGGCGGCAAGGGAGGCGATGGGAAGCAGCAGGTAGTCGAGGGGTTTCGTTGGCCGCCCGTTCTTTCTTTGATGTAGCAGTCCGATGATGAAGTAGACGAGGGGCAGGCGAAGCAACAAGAGGGGCGCAGAGAAGTCCGTCAATCCCGCCGCGACGTCGAGGTAGACCAGGGCAGGAAGGAGTAGCGCGATGAGGGTTCTAGGGCCCGTAGTGCTTTCTCCCGAGAGGGCTTGAATAAAGAAGCATCAGCAGGTCGGCCATAGTTCACCAAAAGTATTATATGCGTCGTCTGGTATAAGGATATCTGTGACCGTTCATCGGTGGCAGATATCGATGAGAGAATACATCCTGACTCAAAATGAAAGGAAGATTCTGAAGCAGTTTCTTTCGACAGGGGACAAGCTGCAGGGGTTCAGTATGCTTGTTTTCCGGGCAAGGCAGTCACAGAAGAGGCTGACGGACGACCTGACGCTCTTGCATAAAGTCCTGAGGAAGACGGGGGAACTAAAAAGAAATATTAGACAAGTAGACACGTAGAAGGTGAGAAAGATGGTTCTCAACAATCACAAACTAATTGCATTTGGCTGGTACGGGGGAAAATTCAACCATCTGGACTGGCTCCTTCCTCTCTTACCGCAAACGGAGCATTTTTGTGAGCCGTTTGGCGGGTCGGCGGCTGTCCTGATAAACCGGAAGCCCTCTCCGGTCGAGACCTACAACGACATAGACGGGGAAGTGGTGAACTTCTTTCGGGTCCTCAGAGACAAAAAGGACGAGATCATCGAGAAAATCGTCTTGACCCCCTTTTCCTACGAAGAGTACCTGAAGGCCATAGAGGAGAAGGGCAACCCAGACCTGTCTGATGTAGAGAGGGCACGGATGTTCTATGTGCTAGCAAGGCAGACGCGGACCGGCTTGGCCCAAGGAGCAACTCCGGGAAGGTGGGCAAATTGCACGCTGACGAGCAGAGCCGGAATGGCAGGAGCCGTGTCAAGATGGCTTGGTGCCGTTGAGGATTTGCCGTTGATAGCCCAAAGGCTCCTCCGGGTGCAGATCGAGAACAGACCTGCCCTCGACGTGATAGAACGATATGACACGACCGAGACGCTCTTCTACTGCGATCCGCCATATCCTCACGAATGCAGAGGAGATATCCACGCATACGGGTTTGAGATGAAGGATGAAGAGCACGAAAAGCTTGCAGAAGCTCTCCACAAGGTCAAGGGGAAGGTCGCAATTTCCTCTTACCGGTGCAAACTGATGGAGAGGCTCTATGCAAATTGGAGATGTATGGAAGCCCCGGAAAAGAAGTGTCATTCGGTCAAGAAAATGCGGAAAGAAGCCCTTTGGGTGAATTACAGGATAAACGAGCCCAAGGGCATCGAAAAGCACCTCTGACAGACGAGCACAATCAAGGCCTTCCTCGGCTTCAGTCTGACTTATAAATATCCTGCCCACATATCTTGAAGAACGCCCGCGCACGCGAGGCGAAGGCTACTGTTTGGATGTCTCTAATGAGGAAGCGAAGAGAATACTCCAGGGCGAGTGGGAGTATGTGGAAGGACATCTAGGAGAAACCTTCCTCGACCTATCTGTTTATTCGTTGCAGATACAGCAGGTCAGAGACATCATTCGTGGCGAGCAGGTGACCTACAGATATATCCTCGTGACGGCGGCACTTTCGAAGGCAGCTAATCCGGGCATCCATTATCGGGCACTGCAGAAGGGGAGCAGGTTGCAGGGCGCGTACGACGCGAGAAGTGTAGCTCACGGTGTTGTTGTACCTTTCGAAAAGAGCCACGGCGAAAGGCTTGGGGGTTCGAATGAGCCGTTTCTGAATCGGCCTGCACGTTATCCCGAGTTTGATATGTCCAACAGAGACAGAAGCCGCGGTGCTCAGCAGCGACTGTTTGACCTGCTGGATTTCTGCCAAACCCGCTCTCAAACTGACAAGGGATTTCCAAGGGCATTCCTGCGACAGGTCCTGAAGGAAATGATGGCCGTTTCCCCTTCAAGGCAGGAATTTCGGGTTCCTCCTGTCCAGGCAAGCCTCAAGAAAACCGTTCAAGTGGTCAACGAATATCTCGCAGCTTCAGGCAGCGGAGAGAGGCTCGCAGCCGTCTGCGCGGCCGTTTTCTCAAGTATTTCTCTCGGAACACAGCTGCAGATTGTGGCGTACCCCGTCAACTGGTCTGACAAGTTTGCGAAGACCGCCGGCGACATCGAGTTCCGAGTGGGCACCCGAGTTGTAAAAGCAGCCGAATCAAAAGACAAGCCGATCACGGAGAGCGATGTCAGACATTGCCTGATGAAAGCCAAGCAGCATAATCTGACAGAGTACATCCTGCTCAGCGGTGCAGGCGTAGTTCCCAAGGACCGGCAGGGCATCGGCGAGTTTATAGATTCTCAGACCCGAGAGGGAATTAACATCTACATAATGGACGTCCCAGAAGACCTCTGCCCCTATTTCATCTATGTCGGAGAGCAGGGAAGAAAGCACTTCCTGGACAAGGTTGGGGGCTTTCTGAACGACATAAAAGCTACCCGCGATAATAAGGGAGCTTGGCAGCGTCTTCTTGACAAACATCTCCTAGAGTAGTGCGTGCCCAGCGATGCGCATCGTGCGACCATCTCTTCAACTCTGGAAATGGGTTCATTTGCCTGTATTTGATTTGTTCATCTCGGGATGGGGGTACTGGTGTGCCGCTGTTTATGGTCAAGAAAGAAGTGTTCGGGTGGGTGAAAAGCGGGCAGAAAACCGTTGAAGTGCGGAGAGGCAACGCTCGGAGGGGGGAAGAGGCCGTTTTTCAGTGCGGCTCCAACATTCTGAGGTTGCAGATAGCTAAGAAAGAGACGGGCAGGCTGGACGAAATCGTCAGACAGGACAACTTCAAGGCCATCATCCCCTCGGCGAAATCCGTTGAGGAAGCTCTGGAGTATCTGAAGAGCCTTTATGATTCCACAGAAGGTCTTTTCACGGCTTACTATCTATCCTGCAATTCTGATGAACATTTAAATTCTAAATAGTACCCTCTTATAGATTGAAACACGGAGGGCTTCAACCTGATAGTCAAATCATTCCGCCTTCAGAATTTCCGCTGCGTGAAGGACGAGACTCTCCACTGCGAGAATCTGACGGCGTTGCTAGGTGCCAACGGATCCGGCAAATCCTCTTTTCTGCGGGCTCTTGAGGTGTTTTATGAGCCGAGCGCCCATTACGGCAAGGAGGACTTCTACGCCGAGGACACCCTGCAGCCGATTGTGATGACGATGACCTTCGCAAATCTGACGCCAGAGGAGAAGAAGCTCTTTCAGTTGTACGTAGAGGGCGAGGAACTGACCGTCGAGAAGGAGATGACTTGGCCGCTCGACAGGGGAAGCCAGAAGTACTATGGAACAAGCCTCAAAAACCCCGAGTTTCAGACCTTCTACGATGCAAAAGGCGGCGATATGAGGGGAAAATACAACGAGCTGCGCGCCAAGCAGGAATACGGCGGTCTGCCGGCCTATACGAACCGCGGTGACGCCGAAAAGGCCCTCTCCGAGTGGGAGCAGGCGCATCCGGAACGGTGCGAACGCAAAAGGGACGGCGGACAGTTCTTCGGCTTCAGAGAGGTCGGCGAAGCCCATCTCGAGCGCCACACGCGGTTTATCCTCGTCCACGCGGTCAGAGACGCCTCCGAAGACGTCCTCGAGAAGAAAGGCTCGATAATCACCGAGATAATGGATCTCGTCGTCCGCAGCGTGCTCTCCCAGCGTAAGGAAATAGCCGAGTTCGAGACGCAGGTGAACGAAAGGTACAGGGAGGTCTACAACCCGTCAAAAATACCCGAACTGCAGACGCTTGAAAAGACCCTAAGCGGCTTCCTGCAGACGTACGTTCCGGACACGGGCGTCAAGCTGCGCTGGAAGGAGGACGTGAGGCTCGAAATACCGATGCCGACAGCAGACGTCAAAATAATAGAGGATGAGTACGGCTCTCCCGTCGGCCACACGGGTCACGGGGTTCAGCGCGCTTTCATCTTGGCAATGCTACAGTTTCTCGCCCTGACCGAGACGCCTGCCCAGCCGGAAACAGAGGCGTCAGAGAAACAGCCCGCCCTGAAGATGCCGAACCTCATTCTGGGCATAGAGGAGCCGGAACTGTACCAGCATCCGGACAGGCAGAGGCATCTGTCGAAGGTTCTGGCGAAGCTGGCGCAGGAGGGCGTTCAGGGCGTCGTAGAAGAGATGCAGGTGATCTTCAGCACACACTCTCCGCTGTTCGTCGACTTGGAGCAGTTTGAAAAGATAAGGGTATTCAAGAAGACAAAGGAAGACAAGAACCTGCCCAAGCAGACCAAGATATCTTACACCACGCTGGCGGCGGTTGCAGAGACGCTTGAGAAAATCAACAACAGGCCAAAGGGCTCGTATACGGGGGAGACTCTCAGGGCGCGTCTCAGAGCCCTTCTTAGCCCTTGGGTTAACGAGGGATTCTTCGCGAAACTCGTTGTTCTGGTCGAAGGCATCAAGGACAGGGCGGCGATTCTGGGCGCCGCAACCACAATGGGTCACGACCTAGAGAGCCAAGGAGCGGCCGTCATACCCTGCAACAGCAAATTCTCCCTCGACCGCGCCATAACCGTCTTCTCAAGTCTGGGGATTCCGACCTACGCAATATGGGACAGCGACCACCCCAAGCCGGAAGGGGTAAACTTCAACCGTTGCCTGCTACGCCTCTTCAACGAACCCGAGGAAGACTGGCCCGAGAAAGTATCAGACAGGTTCGCCTGTTTCAAGCAGAATCTGAAGCAAAAGGTGACTGATGAGATGGGCGACTGCTACGGAACCGCCCTGCAGACCTGCTGCAACAACTTTGAAATCGACAAAAGCGAATACGGCGAGGAGAATCCGGCAGTGTACCAGTACATCTTCGAGGAGGCAAAAAGGCAGGGGAAGTCGAGTCCAACTATGGAGAAGATAGTCTCGCAAATAGTCTCCCGAATTTCCTCCTAAGGGGAATGAGGGTTGTACCGAATGTTTAAAAAGAAGACAGGTCAACGTTTAGTTTGATACAGCTTCCAGGGGGTTATTGATGAGCAGCAAAAAAGAAGATACCATAGTGCTTGAGCCGTTCACGAAAATAACCGGCTTCGACGGCATCGCCTACGCCGCAAGCAGGGCAATAATCGGAGCCATCGGGCGCTACCTCTACCCCAAAGATGAGGAAAAGCCCGAAAGGGGAAAGTTCTACAGCTCACCCACTGGCAGGGGAAACAAGCAGAAAGTGACCGAGCTGATGAGCGAAATATACTCCTATCTCAACGCAATAATCGCCGAGTACGCCGACCCGAGCCAGTACTATTTCCGCCTCTGGACTCAGGTTGAGATAAACCGCAAGACCGGAGAAATACTCGGACATCCTTTTTCGACCTTGACGTCTTCAGGTACGTTGGAAAGGTAGGGGGAAGACACGCCGAAACAGGCGGATACGCTCTCAAAGCGGTCTTCGTCGGCAAGAAGGAGTTGCCGATCTCCTCCGCCTTCATCAAGGGCGCCAGCACGGTTGCCAGAAACACTGAAATGGTCGCCTTCAGTAGCTACGAATCCTACTTCTCAGCACCCAAGGAAATCAGAGCAAAGATAACGAAAGACGCGCCCTACCTCATAGTCGAAAACGACGTCTACGAGGTAAAGGTGAGGGTGGAGGGTGGAACCGCGATAGTCCCGTACATCGAGGAGGAGAAAGAGACCTTCGAATTCAGGGACGAGAAGAGCGTCGAGCTCTTTCTGCTGAAAAGGATGAAGGTCAAGCCGAAAATCATAGGCTCAGGAACGGGCTTCGAGTACGTGGACAGCGAAATCAAGAACTTCTCGCCTAAAATCGCCGGAGAGGGCAAGGCAGGCGGAAAGGCCGAGGAAACCTTCAGCATCGAGTCCTTGGGCATCGAGGAGACCTTGGGCAGGCTTCTGAAAAAACTCGACGAGCTTGACAGCCCAGAGCTTCCGGAAGAGCTGCAGAAGTTGCTCAAGAAGAACAAAAAGACCGTGGAAGGAGCCCAGCAGAGATACGAATACTCTAAGGCCCAATATGAGGCCATCGAGCAGGAGATGGGGCTTCTTGAGAAGGATAGGCTTGAGGGAAGCCTTGACGATGACAAGTTCTTGAGCACAAGAGCAAAGCGGCTGACCGCCTTAAGGTTGATGAAGACGGGGTTCGTCAACCTTCAGCAGGAAGTAAAAAGCGAAATACTCGGAGACGCAAACGAGTTCCTGAAACAGGTGAGAAAGACACAGAGGAGGGAGAAGGCGAATGCCAAAAAATGAATTTTCCTATGAAGAGCTGGACGGGCTGATCGACACATTCAACGAAACCATCCAAGAGAAGCCGGAGCTGTCCGACAGTCTGAAACCGGTGATAACGAGCATCCAGAAGGTGAAGGTCGCAATGCTCGAACTGGACGAACTGAGAGAGAACAATCTCCGCGGCGACATCACGGAAGATGTCTTCCTGAACAGGCGGAAGAAGATGAGGATGGACTTGGTCGTGGCAAGGGACGAGGTTTCCAGAGCGCTCCCTAGGCTGGTCAAAGACGCAAAGGACGAGCAGAAATCAACGCTGACGAAGGCCAAGGAGGCACTCAGAGCCAACAAAGACCTCATAATCACGCTGGCACAACTGGCGACGACCATACTTTCAAAAATCCCGATATAGCCAGTCCTGCTGGTCACCGGACTATGAGCATCCAGTTTGCGGGTCTTGACGAACTTGACAACGAGGTCTATGTTCTCCTTGAGGAAGGGCAGAAGATCGGCTCAATAAAGATGCGTTTTGACCTCTGCACGATTATGAACATCCACGTTGATGAAAAACTACGGAAAAAGGGCAAGGGAACCCAGCTGGTGCGTTATGCCGAGGCACTGGCTCTTCAAAAGGGTTGCAGGAAGATGCGGGCTAACGCCATAAAGCCCGAAGCCAAGGAATTCTTTGAAAAATGCGGATACTGTCTTACTCCAGATGAGGGCAGAGAATATTTCGGCGAAAGAACACTGGTTGAGTGATGCCTCAGACCCCCTCGGGAATACGTTTTTAAGCAGGTTTTGATCCACAGTTTTTTCTGAGCACCAGACAAGATGGGAAAAGAAATCGGAGCAATCATCGGACTGATTTTGGGTTTGCCTACGGCGGTTGCTCTCGCTGTTCTGGCCTTCAAGTCTGTTCTGGTCTCAACTGGCCGGATGAACATGACGGACTACTCTCAGCAGTGGGGCCAGACCGTCGTTGATGTCGTGACTCCGTGGTGGGTTCCATTGCTGGAGTGGGGAGTGCCTGGGACAATAATCTTCATCGCCATCATCCTGATTTTCGGAAAGAAGGCACTATAGCCCGTTTTTCCGCATCTGCCTCTGAAAACAGCCGATCCCTCAAAACCTTAAATCCTCTCAAATCTCTGTCTGTTGAGATGCTGTGGAGATCTGAAAAGTGCCCATGTATTGAAATCTGCGGGCCAGTCTTCCACCTCCGCGGCGTCTCCAGTTTTTGAGCCAGCTTTTCAATCTTTTGGAATGGACACGGATAGGGCTAGGTGGAGACCGTGAAAGTGATGGACAAGCTCGATGCTGGTCCTGTCTTCTCTCTCGTTTTTATACTGGCGGGCTTGGTTCTCTTTATCGTGCCGATTCTGCCGTCTTCCTGTCTGTCCGTCTTCCTTCTCCTGACCGTTTCCCCTCTGTCTTCTCCTGTTTCGTCCGTCACCCTCCATCACTTTCCGCCACAATCCCGTCACACCCTCTTTCAGAATCGTAAATCTATCCTTTCGGGATTCTGTTTTTTTGATTCTTGTTTTCGGGGTTAAGGCGGCTTAGTTTCTTCTCTCTTTCTGTCTTCTTTTGGTTTTCTCCTGGCCGTTTCTTTATTTTCGTCCTTTTCTGTTCTTTTCGGTTTCGCGGCAAGTTTCCGTTTTTCTCTTTCCTCTCAAATTTTGTCCAAGTGCTCCAACGAAATATTGTTAGATACTCTATTTCCCGTGAGCAGACCAACGAATTATCCCCAGTCAACACCGTGAGATAGCCCCGTAAACCTCTATGGACTTCCCGACTCCAACGACGACCCAGGTCAGCACAACATCAGAAAAGATTCAGATATCCCGCTTCAAACTACAGACCGCCCCCAAGCCCAATCCGCCAACAGAAAATCAGAGAAGTCCCAAGCTTGAGCGCCGACACGAGAGACAAGACCGAAAACCCAACACTGAATCCCGTTGAAGACAGAGCTGGGCAAAGACACCCGCAACGGGTTCCAAACGACATACAATGCGGGCTCCGCGGACTACGGATAGACGCATCCACTGAAACCCCCAAAAACGCGCATGCACCGAGATAGCGAAACGCAACATCAAACAGCACACAAAACCCGACGCAGAGCCCCCCCAGCCCCACGGAAAACCCGCCCCAACCCGTTTTCCCCAGCCCAAGAGCCGACGGGCGCGTCCTAGGCGCCAAACACCATCGGGGAGTCCCAGATGGCGATGGGACGGAAAGGAAAGAGCCGTGACAAGCACCTGCGGACAGTGACGTGGGAGGGGGTCGACTCTCATTTGCAACCTTTTTAAAGCCACATAAACATGATCTATCGAACTTCAGTCAGTTAAGTAAAGTGAATCCGTGATCTCGGGTCAAAGTTTCCCCAAAAAGGCGGGAAACAGGCAAAAACATACATCTCATCTGTGATTTTAGACCCAGACCAAAAAATCCATCAAACTCTCAAAAAACGTCCTTGTAAAACCGAAAACACCTTTGGGAAACAGCCCACAACACCGTAACATCAGCCGCTGCCCCCGAGGAAACTTGGGAAACCCTTTGGGAAACTGATCCAGTCGATTTTCACTAGCATAAAGCCTCATGAAACTGGAAACCCGAGACGGGAAACAGACCGCCTGAAGCTTAAAAAAAACAAAAAAGGAGGAATCGAAATGGAAGAAACAGAAATAAGAATCGTACCTGAGTCCGCCTTCTTTCCCCTCTTCAGCCAAGCAGGAGCAAGACCCATCAACAACGCCTCCGTGACCTGCTCCAAATGCGAACTGCCCCTGCTCGAACCCGACTACCTCAAAAAAATAGCAAAAGAGAAAATCCAACAGTTCAAACAAGAGAGAGTCTGGAACCGCTACCCCGTCCATGCCGCAAGGCTGACCGTAAAATGCAGAGGGTGCGAACACAAGATGTTCGTCACCATAGCCTTCCTCAGATTCTACGACAACTTCCACCCCGCCGCCAAGGCCTACGTGACCGTCTTCACCACTGAGAAAGAACAGCGGGACTTCACAGACGCCCTCAACCGTATCCTGACCGCGGGGGAAAACAGCTGACAACGTGCGAAGCCCTGAGGTGCCGAAACTGCGGAAACGAGCTGGTACCAGCCGACCAGATGGAGGAGATGGCAATGATGCTCGACGTGTTTGAGGCGCGAGTAGAGGCCGTCTTCAAGTGCCAGAGGTGCGGCGCGGAACACGTGCTCAAGGCAACCCGCACCCGCGTGGAGTGTACAGTAATAGTACCCCAAAAGGCAAGACGACGAGAGCCGACCGGACGAAACCTCCAGACGCGTATGCAGGTCAGAAAATGAAGCCCGAAGCCGTACTCTGCCCCAAATGCAACCGGACCCTGCTGGACCCCAGAACCGTCACGCTGCACGTCAAACTCGCCACGGCAACCCGAAACCACGTCGTAGTGCACGAGATAGACTGCCGCAGCTGCCATGAGACGTACGGGATGATCGTCGTGGCTGACCGAAGGAGCTACCTCATCGTCCTCGTCGGCCCCGAGAGGCTGAAGGACGAGATCACGGCGATCTCCCAACGACTGCTGGAAGGCCTGAAACCCGGAGACCTTTGGAAACAGCTGAAAAAAAACGATGTCAAGGGCACGGTGCTGGGAAGGCGCGGCACCTGCAGACACGCCTGGAAGTTCAGAAAAGTGCACCCGCTCGCCTTTATCGTCCTGTTCTGCCCGAGGTGCGGGGCCGAAACTGAGAAGCCGCTGACCGCCCTCAACCTCGTCGAGTTCGTGCTGAAACCGTACTCGCAGGGCGACAAATTCCTGAGAAAAGAGAAGGAAGTGATAGAGTCTGCCATACTGCCCCGCAAAGAAGAGATAATTCGGGAGGCGGCACGCGAACTCGACGCAAGGCTGAAGGCAAACCAGAAAAGGAGGCGACGGTTGAAGAACCTGAGGAAGTTCTGTGGCACCATAGCGCTTGTGACCTAGGGCAAACGGCGGTCTTCAAGCTACCCCTAGGCCCCTTTTTCGGACGCGTTTTTTGTCGCGTCTATGAGCCGGTAAATCTTCCTGATGAGAACGTTCTGATTGTCCAACAATGCCCACGGGGGCGTTTGCGGGCATCCGGTCGTTCGCTCCTGCCCTAAAGGGTGGGGGTTGGCCCTTTAGCCTTCCGGCGTGGTTCAGAAACCACGAGCGGGCGGGGCCGAAACGCCGCGTCCAGAAACGCAGCGTCGGAGAGCTCCAGACTGTCTATTTCAAAGACTGTTTGGGCAACTCCCGCGCCATGTCCTCAGGATGACAAAAACGCTGTGAAGCCCATAAAAACCAAGACCAGCCTAGGTTAGGAGAAAACTCGCAGATGCGGGTAGTATCAAATACATGCGGGCGCACAGGCCAAAATAGTAGTGGGGGGAGGGGTGTGTCTACGAGTATTTTTTGGAAACATATGAACAATAACGTATGTAACATTAATTAATATAATTAATGTAACAACTCTTAATGGCTCTCTCTGCCGACTCTCTCAACGTTCTAGGTTAACACTCTAGGCCCGCGCTGTCGTCTCCATCCATCTTTCGTTTGCTCTTAGGTGCTTTTTGGATTCTCAAGCTCAGATAATAATGGGCAGTCGAAAGAGGAGGAAGTTATGAGGGGGGTCTGACAAGTCCTCGTGCCTTTTCGGTCTGCTCTGGAGTTACGCGTTTGAGGAGTTCCTGTTCTTCCGGCAGTAGCTCACGTTTCTTTCCAAGTATGTTTGCAACTAGGTGTATCTTTTGTTCATCTGGGTACTCATCCCAGCCTTCTAGCGCCTGTTTTATAAACCGCTTTCTCGTTTCTGGGTCTTCTTGAACCGGTTTTTTGGTGTCTCGCTCCACTTTGCCGCCCAATGGTTTTGGCTTCAGCAGGTGGGCTTGACTCGTCTCCTCTGGAAGTTTCTCAAGTCGTATGAGGCCCTCCCGCAGCACTATGTTGACGAGTTTCGGGAAGCTCACATCCGTCTCTCCTGATATCATCAGCAATACCCTGTAAACGTCTCTGGGGTAGATCTGTTTAAAGACCATTTCTCTCCTCCTCCAGTTTCCTTTTTGTGAACTTCAGCATGCCTTTTCTTCCCTCAGGTACTGTCTGGCAAGCTGGATTGTCTGCTTGTCTTTGCCGCATATCGTTTCAAGCTCTAAGAACAGCTCTTCCCTTTCCTCTCTCAGATGGCATTGTTCCTCCGTTGCACGCTCGCAAGCCTCGCAGTGCTCAAGACCGACCTCCCAAAAGTCTTCAGAGTTGTAATCAGGGTCGCTTTCCCTGCATTCTTCCTTGAAGTCGTGAAGTTCAGAAATCCTATCGCCGATTTCCCAAAGCCTCTTCAGAATCTCCTTTACTCGAGGATTATCGTTCTTGACCGAGGTGAACCATTCTTTCAGGTTGTCTCTTCTGGTGATGAAAGCTTTTTGTCCCGCTTCCTTTCTCTTTGCATATTTCTTGATGCCTTCCTCGTCTCTGAAGGAAGAGACGTCTGATTCCTTCCAAAGTTTCATTGGGGCGGCTTTCGAGTAGTATGGATTCTTGGCCTCAACAAACGGCAGGCCGAGTCTTGAAGGGTCAACGCCAAAGTTCTCTTTGTACCATTTTCTGGTGTGCCACTTGACTTCTTTTTCTTCTTGAACAGATCGCGCTCTCTGTTTCATTTTGGCGAACTCCCTGAGCGTCCGTTCTTCGGAGGAATAGGATGCTTTCGTGCTTGGCTAGCGCTGCAACCCCTTTGTAGTGAGGAGCTTGCTCTGGCGAACGTGTGGTGTCTGCACCTGTATTTCCATTTTATTGAACGTTGCACATACTTCCTGGTAAACGCCAGCCTTCCCTCCGCGATTTTGCAATATTCCCTGTTGATTTCGATTCCGACAAAATGCCTCTTCAACATCTGGCAAGCTAGTGCTGTGGATCCCTGACCCAGGTAGCAGTCGAGGACTACGTCGTTGGGTCTGGTCGCGAGAGTTACCAGAAAGGAGCAAAGTTTCAATGGTTTTACGCAGGGGTGGTAGTTTTTGGTGAGGGTTTTTCTCGTAGACCAGCTTCCGTCACCGTACTCGTTCTTTACGTAGTTCTCTGAGCCGTCGCGGAGCGGTAATCCCGAGCTAACGACGTCGGGCATCTTCTCCAAGCCTTGGTTCTTCTCCTTCTTGCTTGGCTTGGACACGATCAGAAATGGGAAAGTCCGTCGCACACTCTCAGGGAGCTTCTTGAATTTCTCTTTGAACCACGCGTCCAGGTTTGAGCAACGCGGGAAAATACCTTCCACCTCAACCCTGCTTTTCCACCCCCTGCGACCTGACTTGGCTCTATGGGTATCCGACTGGGCTCCGCCGTCGTGTGGTCTGCGATTTCTTGTCCGCTCGTCATTCATAGCGTCATCGTCGGAGACGAGCAGGTTTCCTGGAAGACGTGAATACTGTCCATCGGGTATCTTGCAACTCCCAATAAAAGTCACGCCCTTCCCGTTCTTGAGGGCCTGCCCAACGAAGCTTTTCTCACTAAGCGGCTTCATCGCTACGATTATCGCCTCTAACATCGGCTTGGGCTGAAAACCGCCCCGTGCCTGCTCGAAGGCCTTTGCCTCTTTGCTGGCGGGCCTTGTTATCGGGAAGCTTCTTCGGTTGGGATCATTGTAGCCTCCATTATGGATTTCCTGCTCTGTGCGTGGGAATTTAGGTCCATTCTGCCTCTTGACGCGGATAACTTTGGGCCGCGCTCGTAATCTTCGGTCAATGCACTTGCTGGTGTTAGACGCCTTGCAGAATCCATTTTTGTAGGTGTACCAAATGCTCGTAAAGCTTACCACAAAACCGGCTTTCTGCAGGTTGAGAATCATTTTTGCCAGCAGGTCTTGTCTGGGGCTCGACATTACGAACGCAAAAGCGCCCGGTTTCATTACGCGCAGGCCCTCTTTCCAGACTCGGACTCGGGGCACGTGATCGTCCCAGCGATCTGTTGCCCCTTTGTACTTCGTTCCGTAGGGTGGATCCGTGATAAAGGCGTCAATACACTCGTCCGGAAGCTTTCGCAGAACGTTTAAGCAATCGCCGCAGGTTACCTTGTCCAAAAAGCCCTGCAGCGCCGAATATTCCGGAGCGCAAGCGTGTTTGCGCGCTGCAGGTGTGGCACGCCTTGGTTTTTCCCGCGACATTCGTTTTCATGTATGTAATGGCGAAAGTTTCAAATATGGTCCAATGTCTAGACTATTAGTCAAGGTTACGGACTTGACCCACGTAAACGAAGAGGACGTATGGGTTTACATTTCCAAGAAAAGCGAAGTCAGCTACACCGAATTGGTGAGAGCTTTTGTTGATTCAAAAAGATGCGCCAAACAGACGCTGATCAACTACAAGAAATACCTTGAAAAGGAAGGAAAAATCGAAAAAAGACTAAGTGAGACAACGGGAAGACCAGTTTACTATGTCCCGTCCGAAAAGAAGATGGAAGTTAAAGCGATAGAAGGCGAGAAAGATTTCTTAGATGAGCTACATTCACTGTCCCCAGAGCAACGGGTAGATCATGTTGAGAACCTCCGAAAAGACTTGACTCGTTATAAGAGACGAGTGCGGATCGCAGAACTTGAAAATGAGCCCTTGCCTTTAATCGCAGTCGCCAAAAAACTCAGAAGGATTCAGGAAAAACTTGGCTGGAAAGTGATAATCGATAGGGCAAAAGTGCGGCCAAACCCCGTAAGAATTCTCATTCACACTGGCCAAGAAGCGGAACTTGCATGGACATCACGTGGCGCCAAATCAGAAAAACCTAGTGACATTGAGTTAAAAATAGTTTCTCTTGATGAGTACACGAACACTTATGCTCACAATCATTGGAAACTGTTGTTTCAATGGAAAATGAAGCATGGAAGAAAGGCGATAATAGCGGCGGCATACAAGGAGCTTCTTAGACTGGACGCAGAAGAGATTGAAGATGAATTAGAGAGTTGGAAAAAAGAGTATGGTTTAACCGAAAAGAACTGGAGAAGAATACGCCCCGCTATTCGCAGATCTATGAAACAAGGCTTCTTGGACGAAGAAATCGACCATTTCATTTCCTTGTACAAAAAAGGCAAAACACCCAAAGCAGACGAGCCGCGAAGCAACAAACCAAAGTCCCCATGAACAAAGCAAATGGCACGATCTGAGTGGCTTGGATGCGGGCGATGTGGAGAAACGGCGTTTTCAGGGTACTTTGATTCTCATGACTAAAAGTCGTTACTTGAAGGTGATTACAATCACGCCTGTGCAAGGCAAACAGTACGTAGCTGAGTAGTAACAGGTGAAGATCATCTACTGGGGGAATAGTCCTAGCATTTTTTATAAGAATTATGAAAATTGGATTTAAATCCTTAGAATCTGCAGTTCTGACTCTGAATATCGCTGCTTTTCGCTATACATTTTGATTTCACAACCTTAAAATCTGCAAACTTCCAAATTTTCGAACCATTGCTTCAATCTTCAGTGAATATCCGTGAAAAGCATCCAAAATCATCGCGTGACTATTGAAATAGGGCAGGACAAGTTAGTGGAGGAATTGCGACGTCTGCAACAGAAATTAGGGCTTGGATATGAGCTCAGATTAGTGTGGCTTCCAGACAGTCGTAGCAGACTTTCTGGTGAGGTTAAAGGAAACCAGATATGCATATACGAGGAAGATGAAGAAAAGGCTATAGATACTCTGAAACATGAATTTCTCGACTATATTATTAGCAGAACGATGGAGCCTTACGAAAGGATTGCCAATAAACTGATTCAACTGACCAATGAAGAGGTGTATCTGCGGAAAGAAAAGCTGACTGAGGCTTTGGTCAAACTGATTTAGTTGAAGAGAGGGGTTGAATGGATGAAGACTAGGAAAGAATTGGCTGGAGTTTTAAGAAAACGCCAAGTGGAGCTTTTGTCTGTAACAGGCCCGCAACTTGGAATAACAAAAGAAAAGATAGAGAAATTGTCCGACGACCAAATAATTGAATCATACGTAAAATGTAATAGATGCGGAAAGAGACTTGCTACAATGGAAGATGTGGACAGGGTTCTGTATGCAAATCCGAAAACCTTTGATGAGTTTTGGGATCTTCTAGAAAGCTTGGTCAGGCTCAGAGAGATAGCTAAGAAAGGCATGCTGAAATTCAAAAAACGAGGTAATAGGCAAAGGAAAAAAGATAGAAAAGGTTAGGAGGCGTTGGAACGCCGAAGTATCGGGTCTTCTTGGGTGTATGCAATCCAGATGCGTCTGAACGAGAAAGGAAGTTTGAAGAAGAATTGGAAAACTTGGCAAACGATATAAGCGGAGATTTTTCCGAGCGGTACTTCTACGTCACAGAGGATCTTGAAGATGCGAAAGAGGTTGCGAGGGAGGCTGTTGCCATCTACAAAAAATATGGCTTTGAACATATGACAGACTTCATAAATATCACAAAACAGCCGGAATGCCCAAAATGTGGACATCTGGGCAGGTTCCGCGACGACTACTGCTCAGAGTGCGGAACCGAGTTGACTTCGCCAGAAGAGATACCTTACGAATGAAAAGACACAACGCAGGAAGACAGCTCGCTCTGAATTTTGTACGATACCGACCTAATAGAATTTGACCTTGAAGAATAGATCCAGATTCGTTCATTCTATCATCCACGTAGGTTACTGACTAGTGTGAGAAATCACGGTATGCTTTCTTCTTGACTCTTCTATCACGCATCTCCTTCTTAAAGACTCGAATTCCACTGCTTTCTAGGTCATGGATTAGTTGCCAAGTCTTTTTCTTCAGAAGCTGAAGTACGATGAGAGTATGTGACTTTCTAGCGCTCTAGATCATCCGACATGTTTCAAGGACAAATTTCTTATTGCGTCTCTGGTGACTTTCGATTTTGTTGATGAGTTGAGATTTGGAGTCATAGCACGCTAGCATTTGCCTTGTGTTACCTAATCAGCCTCACTTTCTTACTAATGAACCACATGAGGCTGTCCACTGTGGTCATATCAGTGTCTAGCTCGGCTGTCAAATGTGTTAGCTCATTATTTACTAGTTTGTAGTTGTGTCCCATGTCGAAAGTCGTCTTTAGTCTTCTTTGGATCAGATATAGCGTGTGTTCGGTTCTACTGTTCCAGACGCCATATTTGTCAGTATAAAAGACGTGGAGTATCGCTGTAAGGATGTTTCTTCCTATGCCAGGGCAATAGTATTTTCCCCCTTTCAGGCCTTCATTGACCCGCAACTGCACATCAACGGATTCATTCTGCAGGAAAGTCAGCAGTTTCCACAGTTTCTCCAGATCCGACAGAGCGCTCAATCCAGTTCTGTAGAGTGTGGTCCAAGACATGTTGTTTTTGAAGTACAAGAACTCCTTGAAGTCTTCGCTTAGCTTCTCCCAGTCAATCAGTTTGTCCTGTCTGAATTTGTCTCTGAATGTTGAATAAGCTTTCTTTCTTGCCGTTATCCAGGATGGCACGTCATCAAAGAATACACTTTCGCCAGCGTTGATATGTTGCAGTCGCATGAACTCGTCAAAAAGAGTAGCTATGTTGATCTGTTCTCGAGTCAGTTCGACCGGTGGGATCTCCGAGTCTTTGCTGCGCGGAGGTGCTCCCTTAACGCGTTTTGGCCGAAGATAGGTCCCGTCATGTGGGCAGAATTTGCTCTTGGAGAAGGCTTCTCCTGAGAAGACTCGCCCGCACTTGTGGCATTCATATTCTGCGTCCAAGAATTCTCCCAGCTGCATATTCTGCGAGTATTATATAAGCGCGCACTGTCGTGTTCTCTGGAATGAGCCCGATAAAAAGAAAGTCGGATTAACTGTCATCGATCAACCTCAGGCCCGAGGCGATAGTTTAACACAGCTAAGAAACTATCAGAAGTACAGAAAGTTTGTCACGAATATGCTTAGGGATGCGACGATTGCTCGCTAGTTTTCGAATTCTGATTTGACGAGAGAACCCTTGACACTAGTTCTTCGTACTTGGTGAGGTCAAGTTCCAACCGATATTTCGCATAATTGTATTCATCAATCATCTTTACAAGGGATTTGATCATCGGAGGCTTGAGGTTGTATATTGCGGCTGCGACCTTCGGGTGCCATTCCGTGCACAGCTGCTGAAGAGATGCCTCGGAAGGGACGTGTCTATCTCGTTCATAGCTTGCAAGAATATTCCTTGCCAATTGATTTGTTAGGCTCTGGAATCGGACATAAAGCTGGGGGGCTTTGCTGGAATCCAAGGACCAATGAACACCATATTTTCGAGCAATTGTATTATCCCATATTGAGAAAAAGTCTGGTGCCAATAGATGAAGGGCCTTTGCGGTACCTACAGGTGTCCGCGCCGAGCGCTTTATGGAGCTCGTGGCCTCCATAAGTTCGTCGAAAAGGCGCTGAACAGGTTCGTCATCTGTTGTTGCGTAAGACAGAATGTTTCGCTTGCTGAAGGTTTTCAGTTCTTCCAAGTTTTTCTTGATGAAAAGCTCTAGGCTATCAAAATTGAAGGAACCGTATTTTGTGTAGAAAGCTGCATTCCATGTAAGCAGAAGAACACCGATTCCCTCAGCCAGTTCATCTGTTTTCCAATTAGCGCTGGAGGCCAGACGAAGAGCCAGTTTATACATCGCGTCACGCTTTTCATCTTCTATGTATCCAGCACAACCCTGAAGAAGTTCTTTGTAGTCAACATCAAGCACTGACGGATTCACGATCATACAGGTACGCTCATCTAAATAGTGCTGAAGTATTAACAGCTATTAATCTCTCTTGCGCACGGACAAGTAATATCTCTTGCGGATTCTGCTTGCCCAAAGAAAAGCGCGCGCTCACCCATGGGCACGTGCGTTTGGGCAAAAGATGTTCATCCTAGAGTCATTTTGTATTCTTTTCCACGATCTATGAGCTGAACCCTGTCGCTTATCCTTTTGAACAAGTGCGCATTTTCTGTGTGCACAGGCTAGATCATGCTATGCACTCGGTTTTATTTCTCCTTTGAAAACTCGGTAGCACCTGTCTGAGCAGAAGCCTTGAAAATCGTTGTCTGGCACAAACAGCTTTCCGCAAGCTTTGCACTTGCGCTTAGTGTTTTCCACCATACACTTCTTTCCCCAAACCGAATATTATCGTTACAGGTTATATGTTTAGCCACAAGGCAAAGATTGCCGCTCCACCAGTCTGTGCTCGTGGACGAGTTGGTCAAAACCGGTAGAGGTTTCCGACGCTGCCCCAAATGAAGGCGTCAGGCATTGCTTGAGCAATTACGTAGGTTCCCCTCCAGCCAGTGCAGTGCGAAGGAAGTATCAGTTGCGGATTCAGAAGCTTCAGTTGTTTGACAGTCGGGACTATTCTTGGTTCGAATTCTTTTCCTGCTAGATGAAATCCTCCCATGATGGCAAATACGTCGTTGGCCGCAGTGATCTGCTTTGCGTAGAGTGTCGTGTTGACGATGCCCGAGTGAGCGCAGCCAGAAATAACCACCAAGCCTTTCTGTTTAATGTTGATTGCTATTGCTCGATCATCCCAGATGTGTGGATCGGGTTGCCATTTGCCATCAACAAGGACTCTGTGCTGGGAAAATCCTTTTTCAAAGTCCGTTTTACGAGGGATCTCGCCTGTAACCAGAATCGTATCGCCAGCTAGAAGCTGAGGTTGCTTTGTCCTAACGTATCTGGCCGGCTTTACTTGGTCATCGGTTGGGAAATCCAGATGCTTTCTCACAGTTCCATCAGGTTCAGCTATACCTCTGGTCTTGAACATATCTTCATGCACGACAATCGGCAAATCTGCCTTGTTAACAACTCTCAGTACTGCCAGAAGCCCACCAAAATGATCGTAGTGACCATGGGACAGAATGATGGACCCGATATCCGAGAGGTCTATTCCCATCCTGATTGCGTTAGTCACAGCGCCTTCAGAACTGCCTCCGGTGTCAAATAGTATTTCATGCATCTTGTTGTCACAAAAGACGCGGATAAGCATTGAAAAGCCGTGTTCAGCCATGGGTGGACGAAAATGCTCTTTAAACCATTCGTCTCCTCTTCTTTCTTTCACCCACTCTCGGACGTGCTGGACTCCTTTTTTTTCGATTGATGACAGAAAGTCGATCGAGTTGTCTATCAAGCTCACTATCTCTACGCTATCAACCTCTTTCAGCGTAGCTGTTCGGCTGGGCTTCATACCATACTCTTCATCCATAGGAATACATCTGTCATAGTGTTCCTCTGTAGTAGTTTGTGGATGGGCATCCTACGCATTTTTTGTTCTGGTATCTAGGACAAGGTCTGCAGTCGACATTGCATGGTGCGACGGTCTTTCCCTTGTGAGCAAGATGTTCCCTCACCGAAAGGAAAGGAGAGAAATAAATGTCACCGATAGGATAAAATTCTGATCTACGTATCCCAGTACTACTTCGTAAAGAACATTTCTCTACAGATATGCTTTCGAGAGTGTCTTGGTCTTCAGCTATAACTAGGCCTATTAGGTTGTAGCCTCCTATCGTCTTGAAGATTTGGACAACTCTCGGGCAGTCTTTGAATCGATCCAGAAGGTTTTGCATTGCTTCCGCGCTTTCCATTTCTAATAATACAATCGCTGGCGAGAGTTTAAAGGAGAACGGGTTGAGCATGGCTGTAACTTTGAGAGAGTCATTACTCAGAAGTTTCTGCAATCTTTTCTTGATTCCCATACTCGTGAATCCCGCAGTCTTGGCCAATTCTTCTAATGTTGTCCGTCCGTCTTGCTGAAGTTGTGAAACTATCTTTCGATCAACTGCGTCCATATGGTGCACCTGTTTATTTTCTAAACAAAAAGTATTAATATGGTTTACCTATTAAACTATTTCTCCACATCATGATGAACATAACACGGCAATCACGATAAGAGAGGATAGACATGAATGGAGAATGCGAAGGAAAACATGATTCTTGTTCAGAGGCTAATGAACGCACTGACCCAAGAAAAGAGAAGTATGAAGAAGAACAGAGACTTAAGCTCAAAATGAGTAGGATCAAGCGCAAGATAGCAGTTATAAGCGGTAAAGGTGGCGTAGGCAAAAGCACTGTGACAGTAAATCTCGCCATGGCTTTTGCAGTGCATGGATATGCTAATAATGTTGGCGTCCTTGATGCCGACATAACCGGCCCATGCGTGCCGAAGATGCTCGGCTTACATGGACAGAGGCTTCCAACCGGTCCTGCAGGTATCTCTCCCGCATTAGGTCCTATGGGAATCAAGGTGGTGTCCATGGACTTCCTGCTTCCAAGCGAAGAATCACCAGTCATCTGGCGTGGCCCCTTGAAGATGAGGGCGATCAGCCAGTTCTTGTCGGATATCGCCTGGGGAGAACTCGAATTTCTCTTTATAGACCTTCCGCCAGGAACCGGCGACGAGCCACTAAGTATCATGCAACTTATCCCCGAGATGGATGGAGTAGTGATAGTCACCATGGCCTCAGAGGTCTCACAGATCGTGGTCAAGAAAGCTGTGACCTTCTCTAGGAAACTGGGCATTCCCGTCATCGGCGTTATCGAAAACATGAGCGGCTTCGTCTGCCCAAAATGCGGAACGGATATCGACATTTTTAAGGTAGGAGGAGGAAAAAAGATAGCAGATGATTTGTCTGTTCCTTTCTTGGGACGAATTCCAATAGACCCCGAAATTTGTCGTGACTCTGATAACGGAGTGCCTTTCATAACCGAACATTTCGATTCTCCTGCAACAAAGGCATTTACGGAAATCGTCAAGAAAATCGAACGTTTTTTGGAGCGAAAAGAGCGATTAAAAACCCCGCCTAATCCGAGTGTACCTGAACGAGGAACTAAGAAATGAGTACAAAGACGATAACCATAAACCCAATCACCCGTCTTGAAGGTCATGGCAAGATAGAAATCTTCTTGAACGAAGAGGGAAACGTAGAAAACGCCTATTTTCAGGTTCCCGAGCTCAGGGGCTTTGAAAAATTCTGTGAAAGAAGAAAAGCCGAAGATATGCCGATCATAACTACGAGGATTTGTGGCGTCTGCCCCGTCGCTCATCACTTTGCTTCGACAAAGGCTCTGGATGCTGCATTCAATGTGGATCCTCCCTCAGCTGCTAAAAAGCTTAGGGAACTCATGTACGCTGGATATGTGATTTACGACCATACGTTACACTTCTACTATCTTGGCGGGCCGGACTTTATCGTTGGACCAGACGCTCCTCCTGAGAAGAGGAACATACTAGGAGTCATCGAAAAAGCCGGAATGGAAGTTGCCAAAGAGGTTATCAAACACCGAGCCTACGGACAACAGATAACCGCGATTCTAGGCGGAAAAGCTACTCATCCAGTGTGTGGGCTGCCAGGCGGCATCTCGAAGCCGTTGAGTGAAGACAACAGGCAGGAAATCGAGAAGATGGCAGTTTCCTGCTTAGAGTTTGCAAAGTTCACTTTGAAGATATTCCACGACATCGTCCTGGGAAACCCGAAGTACGTTGATATGATTAAGAGCGATGCGTACACTATGAAAACTTACTACATGGGCTTGGTTGACGAGAACAACAAGGTCAACTTTTACGATGGCAAGATCCGAGTCGTATATCCCAGCGGCGGCGAATTCCTGAAATTTGAGCCCAAGGACTACCTGACCCACATCGGCGAGCACGTTGAGGAGTGGACCTACTCAAAGTTGCCGTTTTTGAAGCAGATTGGTTGGAAAGGCTTCATCGGCGGATCCGACAGTGGCATTTATCGTGTTGGACCCCTCGGAAGACTAAACGCTTCAGAGGGGATGGCAACGCCACTTGCACAAATAGAATATGAGGCAATGTACAAGACTCTCGGCGGAAAACCGGTGCACGGCACTCTAGCATTCCACTGGGCGAGGTTGATTGAGCTGCTCTACGCCACCGAGCGGGCGCTTGAGATCGTAAGAGATCCCGAGATAACGAGTACGAACGTGCGAAACAAGCCGGGCGAGCCAGGTGAGGGCGTGGGAGTTGTTGAAGCAGCAAGGGGCACCTTGTATCATCACTACGTGCTGGACAAAGATGCGCTAGTTAAGCATGTTAACCTGATTGTAGCCACAACCAACAACTATCCTGCAATCTGCATGTCCATCCGTGATGCAGCCAAAGCCCTCATACATGGCGAAAACGTGAGTGAAGGACTTTTGAATAGGGTAGAGATGGCTTTCAGGGCTTACGACCCATGCCTTGCATGTGCAACCCACTTTGCAGTAGGTCAGATGCCCCTCCAAGTCTCCATATACAATCATAATAGGAAATTGGTTAAAACTCTTGAAAGGTGAGAATGAATGAAAATATGCGTGTCAGCAGCATCAAACAGCCTAGACTCCCCGATAGACCCAAGGTTTGGCAGATGCCCATACCTTGTGATCGTAGACTCCGAAACCATGCAATTTGAGGTCATTCAAAACATGGCTTCTGACGCAACGGGCGGTGCTGGAATCCAAGCAGCTCAAACCATAGCGAGCAAAGGTGCAGAAGTGCTCATAACCGGGAATGTCGGACCCAACGCGTTTCAAGCGTTGTCAGCCTCAGGAATAAGAATCGTCACAGGCGCTTTTGGAACTGTGAAGGAGGTTGTTGAGAAATACAAGAAAGGTGAACTGGGGGAGACTGGCGCACCGACCGTTGGTGGACATTTCGGTATGGGTAGAGGACGTGGTAGAGGACGAGGACAATTGGGCACTTAGAAAACGTGAACAATAAAGAGTTTGAAGAGATGACGCAAAGCTCAAGATTTCGGGAGTTAAGAAATAAGGAGGTGACGTAATGGGATCTAGAATTGTGGTTCCTGTAGTAGACGAAAGTGGCTTAGGTGCGCAGGTGGCTGAGCATTTTGGAAGAGCACCTTACTTCGCTGTTGTTGAACTGGACGAGAGTGGAAATGTTTCAAACGTAAAAACAGTGCCAAATGTTGGTGAACATGCTGGCGGCATGGGGCAAAGCCATGATCACATTGTGAAACTGAAGCCAAACGCGATAATAGTATATGGAATGGGCCCTAGAGGCTTAAGCGCTTTTCAAGATGCTGGAGTTGCTGTCTTAAGAGCTGATGCTAATACGGTGGCAGGTGTTGTCGCTGCATACAAAGAAGACAAGCTTCAAGAACTCACAGAAGGCTGCCATCATGCACACCATCAGTAGAAAGATGTTGTTCTCATGATTGTTTGGGGCCGAAACAATGCAAAAGAAAGCAACAAAACAAGAACTGGAACTGTTGAAAGAAACCGGTTATTCAGACAAGGCTATCGAATTATACTTGAACAGGGTCAATGTTGGCGTGTTGGAAAACCCTAACATAGTGGAAACTTACGTAGGACCGTGTGGAGATGTGATCAGATTATACTTGGCCGTAGGCAAGAATAACGTCATAAAAGATGCCAAGTTCCAATGTGTGGGGTGCCCAGGGGTTGCTTCATCAGCTTCCGCGGCGACAAGCCTTCTAAAAGGCAAAACTATTGAAGATGCAAAGAAGATAAACGAAAGTAATGTGTTCAACGAACTTGGAGGTTTGCCGGATCCAAAAATAGATTGCATTGAACTGGTGATGAGAGCATTAAAGAAAGCGATAGCAAACTTTGAAAAGAATAAACTCTATAAATTATGTTAAGGAGATTAAGGAAATGGCGATTTTACCTCAATGCGCCAAGTGTTCGGAGACCTTGTGCCAACGCATGCCCACAGACGAGGTCAACAAGGAGGTTCTTCCCAAGTTCTGCCCAATGAAGATAAACGAAATTACGATCAAAGCTGTTGCAGACAGGTATGGACGAGAGGATGTGAGAAAGATCTACGTTCCAGCTACTGTGACAGAGAAAGAGGCCTACGAGTGGGTCAGAGGTGTGTGCATGGCCGTACGCCCTAGAATCAAAGAACTAATCGAGTTTAGCAGGCTAATCGATGCGAAAACGATCGGGGTAGCATTTTGCGCTGGCATGCGTGACGAAGCGGCAAGAATCGTTAAGGTACTGGAAAAATCTGGGTTGGCTACTGCTTCAGTTTTGTGCAAGTGCGGTGGTATTGACAAGACAAAGCTCGGAGTTGCCAAGGAATACAAGATTGGCAGCGCTTCAAGATTTGAGGCAGGTTGCAATCCGGTTCTTCAAGCACAGCTTCTTAATGATGCAGGAACCGACATCAATGTAATTGTTGGCCTTTGCATTGGGCACGACATGCTTTTTACCATGAACTCGAAGGCTCCAGTCACGACTCTCATAGTCAAAGATCGTCTGCTAGGTCACAATCCAGTGATAGCGCTGTACAGTGATTATCATAAGGACGTAATAGAATCACAAAAGAGAACATGACCTAATCTTTCCAGAGAAGTCGGTTTGAACTGGTTGCACCTATGATAGTTTCGGTAGCTAGCGGAAAAGGAGGCACGGGAAAAACATCTATAGCCGTAAACATGGCGCTTTCAATAGGGAATGTTCAACTCCTTGACTGTGACGTTGAGGAGCCAAACGCTCATCTTTTCCTAAACCCAAAGATAAACCAAACTCAATTGGTCACTGTCTCTGTTCCAATCGTGAATGAGAAATTATGTGACCACTGTGGAAAGTGCGCCCATTTTTGCCAATATAACGCCCTTTTTGTAGGTTCAGACAAAGTTTTGGTTTTTCCAGACTTGTGCCACAGTTGCGGTGGATGTGCTCTTGTTTGTCCAAAGGAGGCAATCGGCGAAGATCAGCACAAGATTGGAACTTTGAAGCTTGGTTCAACAGACGATCTGGAGTTAGTGTATGGAGAGCTTGAAGTGGGCGAACCAATGGCTGTCCCCGTCATAAGGGAAGTCAAAAGGCATATCGGAAAAGACAAAAACGTGATTCTTGATTCGCCACCAGGCACTTCATGTCCTGTCATACAAACCGTCAAAGATAGCAACTTCTGCATTCTTGTAACAGAACCAACGCCTTTCGGCCTTCACGATTTGAAGATAATGATCCAGGTCTTAGAAAACATAAGAATTCCTTTTGGCGTCGTAATCAATCGTGCAGGTGTTGGCGACAATAGAGTTTATGAATACTGCGAAGAAAAAGGCATTCCAATATTACTTGAAATTTCATATGAGAGAAAAATAGCAGAGCTTTATTCCAGAGGCATACCTTTCAGCCAACAAATGCCTGAATGGAAAGCAAAGTTTCAGACTCTTTTCAACACAGTAAGGAAGCTTGTCAATAAATGAAGCAACTTACTGTTTTAAGCGGAAAAGGAGGCACGGGTAAGACAACACTAACTGCCTCTTTTGCAGCCCTAGTCCGAAATGCAGTTGTGGCCGACTGCGATGTAGACGCTCCTGACCTGCACATGCTTCTGCACCCACAAATCATTGAAACGAAGGAGTTCAAGGGCTCAAAGCTAGCCGTGATCGATGAAACAAAATGTACCGGATGTGGTTTATGCAGAAAAAAATGCAGCTTCGACGCAATAACAGAAAACATCAAAGTAGACCCTTTTGCTTGTGAGGGTTGCGGTGTCTGCACCATAGTCTGCCCGCTAAACGCCATAGCTTTAACTGAAAAGATCTCTGGACACGCCTACATTTCAAAGACGAAGTATGGTTTTATGTCTCACGCATTGTTGAGTCCCGGTGAATCGAACTCCGGAAAACTCGTGACTCTGGTGAGGCAAGACGCCAAAGTGTTGGCTGAAAAAGAACACGCTGACCTTATCTTAATAGATGGTTCACCTGGGATAGGCTGCCCAGTCATAGCTTCGGTTACTGGAGCAGACGCCGCCCTAGTCGTTACAGAACCAACAATGTCCGGGATTCACGACCTTGAGAGAGTATTGCGTTTGTTAAGGCATTTCGATGTGCAGCCGTTTGTTAGCATAAACATGCACGACATAAACAAAGACAATACTGCAAAAATCGAAAACTTCTGCAGAAAAAACGGAATCGCCGTCGTAGGGAAAATTCCTTTTAGCCAGATCGTGACAGAAGCTATGGTGTGTGGCAAAACTGTGGTTGAATATTCGCCTCGAAGCGAGGTTTCCAAGGAAATAAAGAACGTCTGGGATATTACACGACGCAATCTGCAGCTGGACAGAGACTAGCATGCAAAGCAAGAAGATGCTTGCTTTCGGTCCTATACCTTCCAGGCGTCTTGGAAGAAGTCTAGGAGTGAACAATGTTCGATTCAAAACATGCTCTTATTCCTGTATCTACTGTCAACTGGGAAGAACCGAGAAGACGATTGCAAAGAGAAGATTGTTCTATGATCCCGAAGATCTTGTCTCAGCAGTCAGCGGGAGAATACAAGCTGCACAAAAGATGGGGGAAAGAATAGACTACGCGACCTTCGTTCCTGATGGAGAGCCGACTTTGGACATCAATATAGGCAAGGAAATATCGCTCATTCGACAAACCGGCGTCCCTGTAGCCGTCATAACTAACGCTTCATTGTTGTGGCTTGACAGTGTGAGACAGGACTTGCTGAATGCGGACTTGGTCTCCTTCAAATTGGACGCAGTGAGTGAAGAAGCTTGGAGAAGAATTAACAGGCCTTGTCAGAAACTGCGATTGGATATGATTCTGGAAGGTATTTTGCGTTTTGCTGAGGTTTTCACAGGAAAACTCTTGAGTGAGACAATGATAGTCGAGGGTACAGATTGTGGTCGCGCCTTCGGAAGGATGGCAGAGTTCCTTTCAAAGTTGAGGAACCTGTCCAAAGCTTATGTCGCTGTTCCAATAAGACCGCCTGCCGAGAAGTGGGTAAGACCGGCGAGCGAAGAAGTAGTGAACAATGCTTTTCAAATCTTCGAAAAGGAACTCGGAGCCGACAGAGTCGAATGTCTCGTGGATTATGAAGGGCATGCTTTCTCTCACACAGGGGACGTTCGGGCAGATCTACTAGGGATTACATCAGTTCACCCGATGCGACTTGAAGCGGTAAAGGAGTTTCTGCAGGCGGCAGGTGCAGATTGGCAGGTGATAACCCCGCTCCTACGCGAGAACAAAATCAAGCGCATCGAGTTTGAAGGAGACACGTATTACATGCGAAAGTTCTCTGGCAAGAAAAAAAGAAGAGTGGGCGTCAAACGCGTAGCACAACAAAGCGGATTGAATGAAAGTTGAGGGTTTTGGTCAATGTCTGATGAAGAAGGATTAAAGGAATTATTGAGGAAAGCTGGATATTCGGAAAAAGCCATAGATCATTACATAAAAAAGCGGAATGTGGGCGTGATAGAAGGTGCTGAAGCTGCAGAGTCGCACACGGGTCTCTGTGGGGACAGCATGAGAGTGTACTTGAAGATTGAGAAGGGCTTGATAATAGATGCCAAGTTTCAAGCCGTTGGATGCGCTGGAGCATTTGCATCAGGCTCTGCCCTCACAGAAATGGTTAAAGGAAAGACGTTGAAAGCCGCTGAAAGCATAACGGAACAGGATATAGCAAGAGATCTAGAAAAACTCCCGGGACCAAAGCTACACTGCGTCCGCCTGGCCGTAGACGCACTGAGAAAGTCTATCGCAAGCTACAAGGAGTTGCAGGATTCCAAGGCTAAGGGCAAATGCAACACTCGATAACTAGCGACTTGACCCCCTAACCGATTGATACTATCTTCAGTATGAGTTAGCGCGCGCATCATAGCTGTCATGGCTGTTAGTGTCGTCTTGTATCGTGGGTTTGCTGGCTGGCATAAATCAAAACGAAAGTGCTCCTTGACTATCTTTCAGCCAATGGGCAAGCTGCATTACAGTTCCATTTTGGACGCCTTCAATTATGTCTTCGTAGGCAAGCCCCCTTGCGCTGGCACAGGTGCTGCATGCTACAACCTCTGTGCCTTTTTTTATGAGTTCCCATAATATTTCTTCAAAGTTGGGATACCCTTCTGGAGTCTTCTGTCCCTTCTTTGCCGCCACCACAGCATCTCCTAGAAGGAAAATGTTCACTTTGACTCCGACCGCAGCAGAAACCAATGCTCTTGCCAGTCTCAAGGCATTGTATAGTCTTTCATCTCCGTATGGGGCCGCATTGATGACTATCGTCAGTGTTTCCAAACTACCACCTGATCTTATCATTTTTGATCTCTAACTTATTTTCGTTGCGGACATAATGTTCCAGCTTCTGTTCCCAGTGATAAGCTGATCGGAACTGACAAGTTCCAGTGTGCTCCCTCATGAGGCATCAAATATCGCTGGGCACAACGCGTGCGCTAGCGAGTAAGAAGTCTCAATTCCCCAGTGCATGCGCATTCGCTCATGCAGCTGACCAAAAGATTAATCTTGCATCCTGAAGGTAGTTGATGTAGAGTTGCGGCAGTTTGGTTCGGAAGTTGATAGTTCACATAGATGATGAGCTTGAGAAAGAGATGAGCGCGCATTCTGAAGTAGATTGGGCTGCGATTGCCATAAAAGCAATAAGAAGCTGCATTAGCGGGAGAGAAATCTGCAAGTTCTACGACACTGTAGTTGAGAGAGCGATATTACAAGATAGAAAGCGCCGGTCAAAAACGTCAAGCAAGAAGTCACAGAAGTTGCGCGCACTTCGTTCCAAATGAAGTTAGGCGTATCTATTAGATCCCAGTCATAATAGACGAGATTTGCATGACGAAATATAGACTAATCATCAACAGAACGCGATGCATTGACTGCGGCGTATCAACTGGACAATGCCCCACTCACGCAAAGACTCTATCACAACTACTGAGCCAGAACCGAGGAGGTGTATCTGCGGGAGTTTTCTCTGAGAACATCTACAATCGCGTCAAGCAGCTTGCCGAAGCTTGTCCTGTCAAAGCCATAATAATTGAGAAGATTGAATAGTTGAACCGTAGCACACCCAATTCGCGCGTTTAAGTTTGCGATTCACAGCACGGGGTTTAAAGCTCTCGTGGAATGAATGACTATCGTCAAGCGATGCCAGCCCCCAAGAAGGGAAGAGATGAATACAGACCTAGAGATTGCCAAGAAGAGGTTGACAGAAAATCGTGTTTCCTTATCAATAGTCAAAGAGGGAAAGATCTTTTTTGAGAGCAGGTCGCACGGTTTGAAGGATCTATTTGGGGCGGTTAACAAACTTGGAACTTCACTCAGAAATGCTTCGATAGCTGATCAGATCGTCGGAAAAGCCGCCGCATTCCTTTTTGTTTACTCACGTGCCAATTCTGTATTCGCTGTAACCATAAGCGAGAAAGGACTGAAATTGCTGGAACAGAACCATGTCTCTGCCGAATTCCGGAGTATCGTTCCAAATGTGCTCAACAAGGAAAGAACCGACGTTTGTCCTTTTGAGAAGATGGTCTTGAATTGCAGAGACGCGAAAGAGGTTTTTGGTATTTTGGAAAACGTTTTCAAGCAAACGGAATAGACTTGGTTTCATCGAATCAGCAATAGGTTGGTTCGCTAGGCAAATCGGCTGATTGACTTAATAGAGAGTAAGATGTCGCCCATTAGCACAAAACTCGGTGATTAGCCTCTAGCCGTTCTCCTGCGCGCGCGAGTTTGTTGTATGATGGATGGAGCAGGTTAAGGAGTACTGTAAAAAAAGATAAAAGGTTCAAACACTTTTAGTTTCATTTCAGTCGGAGGCATTGCGTGACAGTCGTTTGGCTCTATAGCTTAGTGAGCGTGTTTGTTGTTAGTTTGATTTCTCTAGTCGGCTTGTTGACTTTTCGGTTGAAGGAGGAGAATTTGAAGAAGATCGTCTTGTATCTTGTGAGTTTTTCTGCCGGAGGCCTTTTTGGAGATGCCTTCATTCACTTGATTCCGGAGGCTGCGGAGGAAAGCGGTTTCGGGGTGCATGTATCCCTATACATTCTGTTGGGCATAATTGCTTCCTTCATCGCGGAAAAGTTTCTCCAGTGGAGACACTGCCACATACCAACCTCGAAGGAGCATCCTCACTCCTTCGCTTACATGAACCTCTTCGGCGACGCTGTTCACAATTTCATAGACGGCCTAATAATAGGCGGCAGCTACTTGGCAAGCATACCCTTAGGAATGGCAACCACGCTGGCTGTCGTCTTCCACGAGGGTCCCCAGGAAATCGGAGATTTTGGAGTCCTCATCTACGGAGGATTCACCAGATCTAAGGCTCTCCTCTTCAATTTCGCAACAGCCCTAACAGCAGTGTTTGGAACAGTCGTAGCTCTTAGCCTCGGCTTTCTCATGCAAGGTTCAGCCGCATTTCTGGTGCCTTTCGCCGCGGGCAACTTCATTTACATAGCTGGCTCAGACCTGATCCCCGAACTTCATAAACAAGAACCTGAACCTCTGAAATCAGCGCTACAACTAATCGCCTTCGTCCTCGGAGTCCTCACTCTACTCTCACTAACATTCTTGGAGTAGGTTACCAATCGAACGAAAGCGCGCGCAAGTTTGCAATTCGCAACACAGGGTTTGAAGCTCTCGAGCAATCAATGATTATATTGCGCGCCAGCGCGTTCGAGTTAGGGTGCGCAGCTAATTCTCCTTGCGTGCACGCGCTCCGCTTCCACGCTTGTTCATTCTCTCTATTAACAGGAAAATACAGGTTTCATCCGGCGTGGGGCAGTCCATCGCAGGATGATACAAGCATTTTCTCTTCTTTGCGGATTTTTCGCTGCCTTGCATAAACATCAACAGTGCGACTCAGCAAATCTGCGTATTGAACTCACGTCTCTAAATAGTTAACCATTTCGCGGCGCGAGCTCAAGAAGTGCGTTGGCAAAAGCGTGCGCTTAGGCTCCTTTCAAACTTGAAAGACTGCTGCTCTGTTCAATTTGTCACCTGTATTTCTGTCGTGTTTTCCCATTGGTCAGTATACACTTGGTTTTCTCCTGCCACTCCGGCGAATTCCATGTGCGCAAGGCTTTGTGGACAATGTAGCAGTCCCGCGGAATTGGTGCGCGCGAAAGAATCTGGCAGACTACGTCTCTTGTATCTTTTTTATTATTGCCGAGGATGCCTTTTCAACATCCTCCTCGGGATAGTTCATAGTACTGAATGGTCCTAGTTTTTTGATCCCAAGATCATATTCTAGATTTAGGTACTTGTCATATCCAATGCCCAAAGTGCTCAATATTTTTCTAGCGCATTCATTAGGGCAACCGTCGATAACGATAAGATTTTCAATTTTCTTAATAAGCATAGTTTGTCTTGGAATTTTGTTGGCTAGTGCGGGTAATGAGCATATTCTTACTTTTTCGCTTCCCAACTTTCTAACCACCTCAAGCGCAGCTAACCCTGTTAAGTGCCCAGTGTTTGAGGCCCCACTGTTGCAAACTACAAGCCCAATTTTAGGCGTGCTCATCTTTACACTTCACCTCCTCCCAATATTTCTGGTTGATGCTGCATCCAGGGTCTGGACCCTGTAGGTCGTTGAAGTATGCATAGGCTCTTGCTCTGCATCCTCCGCATATGTACTTGTATTTGCATTC